>Ga0073928_10000369_pt1 | contig 106960 bp, 114 predicted proteins | sample PaiPotPPA55metaG_FD_76969 | JGI IMG/M metagenome (GOLD analysis project Ga0073928, IMG submission 76969) | Iron sulfur acid spring bacterial and archeal communities from Banff, Canada, to study Microbial Dark Matter (Phase II) - Paint Pots PPA... ... | reverse complement strand
GGTGTCCTCGGCTTTGAATACTACGCCCATCCCGCCGGCGCCCAGCTTCTCGATGATGCGATAGTGCAAGATGGTTTGGCCGATCATGGGAGACGCTTGTCGCCGGAGCATTCATCTTAAGGATGGGGTCGAGGCCAGTCAACGTGTTCGCAGTTCTGGCGAAGCGCGCCGAGCAGTACACCCGCGTTTAACGAGCAATCCGGAAACTGTTCCGGGGCAGAAGTCAGCTTGTGGGAAGTTACGGTCACTCCCGAGTGACGGGCAAACCAGAAGTCAACTTCCCAATCGCCGACGATACACTCGGAACGGCTGACGAACATCCACGCCTAGGTGGTGCGTGGACGGAGCAGTGCGTGCAGGCAGAGCCCTTTTTCGTCTTCACCAGTCCGCTACAATTCCAGCGTAGCCGTTCTATGGGCCATTTGATGCCAATCGTTACGCCGCGCCTGATCTTGCGTCCGCCAACGCTTGGCGATTTGGATTCGATGCAGACCGCCAAGGAGGAAGCGTGGCCCGATTTGCAGCGTTGGATGACTTGGGCCTTCGACAACCAACGGTCGCGGCAAGCGATGGAAGATTCTATTCGGCGAACGATGGATTACCAGAATCAAGCAGGAATCGCATTGCCGGATTCCATCGGATCAACGGAGACTTCGTCGTCCGAACCGCATTGGATCTTACCGATGAGCAAGACGTCTATGAGACAGGATACTGGGTGGCACCTAAATACGCCCGACAGGGCATGGCAACGGAGGCGGCAAACGCGGCTATTCGGTACGCGTTCGGCCACCTTGGCGCGAAGGCAATCTGCATCGGGTACTTCGACAGAAACAAGCCTAGCCGGCGCATCGTGGACAAACTGGGATTCCAGAAGCTACGCGTTGCCCATAACGCGGCGACAAGTTGCATCGACGGCACGAAACTCGATCGTCATGAATACATCCTGACGAGCCAGGATGCACTACCCGAACTTGACGTTTCATGGGGTTGAAGCCATCTGGCTTGGATTCAACACACCCCATCGCTGTATGTACGGTTGGCAGCCCGGAAGCAAAATCCAGAGACGTCGCCATCTCGGACGTGCTCCTTCCGGATTGCTCCAGGTTTACGGACAACCCTTCCATAATCCAGTATGGGAAGGTTTGCCGACGATCCGCTCGGAGCGCCTTTTCAACCAAGAACCATTGCTTTCCTATGATGTGCGACGTTGCACTTGTTCTCAAACGCATGAGAGCATGGCAGGCATGAAGTCGCTTCGACTTGGGCGCATCCTGCCAGCGGTCATAAGTGTGGCACTCTTTGTCGGTGAAGTTCATGCACTTTCGGGATTCCCGAATTCGCAGGTCTCGGCCAACGGATCAACGGCTACGCCGGGAGACGGATCTCACGATTTCGATTTTCTCATCGGTGATTGGAAAGCACATGTTCGTCGACTCCCCGAACGCTTGAAGGGTTCGAATTTCTGGGTCGAATACAACGGCATCTCGAATCATAAGAAGCTTCTCGACAGCAACGCTAATTTTGAAGAGTTCGACGTTTCCAGCCCCGATAACAAGCTCCGTATAAAGGCGCAAACGCTCCGACTCTATAATCCCGAATCGCACCAGTGGAGTATTTACCTGGTGGATCTCGACAAAGGTACTCTCGATCTTCCGCCTGTTGTGGGCCAGTTTAACGGAAAGCGAGGTGAATTCTACAACCAGCAAACTTGGGAAGGCCGCGCAGTCCTTGTGCGCTATGTCTGGCTCAACATTTCACCCAAATCATCGCGAATGGAACAGTCTTTTTCGTCAGACGGCGGAAAGACATGGGAAGTTAACTGGATATGTGAACTCTCACGATAAATATCGCCATTCCATTTTTCAACGTTTCGGGCCAGTCAAACGCTCGGCTCGACGGCTGGACTGTCCGGGGTAAGCAGATGTTGTGTAACACCGTGTTTGTTCGTGTCTGCCATTCTTCGCGACCGTATTGAGTTTACCCAAATGTTTCCCGCACCTCTCCACCCTCGGCGGGCGCAAAATCGCCGACGCACTCATTGATGGATCTTCGGGGCTGCCGTCGCAGATTGCAGGCGAGTGACGGGCAAACGGGAAGTAATCCAAACGTAAGGTTAGCCGACAATCCACCCGTAACCGCTATCTTCACGTAATATTCGGACACGTATAATGGCGGGCATCGATGGCCCTTACCTCTGGCACAAAACTCGGTCCCTACGAAATCGAGTCTCGTCTTGGCGCGGGCGGCATGGGCGAAGTGTATCGTGCCCGGGACACGCGCCTTGACCGCACGGTGGCCATCAAGGTTCTCGTCTCACACCTGTCATCTTTGCCCGAACTGAAGCAGCGCATGGAACGCGAGGCGCGAGCCATTTCCGCGCTGAATCATCCGAACATCTGCCATCTTTACGACATCGGGTCAGAGACCGGCACCGACTACCTCGTCATGGAGTTTCTCGAAGGAGAAACCTTGGCCGACCGCCTCCGCAAGGGGGCGCTGCCGCTCAGCGAGCTACTCAGAATAGGAATTGCGGTGGCGGAGGCGCTCGCATTCGCGCACGAGCATGGGATCATCCATCGCGACCTGAAGCCAGGCAACATCATGCTCACCAAGGCAGGCGCCAAGCTGATGGACTTTGGTTTGGCGAAATCCGTGGCGGCTGGCGCGCTCGGATCGCCCTCGAGCGCCCCGTTGCTCTCGGCGATTAACACTCTGACGGATGCCAGTCTGATGGCGCCGCTTACAACTGTGGGCGCCGTGATCGGCACGATTCAGTACATGTCGCCGGAGCAGATCGAAGGTAAACCGGCTGACGTCAGATCCGACCTATTCGCGCTGGGAGCGGTCTTTTATGAAATGCTGACCGGCATACGGCCATTTCTGGGCAAGAGCCAGATCAGCGTCGCGAGCGCGATTCTGGAACAAAATCCGGAGCCCCTTTCGGCAGTTCAGCCGCTCACTCCCGCTCCCCTCGAATACGTGGTCAACACATGTTTGGCGAAGAATCCCGACGAGCGTTTTCAGAACGCGCACGATGTTGCAATTCAGTTGCGGTGGATCGCGCAGACGGGAAGTTCCGCTGCCAAACCATCCACCGCACAGGCCAGTTCTCGCGAGCGCATGGCATGGGTGGTGGCGGGAATCCTTGTCGTTTTACTGATTGGACTCGCTACATGGTGGAGAAGTTCTCGCAGCCCGGAGACAATCTCTTATTTCGATGCCCCGCTCTCCTTCGAGGCCCAGGATGTCGCGATAGCGCCGAATGGTCACACGGTTGTGATCGCCGGCCACGGCGAATCACAGCGAAATAATGTGCTGTGGATTTACGAACCAGGGTCGCAAGAGGCCAAGTCTATTCCCGGTACCGAAGGCGCCAATTTTCCGTTCTGGTCCGCTGACGGCCGTTCGCTCGGATTTTTCGCCGACGGCAAGCTCAAGCGGCTGGATTTGGCGGGCGGTCCGGTGCAGGCGCTGTGCGACGCACCGACCGGTCGCGGCGGTACATGGAATAAGGATGGCGTGATTTTGTTTACGCCCAGCGGGCTTCTGGGCGTTGGCCTCTATCGAATCCCCGCCTCCGGCGGCACACCCGTCCAGATTTCATCACCGGACCGGAACCTGAAAGAAGATAGCCACCGCTGGCCATTTTTTCTCCCTGACGGCATCCACTATCTCTATTCCGCGATCAATCTTTCGGGACAACAGCAGGTACTGCACTCGATCTATCTTGGTGAGCTGGATTCGAACGAGAAGCGGCTCGTCATCAGGGCCAGAGGCAATACCGCTTATATCGACCCCGGGTATCTGTTCTTCTACCGGGATCGGACGCTCTTTGCTCAGCGGTTTGACGTCAAGAACCTGAAGCTGACCGGGGAGCCGGTTCCGCTGTTCACAGACATTGGATTCGCGCCCCGCATTTCCAAGGCGGCCTTCTCGGCATCCAGCAGCGGGTTGCTGGTGACGCAAAGAGCGGGAGAATCGGTATCGCAATTGGTGTGGTTTGACCGTAATGGTCATGAAGTGGGCGTGGCGACCAAACCCGGCGTCTTTGGCAATATTGCCCTCTCGCCGAATGGCAGATTCGTCGCCTCCGATACCACCGATCCGGTCAGCCAAAATACCGACATCTATACCTTCGCTCTCGATACCGGCGAAGCCAAACGCCTGACCTTCGACCCGGCCATTGACTCGATGCCGGTTTGGAGTCCGGATGGCAAGCGAATAGTTTTCGGCAACAACCACGAGCCCAAGTTCGACTTGTACGTAAAAAACAGTGACGGGGCCGAAGAGGAAAAAATAATTCCGCAGGATGGTCCCGACCGCTTCCCCAACGATTGGTCGCGAGACGGAAGATACATCTTGTACGAGCGGGGCGCAGACTTGTGGTATGCGACGGTCGCGGACCTGAAGCCGGCTCAATTCCTGAAGGCGGTCTCGACCCTGAAGACGGCGCGCTTCTCCCCTGATGGCAAATGGGTCGCATACTCCTCCAACGAGAGCGGTAAATGGGAAATCTACGTCACGTCGTTCCCCGATGCGCATGGCAAGTGGCAGGTCTCTGCCGCCGGCGGCAGTCAGCCGCGATGGCGAGGCGACGGCAAAGAACTGTTCTACCTCTCGCCCGACGACAAGCTCATGGCCGTCTCTATAAAGACTGGAGCGAACTTCGATACCGGAACGCCGACTGCGCTCTTTCAGGCTTTTCCACGGGAAACAATCGCTGCAACCTCCGAACAATTTTTTTATGACGTCAGCCAGGACGGACAAAAATTCCTCATCAATACCCAGTTGAAATCCGCCATAAGACCGATGTCGATTGTCCTGAACTGGCCTTCCAAGCTGACCCATTGAACCGACTTGCTAACCTTCGTGCATTGGATGAAAGGTTCGCCTTGAGAGTAGGCAGTGATGTGCATCGTGTCAGATGGACCGCCTCAAGCATTCTTGCTGAATGACGGGCAACTCTCACCTTACAGTCGCGGCACTACCCTGATCATTGATCGGTGGCACGGAGGCCACCGGTCATGAAGCAGAAGCCATCCAGAAGAAGACGCAACAGTACCAAGTCCATCCTGCGCTTGCCCGACCTTGAGCACGCCAAGGCCGCGGTGTTGAACAGCCTCAACTCGACAGACGCAAAGCGGGGTTATCGTCACGCCATCGATGAGTTTGTTGACTAGTATTGTTCGGAACCGCGCTTGGCCTTCAACAGGATTGTGGTCTTGCGCTATCGCTCTCATCTAGAATCCCGTCAACTCGCTCCCGGAACCATCAATCTTCGCCTTGGCGCCGTGCGCCGGCTCGCATACGAAGCAGCCGACTGCGGTCTTCTCAGCGCCGATTTGGCCGCCGGGATTCGTCGCGTCAAAGGGGTGAAGAAGCTGGGCATTCGCCTCGGGAACTGGTTAACGGCAGAGCAAGGCAATGCGCTTTGGCAAGCACCCGATCGGCAGCGACTGAAAGGGAAACGTGACAGGGCGCAAAAGGTAGCACGGCAAGAGAATGGATCGGAGCAGCACCCGAGCTGGCACCGCTTTGAAGAGAGCGCCACGCAATTACAAATGAGCCCGCTAGCAAAGCGACAGCCATCACAACCCAGAACTGTTTCCCGGGGTAGATGATCTTGGATGAGCGCGTAGTCGAGGCAGCGATAGCGGCTGTGTCACTGTCGCGCTTCAATCGTTGCAGGTCGGCGCGAATGTCGGAGGCGTTCTGGTAGCGGAGATTGCGGTCTTTCTCCAGGTACTTGCTGATGATGCGCTCGAGATCGCCGGGCAGGTCGGGATTCAAACGGAGAGGCGGGGAAAGGACACGGTTCAGGATTCCATCGAAGATGAGTCCCCAGCTTTCCCCGCGGAACGGCAATTGCCCGGTAGCCATCTCGTAAAGCACGGCACCAAAGGAGAATAGGTCAGTACGCGGATCCAGTTCCTTAACACGCACCTGCTCGGGCGACATATATGCAACGGTTCCGACGGCGGCGCCCGGACGGGTGAGGTGCTCATCCACTGTTAACGTCGACTGAGCCGTTGCGGCCAGTAAGCCTTCGGCCTTGATGGTTGGTATAACTTTGGCCAGGCCAAAATCCAGAATCTTGGCACTCCCTCGCTTGGTCAGGAAAATGTTCGCGGGCTTGATGTCGCGGTGAATAATACCGGCCGCGTGTGCCGCGTCGAGCGCGTCGGCGATTTCAATCGCCACCGACAGAATCATTTGCGTTTCCAGCGGGCGCCCGCCGATGCGGCGCTTCAACGTCATTCCGTCCAGATACTCCATCACGAGAAACGACTGGCTGCCGTTCCTGCCGATTTCATGGATTGTGCAAATATTGGGATGGCTCAGCGCGGAAGCAGCACGCGATTCGCGGCGGAAGCGTTCCAGGGCCTGCGGGTCATGCGCGACGTCTTCAGGAAGAAACTTGAGAGCGACGAAACGGCCAAGCTCGGTATCCTCGGCCTTATAGACCACACCCATACCGCCGCCGCCGATCTTGCTGAGGATTCGGTAATGGGAAACAGTCTGACCCACGGGTTCGGAGGGCGTCGACACTGGCTAGACATGTTAGGTTGGGATGAGGAGGAGGTCAATTGTTGGGTGCAACGCTGCTTTGTCACTCTAGGCGCGAGCGGTCGATAGCAGGGGCAACAGAGAAAACCAAGTGCAATGACCAACTGCGCGGCTTCCTTTAGCTGATTATCTGAGGATTGGCCGGATAACGGGCAAACCGGAATGTATGCTCATCGCTCAAGTTGCGGTCGCGGTTCCTTTTGGCCGCGTCCCTGTAACTTAAAGCGCCGACCAGAAGATACAATTCGTCCGGCTCTAGGGTAGGTAGGGCTTGTCTTTATTTTGCAAGCCCCGTGCCGGTAAGCGTCACGGTCTCAGGACTCGTGGGATCTGCGTCCACGATTGTCAGGGTTGATGTTGGCGTTCCCACCCAAGTGGGCGAAAACGTCAGGTTGATGGTGCAACTCGCTCTCGCACTAACCATTGAACCACAATTGTTGCTCTGACTGAAGTTCTTGCCGACCGTGATGCTGGTGATAGTTAGAGCCGTATTACCGATGTTAGTTAACGTGACTTTTTGGGGCGTGCTGGTGGTCCGTACTGTTTGCCCAGCAAAGGTAAGAGAAGTAGTCGAAAGCCGAACCGACGTCTGGGGGACTGTGACGGAAACTGTAGCGGTCCGGGTCAAGTTTCCACTATTGGCAATTACCGTGACGGGGTAAGTGCCTGCCGGTGTCGTTGTTTTTATAGATATCGTCAGCACCGCAGTTCCCGAGAGAGGCATTGAAGAGACACTGAAACTTGCGGTGGCACCCGGTATTGCTGATAGGCCGTCGATCGAGAGATTCGCGGAACCTGTCAATCCAGCGAGAGAAACAGTATTCAAGACAAATGTGGCCTGTCCTGCAGTGGAAGCCGTTACGGGAGTGAGATTGCTGGTGAGCAACCAAAAATCGGGTGCATCCGGCGTCACGGCGCACTTGGCTGGCTGCGAGACAGAAGTTCCCCAAGTGGAATGGATGTCCTGGAGGGTCAAGCTCTGCCATCCCGAAAAGCTGGTCAAAGATCCGTTCCTCGGCGTCGGTACCATAAATGGCGTGCTGCCGCCGGCGGACCAGGTATTCTTGTCCGAGCTTAAGGTGGTGACGAAATCCGTCCAGGCCGTACCGTTCAGATAACTGTCGTAGAAGACACGGCTACTGCTGCCCTCGGTCGCGACGACATTTCCGGAAAGCGTGAGGTGATCGTTCGTCAGGCTGTACGTCTCCCCGTTTTCCCAGTTGGTAACTGGAATGCCGCCCAAAATTCCATTCAAGGTGATCTGGTTGACCTGATTTCCAAAGAATGTATTAGCGGATGACGTCACAAAAGTGGAGTTTCGAACATCGAGACCGCCGGCATTGCTCTGGCCTTGTACGTTGTTTCCACAAAAGAAGCTATTCGTTACCGTGATTGGACCTTGGCTCTTCTCGAGCAAGAGGCCGTAGAGGTTGTTTGCCGAAACATAGCCGGTGACAGTTGCGTTTTCATTGTCGGTATCGAAATGAATGCCCTGGGTTTGGTTGAAGAGAGTGACGATGTTATTGAAAGTGCTGTTGTGGTCTAGAAAGAGGCGAAAGCTGCCGGAATCGAAGGTGTAGAATGCGGCTTGGGCGCCTCTCCAGTTATTGTAGTTCGCCGTGTCTGACTGCCAGGAGCCGTATTTCACCTTGTACGTGGCAAAGCCCTTCTGCCCATTGTGATTCGCAGTGCTCGATTGCACGGTAAAATTCTGAGCGTTGGTGAACCACAATCCCGAAGCATTGTTTTGGCTAAACGAATCGGAATCGACAAGAATGTTAGACGCATTGGAAAAAGTCACCGCCGCTGCGCCACGACAGCTGTTCGCGTACTGAAACGTGAGTCCGCGTAAGATGATATTGGACTGACTCTGATCATTGAACAGAGAAGGCCGGGACGCGACCTCGACGCTGGCCGAAGACATGTCCGTACCGGACGGGGGCCAAATTTTCACCATCGCGCTGGTCTCATCCACAAAAAATGTTCCGGGCTGCATGGCACTCATAGATAGAACCTGAGTCATCGGACTTCCGTTGACGAAGATTCTTTCCTGGCGTAGCAATATTTCCTGCTGTAAAGGGGCTGGGGGCGGCAGGGCGGCGCAGTTACCCCACTGATAAGGCCAGGAGTGAGTGTACAGATTACCGCTGACTGACCAGTTGCCCCAGAGATCGGCTCCTGAAACTACTACTGTGCCGGCAGTCGCTGCCTGAAATGTGATGGGGAGCTTTGTCTGCCTAGAATTGTGACTGATCGAAATGGACTCCGGGTAGGTTCCAGGACTAACGATGACCCGTGTGCCGACACCCTGCTGGTTCTCCCTCATTGCCAAGCTGGCAGCCTTTCCAATGGTTCGCAGAGGTTGAAGTTGGGTTCCGGGGTTGCTGTCAGAGCCGTTGCTGCCGTCGACATAGATCGACGCCGTTTCCAGACTTTCATTTACGTTGGCTTGACCCTGACAGAAGTGCGTGATGATGGCGACTGTAAAAATGGAAAATAGTACAAGGACACTACGCCTGTGGAAAATCATGGGGGAGTCATCTCCAATTCAATCAGGACTTCGTGACGCTCGGGGTGAAACTTATAACGAGCGTAGAACGACAGCGAGTCCCTGGCGAGGTCTCGGTAGGGTATCGAGGGCCCACAATTAGGACATGACCGACCGTGTCTCACCCAGAGCTGCGACCGCTGCGCTACCTTCTGGTCGTGCCCACGCGGTTACGCAACGTCAAGCGATCTGCGGGCAGGTGATGGTTTACGGACTACCCGGAAGTGACTGTTGTTAACAGGCGTGGGTGTTGAAAAAGTCACGTCGATTAGCGGATGAGATTCGGTAGAAGCTTGTTAGAAGAAAGTGATCTTAGCCATGCTCTGTTGGATTCTTATCACCGGAGGACTGCTGATCATGATGGGGCAACACGACCGCTCCGAAGCGCTGTTCTATTACTTTTCGACTGGACGATCAGGTTCCAGTGACGCACTTGCTGCGGCTCATCGATAAGCACATCAGTCTTGCCTTCGTGCGCGAGAAGCTGAAAGAAAGTTACAGCGACACTGGCACCGGCCTAACATCCCGAGTGCACTCGTTGACCGTGTTTTTAGTCCGCGCGCCAATGAATCTGTGCAAATCTCAATTTATTCGCCATTTAGCGAGCTAATCCTGCGGAGAATGTTCTTGCTTTGGACTGGGCGCTCAAGCAAGTAGTCATTGCGCACCCAATGTCGGCCCCCTGCCAAGGCACGAAGGTGACCACTTTCAGCCACAGTATCGTATGCCGTTCGCCTTGATGAGCGGACGAAAAGATGGACTGTTTTTTGTCGACCGGCGGCCAGTCACTGCGCGTTGATTCTCTGGTTAGGTGCTGCTCCGCCTGCAAGTTACGCAAACGTCGGGGGTTGCGGAATTCAAAACGGTAATGCGAGTTCGAATCACACTCCCTCCGCCAGCAAGTCTTAACTGCAGAGAAAGTCCGACTCCCTTTACCCCGAAATACGCGAAACATGCCCGTATTTCGCGATTATTCGCAACACAAACTGGACTGCAGAGAACGGACTGCTCGGCAGCGAAGGGGGCACTGTCCCCGCTTTTCTCCGGAGGGTACATGCGCAGTCCGGTTTCGACAGGGCGCTAGGCGAATGCAATGCGATCACAAGCCTCGGCTTCGGGCATCGCGAGTTGACTTTTGGCAGCGGTTCGGGGATTGGGCTTCGAAGCTTCCCACAAGCGCGTTTATCGTTACGTATCCGGTGAAACTTCGTACAAGCGGACTTCTGTCCCGGAATAATTCCCGTATTGCCCGTTATCGAGAAGTCTCACTTGGTCCCTACGGCTGTGGGGACTCCTTGCGGAGTCCCAGCTACTTCGACACCGCACGTGCTGCAGTCGCAATTACATCTGCAACTTCCTTGGGATGCGAGACGTAGACTGAGTGGCTGGCGCCTGCGACTTCGACCGTGTGGCTCTTTGCCCGTTTGGCATACCAACGTTCCAAGTCCGGGCTGATAGTTCGATCGCTTCCTGCCACTACCATCCAGCTCGGTTTGGTTCTCCAGGCAGCCGTGGTGATCGTCGCTGAGAAATTATCCGCAAAGTTGAGCACCTGCGAGCGCGCCATAAATGCGGCCCGGTCGCCGGGAAGGTCAGCTGCGAACAATTCATGAAATTGCGCCGGATCGATATAGGTGAAACCATCCGGCGTTTTCTTTATGGCGCCCGATTTGGCGAGGTCACTCGGAAAGCGCTTTCCGTCGTCGGACTCTTTCTCGCCAGAATCCGGCATGTGGGCCGCGACGTACACCAATCCGACAACCGCTGGATCCGTACCCGCTTCCGTAATCACGGCTCCTCCATAGCTGTGCGCGACTAGAATGGTCGGCCCATCCTGCAGCGCGAGGATACGCTTCACGGCGGTCACATCATCCTGAAAGGACGTCTCCGGCTCTTGCACAATGCTGACTTTGAAGCCGTCCTTGACAAGGATGTCGTAAACGCCCTTCCAGCCCGAACCATCCGCCCAGGCTCCGTGTACCAGCACGATGTTTTTTATCGGTGTGTCCGGTGTTTGGGCGACAGAGTTGTTTACCATTCCAAGGGCGCACAAGCATATAAGCCCTGCCTTCACGTAGTTCGCGATCATAAATCCTCCTTAACGTTTAAATCTCTTCGATTGGCCGGCTTCTCTTCTTCTTTCATCGCTGACTTGAAGCCACGGATACCCTCCCCGATGCCTTTGCCGAGTTCGGGAAGCTTCTTGGGGCCGAATACCAGCAGTGCGATTCCGAAGATCACCAGCAGATGCGTGGGTTGAAACAGTCCTTCAAACATAGACCCTCCTTAATAGGCATTTCCTGAAGCCAAAGAGCGCAACGTTATTTCGCGGCTGCAGTCAGAATCCTTTCGATCTTTGCGTCAAGTTTCCGCGCTACTTTGAGAGCATCGCTATTCCCATAAGGAGCAAGATAGGAGGCCATCCTGTCATACGAGATACGCACGCTATCGGGGCGCTCCTTAATGAGGGATGGTTATCGGCGCATAAGAGCCAGCGTCGACAACATGCTTCACCATTTCCTTCATGAACAGCGGATTGCCCGCAACGATGCGGAGAATTCTTGGCTTGGCGGTCCCATTCTCTTTCTGGAGAACCTCACCGTGGTCGAACCGCGTAAACTCCATAATCCCGTTCGGTTGAGTCACCGGATTCACTACTTTTTCCATTTCGGCTTCGTTTTGCGCCGATGATAACCTCTTGCTGAATGCCGCCATATCAGGATGACCGATCTGTGCGTCGATTCGCGCAACCACCGTGTCAAAGGGTTCGGTGGTAACGATATTGACTCGTTGGACGCGAACTTCTTGAATGCTCATATGTGTTGCCTCTGCTTTCGTTGTTGGTGCTGTTTGATCCGACATTCCGGCACACGTGGCTAAGCCAAGAGCAAGGCCGGAAACCATCCGAAATACTCGTGAAATACCCATGTTCCTCTCCTGTTGACGAGTTGAGTAACGAACTCAACCGACCTCGCAGACGCTAGTAGTCAAAACAGGCGCAGTGACCAGTAACTAATCCTCGGCCACGGACTAGAGCGTCAGATAGGCGATTTGGATCCACTGGTCGCCGTTGATGATGCCATTGCCCCATACGGGGTCGAGATCCGCGAACGGCTTTTCCCCGACGGCTTCCAAGGCGGATTTTCCCTCCGACTTCAATTTCTCAATGCGATCGCGCGAAGTGATCAGCATGTCACGGGCCTTCGTGAGGTCCGCTTTGTTGCCGAGCGGGCCGTGCCCCGCAACAATCTTGGTGTCATTGTCGGCGAGCGAGAGAATTTTGTCGGCGGCGGAAATCATGCCGGTGATTTTTCCGCCTGTACCGGGATCGATGTAGGGATACATGCCATTGAAGAACAAGTCACCCATCGAGATCACATTAGCCTTTTCAAAATGAACGTAGATGTCCGAATCCGTGTGCGCGGGAGCAACGTGTTGCAGAGCGAGGGTTTCGCCATTGGCTTGTAACTTGTAACTGTCGGTGAAAGTCTGCTGTGGCAAGGCCTCCGCGGGCGAGGGATCGAAGTGCAAGCCAGCGAGTGCGCCATCTGGTCCCCTATACAAGACCGGAAGATCATGCGGCTCGGACATGCGCTTCTTAGTGTTTTCGTGCGCTAGGGCTGTCGCTCCCGCGGCGTGAAGATGCGCGTTGTTATCGGTATGGTCGAAGTGCCAGTGGGTGTCGATGACGTATTGCACCGGAGCGTTGCCGAGGGCATCGAGAGCCTCTTTGAGCCTGGGCCAGGCAGGCGCCACGAAAGTGTCGACAACGAATTTGCCGTCTGGGCCGTTGAGGGCGGCCACGGCTCCGCCGGGGCCGTCGAACATAGTGACATTGTCAGCAAGCTTTTGCGTTTCCATGGGAACGGCGTTGAACTTGGCGCGCATACTCGCCAGCAGTTCGGCCGGGGAAAGCGATTCTTGCGCGCGGCTCGCTCCGGAGACGCGGAGCAACGTCCGAGGAAAGAGGTGCGCCAGAAAGACGCTACCGGCTAGCGTGATTGAGCCTCGCAAGATGTTGCGACGCGAGGTTTGCTTCTGTAAGAAATCGAATTTCATATCTTTCTCCTTTTCGGTGCCAATTCGACTACCACCTTGGCACACACTTGATTGGAGGCTTCTGGCCGTAATGAGTGACATTGTTTGTTTTATTGCCTGTGATAAGATATGCAAATAAGATAAACGAAATGGAACTTCGTCAAATTCGCTCCTTTCTCTCAATCGCCGAGACTCTGCACTTCGGGCGTACAGCGGAGTTGATTCATCTCAGCCAACCCGCTTTAAGCCTTCAGATAAAAGCTCTTGAGGAGGAGGTTGGAGTGCGGCTCTTCGAACGGAACCGACGCAAGACAACGCTCACCGCGGCCGGCCTCGCTTTTCGTGATGATGCAGCTGCAGCGCTGTCACAATTGGAGCAAGCGATGCGGAGCGCGAGGCTGGCTGCCAATGGGAAACTGGGACTATTGCGGATCGGCTTCATCTCAACTGTGGGAAGTGAGATTGTGCCCAACATAGTTCGTCAGTTTAGAGAGTTAAATCCCGAAGTGGAGTTCTCTTTGCGCGCTATCCCCACCGCGGATCAGGTACAGATGCTGGAGAGCGGATCGCTTGACATTGGATTTTTTCGTCTGCCGATTGGCGGGCACTCGGCCCTCGAGGTTGTCACCGTGCATCGCGAGCGGTTCGTACTGGTGGTACCCGCGTCCCATAAACTCGCAACAAGGAAGAGGGTGCGCCTGAGCGAAGTGTCGGGTCAGAACTTTGTGTTGTATGAGCGTTCCTATGCCCCTGGATTCCACGATCTAATCTTCGGAATGCTTCGCGATGCCGGAATTGTTCCCAATATTTCCCAGACCGCGGCAGAGCTCTCAATGCTGATATCGCTGGTGGACGCCCACATGGGTGTCGCTATTTTGCCCTTATCGGCAGTCAAACATAGCGTTGCCTCGGTAGTCGCCTGTGACATCTTAGACCGGATTCCGATGTCTGAAATCGGTATGGCCGTTCGTAAAGGAACTCGAGCCCCGGTCGCAGACACCTTCAGATCTTTCGCTCTAAAAAGCTTAGGTCATCTAAGAAACGCTTAGTCATGCCGACCGGAGTTGACTCAGTTCCACGGCCAGTTAAACCGCCAAAATTCCTGTATCGTCCGCCAACCGGAACCTATCCAGAAACGGGCTTCGAAGAAGTTGGCCGGATTAGTAACGACAAGTCGGCTAGTGTTTACGAATGCGCTCGCTTCACTAGGCCGCAAAACCGACCCAGAAACCTGCTGCATGGTTCCCAACCAAAGTAGTGAATGATAAAGGTCGTTATCATTCATAAAAACAATACATTCCGCGCGACTTCAGTGCCAAAAAATGGATAAACTTGTCGTCAATGATCGACCCTGATCTCAAAGACTTTGGACCCCCGCTGGCCTGATTCTCGGCTTTCAGGTCGCCCTGTTTAAATGGCGACTTGAGCGCGAGTCGGAGCCGTCGAGATTCCGGAAGTTCTCGAGCGCATGAAGACCAAGTTCCCGCCTCTAGGCCAAAAACCGGCTAAGACACCAATTGACGTTTTGCTCGCTACAAACATGCTGTCTGTCGGTGTGGACGTGGGCCGCTTAGGAGTGATGATCGTGGCAGGTCAGCCCAAGTCAACTTCCGAGTACATCCAAGCGACAAGTCGTGTTGGACGTGCGACCCCAGGCATTGTTATGACGGTATCAAACTGGGCGAGACCGCGTGATCTCTCTCATTTCGAGAGCTTTTGTCGTTATCACGCAACATTCTACCGTCAGGTGGAAGCGTTGAGCGTTACACCCTACTCCATTGGTTCAATGGACCGAGCTCTGACGGGTGTCCTCGTCAGTGCAATTCGGCAAGGTGGTTTTGACTACAACCCAAACACCAGCGCTCAGCAGATGCAACCCACGAATGCGTTGGTGCAGAGTGTTCTTAGTGAACTGCCCGTTCGAGCTGCGGAAGCTGGAACAGGCGGAGCAAAGCTTCAAGACTTCGTGCGATCGGCACTCCAGCAACGGATCGACGACTGGAGAGACCGAGCTTTGCGCATGCGCGGAGGCGCGAGATTGGGGTACAAAGACGGACGTGACGGTGTGACCGTCGGATTGCTGAAAATGCCGGGAACCTCATCGTGGACGGGGTTTACGGTACTCAACTCGCTTCGAGATGTAGAACCAGAGGCTCCGTTGTCATTCGACGATAGTGGTATGGATGGGGAGAGCACCTTATGAGCGGCCAGAACGTAGGTTCGGTGCGGCCGACTCAGCTGATTTACACGTATGGGATCGGATCGACGGTTGACCTTCCGCAATTTTCCGCGATGGTCATGGGCTTGGACGATTGGCCGGCTGCTCGCATGGAAGAAATCCGTGAAGATAGACTGCTCCGCGTCGTACGTAGCGTACTGGGGTCTCAAGTTAGGCAGCTCAAGGCGGCTCCCCTCCAAGATGAGGGTACGTTGAGTCCGTTCGAACGGCTTTCGTCGACGGTGTTCCAGTCGCCGCGTTCCCGCGATGGTTGGTATGCACGCAGTGTCGTCTACTGGCACCGATTCGCTCAGGCCTCTATAGCTTTCGATATGACTCAAACCGGCCCGAGCGATCTTGTTTCACCCACAAGAATTGCCCGCGATTGGCAAAGGCAACCGCCATTCCAGCTCGTTTTCTCGTAGCTGTGACAACGGGCACATCGACGATTTTCCTTGGAGCGAATACCTCCACCGACCCGGCATTGAATGGCCAGGCCCACTTGAATTGCGGGATGTAGGTGCAAGCGGCGAAGCTGCAGATGTGATGTTGTCTTGCCGAAATTGCCAGAAGCGTAAGTTGTTGGCCCCGGCTTTCTCTGAGGAAGGCAAGGCCAACCTACCAAAATGTAGAGGGTGGCACCCACATCTTCGATAGTTCGCACAGCACTCATCGGAATAATGACCGATGGTGTGGTGCTAGCAACTCCGGGCTTGGTTGATCGCTTGTCGGTTGCGAAGGCCGAGGCAGGCTTTCACCTCGGCACGGGTGCTGCCTTGTTATTCGCGGCGTTTATTCCCGGAGACGGTTCCTTGCGCGGGTGGGAAGCTGTCCTCGGTCTCGCTATGCTATGTGTTGCGATTTTCAAGCTGCGTACATATTCGGACCTTAGCACGGCTACAGTCGGAGTGGGGTTAGCTAACGTGTTGGCGAGGATGAGCCCTCAGCAAATTCAGATAGCTGCTGCGATGTTCAGCAGTCTCGGGAGTGCGGTTGCCCCAGCTGTAACACAGCCAGCGAGCGGGGAGAGTGTCTTGCCGAAGGCAGAAGCAAACGGCGAAGCCACTCACTGAGCGAAACACCTGCCATTCCCCTGCTAATTGATCTACTAACATCTACTAAGATCGAGTTAAGCGCCGTCCATTGCGCTGTAAGTTGTTATAACTAGGTTTTGGCGTGTTTTCGAATCCCACTCTCTCCGCCATATTTTTCCCCGCATAAACACTGGCGATTACCAACGATTCGTTGACGGCGTGCGTGTGAACCTGATTTATGCGCATCCGGTCCGGCTTCCTTCAAGAATTTACGCAGCCGAGAAACTTCCTCCAAACCAAGATCATGTGTCTGCGGCCTCTTGAAAAAGACGCGTTGGCCACCGACGCGGAACACAAATTCATCGCCTCCGTGCGGTTGGACCTCACCCAGATGCCCGACCAGTTCGACAGCCTCGCTCCAACTTAGGTTATGGGGTAGCTTGCCGTTGAGAAGATTCTGGTACAGCGATTCGAGGTGCTTGCTCATAGTGTGTTCTCCTTCACAAAAAAGAGTTTCCAAGCTCGATCAACGTGCATCTCGAACGATTGCGATCAAGCCAGAGGTAAAGCGAGTATAGCGTCAAGTCTTCTTCGCCTTCACGGGAGGCACCAGAGCGACAGCGGCCTCGGTCGTGAGCAGAAGGAAAGTGAATGTCTCCTGTAGGTACAGACGGACGGCGGCATCGTTGTGGTTGAGGTAGCCGATGGAGACGTCCTGCCCGATGTGCAGTTCGAAATCGCCGCCACGAGTGGTCAGCACGAAAGCGCCGGCGATAGCTGGCGCCCAGATGATTTGATCTTTGACCAGCCGCTTGACGTGCTCCAACACCGGGTATCCGTGGTCGCTAGTTTCGGCGAGTGCGGTGTAGGCGTCGGCGCCGAGGAGCACCGAGTAGGGGCCGTTGACCCCGACGAGACGCAGCTGGCTCAAGCTTTGAGCAATTGCATCGGGGTACTCGCGAACGTCGGCGGGAAGCGTCTTGATGGGATTGCTGGTGCCCTGGCGGATGCCCCCAATGCCGGCGGCGGCATACCCGTCGAATATGGCAGCGTCCTCGGCAAAGGCGATCTGTCGCGCAGCGTCCTTGGCCGGTTGCCAATCGGAGTCGTTCGCACCCCGATCGACATCGTCGATACTTTTGCGATCCAGTTCGAACGGAACACGTAGCTCGACCAGCGCCTTCACCTCTCGCTGGCTCGCGACGATGCCTTTCGCCGGTGCGGCGATTGTCCGCAGGTGGCCGGTGCCGATCGCAGAAAGCGCGATACCGGCCGGGCCCTTCAGGTCGACAACGCGCCGTCCGGCGAGATAGCGCTTGAGCGTTCGTGATGTTTCCTCTTCGATTTGAGCCCATGCCGAATCGGAAATGGGGGCAAGTTCACGATGGAGATTATTCATGTGGTACGTCTCCTTTGAGAGATCCGATGCGGAGCGAACCCTCGCGCACCGATGGGATGGATGGAAGAGGTTCGACAGCCGCCGGCGCCGCAGGCGATTCCGCAACCGCAGGCTGGGTTTGGTCTTCGGTCACGTTCTCCAGAAATGTCGCCGACGGCACAAAGAACAGGTTCCCAGTCACGGCGCGGCTGAAGTCGAGCAGCCGGTCGTAGTTGCCGGAAGGGCGCCCGATGAACATGTTCTCGAGCATCTGTTCGATGGTGCGGGGCGAACGGCTGTAGCCGATGAAATAGGTGCCAAACTCACCATGCGCGGGTCGGCCGAAAGGCATATTGTCGCGCAGAATCTTGACCTCTTTCCCGTCCTCGACGATCGTGGTGAGCGCGTTGTGTGCTGAGGTGGGCTTGACCGAATCGTCCAATTCGATATCGGAAAGCTTGGTGCGGCCGATGATGCGTTCCTGCGCTTCGGTTGAAAGGGTATTCCATGCGTTCATATCGTGTAGATATTTCTGTACGATGACGTAACTGCCGGCGACAAACGCTGCGTCTTCGTCGCGGATGAGGACGGCATCGGCTACGGCGGCGCCGCGGGGATTCTCCGTGCCATCGACGAACCCCAGGAGATCGCGCTCGTCGAAGTAACGAAAGCCGTGCACTTCATCCACTGGCGAAACGGCATTTCCCAGACGCGCCATAATCTGAGTGGCCAGCTCGAAGCATAAATCCATGCGCTTGGCGCGGATGTGGAACAGCAAGTCGCCTGGCGTGGAGACTGCATGCCTCGCTCCGGAGCGAATTTCGCGGAAGACGTGCAGCTCTGCCGGCCGCGGCTGCCCGAAGAGGTGGTCCCACGCGCCGGACCCAAACCCGATGACGCAGGAAAGTCCTCCCTCCAGGTCACGAAATTCCACGGCGCGCACCAGTGCGGCGAGATCTCCGCAGAGCGAGCGCAGGATGGCGCGATTTTCAGAGCCCGGATTGAGCGTTGCGACCAGGAAGATCGCGGCGCGAGTGAGCGGCGCGTCCACTGCCTGTGCGAGTGCAGGCGATCTGCCTGCTGCTTCGTGTGTGTTCGTCGGATCGGGCTTCATCGGGTGCCGTGCCTGTGCTGGTCACGCTGCCTTCGTTGCGCTCTCCAATTTCTCCATCCTGCAAAGTAGCAGATACATCGCCCATTTCACTCTTTGGATGAATTTCCTATGCATACAGGAACGGCCGCTCTTCGTGGCTCCTCCAAAAATACGCGAGGATGATCACACTCGCTACCGCCGCGTACGCACACCATAACGAGGTGAACGCGTATCTCTTGACCTCCATTACAACCAGCAGTATCGTCAGGTTCGCCGCGCCGAATACTATCATCATCTTGATCTTCGAGAAAAAGAGCGAACCGCACGTTGCAATCACATAGAGAAATGCAACCGTTGTATTATTAGTCGCTTGATTGATGTACACGATACTGTTTCCTCTGACATACAGCTGCAACGGGAATGCCGTCAGCGCCCACAATATGTAGAGCGTCGTTGCTCCGCCGAGTACGAGAAACGGCAGCATCCGCCTGCGGCTCTTCCCGTTCGGTTCAAAGAGCAGCACGCCTAGCGGCAGCAAAAAAGGGAGAAGCCCTTGCGCATAAAGCATGAACGCCGCGCCCATGTCGTGTGCCACGGCGGGCGAAAGGATCCCATCCAATCCCAGCCAGACGAATGCCTCGATAAATTGATGAACGGCGAATAGCACGGGGAGCGCTGCGAAAAGCAGTTCACGCCGGTGCTTCACCTTGGTTAAGGTGACGACGCCGACGGCACCCAGAACTCCGCTGCCTACGAAATTCGCGGTGGCTGAGAAGCACATAGCTGGTCTATCCTCTGTCGCGGAAATCGCGCAGATGTCTCCTAAGAGTTCTGGTTTCTTGGATCGTCGTCAGCACTGAGGTATTCAAGTCCAAGCGGTCCAATCGCCGTCTGGTATCGGTTTATCCCGTTGCGGTCGAATACGAAACCCGAGGTGCGATCCGGGAGCTTATAGCCCAGGCGGACATCGTCGTCTGCGGGACGGAAAGCCGTCCCAGCAAATTGCTCGTCAACCAATTGTGCATCGATGCCGAAGCGACCTGCGTCTACGGCGGCGCTTTCCGACGGGCGTATGGCGGGCAGGTTCTGCGCGTGCAACCCAGGAAATCGCCTTGTCACCAGTGTTTCGTCGCGGCACTCCGATGGACGCACGAGCACCAGTGTCGTCATCAACGATGGACACCGTGGGATATTCTGCGGACGTCATTCAGCAGCCTCGGACTTGATGGGGAGAGTGAAATTAAAACTCGCACCCCGAGGGGAGTTGTCGGCGGCCCACAACTTGCCACCGTGTGATTCAATGATGGAGCGGCTGATGCGAAGTCCCATGCCGGTCCCATGCGGCTTGGTAGTAAAGAAAGCATTGAAGATCTTTTCCATCTGCTTCCGGGGCAGTCCTATGCCGGTATCGTTGACGGACACAAGAACTTGGTCGGTGTCGGCACGACGCGACTTGATCGCGAGCTCCCGCGTCCTATCGGCATCCTTCATCGCCTCGATGCCATTGATCATGAGGTTCATGAGTACTTGCTGCAATTGCACGCGGTCGGCCGTAACCTGGGGAATATCTGCGGTAAGGTCCGTCCCGACTAATATGTTGTATCGCGTGATTTCGCCGTGCAAAAGCACGATCATCTCCCGAATGATCTCATTTACATCGACGACCTCCCGTTGCGAACTACCTTTCTTGAAGAGCTGGCGGATCCGGGTCATAATTTCCGCTGTGCGTTTTACGTCTTTCACGATTCGCATGGCGGCCGCGCGCGCCTCTTCGATGTTTGGGGTATCGCACGCGAGCCAGCGCAAGCAGGTATTAGCGTCGGTGCCGGTGGCGGCAATCGGTTGATTCACTTCGTGCGCCAGGGAGGCGGTCAGTTCGCCCATCGTGGTTACCCGGCTGACGCGTGCGAGATCCGCCTGCGCCTGGCGCAGAGCCTCCCGCGCCTCTTCCGCCTGCTTGCGTTCGGTCACGTCCATCATCGTGCATACGAATTGCTCGACATCCCCGTATGCATTCAAAACGGGATGGCCGACAGTGTGGGTGTATTTGACAGTGCCGTCCGGAAGAAGGATTCGGTGATCTACTTCGTAGTCCGACTTTGCATTGATTGCTCGATCTTTCGTCTCTTGCACGTTGTCCCGATCCTCCGGATGCATGCGCTGCAAGCGGTCGTTCCAAGCAGACAGGCCCCGTTTTGGATCAAAGCCATAGATGCGGAACCATTCTTCGGAGAGATATAAGGCGTCCCACCCTGGTACGCGCCAGGCGCCACTCCCCGTATGCGTGAGCCTCTGCGCTTCGGCCAGATAATTCTCGCTCCGCCGCAACGCTGCTTCCACCTGCTTTGCTGCGGTGACGTCCATCACCGCTCCTACGAACTCCACCCTGCCGGATTTGTCGGTTAAGGCATGAGCCACAACGTGGACATGTTTGACAGAACCATTCGGCATCAGCAAGCGGTATTCATGATCAAAATCCTTCCCATCCCGCACCGCTAGGTCGATTGTCTGCTGCACGAGAGTTGCATCTTCCGGATGAACCCGGCGGAATACTAACTCCAACGTGGGCTTGACCGCCCGATCATACTCAAAGATATTGTAGGTTTCGTCGGACCAGTAGACTGCGTCTCGAGCATTGAAGGCCCAGCTGCCGGTGTGGCTCAGCCTCTGCGCTTCGGCCAGATAAGTTTCACTGCGCTGTAGCAGTTCGTGGGTCAGCTTGCGTTCAATCGCGATACCGGCTAGGTGGGTGGACATTTCCAGTGCGCGGGTCTCGGTGGCACTTGGCCTGCGGGGCTCGCGGTAATACATCGCAAATGAGCCCAGGGCCTTACCGGAATGAGAAAGTATGGGAGTGGACCAGCAGGCGCGCAGTCCGTGGATATTGGCTATCTCTCGATACGGCTCCCAGAGCGGATCGTGGAGAATATCGGTAACGATAACAGGCTCTCTGCGGTACATGGCGGTCCCACACGATCCCGCCTTCGGTCCGATGGGAAGGCCGTCGATGGCCTTGGAGTAGGCCTCGGGAAGGCTTGGGGCGGCGCCGTGCCGCACGTGCTGCCCGTCCTCATCGAGGAGCAGGACGGAGCAAAGCAAGCCGGCAAATTGCCCTTCCACAACCCGCACCAGCTTCTCCAGTATTTCCTCCAACGGGGCATCACGCGCGATCATCTCCAGAATACGGCTCTCTCCTTCACGCAGCGCCTCTGCCCGCTTGCGCTCGGTGACATCGATCACCGTACCAACAAATTCAACGAGATCTCCGGACGGACTGAAGACTGGGTGGCCTACTGTATGGATCTCCCTGACCTCGCCGCCCGGATGAACGATTCGGTAATCGAACTCGAATCCTGTCTTTTCGCGGCTTGCGTTTTCGAACTGCTTCATGGTCCTGCTTTGATCATCGGGGTGAATGCGTTGAAAGAATGTTTCGATTCGCGGCAGCTCGTTCCGCGGATCAAAACCCAACAGGCGGTAGCATTCCTCGGACCAGTACCTGAGCTCTCCCGGTCCCGGAGCTCCAGCCCAACTGCCTGTGTGGCTGAGCCTCTGCGCTTCCGCGAGATAGTTCTCGCTCAGGCGCAACGCCCCTTCCGCCCGCTTGCGCTCGGTGACGTCCGTCACCGCTCCCGCGAACTCGATGCTTCCCGATTCATCAATTAGGGCGCGAGCCACAGCATGGACATATTTGATAGAACCATCCGGCATCAGCAAGCGATATTCATGGTCAAAATCTTTCCCATCGTGCGCCGCGCTCTCGAGGGTCTGTTGCACGAGGGCCGCGTCTTCCGGGTGAACCCGCTGCAGGACCAGTTCTAAGGTCGGTGTGATGGCTCGGTCGTATTGGAATATACGGAAGGTTTCTTCTGACCAGATTCTCTCGCCCGTGGATAGCTTCCAGCCGAAGCTGCCCGTATGACTGAGCCTTTGCGCTTCAGTCCAGTACACTTCGCTTCGCTGCTCGGCGCGATGACGTGCGGGAATAACACTGGTTGCACTCTGCCGAGCCACTGACCGCAGAAGCTCGTTGTCATGGCCCTTCACAGTCACTGGTTACCTCGCATTGCCGAGCACAAGCGCCTGGATGTTGGCCAAGGAAGTGTCACGGCGCGTGGAGGTGTCATCTCTGAAGGGGAGGATCCGGAGTCGTCGGCAAGTACCGCGTTGCTGGATCGGAATATACTCGGCCGCTCCGGTACGAGGTCCCGCACTTCTTCCGGAGTCTCACTTTGGAGGTCAACTGGAGGGGACTGCCACAAAAAATCGCTGGTCAGGTTTCCGGCTAGGCTCCTCATTCTCGCCGTTGAGACTCGCTCGATCAGATCGACCGGTCTTGGGATACTGCCGATTGGCTCGGTGGGTATCGTGATTGGCGCAGGCTTGGCCATATTTACCGCCTTGCCCAAAGCAACGAGACCGCAGCCGCAGGAAACGCCTTAGGATTTATCTTACGACTCTGCGGTCGACTCTACGGTTTCTTCTTCGGGGGCAGGTATTTCTTTTCGATCGAAGCCACGATAACGTAATTTGGATCCACCATTTCATTGAAATGAACCTTCGCGACTTTCGACAATAACTCGTACGCATCCAGATCGGAGAGTCCGTAGTCACGATGAATCCAATGCACCAGTTCAGTAAAAGCGATACGCACCGCGTCGTCGACGGGGCGATATGCGCCGACGGTCATGATCGCTTCGTCGTTCTCAAATTGCGGCCACTCGATGGTGCGCCCTTTAATCACGCTGAATTGAACACGCGCTTTTAGCGGAACCTCGATCGCCGACCCGGCAACTTCCCCATCCCCCATCGCGGCGTGTCCATCACCAATGTAGAAGAGTCCCCCCTTCACGTTTACCGGGAAGTACACAGTGTTGCCCACACTAGCTTCTGGAGAATCCATGTTCCCGCCAAACTCCGCCGGCACGATCGAACTGCGAGCCTCGCCATTCGCGGGAGCCACACCGATGCATCCGAAGAAAGGATGCAATGGAATCTTCACAGAAAAATCTGAATCGAGAGCCTTGTACGTGCCTGTATTGTTGGCATGATCGATGTGATAAAACCACACGCGCTCTTTCAGCGGCGGCTCGAGCACCGGAGTATAGTGCGAACCGCTGAGCGCGCCGAAGCCAGGAGAGTACGCACCCACTCCCGTATCGCCATCCACCTGTAGATCGAGAATTTTCACCGCGAGCGTATCGCCGGGCTCGGCTCCCTCAATGTAAAACGGTCCGGCGAGCGGATTATCGCCTTTGACCATGCTCATCGTGTCGCCCGGCTTGCGCAAGACATTGCCAAAGCAGTCCAGCGTATTAGTGTCGAGAATATCCCCCGGCTTCAATCGCGCTACCGGCTCCGCGGTCGCAAAGAGGTACTTCACGTTGTCGATAGTGGTGGTGTAGTGAACGACGTTCTGGGCCAGCGCTGAACCGGCGAGTAGGACGAGAGTGAGAAGACGGGCGATCACAGGACCCTGATGGGCTGCCGATTTTTCGGAGCCACGAGAAGTGTCTCTTGTCACTTATGTTGCCCAATGTACCACAAGATGACACTTCTTGAAATCGCTCTGGTGAGTGAACCGGGCCCGGGAAGGGATTAGCTTCGCGTCCTGCTCCCGAAGACAAGCCTGATGGAACCGTGATCGTCTTCACTACTTTGAGGCAAAATTGTTTTAAGCGGAGTCTTTTATTATTTTTCAATTCATTGATATTCGAGCCCCCTCGCATTGCGTCAGCGAAGGTCACCATTTCGACGTGTCTGTCAATTGGCGGTCAGTTCACCGACGCTATCTAACTCGATGATCAGCAAATTGATCTCTCCCCATGGCCTCAAAAGTGCTTCTCCGCGGACAGGGGAGGGACCCAATGGATACAAGAATCGCTGGGCGCGCCATCGATATGATCGAAGTTATTAGTTGGGCAGCAATCACTATAGTGATGGGGCTGATCCTGACGGTGATAGGAGTGAGCATTTATGGATCGTTCGGTATCGTACAGTGAATTCCGTATCGAAATTAAATCGCTGCGATTCGTCTCGCAGCCGCCACCTTCAGACATTTGGCTTTTTTCATCGCTTTAAACTCTGTTAATCGGGTAAGACCAGTATTAATTTCGTGGATTATCTGTAGGTGTTTGTGTCCCGTTGTGCGCACTGGATCGGTTAGGCCAGTGACATCTCATCACGTATTAAGCGGGGGAAGTTCGCGCGCGCCTTTACCATTTGGCCCCACTGCCCGCTTCTTTAAACAAATCGAAGATTGAGTTCCTGGCAAAGAGGGGACAACCATGCACGCAGAGTGTTCTGCGCGATCACGCCGCCCGCGAAAGTGAGAGGCGCAGACTGCGGCCAACAATGACGGAGAAAAAACTTCGAACACGTGGAACTTAGCGTGCTTGTTAATCAGGCACCGCGAAACACCGCGAACATGAAGTAAGGAGGAAACGTGACTCGCATGAAGTGTTCTGAAACATTTTCATTGCTTTCGATAGCGGGCTTAACTGCGCTCGCTATGCTCATGGCCGTTCCTGATGCGTCAGCACAGGGCACTCCCCCACCGCAACTTAATTTTCTGCTTCCGGCTGGTTTTCAGATTCCGCCGGCCGATCAACAATGCATCCTGCCGGGAGAAAGACTTAACCTGCAATGCATCTTAGCGAACGATCCGGACGTGAAGAGAATCATCGCGGAAGAAGCCAAGCTCGAAGCTCAGGCTCTGGCTGCGGCGAAGTCAGGCAAGCTGGATCCCTACCATCAAGTCGAGAATCTCGGCAAGCTTGAGATCTTCGACCCCAACCTGTCTGTGAATAAAAACGTCGCCTGCAGCTATTGCCATGATCCGGCGGCTGGTTACGGAAACGGTGTCTCGATCTTGAGCGTGTTCACCGGCGGATCAAGCCTGGGATCCGTTCCCATCACGGTACCGGGGGCCTATCCTAATAACCGAATTGCGAAGCGCAACCCACAAAGTTACACTTACGCAAGTTACTTCCCGCCTCTCCACTACAACCAGAGTCAAGCCGATTTCTACGGCGGCAATTTCTGGGATGGCCGGGCGACCGGATACAAACTTCAGAATTCCGCGGCGGAGCAAGCGCAAGACCCGCCATTGGATCCTGAAGAAATGGCCAATCCAGATTCCGCTTGCGTGGTGTGGAAGCTCTCGCAGAGCAACTACAAGTTTTTCTTTGAAGTGGTCTTTGGCGTCGGCTCGCTGGAAATTAATTGGCCTTCCGACGTCGCGACCGTGTGCAGCACTCCGAAGGGCGCGGCTTCGCTGGGTGGAAATCCCACTCCGGTTCAGCTGAGCACTTCGGATCGCACGCTCTCCAACAAAGACTTCGACGAGTTCGCGCAAGCGATTGCCGCTTATGAGTCGTCCGACAGCGTCAGTCCCTTCACGTCGAAGTTTGATTACGTTCTTGCGGGGAAAGCGACCCTCACCCCACAAGAACAGAACGGCTATGACCTGTTCCGCGGCAAAGGCAGCTGCAATACCTGCCATCTCGATGGCAGGTCGAGCACTCAACTGGGCGGAAGCGATACCGGCCAGGCGGCAAGCCTTCAGCCTTTATTCACCGACACAACCTACAACAACCTCGGTCTCCCCAAGAATGTAAGGCTTCCCTGGTATTCGGAGGACACTCCAGACCAGTGGGGATTCACCGGCAACCCGCTCGGCTTTGGTTTCACCGACGAGGGCATGGGATTATTCCTCGACGGCTACTACGGCGCTCCTCCTGATTTGGATTGGGGAGTTCAGTTGCCGCAGTTCGAAGGAAAATTCCAAACCTCGACGGCGCGCAACGCGGCAATGGCGCCTTACCCTGGCTTCGTGAAAGCGTACATGCACAACGGCTACCTCTTGAGTTTGAAAGAGGTGGTTCACTTCTATAACACGCGAGATGTTTATCCTTTCCCCGTGTTGTCTGGCCATTGTCCATCGGGAACCGTCGAGAAGGTGACCTGTTGGCCGATGCCGGAAGATCCTAACAACGAAAACACAACCATCGGCAAGCTTGGCCTGACGTCTGAGGAAGAAGACGACATCGTCGCCTACTTGAGGACGCTCGTGGATGGCTACAAGCCGTGAGCTCAGCCGTAGCCAAGGTTCGCTAATAAGACGTGGGGCGGACCGATGGATGGTTCGCCCCGATTTTAACGCTTCATTTTTTAACGCTTCATTCAACGAACGAACTGCATCTCTCAACACTTTAATGGAGGTTAAATATGACCAGGCTAAATAGATTACGCCTCGCGATCGCGATCAGCACCATGGCCTTGAGCTTATTGTTTGTCCAACCACGACTGGCATTCGCAGGCGAGAGTTCGAGCACTAGCCAAGCCAGCGCCACACCGGTGATCGAATCCGTTAGCGACACGTTAGCCTTCATAAGGTGGACCACACAGAATCCGGGGGGAACAATCCTGCACTACGCCGTCGTGCGCTACGGCAAAGATCCCAATAACCTGAACTTGACGGCAGAGTCTCCGACCAGAATCAACCCCGGCCACAGTGAGATGGTCTTTCGAGTGCGTGTGGCTAATCTGAAGCCTGGGACTACGTATTACTACAAAGTGGCGTCAGAACAGGCTGGCGGTATTTCCGATCCGGTAACAAGCGCGGTGAACCAGTTCACCACCCGACCAGCCAATCGGATGAGTGCGGAGAAATAGATTTCACCGCGCAAATGCGGTATTTGCAGACGAGGGTAGGGCCCACTTTTTGCATGTGCGAGGTATGCCGCCGCAAGCGTTGGTTGAAACGGCATTGGCTTGGCTATAAGTATGAGGACTAGAAGAGACTTTCTTAATCTCGCCGTTAAAGGATCGGCCGTGACCGCGGCCGCGGCCCTTCTGCCTGGGAGCGCATCGGCGCAGGGCAACGCAGGCGATCGCAGGAGCATGAACAACATGAAAAATGACACGAACAGTGGCAACTCTCTCCACTACAAGCCGCCTATCAAATTCGGACTGGGAGGCGTTCCCCTGGGAAATGAATTCGCGGTGGTGCCTGATAAGGACGCGTACGCGATCCTGGAAGCCGCGTGGAGCGCGGGCGTTCGCTACTATGATGTTTCTCCCTGGTATGGTCTCGGTCTCGCAGAGAGAAGGTATGGCAGCTTTCTTCATAACAAGAAGAGAAGCGATTACGTCATCTCGTCCAAAGTGGGCAAACTGCTAAAGGCATCGAAGACAGCCAAGAACCACGAACTGTTTCCTTTCTCACCATCGCCCAACGACGTAATTTTCGATTACACGGCGTCCGGCGTGAGGCGTTCGATCGAAGATAGTCTGCAAAGACTTGGCATCGATAGCCTTGACATCGTTTTTGTGCATGACATTTCTTCGGATAACAAGTTGTTGCCAACGAGTTGGCAGGAACAATTCGACATTGCCGCGAAAGGCGCTTTTCCTGAACTGACGCGTATGCGGGAAGAAGGATTGATCAAAGGCTGGGGGATCGGCGTGAATACCCCTGAACCGATTCTGCTAGTGTTAAGGGAAGCCGATCCTGACGTCTGTCTGATGGCTTCGCAGTATTCCTTGATTGATCATAAGAATGCGCTGAACCAGCTTTTTCCCGCGGTCCGAAAAAAGAATGCTTCTCTGGTGGTTGGTTCCTCACTGAACGCCGGATTCATCTCGGGGAGTCCTCGCTACAACTATGGAAAAGACTCCTACAAGATCCCCGCCGAATTCCTGGAAAAACGAAAAAAGTTGCGTGAAGTGGCGGCGAATCACGGAGTAGACCTCCGCACAGCGGCGCTTCAGTTCTCGGCATCACCTGACGTGGCCGCGGCTTTGATCGTCGGCGCTAGCAGTGAACAGCAGATCCTCGCAGACTATACCTCAATGCAAACCAAGATTCCGGCGGAATTCTGGGCTGAGCTGAAAGCTCAGAAGTTGATCGAGCAAGAGGCACCAACCCCTGCCTGAACAGCCGTAAATAAACATGGTGGGAGTGCGGTGTTAGATGTGTAGAAACCGAACCCATGTAATGGGCCTTCAACTGCTATGAAAAATAGGTCAACTTCTTAGTCAAGAGGAGCAGCAGAATGAGAATTCTTCGGAATGCGAGGGGGTCACTTGTCTTTATTGGGGCGCTTGTTTGTGCCGTCGTGATATCGGGAACGGCTTTCCGAGCAACGGGACAGGCGGGAACAGGCGAGACGGTTATACAGAAGGCCATTGAACAGTTTGAGAGCAGCCCCCTGAAAACTACCGCCCTGGACAAAGACATATGGATGTTGTCTGGAGACGGAGGAAACGTTGCAGCGATCGTGGCTGAAGGCAGCACTTTACTGATCGATAGCGGAGTGGACTCGCGGGTTTCCGAGCTGAACGCCGCGAGCTTCAAAGCAACGTCGCGCCCCGTCACGCGGCTGGTAAATACGCATTGCCACTTTGATCACACGGGGGGAAACGTGTACTTCGGCTCCGAAGGCGTAACGATCATAGCCCAGGAAAATGTAAAGAAGCAGTTATCGTCGGTGCAGAACGTGCCGCTCATTGGCTTGCGCGACGGCCGGTATCCAACCCAGGCGTTACCTACAGTGACTTACTCCGACAGCATGACCGTGAACCAGGGCGGTGAGAAGCTGACATTGGTCAACTACGGTCCTGCGCACACGGATGGAGACACAATTATCTACATCGCGCCGGCGAATGTTGCCGTGGTCGGAGATATTTTCTCAAATCACTTCTATCCCATCATCGATGTAGCGTCAGGAGGATCCATCGATGGCATGATCCATTCTCTCGATCAAATTCTGGCACAAACTGACCAGCAGACAAAGATCGTGCCAGGCCATGGACCGGTGGCCACCCGCTCAGAACTACAGGAGTACCGCGACATGCTGGCGCAGGTTCGGCAGCGCATCAAGGTTTTAGTTGCGAGTGGCAAAACCATAGGCGAAGCAGTGGCCGCAGCGCCGACTAAAGACTTCGATGCTAGATGGGGCAGTGGTTACGTACCCGCCGATGTTTTTGTACGAATGGTGTTCACTAGTCTTGCCGGCCGCAATACGAATCGCTAGCTAGCCACATGACTCTCGCGGAGCAAGAAAATCACGTTATCGAGGGCTAGAGTCATGATCGACGAGAGTGGTTTTGTCGGAGGCATCCACGTGCTCTTTCATCGCCGACTTGAAACCGCGGATGCTTTCTCCGAGGCCTTTGCCCAGCTCGGGAAGCTTCTTAGGACCGAACACGAGCAGGGCAATTCCAAAGATCATCAAGAGATGCGTAGGTTGCAACAGTCCTTCTAACATGAATCCTCCTTTAGATCAGAGTTACAGAACATCGCTGTAGAGCAGGCGCTGCTTCCGTGTTCGGAGAACAGCGCCTTCGCTCCGCAGTGGTTGCCAGCGAAGAGCTATCGCGGAACAATCTCCAGCTTTTCTGCGGGAATGGTTTGGATCGCGTTTTTATCAAGCTTCAAATGCGAATAAACCATCTCGGGAGGAAGCCGCCGGATCCATTGGTTGAGAGAAACGTCCAAGACTTCGCTCGCCTTGAACAACTCCAGAAACACCAGGTCAGTATCGCCAGTGTTTTCCACATAATGGCCAGCATTGAACGGAACGAAACCTACGTCGTTGGCATTGAAGTCCGCGGTACGCGCCGAGCCGACGGGCATAAACACCGTCATTCGTCCCTTTCCGGCCATCCAGAACTGCCACTCAGAGGCGTTGGGATGCCAATGCAGCTCGCGCATCCCTCCGGGCTTGATCGTGTTTATGGCAACAGCGACATTCTTCGAGACAGGAAAGTTATGCGAGTCGACGATACGTATTTCGCCCCCGGTAGTTCGCTTGGTGGGTGCCATCCCTTCCATTTTGAAGGTGTACTGGATGGAAGACCGGACTTTCTCTCCGCCAACTGCTGCTCTATCTTCTTCCAACGACTTTGGCAAGTCTGCGGGAAAAATGTAAAGAGGACCAGTCGGAAAATTAGCGAGAGCACTCTCGGGCAGTCCAAAATTCTTCGCCAACACTTCAGGAGGCGTATGCGCCACGAATTCCGAGAGGAGAAATGTGCCGTCTTCCGAAAACATGCCTTGATCGAAGACCAGGAGGAACTCGCATCCGTCTGGCCCCAGGCCTTGAATAGAATGAGGAAAGCCGGCCGGGAAATACCACAGATCGCCCTTGCTTACGTCGTCGATAAAGATCGTCCCATCGGGATTCAGCAGCGTGACTCGGGCATTTCCGTATAGCATAATGGCCCACTCATCAGCTGTGTGCCAATGCAGTTCTCGGAAGCTGCCGGCGGTCAAGCGCATGTTGACGCCCGCTAAGTCCGTGGAGGACGGTAGTTCGCGCTGCGTCACCTGATGCGTCCAGCCGCCCTCTTGAACTCGCCTCTTCGTCAGATCGTAGGAGTACCAAATGGGACCGACATCCCCAAAATCCGTCGGTGGAGGTGTGTTTGAGTTGGGATTCTCGGCTAGAAGGGGCTTATTCTCCTGTCCAGGATTGCTCGAGGAATGGTCGCCTTCTGCTTTTTGCGCGCCTTCCCGCGTTTGTGCGTGGGCACTTAATCCTGCGAATGCAGCCGCGGCCAAAGCAGCGGAGCCGATTCCCAGGACACTCCTTCTGGAAACTCCGTCCTGCAGTATCTTGTCTGTCTTCTGATCACTCATCGCATTTTTCCTCATCCGTGAATTCGAACCAATTCGTGGTCTGTACCCAAGAACAAGAGCAAATACAACCCTCACCGTGCTTACAAGCTGATTGAACGTTGTACGATTGCTGTGACGCTAGGCTGATTTCTTCGTCGGCAGACAAAACTCGACGAGTTTTCCGAATTGCACCTGAGGTGCCGCCTTCAACGGTCTGCGGAAGCGCGTCGGTATGTAAAACTCGATCACCTTTGCCATGATGACCTCCTTGATCTCTCGAATTCCAATAGCCCTACCAATCCATCCGTATCGACAGCGCACGGAAATGCGCAACCTCAGCTGGCGCAAGAGTGCCTTAGAAATAGCGCATGATCTCATCCCCATAGTTCTCCCCTAACGATCGTGCTGGAGGAGGGTTGCGCCACTTTTTTCGACTCTTTCAAGCGACGCAAACCTTTGGAAAACATCGCCCAAGCCAAGGCTTGCATATCTGGATCCTCAGTATTGGCAGCCCTAAGTAATTCTTTGCCAGCGTCATGCTGTCCGAACTTGCACCAAATCACTCCGCAAAGGTACACATAATTGCTGTCCATCTTGGGCTCCCCCAATCAGCGTTTGCGCGATTAGCATTCCTGCACTTCGTCGGAACGACTTCTACCATCCTCGAATGCAATTCAACTGCCAACGCCAGCCTGTCCAAGAAGTGTCTGCACTCGATTTTGTCGAATCGCAACGTCCAAATATCGACAGTCTCCCGGTCATCGCGATCTCGCGCCGTCACAGAGTCTGCTGAGGCACCTGACTCCGCCATCTCAGCTGCAATTGATACTGCCGGGCTCGCTTGGCTGCTTACTTGAAGAGAATCTTCGCCATCATTCCCTTGTCTTCGTGATTCAGCAGATGACAATGAAACACCGACATCCCTTTGATGATGGGATTGGTAAAATCCAAAATGACGTCAGCAGAGCCGCCAACCGGAATGTTCACGGTATCGAGCCACTCCGCATGTGCGAGAGGCGCATCGTTTTCTGCATAGGCCAGGAAGTGAACCTGATGTATGTGGAAAGGATGTAGTTCTGCGGTTCGATTGAGGATGCGCCAATGCTGATAGCTACCCACGCGGGCGGTCGTCATCGCACTCGCGTCCGGCGCATACTTGCGGCCATTGATGTAGAAGCCATTCTCGTCCTCGGTGAAGATGACGGTGAAGCCGGTTCAGCTTTCTTCAGCGGCTCTACGTCGATAGGCTTATAAATTGGCGGTCGGTTATGGAGAACATGAGCTTGTTGGCGTTGTGGTGCAACAGGCTGATCTGGCCGCCGATCTGGACCAGTCTGATCTGCACTAGATCGAGCTGAACTGGGTTGCACCAGATCAGCCAGGACCATCGCAGGATTGGGATCCCCGGCGGGACCCGTATCTACGCAAAGCGTGCGCAGAGCACGATGTAGGCCAGGCGGCGGACCGGTGACCATGGCTTCGAGGCGACCCGCAGGCGCAACCAACAAGTGGTCGACCGCCCTCATCGGATGTTCCGGATCGTGGTATGCGAGCGGCATCCCGTCGAGCGCCACGATTTGAAATGTCTGTCCATCCAACTGCAGATCCAAATAGCGATCCGCCGAAGCGTTCACAACGCGCCAGAACTGCCGCTCGTTGGGTGCGAGTTCGATTCGCGGGCGAACTACTCCGTTCACAGTAAAGATTTCCTCGACTCGCTCGGCTTCTGACCCGCATCCCTTAGGTGGGATGTCAACTGTGCGCATGAGTGCGACCGCATTGGGATCATGCTCGATGGAGCGGCCACGCAGAACGAGCACTCTCTCGCGGAGTCCTTTTACTTCAGGGACATAACGCTCCATTCCTTCGATGACGATGGCTCCCGACATTCCGTCCAATACTTGCCGGTGACTCTCGCCGTGGGGATGAGTGTGGTACCAGAACAGGCCCGGAGGATGATCGCGCGGAATCTCAACCGAGTAGTGCAAACTCTGGCCCGGCCTCGCCATCATTCCGATTACGTCATCCTGGGGAGAGTTCGGGGAAACAGTGAGCCCGTGAAAATGCAAGTTCGTCATGTCCATGCACGGGTTTATCGCACAGGTCTCCGGGGGCTTGGCGGGAAGATCGTTGCTGTACGTGATTTTGAGGACGTCACCTGGGGATGCACGGATCACCGGTGCCACATTCTCGCCGTCGAAAGCGAAAGCGTCCCGGCCGGTGTCATTCACTGCACGCAGCGTGAGGGATACAACATGATTCTTCGCTTGCACCTGCGGAGGCTCTGCCAACGCCACCGTCTGGGCGCACAGGTGACCGATTGGAACGAGAATAGTGATGAGCAGCAGAAGCGCGAGGAAGAGACTAAGTCCCCGATCCTCAACCCAAAAAGGAAACATCCTCGGCTGCTTCTGGTTCCGCATCGTTCCCCCACATCTGGTGTTATCAGCCGGCTAAGCCAGCAGCACTTCGAGGCGAAAACCGCCGAAGTGTGAGCGGACACGCCGGATGATCGCATTGACACGCGATTTCCACGTCATCGCTTCCAGCGTCGCGGCACGTTTCTCCGCAGTATTCTTCTCCATTTGGTACATCGCACAGGCACGGTATGTGCGCGCACTTTCTCATCTTTTTATTTGCCATTTATGATCCCTTCTTTTCAGTTTCATTTCTTCGATGACGACAGCATTGCGATTCTTGACGTAGCCGCTTTGCTGTATCTATGTCATCTCGACTGGTTGCATGCAGATCTCCAAACCTAGCCTCGCTCTAGCGCGACACTTTTCAAGGTTTTAGGTTTAGCAGGATAGGACACCGTGAAGTCTCAAATGTCGGCAGGCCGATAGTGCGTCGGTATTTGGACGGTCTCGAGGTTGCCGCCTTCCTGACGGTAGCGGTAGCTCGATCTAACAGAGGACCCCAGGTCTTTAAGTGAATGGATCTATTGCCCTGTCAGCTCTCTGACTTTCTTTCCTTTGACTGGCTTGTGACTGGAACACAACGTGCACTCCAATCTCAGAAAAGAGCTTCACACTATGACGAAATTGCAGTGGATGAAATACGCCATGGCTTGTCTGCTTGTAGCCACGTGTGCGTCCGCCCAATCAACAGCCCTTCGAACGGCTCCCGATGCATCGGCCGCCGTCTCAAAAGCGCCCGCATCATCGAGCTTACTGCGAGCTTTCAACAGCTCTCTCGAAGCCGTTATCTCGAAAGTTTCACCGGCGGTGGTGCAGATTGTAGTCAATGGGTATGGTCCCGCGGAAGAGCATGGACACACCACAGCGAAAATCGTCCGCCAGCATGCTATTGGCACAGGGATTATCGTTGACCCTGACGGTTACATCATCACAAATGCCCACGTGGTGGAAGGACAGCAACGCGTGCGAGTCATCCTGCCCTCGCCGGCGACGACGGAATCTTCGCTTGCACTTCAGCCTATCCACGCCAACCAGATATTGGAGGCCAAGGTATTAGGGACACACAAACAATCCGATTTGGCGCTCCTGAAAGTGCAGGCGACGGACTTGCCGACTGTTCATCTGCGTAATGATGTGCGAGTGCGCCCGGGCGAATTGGTTTTTGCAATCGGCAGCCCCGAGGGACTGCGGGATACGGTAACCATGGGAGTAGTCAGCTCAGTCTCCAGACAACTCGATCCGGATAATCCCATGGTGTACATCCAGACTGATGCGGCGCTCAATCCGGGAAACAGCGGGGGGCCGCTGGTAGATATCGACGGCGACGTTGTCGGTATTAACACTTTGATATTAAGCGAAGGCGGTGGAAGCGAAGGGCTGGGTTTTGCCATTCCTGCAGCGATCGTCAATTTTGACTATCGGAATCTTCGCAAGTCCGGCCACGTGCAACGCGTCGCGATTGGCGCGAGAACACAGAACATCACGCCTACACTCGCGGCAGGGCTGGGCCTGGCAAGAAGTTGGGGGACAATCATTTCCGACGTCCTCGCTGGAGGTGCAGCAGAAGCGGCCGGGCTGCAGGTAGACGACATCGTCCTTGCAGTCGACGACAGGCCAATCCTCGGTCTTCCTGACTTCATGACCGCCCTCTACCTTCATCCCGCTGATCAGGTAATGAAGATCGATGTGCTGCGAGGCTTGAAGAGGAGTTCCTTCAATGTCCCGGTTAAGGTGTACCACGACAACATAGGTGATTTGGCAGACATTCCGGATCTGCAGAAGACCTTAGTCCGCAAGCTGAACGTTTTTGTCACTGACATGGGCGGCAAGATAGAGCCGCTGCTGCATAGCACGCGCAGCGACACTGGAGTCGCGGTCGTGGCCGTGACCAGCGGGTCGAATGCGGTGGATACCGGGCTGGAGACGGGCGACATCATTCGCGCAGTCGATCGCACAGCGTTGCAGACGACGTCACAGTTCGAGACGCTGGTTCGCAATCTCAGATCTGGTGATCCGGTCGTGCTGCAAGTCGAACGCAACGGCAAATTGCAATATCTCGCCTTCGAGATGGAATGAATGGTGAATTAGCTGCTGAGTATCTCTTGAAGCACGATGATGCTGCCCTTGGGTCTGGATTGCATTGCTCAGACGGCCCACTTCACAAGTCCTACCCGAAGTGCGTGATGACTTGACGTATGGCCTCTCTCCGCATCTCGAGGTTCGCTGCGCGGCCGGAATCGGCCGTGGCGCTGCGTTATGGAGCAGCTATTCTTTTGGTTGCGGCAGCGCTTGGGACAGCCCTGGTCCTGCGCCACGAGAATTTGCCGCATCCGTTCACGTCCTTCTCTTTCGCGGCAATTGCCATCACTTTTTGGTACTGCGGGACTGGACCAGGTCTGCTTGCTCTCTTACTCTCCTGTTTGGCGATGAGCGATTTCTTCGTTCCTATCAGGCTCAGGAACCCTTCTTCGGAATCCTACATTGTTATTTATGGAATATTCGGTTTCCTGGTGAACTGGTTTAGCGCTTCACGCCGCCGAGCCGAGAGATTGCTCACCGAAGCGCGCGACAGTCTCGAAGTTCGCGTCGCCGAGCGAACGGGTGAACTGACAAGAACAAACGAACAGTTGCAGAGCACACAAGCCGAACTGCGAGGCGAGAAGGATCGGCTGAAATTGCTCCTGGATTTGAACAACAGCATGGTCTCGAAGCTGGAGCTTCGCGATCTCCTTCGTGTCATTTCCGCAAGTGTGCGACGCGTGATGCTATGCGACTCGGTGGGCGTCAATCTGCCGGATCCCGAAACCGGGGAACTGAAACTGTATGCCCTCGATTTTCCCGGGGCGAAGGGATTCCTCCGCGAAGGAATGTCACACCCGCCTGACTCACCTCCCGCCAGAGTGTTCAGCACAGGGCAGCCATCGACGTTCAGCCTTGGTAGCGGATCGACGCCGAATCTGGAGGCCGACTTCAACCTGTACTACGACGAAGGTCTGCAATCTTCCTGTTGGCTACCGTTGATCAGCCATGACCGCCGGTTAGGCGTTTTGGGACTCTCGCGGCTTGCGGCAAATCCCTTTTCCCAGGATGACGTTCACTTTCTCATGCAAGTTGCGAGTCAGGTGGCTATCGCGGTGGAAAACGCGCTGGCCTACGGCCGGATATCGGAACTCACAGACAAGCTCGCTCAGGAAAAACTTTACCTTGAAGACGAGATTCGTACCGAGGCTAATTTTAAAGAGATCGTCGGTACGAGCCAAGCGCTGCACCGAGTGCTAAAGCTGGTGGAGACTGTCGCGCCGACGGGATCCACCGTGCTGATTAGCGGCGAGACGGGCACCGGTAAGGAATTGATCGCTCGCGCTATCCACGACCTGAGTTCGCGCAGCTCGAAAACCTTCGTCAAGCTGAATTGTGCGGCTCTGCCCGCTGGATTGCTTGAGAGCGAACTGTTTGGCCACGAAAAAGGCGCGTTCACAGGCGCCGTCGCACAGCGCGTCGGACGCCTCGAACTTGCGAACCATGGCACGCTGTTCTTGGATGAGGTCGGGGAGATTCCACTTGAGCTCCAACCGAAGCTTCTGCGCATCCTGCAGGAACGTGAATTTGAGCGATTAGGAAGCACGCGGACTATTCAGACCGATGTGCGTTTGATTGCGGCAACTAATCGTGACCTGGCCGCCATGGTTGAAAGTCAGAAATTTCGTTCAGATCTTTTCTTTCGGTTGAATGTATTTCCCATCGAAGCTCCTCCATTGCGGGAACGCTCTGAAGACATCCCACTCCTGGTTCGGCATTTTGCGGAAGAGTTTTCCCGTCGCATGAACAGGAGAACGGAAACAATATCTTCAGAGACGATGAATGCTCTTTGCCAATACGCTTGGCCCGGCAACATTCGAGAGCTGCAGAATGTAATTGAGCGGGCGGTCATCTTATCGTCCGGGCCAAGCTTAAAAGTGCCCGTCGCGGAACTGCACTCTCTCTCAATGCCAGTCAGCGAAGATCCAACATCCGAGTCTACGAAACGCAGGCCCGTCCGGAGTATTCTCGCCGAAGTTGACCGGACTCAGATGGTTCAGGCCCTTCAAGAAGCGGGTGGACGTGTTGGGGGACGAGATGGCGCCGCTGCCCGCCTTGGGCTTAAACGGACTACGTTCATCACGCGGATGAAGAAGCTTGGTATCGACCCCATCCAAGTGTCGGAACGCAAAGTGGACAGCACCGACACTTCCGACACCGCCAATGTACCAAGTACGCAAGACTCACCACTCGACTTAAATTCTTCTAAATAAGGTCTTTGCACGAGAGCTTCATCCGCTGCAGGTTTGGCATTCGCCTTGCCTTTATCCAAAGTGTGAAAAAGAAAGACACGACGTTGATGCGTGGCTTGCTGAAACTCAGTTCTGCCAGGAAAAACTATCGTCATGTTCCTTTTTTAACGAAGTGAAAATAACAACATTATTTCAAGGAGATGAACCAAAATGAAAATCAACAATCGTTATATCGCAGTCGGTTTGATCATCGCTTTTTCCCTCTTCTTCGGGCTTGCTGCTCATGCTGACGAGTCCGACGAAGCCACCACAATCACTTTCAGCCAACCGATCCAGATCCCGGGGCAGGTATTACCCGCCGGAACCTATCTATTCAAGTTGGAGAACCCTGATGATCTAAATGTTGTTCAGATCTTCAACGCGGACAGGACTGTTCTGTATGCAACGCTTCAGACGATCCCAACTGACCGTCCGGAGCCAACCGGCCATACCGTGGTCACACTGGCGGAGCAGGGAACCGGACAACCGGATGCCCTGATGACGTGGTTCTATCCTGGCCGCGAAACCGGGAATGAATTCCTATATCCCAAACAGAAAGAGAAAGAATTAGGTCAAGACAAGCAACAGACTGCTGTGGCCAACCGCCCGACAGTATCAAATTCAGATGCCATAGGAGGTGGCAACTGAAAATGAGCCTGAATTTCGCACGTCAGGGCCCTGGTCCGAGGGGGGCCCGCGTGCGAAACAGGTCGATCGACAAGCGGGCGTGAACCAAACGGCCCAACTGAAACAATCGCCTTGCCGTACACAACGCCCGTGATAGCGGGCGCTTGCAGGCTTTCGAAATCTCATCCAGCGGTCCCAGCGTTAACCTAAACCACCCATCAAAACCAATGCAACGTGCTGATGTCCGCATCCGCCCGCACAATTTTCAGGCCGTATTACGGGACTCATACCAAGGCATGATTGCGCCGTCGTTTGCGAAACGATATGTTGCAGCTATGGGTACGCAGGAGAAGGTGAAAATGGTCGCGATTGTCGATGATGATGACTTAATGCGAAGCGCATTGCAGGGAATGTTGAAATCGGTCGGATTGCCGTCACAAGCGTTTGCGTCGGCGGAGGAATTCCTAAAGTCGGGCCAGCACCAACAAACTGCATGCCTGATCGCTGATATTTGCATGACGGGAATGTCCGGTCTGGAATTGCAGGCCAAACTGAATGCTGAACATTGCATGATTCCGACCATCTTCATCACGGCACATGGCGATGCAAGAATGCGGATGCAGGCGCTACGAGCTGGGGCAGTGGAGTTCATGGCGAAACCGTTTGATGATGGAGTCTTGCTCGAGAGCATTCGAGCGGCTCTGGAAAATTAACGTGATAAGCAGGGAGTACATGCAAGGAGGTTCTCCGTGGGAGCTTTCCAAAAATTCGGGAGTGGTGATCAGGCTTCTTACGAACGCAGATTCGAGCAGGTCATCGGCGATAGTCCTGCGCTTGAAGCGGTATTAGAACAAGTTGAACGGGTTGCGCCCACGGATTCCACTGTTCTCATACAGGGAGAAACGGGGACCGGCAAAGAACTGATCGCACACGCGATTCACCACCTCAGCTCGCGGTGCGGACGCGCATTCGTACGGCTGAATTGCGCCGCCATTCCGCTGGATTTGCTGGAGAGTGAACTCTTCGGCCACGAGAAGGGCGCATTCACTGGAGCCATCGCGCAAAAAATTGGCCGGTTCGAGCTCGCCGACAAAGGCACGCTCTTCTTGGATGAGGTGGGTGATATTCCGCCGGCCCTGCAACCTAAACTTCTACGCGTTCTGCAGGAACAGGAATTCGAGCGCTTGGGCAGCACTCGCACTCATCAGGTGGACGTTCGCCTGGTTGCTGCCACAAATCGTAATCTGATGGAGATGGCGAACCGGAACGAGTTTCGCAGCGATCTCTACTACCGTCTGAACGTATTTCCGGTGCAGCTGCCACCGTTGCGCGAACGTCGCGAAGATATTCCGGCCCTCGTGGCTCATTTTGTGGAGATCTATGGCCGCCGGATGAATCGCCGGATCGAACACATTCCTCCAGCAACAATGTCTGCGCTCAAGTCGCACCAGTGGCCGGGCAACATCCGCGAACTGCAGAACCTGATTGAACGTGCCGTAATTCTTTCCAATGATGGCGTGCTTCCAAATCCTTTGCCAACCGAACGGACTCAAGCTTTCGTTGCTTCTGAAGGAGCGACCACTCTTAGGGACTCCGAGCACACTTTGATTACGAAAACGCTCGAAGCAGTCGGTTGGGTGATCGGCGGCCCGAAGGGCGCAGCGGCCCAACTTGGATTGAAGCGCACTACATTGATCCATAAGATGGAGAAGCTAGGGATTTCCCGGCCTGGTTTGCGGCGAGTCGCGGAAGTTATGGCGCCGGCAGGGCAGGGGACAGATTTGGCGTCTCTATTGCCGTAGCGCCGATTGAGCTAACTCAATTATTGCTCCGCCAATACATCTTTCGGGCGTTCCGTTAGCCGATTCTCCCTCCGCATGTGGCGTTCATATTAATTTCTTATTCCTTCCACTGATTCCTGCTCGCAAACGTGCAGCCCAAGCCACTTTCAAGAGGTTCACACATTCTTCCCGCGCGGAATTTATTGCTTGCAGTATGTGGCGAGTTTTGTCCGCAGATTGACAGGACGACGGCATTAGGACGGGTATCGTCAAATCCAAGCATCGATTCTCAATGAACGCGGGCCGCTCCAGGGGTGTACTGGAAATAAGTTTGGTACGCAACTTGCTTTCTTGGAAGGCGTGCGTGCATCAATCTTTTCGAACTGGATTTGAAACTATGAAAACGATGAGTAACGAATCTCGCACGCTCTACGCAGCGATTCAGGCCCGTTGCCCTGATGGGCCTGCGGAGCGTTTTGTGATCTCATACACCTCCGAACAGGCATTGCGAGACTTATTGGCCGCACCTTCCATCGTGGCTAGCGGGTGCACTACCCGGGCGCGTGCTGAGGAGTTGTGTCGTGGAGAAACACCTGCGCGTGACGTGAGTGAACGGCGAATTTCCGCATTCGTCGTGAGTGTTCCTTGCAGGCTCGCGCGGACGCTATGGGCTGTTTTCGGCCGGAACGGAAAGTTGTTGGTCTTTCTTGGCCGTACCTGGCGGATGGTTTGGGAAAAGTCGCCGCTTCAAGTCGGGCGTGCGAACGCATAAAGTCGATCACCGAGCGCCGTACTCAAGCTCTTACAAACCGGCTTGTGTGGTAGAAAGTCTGACCGAGGGATGCATGTGCGGACGCTTTCCCGGTCGCGTTCAATGGCGTCATTTGACCCGCCCCTACCTGTTGAATTGTCACTGTGAACCCACATCAATACCTCATACCGCTTGGTGCTTAATGTCATTTTCTGCCTCGGCAGAATGCTGGCGTGAATCCTGAAGATTGCTGAAACTGCCAGACACGAAAGAATAATCAAGAATAATAAATACGATTGTCTGTTTCAGCGAGCATGAGCCGCCTTCGCAGCGGAATGATGAAACGGAGTAGGCGGGACTGCGAAGGCGACTGTCGCTTGGCACATTGCCACATATCGCAGTGATGCCGTGGTGCAGAACTTCGTTGCGTTAATGTAATCGGCATTCCGTCATTGAATGCAAACTGCACATCTCTCCCTTCGCACTTTGGAACAGGAAATGCATTCAGCATTTTGCAATGCTTTTTCGCGAGGTGCATATGCCGTTAACGAGCAGGACTGCAATCGTCGGGAATTCAGATGTGATATCCGGCATTCTCAATTGGGTTTGCCCTGAGTGCGGCGGAAGAATGGGGGGACGTGGCGAGGAGTTTAAGTGCCAAGGCGAATGTTTGACGGATTGGCGTTTTATCTGGGAGCGAATGCTTTCCGATCAAGTCAGTGCGCCCTCAAAAGGCCGCTCAGACCGATTTAGTGGTAGGCGGATGGACGCGCGGGGTAATTCGCAATATCTGGCAGACCTGGTCACTCGTTCGAGCTCTGGCCGCTGATCGGCGCTGAGCATTGAACTGTCGCGACGACCGTATCCGGACAGACCGTGTCGATAGACCGCCACTTCTCGGCTGAACTGGTCGATCACGCGCGGCGTGCTCTCGACCCGCCCCAGAACCAGACCGGGCGTTTTCAGGTAGCGACTCGTTCCGGAGCATGACTGGAACCGAACTTGCTATGAAAACCGAGGAGAGAGACTGTGGCCAAGATTGAAATCGACGGCATCGTTCGCGAGGCTCAACCGCACGAACTCCTCATTGATCTGCTCAACCGCGCTGGCAGTGCGGTTCCCCAAGTCTGCTACCACCCTCAACTCGGCCCGGTTCAGACGTGTGACACATGCATGGTGGAAGCTAACGGCCGCCTCGTCCGGGCCTGCGCGACCACAGTCGCCGAGGGGATGCAGATCGCCACCAAGTCAGCGAAGGCCGCCGCCGCCCAAGTGGAAGCCTTTGATCGCATCCTCAGCAATCACCTTCTTTACTGCACAGTCTGCGATAACAACAATGGCAATTGCACCGTCCATAACACGACGAAGTTGCTGGCCATTGAGCACCAGAAAATTCCGTTTCGATCGAAGCCTTACGAAGTAGATAACACGAATCCGTTCTACCGTTACGATCCCGATCAATGCATTCTCTGTGGCCGCTGCGTAGAGGCTTGTCAGAATGTTGAAGTTAATGAAACGCTTTCCATCAACTGGGAAGATCCGAATCCCCGCGTGCTTTGGGACGGGGGCTCAACCATCGGAGAGTCGAGCTGTGTGTCATGCGGCCATTGCGTGACCGTTTGTCCATGCAATGCGCTGATGGAAAAAACCATGCTGGGTCATGCCGGATTTCTGACCGCTTTGAAGAAGTCTGCTTTAAGCGGCATGATCGATATCGTAAAAGGAGTGGAACCGGAGACCGGATACGGAAGCATTCTTCAAGTCTCCGAGGCGGAATCGGCGATGCGGTCTCACCGCGTCCGCAAGACGAAAACAGTTTGCACCTATTGCGGTGTGGGATGCAGCTTCGACGTCTGGACCAAAGACCGCCACATTCTCAAAGTGGCGCCCGAGCATGGACCCGCCAACGGTATTTCCACTTGTGTAAAGGGAAAGTTCGGTTGGGGCCACATCAATAATGAAGATCGCCTCACCACGCCGTTGATTCGAGAGGAAGGCAAGTTTCGCCAAGCCAGCTGGGACGAAGCTCTCACCCTGGTTGCGAGCAAACTGTCGGAACTCAAAACGAAGAGTGGTCCGGATTCAATGGCGTTCATCTCCTCGTCCAAATGCACCAACGAAGAAAGCTACTTGATGCAAAAGTTGGCGAGAGCCGTCATTGGCACGAACAACGTCGACAATTGTTCTCGCTACTGCCAGTCTCCGGCGACTCAGGGTCTGTTCCGCACGGTGGGCTATGGCGGAGATTCGGGTTCCATCACCGACATGGAGAAGGCAGACCTTGTGCTCATCATTGGCAGCAATACCGCGGAGAGCCATCCCGTGATTGCTACGCGAGTGAAGAGTTCTCACAAACTTGACGGCCAGAAGCTCATTGTTTCCGACTTGCGCGAACATGAGATGGCAAGGCGAGCAGATATCTTCCTGCATCCGAAGCCGGCGACCGATCTCTTTTGGATAAACGCAGTCTCTCGCTACCTCCTGGACAACAGCCTAGCGCACACTAAGTTTCTGGACCAGTGGGTGAATGGGCTGGAGGAATTCCGAAAGAGCCTGGAACCTTTCACCATCGACGCCGCGGCGCTAGCCACCGGCCTTCCCGAAGCGACCATCAAGACCGTAGCGCACATGATCGCCGAGGCGAAGGGGATGTGCATTCTCTGGGCGATGGGAGTGACACAGCACAGCCAGGGTTCCGATATTTCGACCGCTATCTCGAATCTGCTGCTTGTTACCGGCAACTATATGCGACCGGGAACCGGCGCTTATCCTCTGCGCGGCCACAACAACGTGCAGGGCGCCAGCGATCACGGGGCCATGCCGAACGCGCTGCCGGGTTACCAGTCTGTAGACGATCCTGAAGTGCGCAGCCGATTTGAAACTGGTTGGAAGGTTAAACTGCCTTCCACCAAGGGATTGGATAACCACCAGATGGTGGAAGCGATTCACGAAGGCAAGGTCAAGGCGATGTATCTCATCGGCGAGGAAATGAGCATTGTGGATTCCAACGCCAACTACGTCGGAGGCGCGTTCGCCAAGCTCGACTTCTTCGTCGTGCAGGACATTTTTTTCAGCAACACCTGCCGCTACGCCGACGTTGTATTGCCCGGCGCACCGAGTTTAGAAAAGGAAGGCACTTTTACCAGCACCGAGCGGCGCATCCAGCGACTCTACGAAGTTCTTAAACCGCTCGAAGGTTGCTGGCCGGATTGGAAGATTACTCAGGAAGTTGCCAATCGGTTGGGCGCGGGTTGGCACTACCAACATCCGTCAGAGATCATGGATGAAATTGCTTCTCTTACTCCGATGTTCGCCGGCGTCAACTACGAGAGGTTGGAGGGTTACAAATCTCTGCAATGGCCGGTCGCCGCCGATGGCACCGATGAGCCACTGCTTTATGCCAAACGCTTTGCCTTCCCCGACGGGAAGGCGAGGCTGTTCCCTGTCTCGTGGATTGGCCCCACGGATCAACCGGACGCTAAATTTGACTTGCACTTAAACAATGGGCGGCTTCTGGAACATTTCCACGAGGGCAATCTGACCTACCGCACTGAAGGGATTCGAGAGAAAACGCCCGACGTGTTTGTGGAGGTTTCTCCCGAGCTAGCCGAAGAACGTGGTATTCAAAGCGGAACCTGGGTGCAACTAGTCTCACGATATGGCCAGGTGCGGGTGCGTGCGCTGGTGACGGACCGGGTTCAGGGGCGCGAGCTCTACATGCCGATGAACTCTGTTGAGAGTCCCGTGAACCGGTTGACCAGTAGCCACACGGATCCTGTGACCAACACGCCCGCCTACAAAGAAAACAGTGTTCATTTGAACGTGTTGCCCGAAGTTGGAGAGAGCCCATTGCCCCGCATCAACCCTCGCTTCGGTCATCCGACGCCGCAGAACGGAGTGGAAGTCGAACGTAAGTGGAAGCGACCGGACTACGCCCCTCCAGGAAATGGTCTAGTGCAATTGCAGACACTGCAATTGCAAACGAAGAAGTGACGCAAGGAGAACCGAATGGCCCAACCGATTCCTCTGGAAATTCCGCCGCGCAATCCGCGTGCAGAGTTGCAGTCTCGCTTGGAGAATGCTCCTGAAGAACACGCCGAAGCCGTGCTGGCCGCTTACGAAGTGTTGCAGGAGTTGCACGACCGCGGCGTGCTGGAGATTATGCGCGGCGGCTTGGCAGCAAGCGACGAACTTCTGCAAAGAGTAGTTGATAATGCCAAAACGCCTGAAGCCATCCGGGCCATCAGGAATCTTTTCCTCTTGCAGGGCATTCTCGGCAGCATAGAGCCGGAATTGTTCAAAGCTGTCTCTCGGGCGATTCCCGACGGGATCGCCCAGGTAACAGCGGAGCGCGACCAACCGGTCAGCCTCTTCGGTTTGCTCCGACGGCTTACTAGCAAAGACAGTCTCCGCGGTCTAGCCGCAGCCGTTGATTTCTTGCAAGCCTTTGGACGCAACCTTCGTTCGGCGCAGAGTTTGCCTCCGCGCGATTAGATAACCGTCGCAGTTGGAGACCGGATACTCAGCCTGCAAGAGGTCTTCCCTTAGCCGTGTCTACGGACCAAAGCTTTGCAGTCTCCCTCTGGGAAGTAATTGGAGATCAGCTCAGTCTTTTCGGCATTCCAGTGGTGCCCTCTGCCGAGTCGTACATTGCTTCCCTCGAACGCCTGCTGCGCAACCGCAGGGAAGAAACGAGATACGGGATCGAGCAAATGACAGCCAAAAGAATTACATCTAACCAATATCTGAGCATCGTGTACCTCGTGGGATAACCTAATTTGAATTGCAAGGCGCAGGGATACGAGTGTCGACGGGCCGACACTTCGTACCCCCGCAGTCTGATACTTATCGAGTAACAGTATTCCCGGACCGCATTGCCGCTACCGAGTCCGACCTTGTGCGAAGCATTTTCAGGTCCAGTACGATTGTCGTTTGGTTCCCGGAAGGCGGTGTGCATATGGGACCGCTGTAGTCGTCCCCGACCGTAGCTGGCATACGACAGTTGTCCTCTTGAGTGGCCGCGATCACAGTTCCGGTACACGTGGCCCCGTGGTAATCCTCACCAACGGTGGAAGGCATCTGACACCGTTCATTCTTTACGACGGCTGGCCAATTGGTATCTTGTATGGCGTTTAAGAGTTCCGGAAAATCCTCATGGCCGACGCGGGCTGATCCCGAAAGGTCGAGGGCCGCTCTTTCCTGCAGGCCTACTGGAGTCAAACGTCCTGATGCCAGTGCAGCGTTCAAACTCGGGAACAGAAACCGCACTTCGCGAGTTTCGGTATGAACGACAGGATCGCCGTAGACCGGTCCAGCATAGGCTTCACTCGGCGTGAGTGTCATGCTGCGCTCCACGCGCGTCATTGTTAGATCCCCGATCACTTCCAATCTGCCGTTCCCTCTCATCAGAATGCGCTTGGAGTGGAACGTAAGCAGGGTGTGATCGGTTGTGTCGGGAACGTAGCCGGCTGGCAAAGTACCTTCAGGAGTGAGTGAGTGCCCCCACTGTTCATCTGCCGGGTAAATTGTAAGATCGAAGACCGAGTGGCCCAAGTCGTTTGTGTCCAGCTTCACTTTCCCGCTGACACGCGCGACACCAGTATTTACTGAATCTGGATTCGACGCGGAGCCCTGAAACAACCGCGCGCTGGAAGTAGTGGAATCAAGGGCCCATGTACCACCATCGGCAAAGGCAAGCTGCGAGACGACTCCGAACATAACTATGGTCAAGATTGCTAGAGGCCTCCTCTTTGCCAGGCCAACTATATGAATAATGAGTGATTTCATTTCGTTTACTCCGTTGCTGTTTGTGTACATCTTGCTCTGTTAATGCACGAGACGTGCCAAAAGGAACTATGTGGACTGAATTCTCCTTTTAGCGCGTTAAGGACACTCGAGGTGCCAGGAAGCATCCCGCAGGAATGCTGTGGCCCGTTCGATTCCCGCGGACGCTGTGACCACGGGACGACAAGTGTCGGACAGCGGACATTGGTTTCCAGCAGCAGCGTTGAAGTTGCGATCTCACCGGTCTCAGTTTCCGCGGAATCAGTGCACCCCCCGTTTCTCTCCCTGGGCCGTACTTTGGCAAGCGCTTTGCTTAGAGTTCGATCGGGACTCGCGGTCACCGAATACAGGTGGCCTGTGATCAGTTATGGGGATGTGGAAGTTGATGAAAAAACTGAGATTTTGAAATTCGGCCCGACGTCCCTCAATCCGAACTAAGGCGAACCAATTGCGATTACGTGGCTCAAACAAATGGCGCTTCCTGGGTTCGCAGATTCTGGTTTTCGTGTGGTCTGCATCGGCTGCCTTTGCGGACGCTGCCCCTCCCTTTAGCCCGACGAATATCTTCGCTCCCGCGTCGACCCCTGCCAAAGCGATCTTCGGACTGTCTCTGTTTGTGCTCGCGGTGACGGGAGTGATCTTTCTCGTCGTGTTCAGCTTGCTGCTTTACTCCGTCGTGAAGTTTAGAAAGCGAAAGAGCGACGATGGACGCGAACCTCCCCAGGTATACGGCAGTAATCAGGTGGAATTGGCATGGACGATTATTCCGATCCTGATTGTCGTGGCATTGTTCATGGCCACGGCGCGAGTGATCGCCAGCGTGCAGAAGGCTGCGCGACCCGACAACGCGATCGAAGTGGTTGCCATCGGACATCAGTTTTGGTGGGAATACCGCTATCCCGCACTCGGAGTCGTGACCGCGAATGAACTGCACGTGCCCGTTAGCAATGACAATCACCCGACGCCGACCTTCATCAAGCTGCTCTCGGCGGATACGGACCACAGCTTCTGGGTCCCGCGCCTGGCGGGCAAGACCGATTTGATTCCCAACCACCCGAACAGCATGTGGATCGATCCCCATGAGCCGGGAATTTATCTGGGCCAGTGCGCGCAGTATTGCGGCACGCAGCACGCCAAAATGCTGCTGCGCGTCTACGTGCAGCAGCGTGCTGAATTCGATGGCTGGATTCAGCAACAACGCCAACCGGCAACCGTGAGTAATGCCGTTTCACAAGGGCAACGAATATTTGAAACAACCGCCTGCATTAACTGTCACACCGTGGCGGGGACTGTAGCCAACGGTCACTTCGGCCCCGACCTTACGCACCTGATGAGTCGAGACACCATCGCAGCGGGCGCAGCGATGAACACGCCAGAAAACCTCCAGCAATGGATTACAAATCCTGACGCCATCAAACCCGGCTCCCTGATGCCAGCAATGCAGTTAAGCGATCAGGATCTGAACGCGCTCACCGCCTATTTGGAGACGCTTCGTTAATGCCATGAGGAGAACTTCCAATGTCGACTGAGTCCATCGCATGGCCAAGCACGCCCGTGGAGTCTCGTTCGTTTGTCGATCGGCTGCACGAATGGATTGCTACGGTCGATCACAAGCGACTGGGCATTCTCTACATGATTTATGCGCTCGTATTTCTCATGATCGCCGGCATCGAGGCGACTGTCATCCGCATCCAGCTTATCCGTCCACACAATGATTTCGTTTCTCCCCAGGTCTTCAACCGGCTCTTCACCATGCACGGAACCACGATGATCTTCTTCGTGATCATGCCTTTTTTGTTCGGATTTGCAAACTATCTGATGCCGCTCATGATTGGCGCCCGCGACATGGCTTTTCCACGCCTGAATGCTTTCAGTTTCTGGATGACTGTTTTTGGCGGCCTGCTTCTCTACTTCAGCGTGGTGGGCGCCAACGGACTGTATGGAGCGGGAAACGCTCCCGACGTTGGCTGGTTTGCGTACGCACCATTGACCTCACGGACATTTTCGATTGGTCACAGCACGGATTTCTGGACTCTGGCGCTGCTGGTCTCCGGCGTTGGCAGCATCGGCACAGCGGTCAACATCATCGCTACCGTGCTCTGTCTGCGCTGCCCGGGAATGACGTTGGCCAAAATGCCATTGTTCGCATGGCTCAACCTCGTAATGGCCGGATTGGTGATCCTTTGTGTCAGCCCGCTGACGGCGGCGCAAATGATGCTGGTGATCGACCGTTATCTCGGCGGACATTTCTTCGACACCCAGGCGGGAGGTTCAGCGGTTATCTGGATGCATTTCTTCTGGGTTTTCGGACACCCCGAAGTCTACGTCCTTGTCTTGCCAGCCTTCGCCTTCGCCTCAGAAATCATCCCCGTGTTCTCCCGTAAACCGATCTTCGGTTATCCAGTGATGGTAGGCGCGACCGTCGCGATCGGGTTCATCAGCATGAGTGTATGGGCGCATCACATGTTTACCGTGGGCATGAGCTCGGCTGCCAATAACTTTTTCGTGATCTCGACCATGGCCATCGCTGTTCCGACCGGTATCAAGATCTTCAACTGGCTGGCAACCATGTGGGGTGGAAAAATCGAGTTCAAGACTCCGATGCTGTTCTGCATTGCTTTTCTTTTCCAGTTCCTGGTCGCCGGTCTCACAGGGATCATGCAGGGTGCGGCCCCCTTCGACTGGCACTTGGGGAACTCGTATTTCGTAGTGGCGCATTTTCATTACGTAATCGTGGGCGGAATTCTTTTCTGTCTTTTCGGAGCCTTTTACTACTGGTTCCCGAAGATGACGGGAAAGATGTACGACGAAACCTTGGGCAAGCTGCACTTCTGGCTTTTCCTGATCGGCTTCCATCTGACCTTCGACTTTATGCATATTCCAGGACTGCTGGGCATGCCGCGGAGAATCTACACCTACGAGCCGGGACGCGGTTGGGATACGTGGAACCTCATCGTAACCATCGGAGTTTTCTTCCAGGCCGCCGGGATTTTGGTCTTTCTGGGAAACCTGATCTGGTCTTATTTCCGCGGCAAAGTCGCCGGAAACGATCCCTGGGATGCGTGGACTCTTGAATGGTCCACCAATTCGCCGCCGCCTGTTTATAACTTCGCTTCTATTCCAGAAGTAAAGAGCCGCCGCCCTCTCTGGGACCTTAAGCATCCGGACGATCCTGATTGGGAGTACGAGTAAAGGAGCAAGCGCGATGAATGCGATATCGACGACGCCACCACCGGCAGAACTCGAGTGGGAGCTTCCCGAGCGCGGAAGGGTGGCAATGTTCGCTCTGATCGCGGCCGAGGCTGCGATCTTCAGCATCTTTGTTGTGGCTTATCTCTTTTATATCGGCAAGAGCTTGTCCGGTCCCATCCCCGCGGAAGTGCTCTCGCCACCTTTCCTTTACACCGTTTGCTTACTTTCCAGCAGCCTGACGATTCACTTCGCAGCCAAGAGGATTCGTTCCGGTAACGTGAGAAGTTTTGGTGCGTGGTGGCTTCTGACGATCGTCCTCGGCGCGATCTTCCTTTACGGAACTGCTTCAGAATGGCACCGCCTGATTTATGAAGACGGACTGACGATCACTACCAATTTGTTCGGAACCACTTACTACTCACTAGTCGGGCTGCACGGCTTTCACGTAGTCGTGGGTCTGTTAGGCCTGACCACCGTGATGGTGTTCACACTTTTCGGGACGGTGAAGCAAGAGCACGCCGAGCGCATCGACGTGCTGTCTCTCTATTGGCACTTTGTGGACGCAGTTTGGATTGTGGTCTTCACCGTCGTTTACATCATCGGCCGCTGAATGGAAAACAAAATGAGCATGGACACACTCGCGCGACCTGACGGGCAAACAAAGACGATCGAAATGCCGGCGCCTACAGCCTGGCCGATCATATTGGCCTTCGGCCTGACTTTGGTTTTTGCCGGCTTAGTCACCAGTTCGTCAGTGAGTTTGCTGGGAGCGATCCTGGCCATGAGCGGTGCTGTCGGGTGGTTCCGCGATGTGTTGCCACACGAGAAGCACGAATCTGTGTCCGCGGTCGAGACAATTAGTCCCGTTAGCACCAGTCGTCCACGAGTAGCGGCAGTCGAGTGGATGACAGAAGAACTGCACCGGGCGCGATTGCCGCTGGAGGTCTACCCAATCAGAGCGGGTGTAAAAGGTGGCATGGCAGGAAGCGTCGCAATGGCTTTTCTGGCGGTCACGTATGGGATTATCAGCGGGCGCGGCATGTGGTATGCAATCAACGTTCTCGCCGCTGGATTTTTCCCCGGCAGGCACGCGCTGGCGCAGATTGGGACGTTTCAATGGGACTCCCTGCTGATCGCTAGCGTCCTGCACTTGCTCGTTTCTTTAAGCGTTGGACTTCTCTACGGTGCGACACTACCCATGCTTCCGCGGCACCCGATTCTTCTTGGTGGCCTAGTTGCACCGATCTTGTGGTCGGGCTTAGTCCATAGCTTTATTGAACTCATCGATCCACTTCTTAACCAGCAGATCGACTGGCTGTGGTTCGCTCTTTCCCAGGTCGGATTTGGCATCGTCGCCGGCATAGTAGTTTCCCGACAACAGCGCGTGCCAACCCGGCAGCACCTTCCTTTCGCTGTCCGCGCGGGATTCGAAGTGCTCGCACGTATCGACAAGAAAAATGGAGGGGAGCCCCGGTGATGAACTGTCAAATCATCGGCTCCATGTTCGCGATGTTTGCGGTTGCATTGTGTCTTGCGTGCAGCGGTTCATCCGGCCGACCTGCGCAAGACTCAGCCACTATTTCTCCCGCTCAGATTGTGAGCTTTAGCGTGCTCTATGCCCAGAACTGCGCAGGATGCCACGGCGTGGAAGGCAGCGGCGGAGCAGCCATGTCCTTGGCCAATCCGACTTTTCTCGCCATTGCAGACGACAACGTTATACGCCGTATTGCCGCCAACGGAGTGCCCGGCACGCCCATGCCCGCCTTTGCGCAGAGCGCAGGTGGAATGCTCACCGACAAACAGATCGATGCTCTGGTGCGAGGGATTCGATCCTGGGAGAAGCCGGATGCGCTCCGCGATACGAGTGCGCCGCCTTATGCAGCACAGTCTCCCGGCGATCCGCAACGTGGCGCCGATGCATATCGAACGTACTGCTCCTCGTGTCATGGAGCGGACGGCCGCGGAGGCAGCAAAGCCAGTTCGATTGTTGATGGTTCTTATCTTGCTCTGGTGAGCGACCAACAACTTCGAACCATTGTGATTGCAGGCCGGCCCGAGTTGGATGCGCCGGATTGGCGCCACGATCTGGAAGGTCGACCGATGTCCCCGCAGGATATTTCTGATGTGGTGGCGTGGCTGTCAAGCCAACGGCCAAAGTTCCCGGGGCAGCCGTACACCACTGCGTCAACCAACCCAGCCCATGGAGAATCTCGATGAGTACAGAAAACGGAATTTCCAGACGCGCAGCTCTCATGAAACTGGGCTTACTTCTTAACGGTATCGTGGGGATTTTTTTGGCTGTGCCGATCGTGCGTTATCTGCTCTCGCCCGTGACTCGCGAAAAAAAGACCGGTTATGAGTCGTGGCTTTCTCTAGGCGGCCTGGAACAGTTTCCCGCCGGTCAGACTCGTCTCGCCACATACAAGAATCCAGTGGTCAATGCGTGGGACGGCGAGACCGGCGACATCGCGTGCTGGGTTCGAAACGTGGACGGTCAAAAGTTCCAGGTCTTTGCTATCAACTGCGCGCACCTTGGATGCCCCGTTCGCTGGTTTGCTCAGTCGAATCTTTTCATGTGCCCGTGCCATGGCGGCGCTTACTACCAGGATGGTTCGCGAGCCTCCGGCCCCCCGGAGCGCGGATTATTCCAGTACGGCTACAAGATCGAGGACGGAAAACTTCTCATTAAGGCTGGCGAGATGCCAACCCCTGGCCAGCCCGTTGCGAAGAAGGCGGGAGAGAGGACGACGTGCGCCTGATCCAAAAAATCGGCGAGTGGTTCGATCTGCGGCTTCAGTTAGGCGAGTCCATTCGCGAAACCGCTGCGCACCCGGTTCCGCGCGATACCGCAAGCTGGTTCTATGTTTTCGGCAGCGCCGCAGTGACGTGTTTCATGCTCCAGATTGTTACGGGCATATTGCTGGCGCTGATCTACGTTCCCTCCGCGGGGGAAGCGTGGAACAGCCTGCAGACGCTCAATCACGGCGTCTCTGTAGGTTGGTTCATAAGAGCGCTGCACGGCTGGGGTTCGAACTTCATGGTGGCAATCGTCTTGATCCACATGGTGCAAGTCTTTCTGTTCGGAGCCTACAAATTTCCAAGAGAACTGACGTGGATTGTTGGCGTCTTTCTTTTGCTCGTGACGCTCGGCATGGCCTTTACAGGCCAAGTACTGCGATTTGATCAGGACGCTTACTGGGGATTAGGCATCGGGGCCTCGATCGCGAGCCGCGTACCAGTGATCGGTCCTTGGGCGGTCAACTTAATGCTCGGCGGCCCGATCATTGCTGGCGCGACGCTTTCGCGATTCTTCGCACTGCATGTTTTTGTCATCCCGGGACTGTTGATTGCTTTCGTCGGCGTGCACCTGTTAATGGTGCTGAAGTTGGGAATCAATGAATGGCCGATGCCGGGGCGCATCGTCCGGCGCGCCACCTACATGCAGGAATATCACGAACTCACTCATAAGCAAGGCATACCTTTCGTGCCTCAGGCGGTGTGGAAAGATATTTTCTTCTCCGGGTTTATTCTTCTGGCGATTGCCGTTTGCGCAGTTCATTTCGGTCCCTTTGGACCAAGCGGCCAACCGGATCCGACGATTATTCAGACTGCACCGCGTCCCGACTTCTTTTTTTTATGGCTATATGCTCTGCTCTCGTTCCTGCCCCCATCAGCGGAGACGCCCATCTTGTTGATTGGTCCCGTCATCGGAATCATCGTGTTGCTGGCGCTTCCGTTTGTGGCAGGCGAAGGTGAGAAGAGCTGGAGGCGCAGGCCCATTGCTGTGCTCACGATTTTGCTGGTCGCCGTCGGCCTTGGCACGTTGACTCATCTAGCTGAGCACACACCCTGGAGCCCGGTGATGGATGCCTGGAGCAGTCAGCCGATTCCGCCTGAATTCCTGCATGGCCGGACGGCCCTGGAGCGCCACGGTGCTCTGGTTTTCCAAGCCAAGCAATGTCACAACTGTCATTCGCTGGATGGTAAAGGAGGTCAGCGCGGGCCGGAGCTCGACGCTGTTGCTCTTAGCCTTACTGAAGATCAACTTATTCGCCAAGTGATCCAGGGAGGGGGAAATATGCCGGCCTACGGAAAAAATCTCAGTCCGGCCGAAACCACGGCGCTGGTGGCGTTCCTGGAAACACTGCATCCGGCAAATCAAAAGCCAGCACGCAATGCTTCTCAAATGGCCCTGGGCGCAAACGAGGCCTCGCCACGGTAAACCTCGCTATGTCCGAGTCCCACGCCCATCTGCAGTCGTGGCCAGTTCTGCCCGCCATCATATCCGCGATCCTGGTGACCACGGCGTTGATTTATTTGCGCGGCTGGCTTTCTCTCCGGAGTGCCTTCCCAAACCTGATCCCTAGCTGGCGCCTGGCTTCATTTATGAGTGGATTTTTTTCAGTGTGGGTTGCCCTCGCGTCTCGTCTTGCTACCCTCGATCATCGGTCCCTCACGATCCACATGATGAAGCACCTTCTGTTGATGACGGTTGCTGCTCCGTTGATTCTCGCAGGGGCGCCCGTGTTTACGCTCGCCTGCGGGCTCCCGAAGCTCTTCATTAAGAGCCATCCATCCTTCAGCGGTTTGCCCGCACAGTGGCTCAATCGCTTTCTTATGCATTCTGAGTTGTGTTGGCTGGCGAGCACGGCTGCAGTAATCGGATGGCATCTTCCCGTTGCGTTTCAGTTGGGCATGCGCTCTCACGGGGTGCATGACTTGGAGGACGTATCTTTTCTAATCGCTGGCCTCTTGTTCTGGTGGCCTATTGTGCAGCCTTCGCCGGGTGCGACGCGGTCGCCGCGGTGGTCCATTGTTTTCTACCTCTTCCTTGCCACGCTGCCTTGTGACATTCTTTCCGCATTCCTCGTGTTCAGTAACCGACTTGTATACCCGTTTTACCTGTCCACACGACAGTTGTTTAGTATGGCTCCTCTGCAAGACCAGGAATGTGCGGCCGCCCTAATGTGGGTCTGGGTAACGTTTGCGTATCTGATTCCTGCGGTGGCTATCACCGTGCAAATTCTCTCGCCCCCGGCTGCGGAATCGCAAGCAGCCATGCAATCAGGCCGGCAACGAATAGCAAACAGGCCAAGACGTCAATTAGACAACCGGACCAAGGTTTCCCTGGCTGAAAATCACTACAGCCCAGGGGAATGAACGGTCGCAGCGTCCACATGCGGACAGTAAGTCAGCTAGCCGACGGTGCCAGCCTTGCTTACCAACTGAATCCTCAGCAGGACGAACTCACAAAGCTCTGCGCCAGAACCTCAAGTGGTTTGTTCTAAGTGCGAAGAGTGTTTGGAAATGCAAATGCATTCCTCACATCTGAAAAGGAGGCTCATATGAAGCCCATAGGCCGTATAGCAGTTTGCACCGTGCTTTTCCTGGTTGCGCTTGGTTCCGCATTTGCGCAGCAAGTCAAAACCGATTTCGATCACCAAGCCAATTTCTCTCAGTACAAAACCTATTCCTGGCAGGCAATCACGCCAGCAAATTCCCTCTGGGACGCCCGAATCAAAAGTGCAGTGGATGCCCAATTGGCAGCCAAGGGTTAGACTCAGGTGGACAGCGGTGGCGATGTGGCCATCGTGGCGATAAAGACTACCCAGACTCAGAGATCACTTCAGACCTTTTATGACGGCATGGGTGGCGGATGGGGCTGGCGAAGATTCGGGGGCGGAGGGTTCGGTGAGGCAACGACAACCGAGCAGGACTACAAAGAGGGAACGCTGGTCGTCGACATGTATGACGCAAAATCCAAACAGTTGATTTGGCGCGGCAGTGCCGAGGACACACTCTCCACCAAGGAGGACAAAAATGAAAAAAACCTCGACAAGGGCGTGGCGAAGATGTTCAAAAAATTCCCCCCCAACTCGGAGAAGAGCTAAGCATGAGGCTCACACCGGATCGGGTGAGAAATGTTTCCGAATCTAAAAGGAGAAACTATGAAACTGCAAAAGACCAGAAGACACCAATTGATGTGGTTGTTTATTGCTTCGGTTCTTGCCCTAACGATGTATCCGACCAAAGCACGGGCCCAGATTATTGGGAACCTTGAAGCCGACATCCCATTTCAGTTTCAGGCGGGGAACGCCAAATTTCCGCCTGGTAAGTACATCATCCACATGCAGGACAACTCCGATCTGACGATCATGGAAATAAGCAGCGCGGACGGCAAGATGTCCGCTCTCTTCGACGTCCGGGATGCTGAGGCCAACTCCGCACCGGCCAAGAACGAATTGATCTTCAATAAATACGGGAGTCGCTATTTCCTTGCCAAGGTGTTTGACGAAAGCAACTCGAACGGCAGCGCGGTGATCGAGTCGCGCTACGAAAAGCGGATCGACAAAGCGACCGCGGGAGCACAAGAACACGTGGCGGCACGCCACCAGGGAAACTAGCACCTGAGTATGCTCGACCGGTCCGCGGTCTAACCGCGGCCGGCATATTTCCACCGATGGAAATTATGAACAGAATAAGTCGAAGATCATTTGTAAGCACCGCTGCGACAGGCGTCGCGGTCCTGGCAGCGATGGGAACCGTAAACAGCGCCGAAGGCCAACTGGTGTACACCAAGTCTGACTGGAAACTAAGCGAGTTCAACCGGTTGGCGAAGAACCCAGCGCAGGTGAAACAGGTGTACGACGTTACCCGGATTGCAGAAGGCGGCTTCCTGAACAATATCAAGAACTCGCTGAATGGGCTGTACTTCGGTTTCGGCGTACCGAATGAGCAAATCAAAATTGCTGCCGGGCTACATGGGCCTGCGGTCATGTTGAACTTCGATGACTTCATATGGAACAAGTATCAGATTGGATCATGGTTGAAGGTCACTGATCCGTCGACGGGCCAGCCGGCGATAAAGAATCCCTTCTATCCAAGCAAGGCCGGGAAAGCGCTGCACTATAGTTCAGAAAATCCGGACAGTCCCGAATCGCTCTACCAGGACACCAGTATCCAGGCGCTGCAGCATCGGGGAGTGAAGCTGCTCGCTTGCCATACGGCAACCGAAGAGCAGGCGCGGGCACTGATCGCACACAACAGCCTGACACAGCAACCGGAAGAGATCGTGAAAGAGATGCTGGCGCACACACTGCCGGAAGTGCTGGTTGTGGCGGCGATGGTGGCAGCAATCGCCCTGCTGCAGACAGAAGGTCATTACAGCTACATCACGGTATGACCCGAAAACTAAGAGAATGCGATGCAACTGTTCGCCGTGTCGATCACGAGCAACTGAGGCGTCCGTTGCTGCGTGAGTTTCGCTGATATTCAGGAGAAGGGTTCATATGGACTGGAGCAAGAACGGAGTCAAAATCGTACATGCCGACGAACTGGACATGAATACACCACAGACTTCTGGTATGACGCGGGCCGCCGCCATTACTTATGCGAAAGCCGGAGCTGCCACGTTGTGGGCTGGGACCATGGTCGTCCAACCTGATGCGAAGACGGGGCCGCACCACCATGGAGAGTTGGAAACCGTCCTGTACGTGGTGAAAGGACGAGTGCGGATGCGCTGGGGTGATCGATTGGAACTCAGTGACGAAGCCCGAGCCGGAGATTTTATTTACGTTCCCCCGTATGTGCCGCACCAGGAAATTAATGCTGATCCAAATAACCCGTGCGAAGCCGTAGTCGTGAGGAATGGCCAGGAGCCGGTCGTCGTGAATCTTGACTTGCAAACACCAGAACCCGCCAGTGCTGGGCATCCAGGTATGCCCTTTCACCCTGATCGATGAGCCGAGATTTGGACCATCGAATTTGCTGCTAACGGGTTGCGCCCGGGCAAAGCGCCGAAGCCAAGAATGGAAACTTGGCGTCAGCACGTCCAAATTGCCGGAGGGAAATGCCTGCGCTTGAGGAGTCTTGCACGATTTGCCTCGAGATCTGGCTTCGAAAAGCACTTTCTGGATGCCTTAGCTGGAAGCGTGGTTGCTGGATTTCAGAGGGAAGCGAAAATAGGAGCCGCTCACCACATTCTGCGTCGCGGCCTCCAGTTCGTAACCAGCAGCAGGCGGAGCCGGGAGTTTGGGGGCGGGAGCGCGATTTCCCCCGGCGCGAGCGCGCCGGGTGGTGGCAATTTTGGCGGTGAGCAACAGCGCTAACAAGCTTGCGAGGATTATAAGGATTGCTTTCCAGCCGCTTAGGATCGGATCGTTCCCCATAATGGTGAGCGCGAAGAAGACGCACAACAGGTGCACACAGAACACCGGGAGCGAGGCCTGGCCAAGCATCACCAGGGGTCGGATCGCAAGGGAACTCAATGTAGAGCGAAACCTGATCGCCAAGACTGCGACGGCGGTGAAATCGATCATCCGGCCTACGCCAAAATCCCACTTATCGAGCAGCAAGCCGGACTTGCCGAATGTAACGATCCCGGCTACTTGCGCATACCGCAATAGTAGAAACAAGGCCGCTATTATCGCCGCCGGAGCTGCCATGTGTTTCACCCAGCCGAGACGTAAGTTTCCCTTGGCCCAACGTACGCCCAGCCACAGGCCGACTAACCACCAAAGCTGCCATGCCCAAAGATCAAATGCGCCCATCTCGTTCAACGGGATCTGCAGGCCGAATGCGCGGCCCTGCAGGTGGTATACGAAACTTCGGAATCCGAACTGTGCAAACAGCCAGAGCGTGAAGCCCCCAGCGAGGGCATATTTCCATCCAAATCGCTTTCCCACGATTAGCGCGAGGGGAGTCAGCGCCAGCAGCACGATGTAAATCGGCAGGATATCCAGCAGTGGCGGTCTGTACAGCATCAATGCCGCATCGATGAAAGCCCGTGTGCGACCCGCAGCAAAGTAGAAGTCGAGAAGATTATGCACCGCAGGTGTGTTGCCGCGCGCCGCAATCGGGGCTTCTATAACGAAGGCAAACGCCAGCAGAAGCAGTTGATAGCAGTAAAGCTTTCCTGTTCGCGTCCCTAACTTCCGCCACATCACGCCGTAGCCATCTCGTTCGGCAATCCGGAAATAAATACGGCCTGTAAACAGAGCTGAAAGAAAAATGAAGCCCTCTGTAGCGGCGAAAAATCCAAGCGGCTGGTTGACGTACGTGCTTAGGATTGTTGGTAAGTGAGTGCAGGTGATCCACACCAGCATCAGGCCGCGCAGGGCATCGAGTTCTTCTATTCGCTGTGGCATCAGCTCCCCGTAATCACTTCTTTGCAAACCGGGCAGTGTCTCCGCTGAACTTCTGCAGGCCATGGAATTCCACGTATTGCCTGGCCTTCGGACCTTGCTACGTTTTCGCTCGTGTCTGGGCTTGCCATTCTGACCGAGAATGCCGCACCCATAACAAGAGATGCATTAGGAATGCCAAACTTGAGCGGAGGACGAGATCGCGGCAAGAGATTGAATGTAGGAAAAATCAGGATGGCCACGATCGAAATTGGGTCCGGATACGCCTGCGTCCCATCTAGAGCTTGCGTCCCTCCGTCGACACTCGTCGGCCCGCAGTCATTCCGAAACAAGGACGTCCCAGGCGTGTGTGTTACGTTCGCCATTCAAAATTTCTTGCCCTTCCTACTCTGATCCCTACTACGTTGCTAGCACTCCAAGCCCACGTTGATAACCGCTTCGATCCACATCACGGCTATGTTGGTCCACATCCGGAGCGTGGAGATAAGGCCTTCAATCGTTTCCACGGAAACGAAACGCGGGATGGACGCGGCCATGCAGGTGGCGGAGGCCAGAGCTAGAAACAGCGTGCATGCGCGGCCGCGGGGGCGCCAGGTAGAGAGAATTTACACTCATTAGGAACAAGAACAGGGCTAAGTGTCTAAGGTTGCCACCTGTTTGGTTTGGCCACTCGACTGCCCCTATGTCATTGGCCACTCCCCCAGAGAAGAGGAATCAAGATGCGTGGAGACACGGCAGAACGGCTCATAAATAATCTCAGCAGGGGGCTTTTCGCGGGGGACATAGACGCGTTGAGGAGCTTCTTCATTCAAGGCGTAAAGCTAACGCAAGGACAGACGTATACCACGCTCGCCCAACAGCAACCGACTATCAATCGTCTTCTGTGCGCGGGGCTTATTGAAACGTCCAGTGTGGGTTCCGCCAAGACGCAAGAGTTGCGCCCAACGTTCATAACTCCCAGAGGACAGAAGCTGCTCAACTGCATGGGCTGAGGGGCGGGCGAGTCCCCCCGTGCCGTTAAACTCCGAACTCTGCGGAATTGGCAGCGTAAGATGCCATCTGCCGCGATCTAAGTTATTGTATTGCGTGGGGGTCGGTTCCGAGCCCCCACTTGCTCCCGCCAATATTAGAGTTTGTTGGGAGTCGCGAGCGGCATCTGAGAAAGTTGTGGTGGCCAAATATTGTGGCCGATTTCGCCAAGGACAGCTGAGCTATGAAAATCGCCAAGGATATTACGGAACTGATCGGTCACACGCCGCTGGTGCGGCTGAACAAGGTGACCGAAGGCTGCGTGGCCGAGGTGGTCGCCAAACTGGAAAGTCAGAATCCGGTCGGCAGTGTGAAAGACCGCATTGGCGTCAGCATGATCAGCGAGGCGGAGCGAGCGGGAAAGATTCATGCAGGAAAAACGGTGCTGATCGAACCCACCAGCGGCAACACCGGTATCGGCTTGGCATTCGTCGCTGCCGTGAAGGGGTACAAGCTGATCTTGACGATGCCGGAAACAATGAGTATGGAGCGACGCGTCCTCCTGCTGGCCTTCGGCGCCGAAATCATTCTTACGCCGGGTCCGAACGGAATGAAGGGCGCGATCGCCAAAGCGCAGGAACTGTTAGCGAATACTCCCAACAGTTACATGCTGCAGCAGTTCGATAACGCCGCCAACCCTAAGATTCATTTCGAGACCACCGGGCCGGAGATCTGGAATGACACCGACGGCCGCGTGGATTTTCTTGTCTCTGGAGTCGGCACAGGCGGAACCATCACCGGGGTCTGCGAGTACATCAAACCCAAGAAGCCTTCGTTCAAAGCCGTAGCGGTTGAGCCGGCGGATAGTGCAGTGCTTTCTGGCGGAAAGCCTGCGCCGCACAAAATTCAAGGGATCGGCGCCGGATTTGTTCCCAGCATCCTTCGCAGGGATCTCATCGACGAAATAATTACTGTCACCAACGATGAGGCGATTCGCATGGCGCGGCGACTTCCTCTCGAAGAGGGACTGCTCGTGGGAATTTCTTCGGGCGCCGCCGTGACTGCGGCATTGCAAGTGGCGCGCCGCTCCGAAAATAAAGGAAAGCTGATTGTTGTGGTTCTGCCGTCGTTTGGAGAGCGCTACCTGAGCACGATACTTTTCGAGGAGCTTCGCACCCGGGCACAGCAGATTCCTACCTCCCCGCTTCCAAGCTGATTTGTCGGGGGTCCGACGAGAGCTCCGTTGCATCATAAGGTTGTCTTGATACAGACGCCGCCGAGGTACTTGTGGAAAACTTTCCTCATTCCCTACAATTTTGAGCGCAGCGGTAAACATGCGGGTGTATGATCGGGTCCAACCAGCCAGCCTAAGTTCTAAGTGCGGACGACTGCAGTCAGTATGCCTGCAGGCAGTGCAAAACTAATTTTCATCGCTCGTGTTCTTGGGGGAGGAATATGAGAACGAGTCTGCGTGTTTTATTATGGCTGATCATTTTAGTCGTTGGAGTGCTGAGGTTTTCCGCCATTTCGCAAGGGCAAGCTTCCGCTGACTCGCAGGAATCCGTTCCGCTAACTACAGATTTCAGCCATCAACATCTCATCTTCTCCAAGCCCTCTACGCAGGATCAAATCAGCCGGGTCCAGCAGGACGTTCGCTATTGGCAGCAACTGTACCGTCGCGAAATGACGATGCCTTCACCGGCGGAGGAGCCTGGATCCAGCGAAAACATCCATCTAGGGCACGATTGGGCCGAGAACATGGGTACCGGCGCCACTGTGGGCGCGGGAAATTATCCTGCTAAGTATTCATTTTCGCTTACAACGGCCAACTGCAGCAGCGCCACTCAGCCCGATTTCACTGTCTTCAACACGGGCCTCACCGGGTCGCCAACAAAAGCCAGCATTGTTGCTTACGACAATCTTTATTCGGGTTGTACAGGGACCGTGCCCACAACTTACTGGGCGTACAACACCGGCGCCAAGATCGCATCCTCCGTGGCCATCTCATTTGATGGAAAGCAAGTTGCTTTTGTGCAAACGCTTGCAGGGAACGCGAGGTTCGTCATGTTGAAGTGGGTGGCCTCAACTACGCAGACTGTGACCAGTCCGGGCACTCCAACGGCGGTGACGAACGCAGCTTATCCGACCTGTACAGCTCCGTGCATGGCATCCATCACCCTCACCGATTCGGTCGGCACCGTTCATGACGACACGCTCTCTCCGGTCTTCTATGTGTACAGCCAGGATGCCGCGTATGTAGGGGATAGTTCGGGTTGGCTGCATCAGTTTACCGGAGTGTTCAAGGGAACGCCTGCCGAAGTGAGAACCGGAGGATGGCCTGTGCAAGTGAATGCCACATCGAAGGCTCTCAGTGTCGCCGTTCACGATCGGTCGTCGGGAAATACTTTTGTGGGAGATGCCGGCGGATTTTTTTATCGAGTGAGTTCCAGCGGAACCGTGACTGCCTCGGGCCAACTGGATTATGGCACTGGCTTCGTGCAAGGGCCAATTGTGGATGTGAGCGCGGGGGTGGTTTTTGTTTTCGCATCGAGCGACGGCTCCGGCGCTTGCACCGGCGGTGCCAACTGCAGCGCTGTCTACGTCCTAGCCTCCAACTTCGTGGCCGGCAACAAAGGAGTGAAGAAGGCCGTCGGCATTAGCACGTCCACCGGGACGACGCCAAACCCAATGTATATTGGCGGCTTTGACAGTACCTTCCTGAACTCAGCGACCGCCACGGGAAATTTGTATGTTTGCGGCAACACCGGCGGTCCCCCCACATTGTATAAAGTCGCGGTGGTGGCCGGCGCTCTCGGGACTGTAACTACTGGACCGGTTCTATCAACGAGTACTACGCCGTGTTCCCCCGTAACCGACATCCGGAATCCCAACGCTGCAGGAGGTCCTGCGGAGTGGTTATTTGTTAGTGCGGACGCCAACGGGATCGCAACGGGGTGCGCGACGGGATGCGTCTACAACTTTAAGAACACTCCGTGGATAAAGTCCACCGCTTATGCCCTCGGCCAGGAAGTGCTGGACAGCAATTTCTCAATCCAAGTGGTCACCGCCGCAGGTACGTCTGGAACCACCCAGCCTGTTTGGGGCGGCGCGGGAACTTCCACGACCGACGGCACGGTTACGTGGTTCAACCAAGGGCCTACGACCCAGATCGCGACAGGAGTCTGGGTTCGTCTTACCCACTATCCGGTTGGCAGCACGATCCTGGATAGCAACAACAATCTGGAAACTGTTACCACTTCTCATGGAAGCGGCAATTCCGGGGGCACCCAGCCGACTTGGAGTACCGTAGCGGGGAGTACAACTGCGGACTCCACCTTGACTTGGACGAATGAAGGACCGGTTTCCGCGTTTGGCCTGCCTTCCGCCGGTGGTACCAGCGGCATAATCATCGACAATATCGTAGGCTCGGGCACGTTATTGGGTGCCTCTCAAGTGTATTTTTCGACTTTGAGTAATCAAACTTGTGCAACGTCAGGTACCAATGGCGGCTGCGCAATGCAGGCGTCTCAGGCAGCACTAAAGTAGGTTGAGAGGAAGTCAAATATGGTCATCAATCATTCGTCCAGTGAAGGGCAGGAAGGCGCGGCGAAGAAAACCTATGAGAGGCCGAGCTTTCGCTATGAGGAGGTTTTTGTGACGTCCGCCCTTACCTGCGCCAAGCAACCTCTTACACAAACTTGCTTCAATTTGTTACCGGCAAGTTCGTCATGAGACCACATAGCAGTGATTTGGTCGCCAGTGCAAAGTGCGAACTTGCGGGCGAGGTTCTGCGCTCGTTTGACAGCCTCCGTTTTGCTGCAACGGGTTGGAGCATGTTTCCAACTGTTTGGTCCGGGGACACGCTGGTGGTGGAACGCGTCAGTTCCGATCGTTTTCGGGTGGGAGACATCGCGCTGGTAGGGCGCGAGGGCAGGCTGTGTGCTCACCGCGTTGTCTCTCTGGGGCGGAGTTCCGGCAATCGATTCTGGATCACACAGGGCGATGCGATGGCAACGCCAGATCGGCCAGTAATTGAGAGTGAGCTGTTGGGGCGCGTAACTGAGCTTGTTCGGTCGGGGAAAAGTATGGCGGTTTCCGCAAAATTGAGCGCGATCGAACGCCTCGCCGCGCAGACTACTCGACGGTCAGCGTTTGCGGCGCGCGTTTTCGTCTACATGATCAGCAAGTTTCGAACTCAACGGGAATCGAGGCTTCCGTGCCAGGGGTAGCCGCACAAATCGAACGCTTCAGCGTAGTGATCGCCATTGGCGATGTCGCCATCCGGTTGAACACCATCGATGCGGATTTTCTGGAGATGCTGCACCAGCGCTACGATGGGTTCGTGAGTGCGGAGGCGCATGCGGAATTCGATTTAGACGTCGACCTGCTGCCACCGGCATTCCGCGGCCCGGATGCGGATCTCAGTGTTACTCAGCGCTCTGGACGATGGCTGCTGGATCGAGGCGATTTTCGCGCCGAGTGGGAACCGGCCACGCGCCACGGCAGCATTCGCCAGACTGCCAATCCCTATTCGATTGATGCCGTTCTGCGCATCGTGCACACGCTAGTGCTGGCAAAACAAGGCGGATTTCTTTTGCATTCTGCCAGCGCCATCCGCAATGGAAAGGCGTTTTTGTTTGCCGGTGTGTCTGGAGCGGGGAAGACAACGATTTCCCGGCTCGCTCCATCTGATGCGACTCTTCTGACCGATGAGATCTCCTACGTGCGCAAACTGGAACAGGGTTATGTTGCTTTCGGCACGCCCTTCACCGGCGAACTGGCCAAGATCGGAGAGAACTGTTCGGCACCGGTGGAAGCGCTCTATCTATTAGCTCAAGGGCCGGAGAATCGCATCGATCCGATCACTACCTCGGATGCTGCTCGCGGACTGCTGGCCAATATGCTTTTCTTTGCCGAAGATCATGAATTGGTTCAGTGTGCCTTTAAGGCCGCCTGTGACTTTGTTGACCGCGTTCCCGTGCAGAGGCTCACCTTTCTGCCGGATGCAAGAGTTTGGGAGATGATTGGATGAAAAAGAAACTCTATGTCGCGCGCAGTCCGCGAATCGCAGCCCGTAAGCTGGGTGAAGAAACGCTGGTCATGTCCGCTCAGGGATCAACGTTGTTTACACTGAATCCAACCGCGACCGTTCTGTGGCAGGCTGCGGATGGTATCACGGCACTCGATGCAATTGTCGAGCGCCACATATGTTCAGAGTTCGAAGTTGAGGCTGAACAGGCTATCCGTGACGCCGAGGCGCTGGCCGAGGATTTGGCCAGGCACGGCATCCTTCTGATTTCGGAGAAACCGATCTCCTCCACCAGAAACCTGACCGTTCAGGAGCAATATCGATGAGCTTGATGCATGAGATGGGCGAGCGGGCGCTGCGACTGGGCGTTCCCTTCAGCGTGCATCTTGATCTAACTTACCGCTGCAACGAACAGTGCGTTCACTGCTATCTCGATCACGATGATCACGGCGAGATGACCACTGCCGAAATCAAGCATCTGTTGAAGGAGATGGCTGATTCCGGTGTCTTTATTCTGACTCTTAGCGGCGGCGAGATTTTCCTGCGCAAGGACTTCTTCGAGATTCTCGAATACGCTCGCGACCTTACTTTCTGCATCAAGCTGAAAACCAACGCCGTACTGATCCGTGAAGCGCAGGCTGCGCGGCTGCGCGATCTCGGCGTCCAATCGATCCAGGTCAGCATTTATTCGCACCGGCCGGAGGTGCACGACGCCATCACAAAAGTTCCAGGTTCGTTGAAGCGATCGCTCAAGGCCATCCGCTTTCTCAAATCGCAAGGCCTCCGAGTCGTCATGGCGAACGTTCTGATGACGGAGAACATGCACGACTATCGCGGTACCCAAGCGCTAGCCAATGAAATTGGCGCAGAATACACGATGGATCCTACCGTCACGCCGATGATGGATGGCGGTCGTACCGTCCTGGAGTTGAACGTTGGCGAGTCTGACCTCCGGAACGTTTTTCGCGACGAAAATTTGATCGGCAACGTCGACGAATTCTGTGCCCCTCCGCGTGCTGCGAACGAAGACGACCTGAACTCTTTGCCTTGCAGCGCCGGCCACACTTCCTGTTACGTTTCTCCCTATGGCGAGTTTTATCCTTGTGTTCAATTTCCCCTGTCCTGTGGCAATGTGCGTGAGCAGCGTTTCATCGATATCTGGCGCCACTCTGAGCGGTTGAAAGAAGTTCGGTCGATCCGTCTTCGTGATTTGTCCAGTTGTTCCAAATGTGCGCATGGCGGGTCCTGCACCCGGTGCCCTGGGCTGGCTTTTATGGAAGGAAATATGCGCGGTCCTTCTACTCAAGATTGCGAGAAATCCTTCGCACGCACGGGCATTCCGTCGCTGAACCTGCTGTCGAAGAAGCAAGAGCAAGAGCAAGACAAAGACAAAGATAAAGATAAAGATCAGGATTCTCCACCGCGCCTGGTGCAAATCCAGCTTGTTCCGGCGATCACTGGCCGCAGGCTCGCGGAAATGGGCGGCGGAGCTGTTTCGGCGATCGCATCCTAGCCCATTCGCTCCTTTCAACTACTGCCGTATACTGCTTCGACGTATGGCGAACATTCTCTACGGAGTGAATGGCGAGGGCGCCGGTCATTCCACGCGCGCGAAAGAAGTCCTCACCCATCTGCGAGATCAAGGGCACACCCTGCAGGTGGCGTCATTCGACCGCGGACTACGGAATCTCAGCTCCGATTTTGAAGTCACAGAAATCTTCGGCTTCCGCATCGCCTACGTGAATAATCGGGTGCGCTATAAACGCACTATCGCCAGAAACCTGATGACAATGCCGCAGGCGGCAAAGAGCGTGAAACGGCTCAAGGAACTGATCGCCACCTGGCAGATCAATCTTGTCATCACCGACTTCGAGCCGCTCACCTGTCACGTCGCGCACGGGATGGGTCTGCCGGTTGTTTCCATCGATAATCAGCATTGCCTCACCAATGCAGTCGTCTCCTATCCCAAGCAGTACCGGCGCGACGCTGCCGCCACGAAGCTGGTGACGCGGCTGATGACTCCCCACGCCGACGCTTATCTGGTCATTTCTTTTTTCACGGCACCGGTGAAGAAGCAAAATACTTTTCTTTTTCCGCCACTGCTACGCGAGGAAATTCTTAAAGTTGTCGTCACAGAGGGGGAACATATTCTTGTATACGTAACGTCTCCCGCCCCCTTTGTTGGCCAAGACACTGAGTTCGGTTCGCGGGCGTTTTATTGCCTATGGTTTCGGCCGCGAAGGCGGGGAAGGAAACATCCTTTACAAGAAACCGTCGCTCGACGGATTCCTGCGTGATCTCGCTGGTGCCAAAGCGATCATTGCGAATTCCGGATTCTCGCTGGTCACCGAAGCGTTACATCTAGGCAAGCCGTACCTGGCGATTCCTGTGGAGCACCAGTTCGAGCAGATCTTCAATGCTTACTGGTTGCAGAAAACTGGCTACGGAGCCTACTGGGAAGATTTGAATAAAGAGCGCGTCGAATCTTTCCTCTACAACTTGCCCGTCTATCAGGAAAAACTTATTGGCTATCCCCGGCAAGGGAACAGCGCGCTTCTGGCAAAACTCGACGCTCTCATCTTTCATTACACGACACCCTCTTCGCGATCAAAAGACTAAGACGGCCAAAACTCCTACCACCGGAAGTCATCGGCTGAGTCTTAATATCCTTGCGGCCGCGCTCTCGGCTTCGAGTACACATCCCGTTCGTAACGCTGCTGCGACCGCCTTTCGCGCATAGCATTTGGATGACGATCTTGGTCTTCGCACAGGTTACAGGAAGGGCTTTGCATGAACACGAGATGCGGACATTTAGCTGTACTGACGGCAGCTTTCTTAGTTTGTGTCACCGCGACTGCTCAGGATTCGCAGTCACTCGGAGAAGTTGTGCGCCAGCAACGTTTGCAAAAGGAACAGAAGGCGGGCGCCCTGGGCAACGGTGCCATTGAATCCAAGGTAATCACGAACGAAGAAATTCCAGAGCACACAGAGGATAACGCCGGGCCCGTTTCCAAGAACGGCAAACGCGAGGTTGTGCGATCTCCAGCTTTCAAAGGAGCAAAGCAAACTGCCCAATACTGGAAGTCCCGGATACAGGAACAAGAAGGCCAGATCGCTACCTTGCAAAGAAGGATGGACGAAATTAATGGTTCTATCCGCTTCTCATCGGTCGACTGCGGCGCCAATTGCGTTGTGCGAAACGAGCGGCAGAGAAGCAAGCAGCAGCAGGTGGAGAGGATGCAAGGCCAATTGGAGGAGCAGAAGAGAAGTTTGGAGCAGATGCAGGACGCCGCCCGCAAGCAGGGATATGGCAGTTCGGTCTACGATCCGTAGCCGCGAGATACCAAAAGAGTGATGCCGCCCCTGCTTTCCTTTAGCTGGGGCGGCATTTTTTCGCCCGGAGGCTCAGAAGACGCTACTGAGCGCCGGTCTTTGTTGCGGTGTAGGGATTCGAATATCTCAGAACGGTGGAGAGGTCCGCACCGCGAATAATGCCTGCGGAGTGATAGAACAATCCCCATGAATCGATGGTGGAATTGTCCGGGAAGATGCAGGCGTCAAGCGAAACATCAGTGGTATTGAATTTCACCCAACCGCCCCCCGCGGCATTGACGCCGCCAAACAAATCCGACCCGCCAAGTTGCGAACAATAGAACGAGGCGGGACTGCCTTGTCCAACGCCGTTCCACGGAATTTGAGCATAATACGCCAGCGCCGCCAGGGAAGGTTTTGTGGCTACAAGCGTACGAAGGGACACGTGAATCCGCGAGCCGTCGGAAGTCGACGTGTACTGACAGAAGTACTCAACTCCCGCAAGTCGAAGCCAGCTCTGGACGGGGCCGTTGGTGCCGTAGACCGGAATACGGGTCTCCACATTTCCGCCCGTGCTTGCGCAATACGCTTGGGCCTTTGACGCGGCGGGCAAAGTACTGGTTCCTTTCGCCGTTTGCGCCGTCGCGCTGAACACGGTTCCACACAGCACTAGGATTGCGATTTCAATAGCATCTCTGGTTATACGCATCTGTATTCCCCTCTTAGAAGCTCGCTTCAATGCTTTGTTCATGAGCCGGGGAAGTCTATCACGGATGAGCCGTTCCCCTCCCGGTTTCTTCGGGGATACCGATTCCGGTTGAGGATTTGCCGCCCGCAACGATTGCCACGCAAGAGAGCCGACTGGTGGCTTCGTAGCGCCGTTTACCCCTAAGGTCTGACATAAATTTGTTTTCTTTTCGCATTCCCATCTTCCATGAAACGCCTTGGCGTGCGAGATTAGTTCTATGGCTCTGGTTGTCCGTCCTTCGCGCATTCATGCCGCCGGTGTGTTCACTACGACGCCGGTTCGTAAAGGTACCCGCATTGTCGAGTATTGTGGTCCACGCATCACCCCCGAGGAGGCCGACAGGCTCTATACGGGCGCACCCCGCACCTATCTGTACGGTTTAGACGACGGCAAGACGGTGATTGACGGGCACGGAATCGGCGCGTACCTGAACCATTCCTGTGATCCAAACTGCGAAGTTGATGAGATCAAAAACCGCGCGTTTATCTTTGCCTTGCGCGACATCGGGGCCGGAGAGGAACTGCTCTGGGATTACAACTTGTACGACGATGACGATCCCGCGCCTTGCCATTGCGGCTCGCCCAAATGCCGGGGCACCATGTACTCGCGCGAATGGATGGCCAAGCTGCGGCGCAAGGCCGCGAGGAAGAAGGCCAAAAGCAAGAAACAAAGTGAGCCACAGTCAGCGTGAGAAGTTGTCTTTCGCTCCTTCGGCGCTAGTTCCTGCTCCCGTCGTACCCACGGCTTGCGCCCCTTCGCAGACTCAGGGCAAGCTGTGGGCTGCATTCTTTTGCCGCTTCGCGGCTCAAACACACGGACGACCGGCTGTTCGTTAGACGCCTGCTCCTACCGGCTCTTGCATTGTCACCTTTTCTTCAGCTTCTTCCTTGAACGCGGTGTGGGTCTTGGCGACCAGCATGTAAATCGACGGCACCACAAACAGGGTGAAGATTGTGCCAATAATCATGCCGCTTACCAGCATGATGCCGATGCTGTTTCGAGCTCCGGCGCCGGGGCCCCTCGCTAAGACCAGCGGGAAGTGGCCGAAGACGGTGGCCGCAGTCGTCATTAGGATCGGACGCAAACGAGTATTGGCCGCGCCGGTGATCGCCTGCAGCTTGCTTAGCCCGGTTTCCTGCAAGTGGTTGGCGAACTCCACAATCAGAATTCCGTTCTTGGCGATCAGGCCGACGAGAGTGATTAATCCGACCTGGCTGTAGATGTTGAGCGTCGTGAAGCCGAGGAACGAGAACATCAGCGCGCCGGAGAGCGCCAATGGTACCGACCCGGCGAGAATGATGAAAGGATCACGGAAGCTCTCGAACTGGGCAGCGAGCACCAGGTAGATCAGGATCGCCGAGAGCATAAACGTGCCCAGAAACTTGCTGCCTTCAACCCGCAGCTGTCGCGATTCACCGGCGTAATCCACCGTGAACCCCTGCGGCAGGATTTGCTTGGCTTGATCTTCCAGGAACGTCAGCGCTTTGTCGAGCGGCACATTCGGGGGGATGACGCCCTGAACGCGCACCGCATTCAACTGCTGGAATTTATTCAGAGATCGAGGTTCGGTTGTGGTCTTCAGCGTGGCAAACGTCGAAAGAGGAACGAGTTTGTCGGCCGATCCCTTTACATAAATGTGCGAAAGCTGCTCGGGCGTCAAGCGCTCAACGCGTTGCACCTGCGGGATCACTTTGTAGCTGCGGCCTTGAATGCTGAAGCGGTTCACGTAATTCCCGCCCAGCATCGTCGAGAGATCCTGGCCGGCTTGGCTTAGATCTACGCCTTGTGAGCGCAGCTTGTCGCGATCGAAAACAACTTCGGTCTGCGGCTGGTCGAACTTCACATCGGTGTCGGCATAGATGAACATGCCGCTCATCATGGCCTTCTGCACCAGCTTTTCGGCGAGCTGGCTGACTTGCTCAGGCTCGGCGGCCGACGCGATCACAAAGTCGACGGGGAAGTTGCCGCCGCCGGGCAACGGCGGGGGGGTCAGAGGAATCACGCGAATGCCGGCTATCTTCGATAGCTTGCCCGAGGATTCAACAAGCAGTTGCTGCGTAGTTTTCTTGCGCTGGCTCCAAGGTTTGACGACCATGCCTCCGAAACCACCGCCGGGATTCGTGATCTGAAACAGACTGTCGCTCTCGGGGAACGAGTGATAGACGTTGTAGACCTCATTGGTGAACAGGTTGGTCTGGTCGAGCGTTGAGTTGGCGGAAGCTTGAATCACGCCGAAAACCACTCCCTGATCTTCTTGCGGCGCCAGTTCACGCGACGAGAACATGTAAAACGGGACCGCAAGCACCGCGACAATCACCCAGACGGTCAGCACTACCGGGCGATAGTTCAGCGTGCCGGTCAGCGTACGAGTGTACAGATGTCGTACGCGTTCGAATTGGCGATTGACGATGCCGGCGAATCCTCGCTCGGAATCCCCCGCCCGCAGTAACTTCGAACCCATCATGGGAGAAAGTGTGAGGGCGACGATGCCGGAGACGGTAACCGCGCCTGCGAGCGTGAAAGCGAATTCGCGGAAGAGCGCTCCCGTCAGGCCGCCTTGAATACCGATCGGCGCGTATACCGCGGCCAGGGTAATCGTCATCGAGATGATTGGCCCGACCAGCTCGCGGGCTGCGTCTTCCGCGGCGCGGAAAGGCGTCTTGCCCATCTGAAGGTGGCGTTCGACGTTTTCCACCATCACAATGGCGTCGTCGACCACCAGACCTACAGAAAGCACGATCGCGAGTAGCGTCAGAAGGTTGATGGTGAATCCCGCTACCAGCATCAGGAAGACGGCGCCGATCAGCGAGACTGGAATCGCAACGATCGGAATCAGTACCGAACGGAATGATCCCAGGAAGAGGAAGATGACAACGACGACAATCAGCAGCGTTTCAACGAGTGTATGCAACACCTCGTTGATTGCGTCTTGAATGTAGGCGGTGGAGTCGTAAGGAATGCCTGCCGTCATGCCCGCCGGCAACTGCGCCTGAATTGCGGGAAGTTGCTTGCGCACTTCTTTGATGACGTCCAGCGAATTGGCCGTGGGAAGAACCCAGATTCCCATGAACGTAGCGGTTTCGCCGTTGAAGCGGACATCCTGATCGTAGTTTTCGGCACCCAGTTGGACGTCGGCGATTTCTCCTAGGCGAACGACCACACCGTTGGCCTGCTTGATGACCATCTGCTTGAAATCATCGGGCGTGCGCAGGTCGGTGTTGGCGACCAGGTTCACGGAAACCATGGAACCCTTGGTGCTGCCGAGCGCTGATAGATAGTTGTTCTTGGAAAGCACGTCGCGCACGTCAGAGGGCGAGACGCCACGGGCCGCCATCTGGTCGGGCTTCAGCCAGATGCGCATGGCAAACGTGCGATTACCGAGAATGTCGGCGCGCTGCACGCCGCTGACTGCGCTCAGCTTAGGCTGCACCACACGCGTGAGGTAGTCGGTAATCTGATTTTCGTCGAGGTCCTTTGCCGCGAAACCGATGTACATCGCGGCGAACTGTTGATCTGCCGTTTGCAAATCGATTACCGGCACCTGCGACTCGGGCGGCAAGTCGTTCTTGACCTGGGCGACCTTGGCCTGAATCTGGGTAAGGGCCGCGTTGGTGTCGTAGTTCAGCTTCAGGTGAACGATGATCGTGCTCAGGCCCTGAGCGCTGTTCGACTCCATGTAGTCGATGCCGTCGGCGCTTGCGATCACGCGCTCCAGCGGCGTGGTAATGAAGCCGCGCACCAGGTCAGCATTGGCGCCCACATAGACCGTGGTTACCTGAATGATAGAAATGTCGCTGCGCGGATATTGCCGGACACTCAACGAGCGCACAGCCTGCAGACCAGCGATCAGAATGACGAGGTTTACCACCATCGCCAGCACTGGACGCTTAACAAATAAATCAGTGAACTTCATGCCATGCTCCTTACTCAGCCTGATGGCCGAGCTGGATCTCCTGCGTTAGCTTTCTTCCGGATTCGGCTTGGGACTGTTGGACGGTTGTACGCTGTTGTTTACCAGGACGGGCGCGGCGTTGCGGAGCCGGAAGGCCCCAGCGCTGACCACTTCGTCCCCAGCATTTAGTCCCGTGATAATTGCGACCTGATCGCCACGGCTACCGTCAATCTTTACGATCTGCTGGCGAACACCGCGATAAGTTTTACCCGTCTTCTCGTCCTTGATGTCGCCGACAACGAACACGGAATCCCCAGAGGGCGCGTAGTTGATGGCCGATGCCGGCAGAGGAATCACGTCGCGCGACACCCCCAGCGGGAACTCGACTTGCAGGTACATGCCGGGGCGCAGCTTCCCGCCAGGATTTGCCAGTGTGGCCTGGATCTGGATGTTGCGAGTCTGCTCGTTGATCACGGAATCAAGAGCAGTAATCTTGCCAGCGAACCCAACGCCCGGCAGGTCCGTACTGGTAACGCGCACGCTGTGGCCGATTTTCATCTTCGGCGTGTCCTGCTGCGGCACGCCGAAGTTCACATAAATAGGGTTGATGGATTGGAGGGAAACGATTGACTGTCCAGCCGCCAGATACTGGCCGAGGCTGATCTGGCGAAGTCCCAAAACTCCCGTGAATGGGGCGTGTATGGTTTTCCGAGCGATCGCAGCCTTGACGTCGTTGACCTGAGCCTCGGTGGCCTTTTGCTGAGCGGCGGCGTTGTCGTACTCCGATTTGGAAATGACGCCCGCCTTGGAGAGCTCCTCCGAGCGGCCATATTGAATGTGGGCCAGATCGCGCTGGGCTTCGATGTTGGCGAGTTGCGCCCTTTCCTGCCGAGTATCGAGTTCGACTAGGATATCCCCCTCATGCACCGCCTGGCCGGATTCGAAGTGAATCTTGTCGACGGTCCCGGGAAGATCGGCGCTGACCGTAACCCCCTGGACCGCGGCCGCCGTCCCAATTACCGACAAGGTTGAAGGCCACGTCTCCCGCTTCGCGATTACTGTGGTCACGGACGTGGGCGGCATCTGAAAGCTGGCGCCCGCCGCGATGGCAGTTTCGACCTGACGGTATTTTATGAAACCGAGCCCGCCGATAAGGGCCGCCATTAGCAATAACACTATGAACATTCTTTTCGCCATAGATTCTCCGGACAGTACTCAGCTACTAAAGACTGGGATATTGTTACAGCTTAAGATGGGCGCCACCAAACATCAAAAATATTGATTGAACGGAGTGCCGAAAGGATTCAGAAGCCTTCATCAGTATATCGGCTTCAACATGAAAACTTTTGCGCACCACCCGGCTAGCGCGACCTACATCCCGCCCGGATCGCAACCCCGCCGTCCCCAAAATCGTGCCACCATTTGCGCCCATTTTCTCCCCTTCATCAGTTAGACGAACGGGAACCGCCAAAATAGACACCGGCTACAAAAGTTTTTAAAGAACGGGTCAAGTTCTTAGGTTGACACGCAGGACCTCAGGTCGAACCGGAACACTGGCTCAAATCCTTGCTTCCGAGAGTCTGCTAAATTATGCGATATGCCACCACAGCTCAACAAGCTTGCCCGCAACTTTGCCAGCGACAACAATGCCGGCGTGCATGCCGAGATTATCGAGGCGATCGCACACGTAAATCAAGGCCATGTCGTGGCTTACGGCGACGACCCTTACACTCGTTCTGCCATCAAGAAGTTCGAGGAGCATTTTGGTCCGGACATCGCAGTTTTTTTCACCTTCAACGGCACCGGCGCGAATGTTCTTAGCCTGCAGGCCCTGACCCGGTCTTTTCAGTCAGTGCTGTGCAGCGCCTACGCCCATATCTATAGCGACGAATGCGGCGCACCTGAAAAGCATACCGGCTGCAAGCTAATTCCCCTGCCGCATCAGGATGGCAAAGTCACGCTGGACTCGGTGCTCCACGCCTATCATGGTATCGGCGATGAGCACCACTCTCAGCCACGTGTTATCTCGATCACGCAGTCCACAGAAATGGGAACGGTCTACCAGCCGGAAGAGATTCAGGCGTTGGCCCGCTTTGCCGATGAGCACGAAATGTTCCTGCACATGGACGGAGCCCGCATTGCCAATGCGGCCGCCTCGCTCGGACAAACCCTCCGCGAGGCTACCCGTGATTTAGGCGTGGACGTGCTTTCCTTTGGCGGCACCAAGAATGGAATCATGGGCGGTGAAGCAGTTGTATTTTTTCGTCCCGAGCGGAGCCACGACTTCCTCTACCTGCGCAAGCAGGGCATGCAACTCGCGTCGAAGATGCGCTTCATCGCCGCACAATTCGAAGCTTTACTGACTAACGATCTTTGGCGGCGCAGCGCCGAACATGCCAACCGCATGGCCCGCCATCTGGAGAAAGAAATCAGCCGCATCCCGGGAGTCAGAGTGGTTTGGAAGGTCGAGGCCAACGGAGTCTTTGCCCAGATCCCGCGCCACTCCATCGAAAAAATCAAGCAGCAGTACTTCTTCTATACCTGGATGGAAGAGGAATCGATCGTGCGCTGGATGTGCTCCTTTGACACCACCGAAGACGATATCCGCAAGTTTGCCGAGGTGGTCGCTAAGGCGGTCAAGGGCTAAGAAAGCATGCGCTTAATGATTGCTTTTTGTCCCGCTTTTGACTAAATTGACCCATCCTCTAATACGAGCCTTTAGCTGCTTACTTTCCAGGAGTCGTTGATGAGCCGGAAGTGGTTTAGCGTTCTCGCCCTTATTGCGACCGCGACATTGTTCTTGAGCCTATCCAGCTGTGCTTACAATCAGCATCTGGTCTCGATCAACATTCCTGAGAAAGGTGGCACGTTTGGTGCGGCCGATCCCAGCCTGTTTTTCAATTTCAAGGCTTTCGGGACGTATATTCATCCACCGGAGACCAAAGACATTACGACTCTGGTGACGTGGCAGTCGGACAATCCGCAAGTAGTTCAGGTTACCGGCGCGGGCGTGGTTTCACCGAATCTTGGCTGCGGCCTCGGAAACATTTACGCCACCTTTAAAGACGGCTCCAACCAAGTGGTCAGCAATTCCGTTCCGATCACCGTCGAGGGGCCGGCCAGCTCCGGCTGCACTCCTCCTGGACCTCAGCCAATCCTGACTATCAGTTTTGCCGGTACTGGAACTGGAACAGTCACCGGTTCCGGAATCAGTTGCTCGACTCCGTCGTCGTGCAGTAACCAATTCACGACCGGAAGCGCGCTGGTGCTGACAGCCTCCCCCAGCGGCACCTCGATCTTCGGCGGCTGGAGTGGCTGCAGCTCCACCAGCGGAGTCGATTGCACGGTCTTTCTTCAAAACAACCTAACTGTTACGGCTACTTTCAATCCCTAAAGATTGTACTCAAGGACATGACTACTCTGTCTCGCGTTCCCCGAGCAGCCTGCCCAGCGTGGCCTTGTGCTTATCCGCTTTTTTGTTTTTGTGAGGAACCACTTTCTCTACCGGAGGTGCGCCCACCCGCTCCCGAGCCAGTTCCTTGACGGCCTGCACCGCGTCAAACCGCTTAGTTTTTTTCTTCTGCGCCATGGTTCACCCGCGACGATCTTCATCTTGCCATAGCTTTGTCCGGGGCAAAACTGTAATAATCATTATTCGCGGTTGGATGGCGGAATGGAGGTCAGCGAAAGCGAGCCTTCTGCCGCCAGATAGTGACCAGCGACCAACAATTGCCCATGGAAGAACGAGATTTTTTCGACGAACGCACTGAACGGAAACCGGCAACCCTGAACTGTCCTCATTGCCAGCAGCCCGGCGAGTATGAAGTCACCTGGGTCGTGCGCACCAAGAAGCGCCAGCTTGGCGGACGCGCCGACGAGCGCGACCGTGCCCGCTTTGCCAAAGCGCGCTCCTATATGCTGCGCAAAGACGACCAGATGGCTTGTAAGAATATGCGCTGCCGCAAACGTTTTGAGATCTCCGGCGTGCAGTCGGTGGTTTTCACCGACTGACCGGCGCGTCGGCAGCAGTTAGCAATTAGCAATTAGCGCTCGACCCTCTTTACGCAGATATCAGCAATAGCGCTCCCTTTTTCCTCCCTCCCCATCCAGGCCAGGCTTGGCTAAATGCCAAGTGCTAATTGCCAACTGCTCATTTATACTGACAAGTTTGCCGCGCGGAACTCTTACGTAAGGAGTAACGTTTTGAAAATCCTGGTTTGCATGAAGCAGGTGCCGCAGAAAGACGCACCGCTTAAGCTCAACGACGCCGCCACCTGGATTCGCGAAGATGTCTCGTATGAAGTGAACGAGCCGGACGCGTTTGCCCTGGAAGAAGCTCTTCGTCAAAGGGAAAAGCACACCGGCGAAGTTGTGGTCATCACTTCTGGCCCGGCCCGATCGCAGCAAGTATTGCGTGAAGCCTTAGCCAAGGGCGCGGACCGGGCTATCCATCTAGAAGACAATGCCTTCGTCGGCCTGGACGCTTTCAACACCGCCAAAGCCTTCGCTGCTGCCATTAAAGACGAGAAATTTGATCTGATTTTCACTGGATTGCAATCCGACGACTACGGCTACGCGCAGACCGGCGTGATCCTCGCGGAACTGCTGGGCTGGCCACATGCCACGATCATCATGCACATCGAAAAGAACGAGACCAGCATCCGCGTAAAGCGCGAGCTTGAAGCCGGATTTTTCCAGTATGTCGATATGCCTCTGCCTGCCGTGCTGACCATTCAATCTGGCATCAACAAGTTACGTTACGCAACGCTAATTGGCATCAAACAGGCGAAGAACAAACCCATCCGCAAGGTCGCGCTGGCGGAAGTGCAAGCGGCGATTGGAGAGAATCTGCAGAAAATCGAGCGTCTTTACGTGCCGGAGAAAACCAAGAAGACCGTACACATCGACGGCACGCCAGCCGAAATCGCGAAAAAGCTGGTGGATAAACTTCGCAACGAACTGCGCGTGTTGTAAAAAGTAGCGCCGGCGTCCCGCCGGCTGTCGTGCGGGCGTCTCGCCCGCACAGCGAGGATACAGAAGCTGCCCTTATGCCCGATGCCATCTTGGTAGTCGTCGAACAACGCGAAGGCAAACTCAACCGTGTCTCATGGGAGACCATCGCTGGGGGTCAAGCCATTGCCGCCGCGACCGGCTGGACTCTCGATGCCGCTATAGTTGGAGAGAACGGGTCCGCTCTTGCGGCTGAAGTTGCGGCCAAAAAAGTCACGAAGGTCTACGCAGTCGAATCGCCGAAACTCGAGCCTTACACGCCTGATGCCTTCGCCGCCGCGCTAAAACAGCTCATCGCGGCGAAACAGCCCAAGCTGGTGCTGATGCCGCATACCTACCAGGTGCGCGACTTCGTCCCAAAACTTGCCACTGCCATGGGGCGCACGGTCATTAGCGACTGCATCGGTTTCAAGCACGAGAACGGCAAGCTGCTCTTCACTCGCCAGATGTTTCAAGGCAAACTCGCCGCGGACGTAAGCTTCGCTTCGGAGGCTCCGTGGTTTGCGACTTTTCAAAACGGAGCGTTTCGTGGTGATCAGGCAGAAGCCGGAGCCAGCGCGGCGGCAATCGAAACTGTGAAAGTTGAAATCACCGACGGCGTAATCCGTAACAAGCCGCAGGATGTGTTTAAAGAAGCGAAGCAGGCCGTCGACTTAACCCAAGCTGAAATCATTGTCTCGGTGGGCCGCGGCATCAAAGAGCAGAAAAACATCGAGATGGCCAAGCAACTGGCAGAAGCTCTTGGCGGCGAACTCGCAGCCTCGCGTCCCATTTGCGATAACGGGTGGCTGCCGATGGATCGCCAGATCGGCTCCTCTGGACAAACGGTCGCGCCAAAACTCTATCTCGCTCTTGGAATCAGCGGAGCCATTCAGCACATCGTTGGCATGAAGGGCGCTCGCACCATCATCGCGGTGAACAAAGATTCCGAGGCGCCGATTTTCGAGATCGCCGACTACGCCATCGTGGGAAATTTGTTCGACATCGTGCCGCCGCTCACTGAGGAAGTGAAGAAGGCGAAAGCGGGAAGTTAGCTGATGCTGGTTTTTCGCAAACCTATCGAAGGCGTCGAGCGCCCGCAGATGCCTGCCGACATAGTCATCGTCGGTGGAGGACCCGCAGGCATGGCTTGCGCGCTGCGTTTATCGCAGCTCATCGACGCGCACAACGCGCAAAATCCAGACTCGCAACTCAGCAAAGAAAACATCTACGTACTCGAAAAAGCTCGCGAGATCGGCCAGCACTGCCTCTCCGGCGCTCTCCTCGATCCTCGCTCCATGCGCGAACTGCTCCCGGGATTTGAAAAAGAAGCGCCGCTTGATGCCCAAGTCACAAAAGAAGCGGTCTACTTCCTTAGCCAGAAAAGTAAGTTCAAACTTCCCATTACACCGCCTCCACTGCGCGATCATGGCAACTATGTGATCTCGCTTAACCGTTTCGTGAAGTGGATGGGCAGTAAGGTGGAAGAGACTGGCATCACCATCTTCACCGGGTTCGCCGGAGCCGAACTGCTGTATGACGGCGACCGTGTGACTGGAGTCCGCACCGATGACAAGGGCGTGGACAAAGAGGGTCGCCCAAAGTCCAACTTCGAGCCAGGCTATGATCTGAATGCCAAAGTTGTGATCCTCGCCGAAGGGCCGCGGGGATCATTAACGAAACAACTCGTCTCGAAATTCGATCTCGCCAAAGACGCGAACCCGCAGACCTACGGCGTCGGCATCAAGGAACTCTGGGAAGTTCCCGGCGGCCGCATCGCGCCTGGCGAAGTCATCTATACGCTCGGCTGGCCCCTAACCACGCAAGAATATGGCGGGGCCTGGATTTACGGCGGCAAAGACAATGTCGTATCGCTCGGCTTCGTCACCGGGCTCGACTACCCTGATCCACGCCTCGATCCGCAGCGAGTCCTGCAGGAGTTCAAGAAACATCCGCTGGTCACGAAGCTGCTCGAAGGCGGCAAGATGATCCGTTATGGCGCAAAGTCGATGCCTTACGGCGGCTGGTGGGCTATTCCCCCGGTGGCGGGTAACGGATGGATGATCCTCGGCGACTCCGCCGGATTTTTGAATTCCGCGCGGCTTAAAGGCATTCATCTCGCGATCAAAAGTGGCATGCTGGCCGCTGAGACCGCGTTCGAAGCTCTGAAGAAGGATAATTCGTCAGCCGCTATTCTCGCGGCGTATCAGAAAAAAGTCGAATCCAGCTGGATCAAAGACGAACTCTGGAAGGTCCGCAACATGCATCAGGGATTCGAGCAGGGGTTTTACGCGGGAATGTTCCACACTGGATTGCAGATGATCACCGGTGGCCGCGGACTCCGCAACCGTTATCCTGCGCACGCCGGCCACGAGCATATGCGCAAACTCGCCGAACTGCCCGCCGACGGCGGCGATGAGGCGCACTTACTCGGCCCCGCCAAAGGCGACGGCAAGCTGATCTTCGACAAGCTTACCGATCTCTATCATTCCGGGACCAAGCACGAAGAAGACCAGCCCTCGCACCTTATTATTCACGACACCAATATTTGCAACGAGCGCTGCGTGAAGGAATACGGCAGCCCGTGCCAGAATTTCTGTCCCGCTAACGTTTACGAAATGGTCGACGATGCTACCCAGCCGAATGGCAAGCGCATCAGCCTGAACCCATCAAACTGCGTTCACTGCAAGACATGCGACATCGCTGACCCTTATCAGATCATCACCTGGGTCCCACCAGAAGGCGGCGGCGGGCCGAACTACGACGGCATGTGAGTTTCAACGGGCGAGAAGTCAGATCTCGATCTTGAGGGATTGAACAAAACATGCTACTGAGGCCGCTCCGTTACTTCCCCCAATTGCTGCTGCTCGCAGCCCTTTCTGCTTCAGCTCAGCAGCCCAACATTCCGTCTACCGGCGATCCCGGTCTGGACCGGTACCGGGCTTCGCGAATCGCGGTTTTCACCGACGATTTTGGCGAACTCTCTCGCTATCGCGATGCCAACGCTACCCTCAAGCCGCCGGCGCCCGGCCAGAACCGCGTGGTTTTCTTTGGCGACTCAATTACGGATATGTGGAAGCTCGCAGAATATTTTCCCGGCAAGCCCTACATCAATCGCGGCATCAGCGGACAGACCACGCCGCAGATGCTCATCCGGTTTCGCCAGGACGTGATCGAGCTTTCTCCGAAGGTGGTTTTGATTCTTGCTGGCACCAATGACATTGCCGGCAACACCGGCCCCATGCGGCTTGAGGACATCGAAGCGAATTATGTGTCGATCGCTGAACTTGCCCGCGCGAACCAAGTCCGCGTCGTGTTCTCCTCGGTGCTGCCGGTACACAACTACAACCCGCAATCCCCGCGTCTCTTTGCCGGACGCCCGCCGGAGAAAATTCTAGCGCTGAATCGCTGGATGATAAATTACGTTGCCGCGCATTCCGATTGCTTCTATCTCGATTACTTCAGCGCGATGGTTGACGATAAGGGGTATATGAAGAAAGACCTAGCCGAGGATGGGTTGCATCCCAATGCTACGGGATACAAGATCATGGCGCCCCTGGCAGAAAAGGCAATTGCCAAAGCCTTGGTAATCCCAAACCGTTGAAACCTTTTCTTGCACCGCAAGCTCTATAATGTGAGTGAGTTTCCGACTGCCCCGGCCTTCGGGCATACTCAGGCCGCGGCAGCGAGGGACAAGATACTCCGCGAGTTCGCCGGAGGATTCTGCCCCGAGGGTGCGAGCAGAAATGTCCGCGCCTCCCGCGTTCCGTGGGGAACGTATTGGAAAGGAAGCGCCTGCCGGGATGTTTCCGCCTGCGTCTCTCTTCCAGAAAAGTCGTTAGTCGATTTGGGCGTTAGTCGTTGGCCAAGCCGGCGACATACGCGCAAGGGACCAACGACTGACGACTAACGACGTGCCTCTTCACGACAAATTCGGACGAGCCATCACCGATCTGCGGATCTCCATCACCGATCGCTGCAACTACAAGTGTGTTTACTGCCGCACGGGGAACGAAGGCGCGCTCTACGGCGACCTGCCGTTCGATGACTATTTGCGGATGGCGCGGGTGCTGGTGGGGATGGGAGTCACGAAGATTCGTCTCACCGGCGGCGAGCCGTTGTTGCGCAAGGGCGTTGTTGATTTCGTTCGCGAATTGGCGATGCTACGGCCTCAGAGGCTGAAGCTCGCAGCTCCCTCCAAGCTTAACGGCACGGCTGAAGCCGTGCCCTTCCCGAACCGCTCCTCAAAAGCAGAGTGTGACAGCGAAGAACCGCTCGACATTGCGCTTACCACCAACGGCCATCTGCTGGCCGATCTCGCGCAGCCGCTCAAAGATGCCGGCCTCTCTCGCGTTACCGTTTCCATGGACGCGGTCGATCCCGCCCGTTTCGCCCGCATCACGCGCGTGCCCAACGGATACGACCACGTGCTCGCCGGTATCCGCGCCGCCCGTCGCGCCGGACTGTGGCCGCTGAAAGTGAACTGCGTGCTGATGCGCGGTTTCAACGAAGATCAGATCATTCCGTTCGGCATGTTCGCGCGCGAAGAAGGCGTCACCGTGCGCTTCATCGAATTCATGCCGCTTGAAGAAGGTCGCACGTGGGCGCCAGACACGGTGGTTACGCTGGACGAGATTCTGGCGCGCATGGCCGAGTACCGCCCGCTGGTCGAAATCCCGCACGCCCGCTCGGAAACCGCTCGCCGCTACCGCTTCGATGACGGCGTCGGCGAAATCGGCATCATCGCCCCCGTCTCCCATCCCTTCTGCGGACACTGCAGCCGCATCCGCATCACCAGCGACGGCAAAATCCGCACCTGCCTTTTCTCGGTGTGGGACCACGACCTCCACGCCCAAATGCGTCGCGGCGCCAGCGACGAAGAGTTGGAAGATTTCATCCGCGGCGTAATCCAGAAAAAAGAAGAACGCCACCACATCGGCGAGCCGGACTTCGTGCCGGCATCGAGGACGATGGTGCACATCGGGGGCTAGCTGACGTCAATCGATCAATTGTCGGACGTCGGTTTGGGAAAGAGACACAACCTCTCAGCCGGGCCAATAGCTGTGGCGGACACTCCAGGCTAGCGTAGCAATACCAGCAAGAAATGCGAGAAACTGAAGCAAAATGAGCCACCACGTAACTTTTCCAACCAACTCTGCGTAGTTGCTGTATTTCTCTCCATCTCGTGCGTGGGTTCGCTGCTTCTCTGTAAGTTTTTCATTCAGTTCCTGACGGGCGTGCATCTCGTTGCCCCGTGCCGCTCTGGTGGTCCAACGAAAGTCCCAAAGCCTCGAGTAGTTGGCTGCAAGCCCAAATGCCGCTGAGAAGGTTAATGCCAGGAGTGAAAGGAAGAACGCACAAGGGTTGAGGTAGGGCGGAGACGTGTTCTTAACCAGGGCCAAATTTACTTCAAACCCGAGCGCTGCTGTCGTCAGGGTAAGGACGAGGTTGATCGTATGACCAAGTTGCTTACCCGTGGTCTCCTGCCATCGGATGAAGGCCTCGTGTGCCTTATGCTTGAGCTGTTCTTTGTCGGACTCAGGCGTGACATCGTTCATACTTGCCCCCGTCTTCCTATTGGGACTTCGACTCAGGCAGGAGTTGCTTCCTCAAGCTGGGGCAAACGCCCAGCAGTGCGTCGAACGAGTGCACTGCTAATGGCTCATGCCATCCCTCCGGATGCTCGCTCAAATACTTGTCGAGAATCGCGGCGAGTTGTTTCGCGGACATGCCATTGGTGCAGTCGTGCAGCGCCTTCACCTTGCTGACGTCCGCTTCCAATATCCCGGACGCCATCATACCGTTTGAGAATCCCATCACATATCCTTCCTTCACGCTAGACGGCAGGTCTCTGAAATCCCCTGCGTTGAGGAATCCACCAGGAACGTAACGCACGAAATCCTTCTCGGTCCGTTGTGCGAAGGAAGTGGTCATCAAGAGGAGTAGGAGCATACCGCCAAGATGCTTTCGCGTTCGCATGGCGGGTTTATTCTGCTCCTCGACCTGGCCGAGAGCAAGAGGGTGCGAAGTGATTTAATATCTATTTCATCGTGGGTCGGATATCGGTCTTCCTGGTTACGGCGGTCGGACTACTTGCGGCCCCAGCCTGGGTAGCCAACGCACAATCTAGCTTAGCTTCAGGCATCCCCGCCTACCTCGGTTTCGACCGCAACGCCTACCCCGGCAACGCCAACCTTAAGTCTCTGCACGAAACTTTCTCCTACGCCGGCTACTGGCTCAACAATCCTCCCGGCGAAAGAGAAAACACCTGGGCCGGCCACCGCGCCGCCGTCGAATCCTCCGGCTTCGGCTTCCTCGTGCTCTTCAATGGACGCCTTTACGCGGAGCTGAAATCAGTCGCCTACGCAAAGAAAGTCGGCAACTCCGACGCGCAAGCCGCCGCCGCTGCTGCCCGCCGCGAAGGCTTTCCCGCGCGCACCATCATCTTCCTCGACCAGGAGCAAGGTGGACGCATGCTGCCCGAGCAGAAAGCCTACATCTACGCCTGGGTCGACGCCGTCACCGCCGCCGGATTCCGCGCCGGCATCTACTGTTCCGGCATCCCTGCAAAAGACGACGGCAACGTGGTTACGGCAGAAGATATTCACCAAAGCGCCGCCGGACGCCGCATCGTTTACTGGGCGATTAATGATGCCTGTCCGCCCGCACCCGGCTGCACTTTTCCAGTTCACCCGCCAACCTCCACGCAAAGCGGTGTCGGTTTCGCTGAAGTCTGGCAGTTCGCGCAGTCTCCGCAGCGCAAAGATGTCGCAGCCCGCTGTTCGGGTTACAGCCGCGACGGTGACTGTTTTCCGCCGGGAATTCCTGCTGCGCAAAAGCTTCATGTGGACGTGAATACGGCCAACTCGGCTGATCCGTCACACGGCAGATCGCGGTGATTAACAGTTAACGATCCGCACGCTCGATGCGCTAGAATAGGACTATCCAAATGTCTGACCGAACCTTCACTCTTGACGAAGCCCATTCTCTGCTGCCTGTGCTCGAGTCCCTGCTGCGCAGTGCAATCAGCAACAAAAAGATTATGGAAGAAGTTGAAGCCGAGATGCAGGCTCTGACCCATCGCATCTTTCTCAACGGGGGCACGCATATCGACGTTGTGGCAACAGCTCGACGCAAGGCGGAGCGTGGCAAGGCCGAACAGCGAGCCAAAGATGCTCTCGCGGAAATCGATTCCATCGGCGTGCAGGTCAAGGATATCGACACCGGCTTGCTCGATTTTCCCTGCGTTGTCGAAGGCCGCGTCGTGCTGCTGTGCTGGAAAATGGGTGAGTCCTCAATCACGCACTGGCACAGCACGGAAGAAGGCTTCGCTGGCCGCAAGCCTATTGATGAGCGCATCGCTCGTCCCAAGCGGACCAACTAACGAAACTCACTTCTCCGATAAGGTGAGTTGCTGAGGCTCCATTCCAAACATTCCAAAAGAGTTGTTTACGCGCAGCAACATACGACGACCTCTGGTGTTTACAGAGAAGGAACATGCATCGCCGAAGTTCCTGGTTTCAAGGCAAAATGTTGTGAATCGGCATCCGATCCAGGATCAATTTTAGCGATGAATTTGTCCGCGCTGCCGCTGCGAACTTTCGCGCAAGCGCACCGGGCATCGAGGAAAAGACCATGAGACTTGACCGTGCAGTTCGTTTCTTAGCCTTCGGACTTTTACTGCTGGTTATTCCAGCGGTTCTTTCTACTCCTTCTTCTGCTCAGATCGGGGTGGGCATCTCGGTTCGCATTGGTCCGCCGGCGCTGCCGGTTTACGCGCAGCCGATCTGTCCCGGCCCCGGCTACTTGTGGACGCCCGGCTACTGGGCATGGAACGATGATGGAGGCTACTACTGGGTGCCCGGCACCTGGGTGGTGGCGCCCATCGGAATGCTTTGGACTCCTGGCTACTGGGGATGGGGCGGCGGCTTTTACGCCTGGCATGGTGGTTATTGGGGTCCGCACGTCGGTTTTTACGGTGGCATTAACTATGGCTTCGGTTACGGAGGCGTCGGCTTCTTCGGAGGAGAATGGCGCCACGGCGGGTTCTTCTACAACACCGCCGTGATGCATGTCGATACTGTCCACGTCACTAATGTTTACGTCAACCGTACCGTGATCGTGAACAACGAGTCCCACGTCGCCTTCAACGGCGGCCAGGGTGGAGTCGCTGCCCACGCCACCGCGGCCGAGGAAGCTGCGGCTCGCGAACCACACCAGGCCGCTCTTTCGACGCAGGTCCAGCACGAACATGCCGCCAGCCAAAACCGCGCTATGTTCGCGTCAGCGAATCACGGCGCACCCGCCGTCGCCGCGACCGCGCGTCCTGGCGAATTCAGCGGACACAATGTGGTCGCCGCCAAAGCTGCCGGAGCGCCTTACCACGCGCCCGCCATCTCTCCTAGGGAAGCGCGGGTTTCGGGTTCCGCATCCAATCGTCCGGCTTCGACGTCGACTGCGTCCAACCGGAGCAACATGTCGAATAACAACCGCGTGGGAAACAACAATCGGCCGAGCTCACCCGCGAGTGGCGGTCATTCCAACGCGTATCATTCGTCACCTTCTTCTCCATCCCACAGCCAGGCTGCGCCGCGTACCGAGAACTCTCGCCCGCAGAACCAGTCAAGGCCGCAAAGCGCGCCCAGAGCTCCGGCGCCCCAACACCAAGGCGCCCCGCGCGAGGAGAAACACAAAGGGTAGAAAAGAGCGTAATCATACAAGGCCGGTGGCTGCCTGCAGCCCCGGCCATTCGTTTTTAGAATGCGGAAAGAAACGTGCGGACGAAAGTCTTAGTGTGGGGAGCGGATGCGGGGCAGCTCCCGGCCTGCGAGTTCCGGTTCGATTTTTCGCGCAAGCCCGGCTCGCTGCACCGTTCTACGCACAGAATCGGCGTTAGCCGCGGTGGTTCCGTGCTGGCACGGAAAGTGCACTTGCGTGTCCGGCCCGAATTCTCTTCTGCTACAATTTTTTACAACCACCGCCGAGCGAAAACCGTATCCTAGAGACCTAGCTTGCTACGTCTTAAGTCGCGAAGGCAACCGGTGCAGCGTGGTAGATCGAACGACAAGTTTTACGGCAATAAAGTCGAGCAGCGTAGTTCCGGCAAAAGGTTTCGACCCGAGCGAGGCGCGCCCAAGGAGTCTGTACAACTATGTTATCCGCGAAAAATAAGCTCCGCGTGGTCTGCACGTTCGCCATGCTCGCAACGCTAGCGATCACTATCAGCTGCACCGGCTTTTTTCAGAACCCCACTATCTCCTCGATTTCGGTTGGGCCAGCGTCACCGACCATCGAGACAGGCAGCACCGCTAACACGGTACAAATGACGGTGTTTGGCACCAACAACGACGGCAGCACGACGAACAGCCCATCAGTCTCCTGGACCATTACTCCAGCCAGCGTGGCGACCATCTCTTCCTCCGGCTTGGTGACGTCGGCTAGCATCGGAACGGCGACGGTTACAGCAACTTCCAATAAGAATCCATCCATTACTGGTACCCAGACTGTGACCGTAACGGTTGGATGTATCCAATCCATTAACATACAGCCGACAAGCGGACCTCCCTTGACCACGAATGTTCCGAGCGACCCCCCCTTCACGGCAAACGCGGTGACGTGTAACGGCACGGTTCCCGTTACCGATGTTGCGACTTGGACTTCGAGCAATACGAGTCTAGCCACAGTCTCCGCTGGCACCGTCACGATGGTGGCGGGTAATACGACCGCCGGAACCGTAAGCATCACAGCCGCAATCGGCAACATCGTAAGTCCCGCCGTAACCATAACGGTGTCGCCGTAGGAAAGACTACGACAGGGTGCCCCGCTTCTCGCCTGGTTTGCGAGAAGCGGGAAGCGTATCGGCCCACATTCCTGGGAACTCAACTCAGGCATTAGGCTGTGAACGACCGGGCGCCGTATATCGGTGACCGAAGGCTACTCGCTCCACGCCCACTCGTAAGTTGCGATCGTCCAACAGCCAAGTATGATCGTAAAGGCGGCGGGATTTCTGTTGCTTCCGCCGGCCGACTGAACAACGACCAACCTATGTCAGACATTCGCTGCATTGGTATTGCTACCGGAGGCGGGGACGCACCCGGCCTCAACGCTGTCATTCGCGCTGCCACCAGGGCTGCCATCATCAAATATGGATGGAAGGTGATCGGCATTCCCGATGGTTTCGATGGGCTCATCTGGCCGGAAAAATCCTTCGAGCTCACGATGAAAGAGGTTTCCGGGATTCTGCCTCGCGGAGGCACGATTCTGGGCACTACCAATCGCGGCGACCCTTTCCACTACAAGACCGTCGTAAATGGCAAGGAAGTGTCTCGCGACATTTCTGGCGAAGTGATTGCTAATGCCGCCAAGTTGGGCATCGACGCCATCATCAGCATCGGTGGCGACGGATCACAGAAAATCGGCTACGAACTTTTTCAGAAGGGATTGAAGATCGTCGGCGTCCCAAAGACTATCGACAACGATCTCTCGGCTACCCAGGTGACGTTTGGATTCGATACCGCGCTGCATACGGTCACGGATGCAATCGACAAGATTCACACCACTGCCGCTTCTCACCATCGCGTGATGGTGGTCGAGGTGATGGGCCGCGACTGCGGCTGGATCGCGCTGGAAGCCGGCATCGCCGGCGGCGCGCACGTCATCCTCATTCCCGAAATCCCGTTCACTGTCAAGCACGTCTGCCGCTGCATTAGCGAACGCGAAAAGTCTGGCAGACACTTCACGATCGTTGTGGTGGCCGAAGGCGTGAAGCTGCCTCCGGAGTTAAAAGAAAACCGCCGCGCCAGTCCCATCGCCAACCTGATTGGCAATGCCATCGCCGCGGGCTCGAAAAAAGAAGTGCGCATCAGCGTGCTGGGTCACATTCAGCGCGGAGGTACGCCTTCACCGTTCGACCGTATTCTGGCCACGCGCTTCGGCGTAGCTGCCGTTGACCTGATCGCCGCCGGAGGGTTCGGTATGATGGTTGCGCTGCACGGCGATTCAATCATTTCCGTCGACGTAGCCCATGCCATCGGTCATCTTAAATCCGTCGATCCGAAAGGCGAACTGGTGAGCGCGGCGCGCGCTATCGGTATTGGATTCGGCGACTAAAATCAATTTTGCGATGAACGCAGACGATTTTCGCCGCATTGCCCTCAGTCTCGAAGGAGCGGAGGAAAGCTCGCACATGGGCGCGCCCGATTTTCGCCTCCAGGGAAAAATCTTCGCGACGCTTGCCTCGCAGCACCAGGGCTACGGCAACTTGAAACTAACGCCGGAGCAGCAGGCCGATTTCGTCCGCGAGCTGCCAAAGGTTTTCCTGCCCATACCGGGTGGATGGGGAAGAATGGGAATGACGCACGTTCGCCTTGCCGAGGCCAGCGAGGATGTTCTTGCCGGTGCTCTCCGTACAGCATGGCAGCTCAGGATGGAGAGAAATGCAGGGACAAAGGCAAAGAAGAAGCGCACGCTGCGGCGCGGCTGAATTTAGGTTTGCGATGGCAACTTTGTTCTTGATGCCAGGGCCTTCTTCGAGGTACTTTCGTAATCTCCCCCCAAATGCCTGAGTCGCGCTTCAATAGAAGCAGGTCTCGCATTGGAATTATCGACATGAATATTTTGGGATTATGCCTTGTGGTCCAGTTGAGCCTGGCATTCGGAGTGGCCGGACTGTTTTGGCCGGAAAAGATCATGCCATTTTTCGATGTGTTGATGTTTCCGTGGGCGGCCAGCCATCGCTCGGTGCGGGCCAACAGCATCGCGGCCCTGGGGCTATCGGCGCTGCTTCTCGCCCGGTTGCTCGCCATCATGCGCTGATCGCGGCGCAACTACTCCTTCATCATCGCGTCAATTAACGAATACAGCTGGCTGGCATCCGTCATTTCCACATACGGCCGCTCGGGATGCCGGCTGCTCACGATGTAAACGGTAGGCGTGTGTTCCAGTTTGATGGCCTTGCCCATGTCGCGGTCGGCATTTACCTCGGCAGCGTATTTGCCTTGCGGATCGACGACGAAGGGGAAATCCACTTTGTGTTCGCTGGCGAACTTCTCCGCATATCCGCGCAGGTTTTGCGGATTGATCTCAAGCTGGTTTGAAAATATGTAGTCGCGGAATTCGTTACCCAGTGCCTTTGAAGTTGAGTCGAAGTAGCGCGCCATGACGGCAGCATCATAGGACCAATTGTGCATGGGCAGCGGGAAATCATGCCGCACCAGGGGAATTTTGTAAGTCTTTGAGGCCTGCTCAAGAATCGGTGCCACGCGCCGGCATTGCGGGCACTGCAAATCCTCAAACACCACAATCGCCACCTGCGCGCCCTTGGGCGGACGCAACACTGGGTTCACCGAGTCAATTGCCGCCGCGAATACGCAGGCCGCAAACATTGATGCTAAGGACAGCAGCAGAGTGAATCGATTCCTGAAAATGTTTTTTATCATTGCCTTGATCATTGCTTTAATCATGCTCATCGATCAAAAACTTCTTCGCGGATTCACGGCACCTACTGGCTCAGATGCAAGGGAGCATAATCGCCGGACCGTTTCATATCTGGCTTTATGGTAACTGAAGCGCCCTGCGATGTCAGGAGCGCCTCAGACTTCTTCTTCAACGGGTGCATTCCGTATAAACCCTTCGTGCCGCGAAACTACAGCGGCAACGCGTTATAGTAAAAGTGACCTTGCTCACCCTCGCAAACATTGTGAAAATTTTCCGCCGGTCAGATTGCTTCCGGCTGGCCCTGCCGCTCGCGCTGACGGGCTTGCTACTGCTGGGAATCACCTCCTGCAATCGCAGAGGCCGTCGCGTGATCGAGGTCAATTACGTGTCGGCGTCGCAAGCCGGCCTGCGCGACCAGGTATCCACCATGTACAACCGCGTGGGCATGGTGAAAAATGGCGAACGAGTCGAAGTGCTGGAGCGGGAAAAACGATTCTCCCGCGTTCGCACCGCAACTGGAATCGAAGGCTGGATCGAGCAACGTTACCTGGTCGACCAGCGAACCTACGACGCCGTGCAGAAATTGACCCAGGATAATGTAAGCGATCCGGTACAGGCTCCAGCTGTGCTGCGCAACGACTCGAACCTGCACCTTACGCCTGGGCGCGAGACCGAGCATCTTTACCTGCTTTCCGCGGGAGCGAAGGTTTCCATCCTGAAGCGCGCCACGGCCGAAAAGCAGCCCGGAGTAACGGCCACGCCTGCGAAATCCGGCAGAGCTTCTGGCGGAAAAGCATCAAGTGGTCCGGCGCTCGAAGATTGGTGGCTGGTGCGCGACGCCGAAAATCGCGTTGGCTGGGTGCTGGCCCGAATGGTGGATCTCGACGTGCCACTTGATATCGCGCAATATGCCGAGGGCCAGCGCGTCATCGCGTTCTTTGCGTTAAATCAGGTTGAGGATCGAGCCAAAGAAGGTTCTGACAAAAACGTTTCGCAGTATCTGTGTGCCGTCACCGAACCGCACGACGGCCTGCCCTATGACTACGATCAAGTCCGAGTTTTCACTTGGAACCTCAAGAAACATCGCTATGAAACCGCTTACCGCGAACACGGTTTGAACGGCGTATTGCCGGTAACGGTGACGACCGGGGATTTCGATAAAGAAGGTACATTGCCCGTCTTCATCTTGCGTGTCAGGGACGATAGCGGCAAGGTTAGCGAACGCAAATACAAGCTGAACACTCCGATGGTGCACCGGGTGCTGGCGCCGGGAGAGCAGAAAGAAGCGCCGAAGTCAGCGACCAAGCATCGGCGGCGCTAGAGCGCTCGCAATTTGTTCGGTTATTTGTTCGGCGGATTTTTCACGAATGCCGGCTGCTCGTCTGCCTTCCAGGGATTGTATGTAAGCGCAAACTGAATGCGGCTGGCGATCGGAGGATGGTCCCAGGCGAAAAACACTGCGAGCGGGTTTACATCCGGATATTCAAGCCACTCCTCGCCAAGAATCTGGAACGATTGTGCGGCAACCTGGCTTGAGTCGGGGAACATCCCATGAACGACCTCGAGTCCATATTGATCGGCCTGATGCTCAAGATGACGGCTGAAAGCATTGAGCATCGGGGCACTTATAAACAGCATTACTGAGATCGCCAGCCAAAGCAACGGTACGGAAGCCCAGTCACCGAGACTGCGAATGCCCCATGCCGCTCCCCATCGACTGTACATCCAGGCGGCAAGCCGGTAACTCAGATAAAAGAGAACGAGGAAAACGGAGATCGCGAAGACGAATCCCTTGACAATGTGTCCGAGGACGTAGTGGCCCATCTCGTGGCCAAAGACGAACATGATTTGTGGAATCGTAAATTTCTGAATTGCAGTATCCCAAACCACCACCCGCTTGGTTGCGCCGAACCCAGTGACGTAGGCGTTCGACCCGGTCAGCTTCTCGCTGGCCTTCATTTCGTACATCCGGCTGGGCGGGATTTGCGTTCCAGAACGCGCGACTACCCTTTCAAGTTGCGCGACCAGTTCTGGATTCTTCGGCTGGAGCGGCTCATAGTGGTTGAACAGCGGATCGACCGCAACGGGGGCGATGAAAGTGAGAAATGCCACGATTGGCAGCAGCGCGAGCCAGAAGTACAACCACCAGCGTCGCGGATGCTTGCGAATCACCGCGTAGAGAATCCAGCCTAGAACCGCGGAGAGGATCATGACCAACAGAAGCTGCACTGCCCAGTCTCGAAACCACGACCCCCATTCCTGGACGGAAATTCCGTAGGAGCGGGAAACGTGGTGGCTATACACGCTGAGGGGCAGGGCAAGCACAGTCATTGCAATCGCAAATAACGGTACCGCGATCAACGCCTGCAAGAAACTATTGGAGGAAGTGCGCTCTGCGAGGTCGCGGAATTTTACCATCCAGCGTCGCCGGAGGAACAACAGAATCACGGCTAATCCATACAAAGGCGAGACGAAGAACAGAATTCCAGTGATGACGTAGAGGCCGCGGGCATTCTGAAGTTTGTCGGAGGGAAGTTGGTAATGCGTGATGGGCTGCGAAGAATCATGCGCGACTTCGGAGTTCGGAGTGGGTTGAGCGTCTGCGATGAATGGAAGAGCTGCACTCAAAACGCACGCGAGAATCAGTGTCAGAGAAAAGAAGAACAGCCGTGGCAGTCGCCCCATCGATGACCTCGCTGCTGGAAATACTATAGGCGAGAATTGAACCCCTGGCGGTTAGGTTTTCAGCAGTAGAAGTCCGCGATGCTCTTGACCACTCGGCCCTGTTCTTCGTCGCTAAGTTCGGGGAACATGGGCAAGGCCAGCACTTCTTTCGCGGCGCGTTCGGCTTCCGGGAAGTCGCCTTCGCTGTATCCGAGATAGACGAAGCAAGGTTGCAGGTGCAGCGGGATGGGGTAGTAAACTTCAGTCCCGATCTTGCGGGCGGTCAGAAACTCGCGGAGTTCTTCACGGCGATAGGCACGGACGACATACTGATGGAAAACGTGATAAGCCGTCGCTGCAGTGTGGGGCAGTTGAATAGGCGCGGAGTTCTCACTCTCGTCGCCCGATGACGTTAGCCCGGATGACGTTAGCCCGGCTGCGGTAAAAAGTTCATCGTACTTCGCGGCGCGCTGGCGGCGGCCGTCGTTCCATCGGTCCACATATTTCAGCTTCACGCGCAGGATGGCAGCTTGCATCGCGTCCAGACGACTGTTCCATCCAAACTCTTCATGGACGTATCGTCGTGAGCTGCCGTGATTGCGCAATCGGCGCATGTGGTCAGCCATCGCTGGGTCCGCGGTGGTCACCATCCCGGCATCGCCGTAAGCGCTAAGATTTTTTGTTGGATAAAAACTGAACGCTGCGCACACGCCTATCGATCCTGCCTTGAGTTCCCCCCATCGTGCCCCAATCGCCTGCGCCGCGTCCTCAATCAAGGGCAGTTGGAATTCAGTCGCGAGTTTCTGCAGCGAGTTCACGTCCGCGCATTGTCCGTAGAGATGAACCGGTAACAACGCCCGAAGTTTGTCATGCTGTCCGCCGCGCAGAAAAGTTTCGACCTGTGCTGGTTCGAGATTGAATGTGAGAGGATCGATGTCGGCAAACACCGGACGCGCTCCCGCCCGTACGATAGCGCTGGCTGAAGCGAAGAAACTGAAAGGCGTGGTGAGAACCTCATCGCCGGGCTGGACTCCGGCGGCGGCGAGAGCCAGCCACAAAGCGTCTGTGCCGGAAGCGCAGCCGACGGCCGCGCGCGCGCCGCAGAACTCCGCCAGTTCGCGCTCAAAAGCCTCAACCTCTGGACCAAGGATGTAATGCTGCGAAGCGCATACCCGGCCTACTGCCGCCAACACTTCGGCCCGCACCTGCTCATACTGGCGCTGCAGATCGAGCATTGGCACGGAGTCAGGGACGGTTGCGTCCGCCAGATGCGCTCCCGGCTTCGGCTTCGGCGAGTGGGGCTTGATGGAAGAAGTAGTCACTGAAACCCCGATTGTAGCAGGCAGAGTCGTTGTTCCACTGACGACGCTCGTACCGGCATTTTGACCTCTTCAGATGGATCCGTTCGCTGGGACGTACGCACTATTTAGCTCTAGTCCGTTGCATGTAAATGTATGTAAATCCATAGAACCGTGCCCTCGAATATCCCAATTACCGGACCAAACACTCTACGCCATTAACAATATGTTGAAAACAAATGCAGTTATGGGGGTCTGGTTTTGGAGTGTTAGTTGCAAAGCTTGAAGGTTCAGCAGTTTGTGTGTCTGCCGCCGCGCTTGTTCTTGGCGGATGAATTTTGCAAAGGTCGAGACGATCCCCCAGGCGCTGTAATCGTCTTGATTCTTTAGCCAACTAGAGAAGAACCAGCAAGAAAACGAGACATCGTTCACTTACCGGAGAGAATATATGAGGCGTGCGTCACAGAAGCTCGGGATGTTTGCAGTCTGTCTATTTTCCATGCTGCTGTTGGTTGCCAACCTGTTCGGGCAAGAAACCACCGGCGGCCTGCAAGGAACGGTAAAAGACCCTAGCGGTGCAGTGGTAGGGAATGCCGCCGTCGAACTGACTGGCACGTCCCTCGTCGGAAAGAAGAGCCTTACGACCGACAGCAGCGGCTACTATCGCTTCGCGAACCTGCCGCCGAGCACTTACACGATAACGGTGAAAGCCGCCGGCTTCTCTGAGTTGAAGCGCGAAGGCGTCGCGATCGAAGTAGGTCACTTTCCGACTCTCGATTTGACAATGTCGGTCGGCGCAGCTGGCACTGTGGTCGAAGTGAGCGGCGCGGCTCCCATCATTGACGTGACGACGGAAACCACTCAAACGAACATTACCCAGGACGTCGTCCAAGATGTTCCCCACGGACGCTCGTTCCAGTCGGTGATCCAATTCGCTCCCTCGGCTTCCAATGAACCTTTAATGGGCAGCAATCGCGCCAGTAATGGCACCGGTGCCGTTTCTCCGGGCAATGGTAGCAACGGCAGTGCCTTCGGATATTCAGTTGCCGGAGGGTCTGACTCAGAGAACTTATACTTGGTGGAAGGGCAGTCCACTGCCAACATCATTGGCGGCTATTCCCATACCAACGTACCTTTCGACTTCATTCAGGAAGTCCAAGTAAAGAGCGAGGGCATTGAAGCCGAACACGGGGGCGCGCTGGGTGGCGTGGTCAACGTGATCATGAGAAAAGGCCAGAACGCCTATCACGGTTCGGTTTTTGCCCAATTCGAAAATCAGGCGTTGGACGGAACGCCGGCGGTTGAGCAGCGTTACGATCCGTTAAGCACTCCTTCTTCAACCTCTTTCACGGATGCGGTCAACGAACAGGTCCAGGCGATTAAGCCTCACACCAGCGATGTTTTCCCTGGGTTCACGTTTGGCGGTCCGATCCTAAAAGACAAGATCTTTTTCTTTCTTGGCTTCAACCCAGAGTGGAACGACTTCGAGCGCACCGTCAACTACGGTCCCGTCAATGGCGGCAGGGTTCCTTTTAGTCAGAACACTCAGACGTACTACACCACCGCTCGTATTGACTACGCAGTAACCAATAAAATCCGCGTCTTTGGTTCGTGGCTTTACCAATACCAACGCCAAGCCGGCGAAAACCTGCCCCACTCGGATCTTGTTGGCGGTCTGTACAATCTAAGTACTGGCTGCTATGGTGCGCTTGGTTCGGGGGATCCGACATCTCCCTACTATTGCGCTCCCGGCTCCGGGGTTGCGCAGTCGGCATATGCCCACACCTTGGGCTATACGGCACCCAATCAAACCGTCAACACGGGAGCGGATTGGACCATTACTCCGCGTTTGGTCTCAACAAGTCGGTTTGGTTACTACTTCGAGAATTATCGAGATTTTGGTTTCCCCACGAGCGGCAATTTATATGAATGGCAGAACAGCAGCATCTACAGCGGCGGTAGCTGTGCCAATGGCGGCTGCGACACAACCGGAGCCCAGCTGCCGGCAGCACTGCAGCAATCGCAGTTTTTCATCAATGGCGCCATCGACGCTAACATGACCACCCGCAATGCCAACAAAGCAGTCCAATTTGACCAGGATTTTGCCTGGTTCAAGAGCGGATGGAAGGGCACGCACAATTTTAAGTTCGGATATCAGCTCAACCGCCTTTCCAACAACATCCTTCAGGGGTATAACGAGCCGTACACTCAGATTTTTGCCGGATACTCTGGCACCAAAGCAACGGCCTATACCCCCGCTACTCAAACAGGAATCAACAACTGCACTGCGCTCGCCCTTGCGCAAGGGCCGGTAGCACCCCCCGATGGGCTCTGTCAGGGCCAGTACGGCGTCGCCACAGTGTTCGACTTCGGGACCGGTGGCAAGGCTACCAGCTTTAACCATGGTTTCTTCGCCCAGGATGCCTGGACAATCGGCCATGGCGTGACCATCAATGCGGGCGTGCGCATCGAGAGAGAGTACGTCCCGGGTGAAGGCCTGTCGGGACCAGGCGTGCCGAGCCATCCTATTGATTTCTCCTGGGGCGACAAGATTGCTCCTCGCGTCGGCGCAGCCTGGGATGTCTTTAAAGACGGCCGGATGAAGGTTTTCGGCAGCTATGGTGTCTACAACGATGTCATGAAACTGAACGTCGCCATCAGTTCGTTTGGCGGCCAGTATTGGCAAAATTGCGCTTACGCGATCAATACTCCAACTCTGTCCGACATTAACCCTGTATTCAACAGCACCGGTCGCGACTGCGTCGGGGCCGCCGCTTCGAGTACGGCTAACTTCGGTCCTGGCGGGGGGACTGGGCTCACCTTCCTTGAAAATCAAAACCTACGAGCCTTTCCGACCACTTGCGCCACCTGTAGTTTTTCTCAGGAAGGTGTGATGCCGAACCTGAAGCCCTATCGTCAGCATGAGTCAACGTTTGGCATCGATTACCAGCTAAATAAAGGTCTCGCGTTTGAGGCCCGCTGGGATCGACGCCGCCTCGATCATGCGATCGAAGATTCGTCTATCTTCAACGCCGTCACCGGTGCCGAGACGTTCGTAATTGTCAACCCCGGTCAAGGGGTCAACAGTACCTTCAGCGGCTTCTGCAACTTCATTTACGGGGCTGGCGCCGGGGTGGCTTGCACCAGTTCCACCGGGGCATATCCGCCGAACAAGACCATCCCTGCGGCTCGCAGCTATGACGGTCTCGAGTTGCGCCTGATCAAGGCTACCAGCCACCACTGGTTCGGGATGTTCTCTTACACCTACAGCCATTTCCGTGGCAACTACACGGGCTTGACCAGTTCTGATCTGTCTGACGGCGGTTTGGCCGGCCGAAATTCGCCGAACAACAGCCGGGCATTCGACGAGCCGTACTTCTCGTGGAACGACAGCGGTAATTCTTCCAGCGGATTGCTCCCAACGGATCGTCCAAATAAGTTCAAGGGCTACGCGTACTATGAGTTGCCCGAGGGCAAGCATAGTTCGACAAACTTCGGGATCTTCCAATACTTCTATCAGGGGTCTCCGGTCTCGAGCTACGTTGACACGGGTTACAGCTACAGCGGTTCGGGTTCCGGCGGGTGGGACGTTTATCCGGTAAATCGTGGCAATTGGGTGAACGTGAGTCAAGATCCAACCACCGGTGCTTTCACCGTAGGCAATCCGTATGTGCGGCGGACTCCGTGGTACATCAACAGCGACTTCAACATCCAACAGAACTATAAGATCAGCGAAACCAAGGTTCTGAACTTCTCGGCTACGCTGACGAACCTTTTCAACCAGCACTCGGTAACGGCCTATAACGAACAGATCGACACCGGCGCGCAACAGTCGTTCACTTCTCCGGGAGGGAACTTCATTTTTAACGGAGTTCCTTTCTACGCGAGTGCGATGACCCCTTGGAGTGCCGGGTCGCCAGCATCCATACTCCAGCAAAACCTGACGAACAGCCCTGGCCTAGGTGCGCCAGTGCTGCTCAGCAGCCAGTACGGCCAGCCAATGTATTATCAGTTGAGCCGCACTATTCGATTAGGGGTAAAGTTCACCTTCTAGTCGGGCTAACACTAACTCAAAAGGGGAGCCGGAATTCCGGCTCCCTTTTTTCTCCGGTAAGGATCTACCTCCCGAACAACGGATAGTGGCTGGCCGCCCCCATAAAGAACAGCATCACCACTGACAGGAACGCGTTAGCTCGACTCGCTAAAAACGCTTGCCGTGCCATGGCCTTCGCTTTATCCGGCATCGGTGTACCGTTGGTTGCGTTATCCCGCGTCCACTGAATCAGCCGCTTCTGGATGCGCCAGATCACTCCCCACACGTTCAGCAGCATTACCCAGCCGATGCCGCCGCCAATTCCGATCGAAAGCAGACGGCTGCTCTCCCATCCGTGATTGTTCCAACTGAGAAAAAGCCACGCTGCCACGGCAACCACCACCGCATAAACTGCGCCGACGAACGCGCCATTGTCGAAGACGCCTTTGCCCGGAATGAGGCACGCGTACAGGATTCCCCAGACAATGGTCCAGATCAGAAAAAAGCTGCCCATCACCGCCCCTACCGAGCCGCCGCCATTGTGCGCGTCCGCCCCAACGATATTTCCCCAATACGCCAGCCCGGCCAATACGGTCACCACCGCCGACATGCGAAACCACCACAGCGCGCGTGTCATAAGTGCAGGCATCACTTTGCCCTTCGTAGTGGCGTCCAGTTCTTTCATTAGCGGAGCATTCACCAGGTTGAAGAAATAAAGAAGGCCGATCCAGGTGATGCCAGCCAGGAAATGGATCCAGCGCAACAGCATCTCGACGTTGGTTTTAACGTCATAGGGAATGTTGATTTGTGGCCCAAAGAAGGATGCGAGAGCGGAGATTGCCATGATGCCTCCTGAAAATTCACCGTCTGTTCTCTTTAGTCTGAGAAAATAACCGGTGTGCGCAGGCGAACTGCCTACGCCGGGATTGTACACAACCGCCTGACATCAGCAATTCAACGCACCTTCTGCAACAACTCCGGAAAGTGTCTTTTTGCCAACTTCCCGGTTGAAAAGGGACGGCGGACACCGTATGGTACTCGCAGCTACCTGCCAGGCGGCACAGTTGCGAAAGCGGACCGTGAGAGAGGCAGGTTGTCCCCCCGTGGTTCTCATGCGGAAGCGTGAGAAACGTGCTGTGGTCTTGCGATTCGTTAGTCAGGTCAAAGCATTCAAGGAGATCGGCTATGGAGAGCAACAAGCCGGCGCAGAACATCCAGGATTCCTTTCTCAACACGGCGCGTAAGGAGCGGCTGAACGTCACGATCTACCTGCTAAGCGGTGTGAAGTTGACGGGCCGCATACGTTCCTTCGACAAGTATTCCGTAGTGCTCGAGGCCAATGGGCAAGAGCAATTGATCTTTAAACACGCCATCTCAACCGTGGTCATCGGTCGCACCGGTTCGCATGTAACGCACTTGGCGCATTCGGAGGCAAAACCCGCGTCCGGGCCCGGGAGTGCGGCGCCGACAGCGGCTTCGGCGGCAAGTGCTTCCGGCACCGAAGGGTAAGGCTTTTTCCGTTTGCGCAGTTCTCATCCCAAGAAGACCCGAAGTCGTGCGCCGGCGAAGGGACGTGTGCCCCTCGGCAGCGACACCGTCCAGCAGGACACTCACGAGCTTGCGTTTCTCGTAGGGATTGACGTTCGCACGCGCGGCCGCGGCCAGGGCACGGTCACTCCCCAGGCCCAGGCTGCGCGAGATGCAGCCTCGGCGAGCGGCAACGGCGGAAAGTCTTTGCATCCGGCAAAGTCGAGCACCAACAAACCAAGCATCCCGGAATTTGACGCGGAAGAATCGCTGGCGGAGTTGCGCACATTGGCGGAAAGCGCCGGCGCGAAAGTGGTCGGCGAAATCCTGCAGCGGCGCGACCGTCCCGATCCCGCCACGTTGATCGGAGCCGGAAAGCTCGAAGAAATTGCAGGCGCCGCCGCATCGGCCAATGCCGATCTTCTTCTTTTCGATCACGACCTCACCGCCTCGCAGCAGCGCAATGTTGAAAAGATCGTCAAATTGCGGGTGATCGACCGCACCCAGCTTATCCTCGATATTTTTGCGCGGCACGCCCGAACACGAGAAGGCCAGTTGCAAGTGGAGTTGGCGCAGTTGCAATATATGCTCCCTCGCCTGGCGGGCCGCGGTATTGAGATGTCGCAACTTGGCGGCGGCATTGGCACGCGCGGTCCCGGTGAAACCCAGCTCGAAACCGACCGGCGCAAGATCTACCGGCGCGTCCGGCACGTCGAGCAGCAACTGGAAAATGTCCGGCGCATCCGGGCGCAACAGCGCCAGCGGCGGGAGTCAGCGCCGGTCGCAGTGGTGGCGCTGGTCGGGTACACCAACGCAGGCAAGTCGACGCTATTCAACGCTCTGACCAAGGCCGCAGTACTGTCCTCCCCGCGCATGTTCGCCACACTCGACCCCACCATTCGCTCGGTCACGCTGCCATCCAAGCGCAAGGTGCTGATGTCCGACACCGTGGGATTCATTCGCAACCTGCCGCACACCCTGGTCTCGGCCTTCCGCGCCACGCTCGAAGAAGTGCAGCGCGCGTCGCTGATTCTGCATGTCTCCGATGCTAGCAGCCGGCTATCCGCCGAGCAGGACGCGCAGGTGGAAATTGTTCTCAAAGAACTGGAAGCCGAAAAGAAGCCGCGGCTGCGCGTCATGAATAAAGTCGATCTGCTCGATGTCGAAGTCGCCGAAGCTCTGGTGAACGACGCCCTGCTGGATGCGAAGACCGTTTATATCTCTGCCGCGGAAGGAATAGGACTGGATAAGTTGCTGGCCCGCATCGACGCCATGATCGAAGAAGACCGCATCAGCCGCGTCCGCCTGCGCATCCCGCAGAAAGAAGGGAAGACGCTCGCCATCCTCGAAGCCCAGGCGCGAATTTATTCGCGCAAGTACAAAGACGGAGCAGTGGAATTGGAGGCGGACGCACCGGCGTCGGTGGTGCGCAGAATGCGGGAATGGATAGTAAGTAAATGAGCAAACCAGACCGGCCAAATTTAAATGGGCCGGCAACCAAGAAGCGGTGACATTCCTTGGCTATCGGCCCATTCGATCCTGAATTGGATCGGAGGTGATAGTTTAATGCTAGTCCTCTTTATCCGGAAGTCAAGGATTAGTTGCATTTCTTTGCATGTCCTCCCGCCGGAGCCTTTATAAGGAATTTTCCCTATTTCGAGCTATTATCCATCTGCCGAAAATCCCTTAAAAGTGTCCCCTTTGCGTTGACATAAACTCCTTCGGACGTTAGACTTAACAGTTTTCAAAGCCCTCTTTTTCCTGTACAGCCGTAATTCATGGATGACACACTACGACAACTAGGCGAATTACTGCTCGGAGCCGTGCCGACCGTAATCTTCGTGACGTTGCTTTACATTCTTTACAACGCAATCGTTCACAAGCCTCTGCGCCGCGTACTTGAGGAGCGGCGCACAAAAACGGAAGGCGCGGTTGAGAAGTCGCGAGCCGACATCGCCGCCGCCGAAGCGCGCACGTCGGAATACGAGTATCGATTGCGCGAGGCGAGGGCGACGTTGTTCCGCGTGCAGGAGTCCCGCCGCAAGATGGCGCTGGACGCGCGTGCCGCCGCATTGAACGAAGCTCGCATGAAAGCTCAAGCGCAAGTGCAGGCAGCGAAGGCTGACATCCAGAAAGATCGTGCCGCTGCGCAGGATGCTTTGCAGGCGGAGGCACAAAGCTTGGCAGCGGAAATCATGCGGCGCGTTCTCGAACCGGCCGGGGCGGAACGTTGATGCCGCAACCTCGCATATTTGAGATTGCGATTCAGATAACGACTAAGATGATTGTCGGCAAATTCAAAATACTCGGCGCTGTCCTGCTGGCGATGCTCCTGCTCGGAACTGTGGGAACGATCCAATCCCGCGCGCAGGAACAATCCGCAACGCCGCAGAACCAGCACGCCGGCTCGGCACCGAGACACCGAGGGCCCGCCCAGGAACTGGCTCATGAAACGCGCGAAGCCGCCGGCGAGGAGGATGAGACTGCGGAGTTCAAACAGTCGCCATCGGTGAAGATGATCGCGCGACTCACTGGCTTGAGTCTGAACAACACTTTTCTGTTAAGTAACATCCTGAATTTTCTGGTGATTGCGGCAATCATTATTTGGGCCGGCCGCAAATACTTGCCCGGCTTCTTCCGCGACCGCACGACTTCCATTCAGAAGGCGATGCAGGAGGCGCAGAAGGCCAGCGAGGAAGCGCGGCGCCGGCTGGCTGAAATCGAATCGCGACTGATGCGGCTCGATGGCGAAATTGGCATGATGCGCGATACGGCGGAGAAAGAAGCCGCTGCAGAAGAAGCGCGAATCCACGCGGCCGCCCAGGAAGATGCGCGAAAATTGCTGGAATCGGCGCAGCACGAAATCGCTTCTGCCGCTAAAGCGGCACGCCGCGAGCTGACCGCCTACGCCGCCGATCTTGCAGTCGCCTTGGCGCAGAAGCAGATTCACGTGGACGCCGCGACCGACCGCACATTGGTGCGGAATTTTGCCGACGAGTTGGGATCCACCGGCATCGCTGGAAAGGACGGGCATTAGCGCATGGCTTCGGTCGCCAGCACATACGCTCGCGCATTTGCGGATGTGGTATTGAGCGCGCGTCTCAGCGCGGATCGCTCCATTGCGGAATTGCGCATGATCGCCGGCTTGCTGGCCGAAAGTTCCGATCTACGACGGGTGTGGGAGAGTCCCGCAATCCCTGCCGAGCAGAAGCGCCGCGTGCTGGATGTAATCGCCGAGCGCGACGGAGTTTCGAAGCAAGTAAGGAACTTAATTGCAGTCCTGATAGATCACCGGAGAATACATTTTCTGGAGCCAATCATTACTCAGCTCGAGAAAGAACTCGATGCGCGTATGGGATTCGCCGAAGCGCAAATCACTAGCGCCCGCGAACTAGGCGACGCGGAAAAGCGAGAGTTCGAAACCCAGGTCGAGAAATTAACCGGCAAGAAAGTCCGGGCGCGCTACGGCCAGGATACCTCGCTGCTCGGAGGCGCCGTGCTCCGCATTGGGAGCACTATTTACGATGGTTCGGTGAAAGGCCAGTTAGAAAGGCTTCGAGAAGAAATAAGCGGCAATTAGCAATTAGCAGTTAGCATTTGGGTGGTGGGAGTTCCTGTGAGCCAAATGCTAACTGCTAAATGCTGACGGCTAAAAGCTGAAGGCCCAGAGCTACTTATGGCACAGATCAAAGCAGACGAAATTACAAAACTGATCCGCGAGCAGATCGAGAACTACGAATCGAAGATCTCCGTGGACGAGACCGGTACCGTCATCACACTCGGCGACGGCATCGCCCGCGTCTATGGACTCGACAAAGTCATGGCCGGCGAACTTCTTTCGTTCCCGCACGGCGTCGCCGGCATCGCTATGAACCTGGAAGAAGACCAGGTCGGCGTAGTGCTACTCGGCGAGTACACCGAGATTAAAGAGGGCGATGAAGTGAAGCGCACCGGGCGCATCATGAGCGTGCCCGTCGGCGAAGCCATGATCGGCCGCGTCGTAGATTCGCTGGGGCGGCCCATTGACGACAAGGGACCTATTGCTTCCGATCAGTTCATCGCGCTAGAACGGCTGGCACCCGGCGTGATCGACCGTCAACCCGTGCGCGAGCCCATGGCCACTGGTTTAAAGGCCATCGACAGCATGATTCCGGTAGGCCGCGGCCAGCGCGAACTGATCATCGGCGATCGCCAGACCGGAAAGACCGCCGTCGCCCTCGACACCATTATCAATAGCAGGGGCAACGATCTCATCTGCATTTACAACGCAATCGGTCAGAAGCGGTCGTCCATTGCACAGGTGGTGAAGATTCTGGAAGACGCCGGAGCGATGGAATACACCATCGTTGTCGCCGCATCCGCCTCAGAGCCCGCGCCCATGCAGTACATTTCGCCCTACGCGGCAACCGCTATTGGTGAATATTTCCGCGACACCAAACGACATGCGCTGGTCATCTACGACGATCTTTCGAAACACGCCGCGTCGTATCGCGAAATTTCACTGCTCTTGCGCCGGCCGCCAGGACGCGAGGCCTATCCCGGTGACGTATTCTATCTCCACTCGCGCTTGCTGGAACGCTCCGCCAAGTTGAGCGATAAAAACGGCGCCGGATCGCTGACCGCGCTGCCGATTATCGAAACCCAAGCTGGTGACGTTTCCGCCTACATTCCGACCAACGTAATTTCAATTACGGACGGCCAGATTTATCTTGAAACTGACTTGTTCAACCAGGGCGTGCGTCCCGCAGTGAATGTGGGTCTCTCCGTAAGCCGCGTCGGCGGTAGCGCCCAAATCAAGGCCATGCGTCAGGTTGCTGGTACGTTGAAGTTGGAACTGGCGCAGTACCGCGAACTCGCGGCATTCGCTTCGTTCGGCAGCGATCTCGACAAAGCTACGCAAGCCCAACTCAACCGTGGACAGCGGCTGGTCGAACTGCTGAAACAAGATCAGTTTTCGCCTCTGCCGTTCTCCAAGCAAATTCTGATTATCTTCGCGGGCACGGGAGGATTTCTCGACGATCTTCCAGTGAATCAAGTTCGCGATTTCGAAAAGGAACTGTACAAATATGTGGACGCGACCAACGCCGGTCTACTGCGCACGATCATGGAGAAAAAGATCCTCGACGATTCGTTGAAGGCGCAGCTGACAGAACTAATCAAGCAGGCCAAGCAGCAATTTGTAGAGTCACGGCAAGAAGTAGCGAAGTAAGCTTTCGCGAACGACCAACGACCAACGACTGATTCATGCCAAACATTCTCGACATCCGGCGTCGCATCCGCAGCGTGGTAAACACGCGGCAGATTACGAAGGCCATGAAGGTGGTCTCCGCCGCGAAACTGCGGCGTGCGCAGGACCGCACGTTAGCGGCGCGTCCCTACGCTCAGATGTTAACGAATGTCCTGAAATCCCTCGTAGCCCGTACCGAGATTTACGATACCGAAACCGGTGAGCCGAAGCATCCCCTGCTCGCGCAGCGCGAAGAAAAAAATATTCTGTTGATCGTCGTCACCGGCGACAAGGGCCTGGCGGGCGCGTTCAGCGCCAACATCACCAAAGCTGCCGCCCGTTTCCTCGAGTCGAAAGCCGCCAAGAATATCGATATTGAAGCCATCGGCCGCAAAGGCCGTGACTTTTTGCGCAGACGTTATCCCGCAGCGCCGATTCAAACCCGCAGCTTGGCGGCAACGGAAGAATCGTTAGAAACTCAGCCTGAGTCGCGGGAGCGCGCTGGAGAAATACAGATTACTGGCGAGCACGTCGGTGTTCTCGGCAAGCTCGGATTCTCACAGGCACGCGACTTAGCCCAGAATGTGATTCGGCGTTACGAGCGCGAAGAGATTGATTCGGTTTACCTGGTATTCAACGAATTCAAGTCGGTAATTGCGCAGCGCCTTGTCGTCGAACAGATTCTGCCCATCGAGCAGGTCGGCGAACCGGCAGTGCGCTTGGCCGAGGAGATGTCGGAAGAAGAAAAGAAAAGGGCCAAGCAAGCCGCCGTGAGCGCGGGAGTCGGCTTGCGCTCCAGCGAAAAATCGGGGGACGAGGCGACGCAGTTCGGCACCTCACAGGTGGATTATATCTACGAGCAGGCGCCGGAAGAATTATTCCGCGCGCTGCTGCCGAAATATGTGGGCATCCAGATTTTTCGCGCGCTGCTTGAATCAGTCGCGGCCGAGCACGCCGCGCGTATGACTGCAATGGATTCCGCCACCAGCAACGCTACGGACATGATCGATTCGCTCACGCTTGTGATGAACCGCGCCCGTCAGGCAAAGATCACCAAAGAAATTATCGAGATCGTAAGCGGCGCCGCGGCAATGTAAGAAGCTTCTAGCTTCTAGCTAGTAGCTTCTAGAAAAACCGAAGTTGTGGATTTAAGAATTCGAGTTTCGCGTGTTTGGACGACACGACCAGAACGATTTCGTTAGGAGCTAGCAGGCTGCTGAAAAACTACTCCCGATCCACAGGCGAGTCGTGTTAAGAGTGAGGGATGAGAGGCATAGATCATCAGCAGAGTCAGATGTTCAGTTACTTGTCGCCGGAAACGCGGGTGC
>Ga0073928_10000368_pt1 | contig 107038 bp, 101 predicted proteins | sample PaiPotPPA55metaG_FD_76969 | JGI IMG/M metagenome (GOLD analysis project Ga0073928, IMG submission 76969) | Iron sulfur acid spring bacterial and archeal communities from Banff, Canada, to study Microbial Dark Matter (Phase II) - Paint Pots PPA... ... | reverse complement strand
TAAGTGTTTCGGCACCTGTATCGACTAAAAACCGAGTTTGCGTTGGTATATGCCGCATTAGGTATTCGTCGCACCCCCATCCCCCATCGAAATGCCATTTACCCATCTCGACTTCGACTCCTTCGACGGACACAAGGGATATTTCTGGGCCGATGAAGGTAAATTCCGGCCTGACGCTCCTGTATCTGAATCGTTTACGAGTCATCGATCGCCTCCCCGCTGCTGCTGATGCGGCTCCCTGGCTGCGCGAGCCGGTCAAGCCGCACCGCTGTCACCACGTCGCCGGCGTCGAGCTGGTGGAGCACGCGCCGGAGCTGCGCGCGGCCGGTCTTCGCGGAATGCGCGATCCACTCCGGTAGTGACCAGCGCCGCGACCTGAGCCTCGCCATAGATCATATGGTGATCATGCACCTGCACCTGTAATTCGCACAGGAACAGGGGAGGGGATTCCTAGGAACGACGAGCCCGCTTTCCGCCTTCAGGCCGCGGCCTCCAGTAGCGGGGGGCGCCGTCAAAATGGTCTTACGGAAAATTGGCATTGCTTGGTCTAGGCATCGGGGAGGTTAAGGCGCACCTCGATGCGGTCGAGCCGGGTGGTGTGCTCGCAAGCCCTCGATGCTCTGGCGCATCGAAACCATACCCTCGGCCAGTGTGCCAATCTTTTGGCTGGTCAACGCCTGTTCGGCCGTGAGCTTGGCAAAGCCTTCCTGCATCTCGGTGCGTATTTGCCGCAGATGTTGCAGAGTAAGATTGTCCGGTTCCTCAGTCATGGCCAACATTGTAGCACACAATGTGTAAATGATAATCTTTTTATTTATCAATAGTATCAATACGCTTCGATATCTCCGACGACAACTATCTTAGCTGGAACACCCTGTACGACGAGCTGGTCCGGTCTAGGTTTCTTCGCGGGCTGTTCTCTAAAATTAACCTTTAAACCGAAACCGCCTCCATCCCATCGGATAATTCCGATCCCCATAACTTCACCAAACCGGCCAAATTTCTTTGCTGCCGCTGGTTGAGCATCAATTGCTTCTTGGAAGGTCGCCATCGATTATAACACCAGACTTAGGCTAAGGCTATCCATCACTTCGGAGAGCGGATTTGCATACACGATCGATCTCCCCGCCCTGTAACTCCCGCCCATGAGCAGACCAATGGCATACAGAGTTTTAGATACCACCAAGCTGCCGCTATCTCCGTAGAAGGCAAATAATCCTTTAGTGCCTGTGATTTCTACTTGATTGGTAAATAAATACGGGGTTCCTCCAAACGGGATTTTGACGTTACTCACGTTGATAGCGGTTATAGTTCCCGTCGTCCGATCTGAAGTACGACCAATTTTGAATACCTCTTGGCCTATAGCGTCGTGCGGGTCGATCACATTCATGCCAAGCAATTTATCGCTAGGCCATAGAAATACGGGATCAATCGGAAAGTTGGTTTCTATTGCGCCGAACGCAGCATCTACTACATTATTAACCCTAAAAATGTCTGGCTTGGAGCTGCCGCTTAGGTTCGCAACAACGCGATGCCCCAGTTGACCACAATCTACTAACGCCGGCTGAATAATGTTATCGCCTAGAGTTGCCGTACCCAGCTGTGAAAGCACGTGGCTGCAAGAAAGGATGTGAGGCGGTCCTGAAGGATCGCTTTTCAGGCGAACGAAACACCCAAGGGTGCCACACGGCGTCTGAACGTGGCTGACCGAGCAACCGATCATGAGTGTGTTCGCCACGGACCTTTGCCATCCACCGCTGCTCGCTTGATAGAAGGAGACTGCCCCGATCCGGGCCACTTCGGCCTCGCCCCGTGCCTTGTCGACGATCATACCAACCAAAGGGGGGAAATTACCCGTCCCTTGTATCCGAAGGGCGAGCTGAAAGTCGTGGTTAGCTCTTCGGGAAATGCCGATAGCAACGTCCTCCGGCTGAGGTGAGAGATCGGCCTCGTTCATGGCATATGCTGGCAAAACCCGAGCGGATTTGGCGCCGATCTCGTAAATCATCCTCAGCGCTTCGGCTTGCAGCTCTAAAGCCGAACTTAGCTCCATGCCCGACCTCCTCGCTGCCGCTAACGCGGGAGAAAAGTAAATCGCTCCTGGCTCCGTGCTCGCGGTCGAGCTTGGCGCTAGGATGGTACAGATGCTGAGAAAGTCAAACAAGGGGCCGTCCACACACAGCGCTTGCGCGCGTCTCAGGAAAGGGGAAAAACCGTACCGGCGAAACAGCAGGCGGCAAGGCTTCGAATCGCCGCATTCGCATAGTTCCGGAAGGGGGGCAGGTTCCCAATGATAGTGCTTGGCATTATCCTCATCGTGCTAGGACTCATCGCGATCGGCGCCGGGATCATCGGCGGCATCGTCACCATGTTCCGTGACTTGCTACAGACAACCAGGCCGTTCGGGCTCCCCGAGCCGACCGAATTCCTCAAGGCCTTGACGGGATTCTTGAAGGCCCTCGTTTCGGCGCCGGTCTGGATGGCGTTGATCTTTATCGGCGTGCTGCTGGTCATTATCGGAGCACGCCTGACGACGTGAAACTTGGCCTATTGAGATTTGTCGGGGCACAAGCGTTCGATCCAAGACCCGCGAATCGTTCAAGGGGTTGGTTGTTTCCTTCAAATAGCCCTGGTTACGGGAAATCAGCGCTTGTAGTTCTTGTGGCTGCTTGTATAGTCATCAAATGATACCTTTAATTCTTAAAGAAGCTCTTGCGCCGCTGCCAGCACAACCCGGTGATTTTATAGCATGTGTTGTCGGCTGCGATCTTGTGTTGCCGTCTGACGTATTCACGGCCTTCCGTTCGTTTGGCGCGAGGACGGCGGTAGACATGGTGTCCTATGCTGAGAATTTTCCTTCAGCCGTCTCGGCTGCTCTGCAATGGACGGTGGATCAAACAAGGCAAGCGGCGGCAACTCTAAAAGGCCAACTCAAGGGGTTGGTCGATGATGACATTCTTGATCCGCCACCACGTCCACAGGTCGTCTACGACGCTATGCCGCCTGAACCGAGCGGACGACGCTAATCAAGATGTTTGCATCTTCTCGCGACGAGCGGAATCTCTCCGCAGTCGCATAAGCGCCATTGTGAAAGATCCGCGCCGACCGGCTGCTCTCTCCGCGCGGAACACCCTCCTTTTCGGCACTCGCCTAGCCTTCCTCGCGCGGCTTCTTGATCGCGCCGTTACTCGGGCCGCGTCAGCGGTCGGTAACTGTCGATATAGTGGCGATTGATATCGACCGTGACTTGCTCCGCTGTTTTCTTAAAACCGGCGCGCGATCTCGATACAGCGGGAATTGACGGCTACGGCGTCAACCGGCGAACAGTCCTCGTTCTCGGTAAAATCACTGATGGCGTCAGAGTACCGGCTCATGCGTGCCCCCTCCGGGTTTTTGCGCATTGATGGCTCGCGCCCGGAGCCGCCGGTTGTGCTGCCTGATCAGGCGGCGGCGCTGTGCCTGCGGCGTCATCTTCCTGCGCGACTTCCGCTGCGGCGCGCGCTGCGTGCTCTCCGGTGTCGTCGCGGCCTGCTCGGCTGCACGGGCCGCTGCCATGGCGCGACCGTGCTCGATCGCGTCCGCCAGGTCGTCGGTGAAGTAAGCCGTCTCCGGCTTGCCGCCGCGATAGTTCAGGCGGTATTCGCCGGGTGGGCTGTCGAGTTGAACACCGCACGCGCGCAACTCGGCAACGGCGGTCTCGAACAGGGAAGGAGGCTTGGGTCGGCCATGCTCTTACACTGCGCCGTCTAGGCGTCGGTTAGGTTAAGTCGGGTATCCACGTGCCCCATGTGGCTTTCAAGCCTGTCCATCCGGTCGGACAGGTGCGCCATGTCGGTGTGAACCAAGCCAAGCCGCGTGTTGATTGAAGTCACGCGCGCTTTAATGCTGCTCACATCCTCGCGGATTATAGCAACCTGTGCATGCGCGGACTTAAGAACTTCATACATTGGTTGGTTCGTTATTTCAGCCATGCTCGGAATTGTAGCACAAAATGGGTTAATAACATATTTACCACGGTAAATAATCCCGAGTACGGGCGGCCTGAATCTGAACCGTTTAGCTGGCATCGTGCGAAACTAAGCCCCTTCCCGGCGCGCGGATTCAGGGATCGACGGCCAGGGGACAAACGCGAACACCCAGAGACCGATAAGCCCGAGCAAGGGAATAACCGCGAGAATGCACCACCAGGGACTAAAACCGGCGCGGCGCAATATACGTGCAACCGGCACAAGCAAGACGGCCAAGATGATCGCGACCACGAGCCAGTGCATCAAACTCATCGCACCCATCGTGTGTGCTGGCCGCTCATCGCCCGGATCGTTTCAACATCGGCGAAGCGGACGAGGCGGAACTCGACCGGGACGCCCTTATGGGCGAGCGCATAGCGGATGCGCCAGGAGAACGGGCTCGGCCGCCGGCCGTCATGGCCGACGCGCTCATACATGACGAGGGTCATTAATCGCTCCCGGTCGGCGGAGAAGCTGCACAGGTTCAGGGACACCCTACAACGGGCTGCCGCTCTTCGCCCTTGCTTCTGCCCCGGAGCCAGGTTCCCGCAAACCGCGGCCGGTGATTTCCACGGAAGGTCGCCGGGGAGAGACATTCACCAGGTGGGCGACGACGCGCGCAGCGTCGCGCTCTGGTGCCGTAACCGTCAAACGGGAGGCTGCCGGGGCATCGAACTCGACGCCTCTCCCGGCGGACGTATTTTCCTAAAGAACGGCGAGACCGCTTTCCGCCTTCAGGCCCGCGGCCTCGAAGATAACGGGCCTGCAAGCCTGCGGGTCGAACTCGACGCCGGCGGTTCGGCTTTCCGCCCGGGATCACAGCCGATGAAGCGCGGCCACGGCCGATCGGCTGTTCTTTGACATTGCCAGAGCGATTCAGCCTGCCTGCGCGTCGAACCTCAGCGCTCGTACCCGGCAGGCCAGAAAAAATCTTCACTAGGAACGGCGATCGGACGCGCCGGGCGCTCGTTTTCCTGCCCTCGGGCGACACTTCGGGTTCCAGCTCGGCGGGGATGGCCTGCCAGCTGGTGGCATTTGAATGCGGCCATAATCCGAGAGATCCATGATCGCACCGTCAAGCTTGGACCGCTTCGTGGCGAGAGACGTGACCGTAGATTTTGGGAAGGATTTTCGTGATTATACCGAGACTGCGACACCGCCAAATCGGTCGGGGCTCGCATCCTGAGGTGCCATAATGGTCCGGCAAGCGACCCAAAAAAAACTTCTGGAGATTGCAAGGGATGTCGACAAAGAATTCCCTTCAATAGTCCGCCGTGGAGCCGATTTGAGAACCGCCCGCGAAGAAAGACGTTTGTCCTGGGGATATAATATACACTCAGACCGGGCGGAATTTGTGTTGCGCTCTATAAAGACAGGAGGAACGGCGGCTGATTGGGCGCGGAGCTATATCGCAAAGAACGGTGATAACCTCCGAAAGAGATTTGATATCGACATTCGTCACGAAATAGTGGGCCCCGCTCGCGTGCCCGTCGCCAATCTGAGTACAAATGAATACCCGGCGTGCCGCGCGGCGCTCGAACGCGCGCTCCGGCCCGGCAGCTCGATAGGAAACGAATTCGGCGGTGCCGGTTCGATCGGTCTTGTGGTGGTCGTAGAACCCAAGAACGAAGAGCCGTTTCTCGCGGTGACGACAGCCGCTCATGTTCTCGCGCTGACAAATGAAATGCGTAAGCACAGGGAGGTGGCGTCACCAGCGCAGAGTGACAGCGAAGAGCCCAAGGCGAGTGATGTCATCGGGGAGTACCACGATGGGACGCTGCTGGTCCGGCAAATTGAAGGTGCAGCGGCTGCTGCCCGTGGAAACAGATCCGATGTGGCAATCGTGCGCATATCGGACGAGGTGTTAAGCAGAGGATCGAGGACCATCGCTAGGATTAACCAGGTACCGCACCCGGACGATCCATCCAATCCGGACCGATCCTTATCTATAACTGAAATTGTTCCGGTAGAGAACATCCATGATTATGTAGATGACACTGTGTATAAAGTGGGAAGAACGACATGGTTTACGGAGGGTCGATTGGAACTTGCATCGGCTGGCAACATCACTCCGAAAATGCACAATGGTAACTATTATAACTATATCAATCTAGCCGTCGTCGCGTTCCCCAAAGACAAAGATTTCACCCAACCCGGAGACTCTGGCGCTTTAGTCTATACAAGAGACGGAAAGGCCCTGGGATTTATTGTTGGCGTTGAAGACAAAACGTCTTTCTTTTGTCCAGCACATACACTACACTCGCATAATGCGAGATTATACGATGCCAGACGCGATGATTTTTGAGGGAGTGGATTGCATGACTTATGAGCGATCAAATGAAGAGGGAAAATATTTCCTGAAATTGCGGGATGAACTCGAAGCTGAGTTGAAGGAGTTCCCGGAGGTCGAGACGGTTGCTTTGGGAAAGAGAGATGGCGAAAAAGCCCTTGTCGTGCTGATCAAAAAAGGCGCTCCCGAGAACGTGCGCGCCAAGTGGCACACTTCCGGCCGGACATTCAAGGGGATACCGGTGGTCGCGCGAGATTGGGGTCCCGCCTACATTCCGCGCCCCCCAGGCGCCAAGCTCGGATGAATCGGATGACGGACATTGATCAATTGAGCGACGCCAAGATACGGGAGGTTGCGAATTTTATCGGTGAGTTGTGGTGGGATGCGCGAGGATTGGAGGCTCTTGCGGTGTATGAATATGTTCGCCGGCACGAACCGAAGTCCCTGGCGGCAGTGCTGGATGGAAAAACAAAACTGACCTCTGAGCAAGAGCTTCAAGTATATCGGAAATCGATCGTAGCAATACTTGATTCTGATGACGTTGAGGCAAGGACGTGGGCCGAGCGCGCTGTGGCAAACGCCCACTGGGCGCAGGCCCAGGTTATCGATCCCTTTTTAGGCGGTTCTCTGCTAATTCTTGCATCCTGCGTTGGCGTTAGCACGATCATTCTCGCCGGACGCCTGAAGAAGGCCGGTGCGCTTGAATTTGAAAAGGGTGTCCCGAGCGAGTTGACGAAGATAGTCAAGGCAGCGGTTTATGCCCCGGTCGATATGGTGAAGGCTTTGAAGGGGAAGATCGGGTCTGGCATTGGGCGACCCTCTGGACCTGCGTAGAGGTGCGACGACTTCAGTTGGGCAGCTGGGCCCCACGGTCTCATCCAGTGTTTTGCCGATGGCGGCAGATTGGCCTTTGGCGCGTCATTACCCATCCCGCCGTAGCCCTCGAATAATACTGCTTGGGCATCGGACTCGACACCTTCTCCCAGCCGACGCATTTTCCAAGCGAACAACGAGACCGCTTTCCGCCTTCCGGCCGCAGCCTCGAAGGTAACGGGCCTGTAGGCCTGCGGGTCGAACTCGAACCGCTGAGATTGGCGGCGAACGGTTTGGCCTGGTGCTCCATCTGCCTGTTGCGAATAATCGCACCCGGCTCGCCTGATCGAAGCCGACTACTTGTGTCGCCACACCTTGAGCGCAGACAGCAGCAAAATGACCGCCAGCAATCGCAGCAAGACCGAATCGGGAACCAGCCCGAGCAACCGTCCGCCGATAAAACTGCCGGCGATAGAACCCGCAGCCATCACCAGGACAAACCGGCGGTTCTCACCGAGCACGACGAAGCTCCGATTCCGGCTGTAGCGGGCAAAACCAACAAGCATGGTCGGAAGGCTCACCGCGAGCGATAAACTGCCTGCCAGCTTGATGTCGGCCCCGAATAGCAGGATCAGGGTCGGGATCAGCAACTCGCCCCCGGCGACGCCGAGCAAAGCGGCGACCACTCCAATCACCAGCCCGGCGGCGATCCCCGCCACGACTTGTGCCGAGCCGGACAGGACAGCGCCGGAGGCGGACATGCCATGACCGACCACGAGAACAATGGCGATCATGACGAGCAGAAGTGCGATGACCCGATAAAAGGTCCGTGATGCCAGCCGAGTTGCCCATCCGGCGCCAAACCAAGCGCCGAGCAGGCTAACGCACCGGGCAGATAGGGAAGGCGATGATCATGACCAAGCGCTGGCAGGACTGGGCGAATTATTGCCTCGGTCTGTGGGTCTTCGGCTCGCCATGGTTACTCGAGCATTCGATGGCACTTGGCGTGCCGGGCGGCGGAAGCCGCGCGATGTGGAATCTGTGGCTTGTCGGGCTTGCCGTGGCCGTAATCTCCACCGTTGCGCTCAATGCGTACAGGGTCTGGCAAGAGTGGGTGAATTTCGGGCTCGGCGTGTGGCTGGTGCTGTCGCCGTGGGTATTGGATTTCGCCGTCTTCCCCTCGATCCTGTTGTTGTGGGATTCGGTGATCTTTGGCGCGATGATCCTTGTGATCGCTGGCTGGGCCCTGACCGAAGAACCGCGACGACGGCGATCCGCGAAATAGCCAATTCCCGCACCGCCTCGCATTACGATTTTCTCCAATAAGATTCATCGAAGTATTGGCGTCATAGACGGCCTGGTGGCCCGCTCTATCGTCTTTCGCCGAGGAACAGGTACTTGACCAGGGCCGCTATGCCGAGAACCAGCAGAACGAGGACAAGGAGCCCGATCAGGCCCATTCCCCACATCATCCCGCCGCCCGTGATGTGGTCCATCATGGTTTACCCTCCGGTGTTGAGATCCCGCCATCGGGGTGGTGATGCCCACCCTGCGCCATACTCGCGATCACCAGCGCGGCATAATCCTGCTCGCTCATGCGCGGTAATTTTTTCAGGAAGGCAACCGTCGCCCACAGCTCAGCGTCGCTGTGTTCGCTCCAGGCCGGCATGCCGCTCATCTTGATGCCGTGCTTGAGGATCCAGAAGAGCTCCGCATCGCTGTAGCGCTCGGCGGCGGCGGCCAGGTCTGGCGGCTGCGGATAAAGCCCGTGGGCAATGTCGCCCTTGGGCACGCCCGGCGCGCCGTGGCAGACGGCGCAATGGGCCGCGAAATGCTCGACGCCCATCGGGAGTTTGGTCGGATCGCCGAGACCGGGCGGGGCATGAATACCCGCGGCATGCGTCCTGATCGAGCGCATTCGGACCGTCTCCATGGCCCAGCGCGTGATGTCCCAATGCGGATCGGTCGCGGCCACATTGTAGATTCCTGAGTAAATAAACCCGAGATAGCTCACGCCGAGGACCACCGCGGCGGCCAGGGCGGTGCGAAGGATGGTTCGCATGCTCATCCCTCTCAAAACCAGGCGCGCACGCCGAACACGAAGCGCACCGCGCTGGTGCTCTCCCCGGCATTGCGGGCGAAGCCGGCGGTCTGGCCCAATTTTCCTTCGTAGGCGACGCCGAGATAGGGCGCGAATTTGCGGCTGAACTCGTAGCGGAGCCGCAATCCGGTATCGATGTCCGAGATGCCGGCGCCGACCAGGCGCGCGCGGTCGCTCTTGCTGTAGACGTTCAGTTCGGCTTCCGGTTGCAGGATCAGCCGTTGCGTGATCAGCAAATCGTAGGAGGCTTGCAGCCGTCCGGCGAAGTGCCCCTGGTCGCTGACATAGCCGGTCGCTTCGAGGTCGAAAAAGAGCGGCGCCAGGCCCTGGATGCCGAACGCTGCCCAATTGCGCGTGGGGCGGGAATCAAGATCGGTGCGGATACCGCCTTGCAAGTCGAAATAGGTGGTGATCGCGCGGTCGTAGAGGAATTCGTGACGGCCATCATCGACCTTGCCGTTGCTGCGGACGAAGCCTTCGCTCTTGATCCACAGCTTGTCGTAATCGGTGCCGAGCCAGCCCTGCCCGTCCCAGCGAAAGTCGGTTTTGGAGCTGTCGGTGCGTCCCTCGAATTGGCCGAGAAGCACATGGGCGAATAGACCGTTATCCATCACCGGCGGCATCGTGCCGGCCGTCTCCATGCCGGGCATCGGCGCGGACCCGCTAGGGGTGGCAGGGCTCTGGGCTGTCGCCGGACTCGCGAATATCGCGAGCGCTGCGGCAAGCGAAAGGGTGCGCAAGGCGCTCATGCGACGCGCACCTCCCTGAACATGCCCATCTCCATGTGGTAGAGCAGATGGCAGTGAAAGGCCCAGCGCCCGGGCTCGTCGGCGGTGACGAGAAAGCTGAGCCGCTCTCCCGGCTTGACGTTGAGCGTGTGCTTGTAAGGCCGGTGATCGTTCTGGCCGTTTTCGAGCTCGCTCCAAAGGCCGTGCAGATGGATCGGGTGCTCCATCATCGTGTCGTTGATCAGGATGAAGCGCACCCGCTCGCCGCGTCGGAGGTCGATCAGTCCGGCCTCGGAGTATTTCTTGCCGTCAAAGCCCCACGTGAAGCGCTGCATGTTGCCGGTTAAATGCAGCGTTATGTCGCGCGACGGCGGCCGTGGATCGGTGCCTGGCCGGATTGCGCGGAGATCGGCGTAACTCAGCACGCGAAGACCGGCGGGGAAGCCGTCGCCGGCGCTGTTCAGGCGCTCGGCCGGCATCATCGCGACATTGTCGACGCTGGGCTTCCCCTCAAGGCGCTTGCCTTCGGGGCTTAGCTCCATCCCCGGCATCTCGCCATGCTCCATGCCCGCCATCCCCATATCGGCCATCGTGCGCAGGGGCCGCGGGTCCATCGGCGGGATCGCCGCCGTCATGTCGGCTTGCGGCGCGAGCGTGCCGCGCGCATAGCCGCTGCGGTCTTCGGCCTGTACGAACAGCGTATAGGCGCGGTTTTCCTTCGGCTCGACGATGACGTCGTAGGTTTCGGCGACGCTGATGCGAAAGGCGTCGGCGGCGACCGGTGCTATATCGTTGCCGTCGGCCTGGACGATCGTCATCGGCAGACCGTCGATGCGCACATCGAAAATGCTCATCGACGAGCCGTTGATGAAGCGCAGCCGCACCCGCTCGCCGGGTTTGAATAGTGCGGTCCAGTTGGCGCCGGGCGGATGCCCGTTGATCAGGTAGGTGTAGGTGGCGCCGGAAACGTCGAGGATGTCGGTCGGGCTCATGCGCATCCGACCCCATTCGAGACGATCCGAAACGGTTTCGACGAGGCCCTGCCTCCTTGCATCCTCGGCGAAGGTGCCGAGCGTGCGCTGGCCGTAATTATAGTAGTCGCTCTGGAATTTGAGATTGCTGACGATTGTGTCGGGCGTCTCGAAGCTCCAGTCGGACAGCAGCACGACGTAATCGCGATCGAATGCCTGCGGGTAACCACTCTTGGGATCGATCACGATCGCGCCGTACAGCCCGGTCTGCTCCTGAAAGCCCGAATGGCTGTGGTACCAGTAGGTGCCGCTCTGGCGGACGGGAAAGCGGTAGGTGAAGGTCGCTCCCGGCGCGATGCCGGCGAAGGTGAGGCCCGGCACCCCGTCCATCGGATTGGGGAGCCGGATGCCGTGCCAATGGATCGAACTCGGCTCGGCGAGCCGGTTGGTGACAGCAAGGGTCACCGTATCGCCTTCGCGCCAGCGCAAGATGGGCGCCGGGACCTGCCCGTTGACGGCGGTCGCCGTCGCGCCTCGGCCGTCGAGAGCAAAAGGCGCGGGGCCGATCTCAAGCGCAAATTGCGTGCCTCGCAGAACTGGCGCCGGCGCGGCAAAGGCGCGGCTCCACGGCCATGGTGTCAGCGACAAGGCGCCGAGCGCGGCGGCGCCTTGTACGAAGCGCCGTCGCATGATGTCCGGGGGTGGGGTCATCTTCCACCTGCCGGCGTGATCGCCTGGATCTCATACATGCCGCCCTGGCCCTTCTCGATCGTGAAGTTGATCCGGGCGCCCGGCTTGATCGCGCGCACATCGACGGCGGGCGCGACCGCAAAATCCATCGTCATCGCCGGCCAGCCGATCTCGGGGATCGGTTGATGACTGACATTGATTTTGTGCTGAGCCGGATCGACCGAATTGACCGTGCCGGTGGCATGAGCGTCGTTATGGCCTTCATGCACCATCTGCATTTGGCCAGACGAGGCATGACGCATGTCGCCGGCGCCAATGGCCGCCACCTGCATCGGCGCTGACGCGCTCGATGTTACGGGGCCGGAGCCGCCAAGATCGACGCCGAGCGGCGCGACAGCGGTTTGTTTGGCCGCGGCTCGTTCGGGGTTAGCGCAGGCGGCGAGCGCGATCGGTATGACGGTTGCGGCAAGCAGACGGGTGAACGCGGTGATCATCGGGGCTTCCTTGCAGACGTTGCGGTAGACGCTCGCGGCGGCGCGGGGTTTCGCGCCGGTGCGAGCGTAAGGATGGGAAAATCGGTCGCGGCGGCGGCTAGCGGCGATGTGCGGCGCTGCCGACGCAAACGGTCCCGGAACCCCGTGCCGCGTGGCGGCGGGGGTCTATGTCAGCGCGCTATGTCTGGGAGGATCGGGCTCGGGCACAAGAGTCCGGCCGGCGAGAATAGAATTCTCGTCGCGGTAGCGGACCGTGCCGGCGGGAAAGGCCGCCAGGAAGCTGGTAAGATCGGGTGTCAGATTGAGGGCTACAACGCAGCCGAGGCAATCGCAACAGCAGGCGGGATCGGCTGCTTTAGGGTGTTGGCGATCGGAATGCGTCCCTGAATGGTGATCGAGCGCCTCCGGGCAGGGTTCATGCTGGATGCTGCTCAAATAAAGTTTGGCATGCGCGTTGCCGCTGACGAGGGTCAGCGTAAGCAAGATAACAAGGGATCGAAGCCAGAAGGAACGCATGTGCAAGAAACCGATTTTCCCATTCCGGAAACTTTCCCGAGGGACCTTTCCTCCATAGCATGAGCAGCCTTGACTGCAAAGCCGGCCAATTTGCTTGACGCGGGACGGTGTTTGCAAGCCGGGCAAACGCGCAATGGAGGACCGCCGAGGCGCCCGAGATCCGGTCATGTGCCCTTCCGCTGCGCCGGCAGCCGGCTATCGAGTGGCGTCGGGGCGCCCGCGAGAGCAATCGCAAAAGCCAGGGAAGGCACGATCAGCCATTGCAGGAGCGGCGCGAGGCCCGTCCCCACTCCGGGAAGAACCGGCATCGCCGGAGCGTAAGCCCAGCTGCGCCATACTTTCACGTTGAGCCACTCGCTGAGGATCGTATAGGCGGTGCCAAGGGCGATCGTGATGAAGATCATGCGCCTTTCGAACAGTGGGCGGCGGCGAACGCGGGTAAGCGCCGCGGCGATCGACAGCGTTGAAAACATGATCAGAACATCGCCGCCAGTGCAATGAATGTACGCCGTAAAAATCTCCCGCGGCGCGCCGGTCGACCACAGCGTGTAGAGCGGGAGTTGCCCCGCTTCCCACAAGGCATGGCCGAGGGTCGCAACGGCGACGTACCGGACGGAGAGCGCCAGAACCGTAGGGCCGGGGCGCTCGGATAGCGCTGCCGGGATCAAAGTACGCTTCGGCGCAAGCGAAGCGCATTGGTGATGACCGTCACCGAGCTGAGGCTCATCGCCGCGCTCGCGATCATCGGATTGAGCAGCAAGCCGAAGGCCGGATAGAGCACGCCTGCCGCAATCGGCACAGCGAGCGCATTGAAGATGAAGGCGAAGAAGAGATTCTGCCGGATGTTGCGCATCGTCGCGCGGCTGAGATGGCGCGCCCGGACGATCCCCTGCAGATCGCCTTTGATCAAGGTAACCGCGGCGCTTTCCATCGCCACATCGGCGCCTGTGCCCATCGCGATGCCGACCTGGGCTTGCGCCAATGCCGGAGCATCATTGATGCCGTCACCGGCCATAGCGACGAAGCGGCGCTGATCCTGAAATTTCTTCACCGCCGCTGCCTTCTGGTCCGGCAAGACCTCCGCAACCACATCATCGATGCCGAGCTTGCGCCCGACCGCTTCCGCCGTCGTGCGGCTGTCGCCGGTCAGCATGACGACGCGGATATGTTCGTCGCGCAGCGCCTTGAGCGCGCCGATCGCGCTCTCCTTGATTGGGTCAGCGACAGCGACGAGCCCGGCGGCCTGGCCGTCGACCGCAATCAGCATGACGCCTTGCCCATCCTTGCGCAGGACGTCAGCGCGGTTGGGCAGATCTCCCGGATTGATGCCGAGTGACGTAAACAGGGCCTTGTTTCCGACGGCGATGCGCTTGCCGTCGATCGTGCCCACCACACCCTTGCCGGTCTCGGAGGAAAAGTCGGTCGCGGAGGCGAGTTTGACCCCGCGGTCTTCGGCACCTTTGACGATGGCGGCGGCGAGCGGATGCTCGCTGCCGCGTTCGAGGCTGGCGACCAGACGCAACAGTTCGTTTTCGTCGACGCTGCCGGTCGCGCTAACGCTGGTGAGACGCGGCTTGCCTTCGGTCAAGGTGCCGGTCTTGTCGACGACCAGCGTATCGACCTTTTCCATCAGCTCCAACGCCTCGGCATTCTTGACGAGAACGCCGGCGCTCGCGCCGCGCCCGGTGCCGACCATGATCGACATTGGCGTCGCAAGGCCGAGCGCGCACGGGCAAGCGATGATCAGGACGGCAACCGCGTTGACGAGGGCGAAGCCCATCGCCGGCGGAGGGCCGTAGATCGACCAGACGGCGAACGCCAGCACCGCCACAAGGACAACCGCCGGCACGAACCAGGCGGAGATTGTATCGACGAGGCTCTGGATCGGTGCGCGCGAGCGCTGCGCCTCGGCGACCATATGGACGATCTGGGCCAGCAGCGTGTCGCTGCCGACCCGCTCAGCCCGCATCACGAAACTGCCGGTGCCATTGACGGTGGCGCCGGTAACCTTGTCGCCTCGCGATTTTTCGGCCGGGAGCGACTCGCCCGTGAGCATCGACTCGTCGATGGCGCTGTGCCCTTCGAGGACCACGCCATCGACCGGGACCTTCTCGCCGGGACGCACGCGCAGACGGTTGCCGAGGGCGACGTCTTCGAGGGCGATATCCGCTTCCGTACCGTCGTCGCCCAACAGCCGGGCGCGTTTCGGCGCAAGATCGAGCAGCGCGCGAATGGCGCTGTTGGTCTGCGAACGCGCCCGCAATTCGAGGACCTGGCCGAGCAAAACTAGGGTGACGATGACCGAAGCCGCCTCGAAATACAGCGCGACTTGCCCATCCATGCGGAACGATGCCGGGAATATTCCTGGCGCCAGCGCCGCGACCAGGCTGTAGCCATAGGCAACGCCTGTGCCGAGCGCGATCAGCGTGAACATGTTGAGCCGGCGATTGACGATCGAGGCCCAGCCCCGCTGAAAGAACGGCCAGCCGCACCACAACACCGCCGGGGTGCCGAGGATGACTTGAATCCAGACGGCAATGCGGGGCGCGATCAGCGCGTCGAGCGTCGGCTTGGCGAAATGATCGGCCATCGCCATCGCGAGCAATGGTGCCGACAGCGCGAGACCGACCCAGAAGCGGCGGGTCATGTCGCGAAGTTCAGGACTGGCCCCCTCGCCCTCTTCCGGTGTCAGGCGCTCAAGCGCCATGCCGCAAATAGGGCAGGAGCCGGGTTCCTTGCGCACGATTTGCGGGTGCATCGGGCAGGTCCAGAGCACCTCTCCGGGCGCCGCAGGTCGCGCAGCCGGCATCTCGGAGGCGCGCGGCGCGGTGAGATAACGATCGGGATCCGCTGTGAACCGCTCGCGGCATTTGGCGCTGCAGAAGAAATACCGATGGCCCGCATGGTCGGCGCGCTGCTCTGCCGTGGCGGGATCAACCGTCATCCCGCACACGGGATCGAGCACCTCGCCCGACACGCCAGCGGGGTGATCGTGGTGGAGTCGCGCCGGAGTCGATGGTTCGGCTGTCGTCACGATCGCGTGTCCTTGCACAAAGTCTCCACCGCTGGAAGGTTGGGGTATAAAAAAATAAAGAGCTTCCCGCGCTGGAAGGTTACTTCATTTATTCATATGGGAATGGTCCGCGTTTTGATCTAGATCAAGGAGGATGCTAGTTACGCCGGAATAGGATATTTGAAATTGGAGGGAATTCCCATGCTTCACCGGAAAACGTGCGCCTCGTTCGTTCTGGCCCTGGCGCTTGCCGTGCTTCCCGCCCTCGCGGAGGAGCCCAAGAGCGACCCGCATCATCCGGCGGCATCCGCGGCGGCGCCGACCCCTGGGATGCCGATGGGCATGGCCGGCGGCCAAATGCCCGGTGCTGGCGGCATGCCGATGATGGAGATGATGCGCGGGATGATGGGCCAGGACGGCATGGGCGGCATGCGCATGATGGCCGAGCATGCCGAAGGCCGGGTGGCCTTCCTTAAGGCCGAACTGAAGATCACCGATGCGCAGCTGCCGCAGTGGAACACCTTCGCTCAGGCCGTGCGCGACAACGCGACAGCGATGCAGGGAATGCAAGGCGGCATGATGGCGATGAGCCAGGCCGCGACGCTCCCCGATAAGCTCGCGGCACGGGAGAAGATGATGTCGGCGCGCCTCGATGCGGTGCGCAAGCTCGAAACCGCCGCCGAGCCTCTCTACGCCGCGCTGAGCGCCGATCAGAAGAAAACCGCAGACGAGATCATGGTCAGCCCGATGGGCATGATGATGTAGCAGGAGGGAGAGATGGTGGCCGCTCAATCAGACGCGAACGTTCCCGGCTCCAGCCGGCCATCACTTGGGGTGGGGAGCGCCGGTACCGTTCCGGTCATGGTCCTGGGTCTGAGCCTCAGCGTCTTTTTTGCCTTTTCCTTCGTGGTTTGTGTGATCGGCTATCTCTCCTTGCCGGGGCTCCCGGTCGACCACGCCGCGCTCTCGATTTTCCTGCCCGGCTTCACGCTTCTGAGCTGGCAGAGCTTCTTTCTTGGTCTCGCCGAAAGCTTCGCCTGGGGCTGGTACGTCGCTCTCGTGTTTGGCTCGCTGTACAACTTCTTCATGCGGAGAGCTTCATGAGCGCGAGCGATCATCCCGGCGAGGCGGATAGGGATCGTCCCGCGGAACGGCGAGATGAGCCCCGGTCGTGGTGGGCGTCGCCGGTTGGGATTGTCACCCTCGGGTTTCTCGGGGTGGCGGGCTACTTTCTGATTACGGAGCACACCGCGCATGTCTTCGGCGTATTGCCCTGGCTGCTGATTGCGGCCTGCCCGCTGATGCACCTCTTCATGCATCACGGGCACCACGGCGGTCATGATCATTCCGGCGGGGTCGGCCGTCCCGACAGTGAACCGAAGCAAAAGCCATGACCCACGACAGCGTATCGGCCTACGGGCTCTGGTCGCTCGTCTTGATCAATTCGGCGGTCTTCATCTTCTTCGCCTTCACCTTTTTCAAGCCACAGACGACACGCGATTGGCGCTCGTTCGGCGCCTTCAGCGCGTTCCTGGTGGCGCTCTTCACCGAGATGTACGGCTTTCCGCTGACGATCTACCTGTTATCCGGCTGGCTGCAGAGCAGATACCCGGACGTGGACTGGTTCTCCCACGATGCGGGCCATTTGCTTGAAATGATGTTCGGCTGGAAAACCAACCCGCACATGGGGCCGTTCCACCTGTTGAGCTTTGCCTTCATCGGCGGCGGGTTCATCGTGATTTCCGCCGGCTGGAAGGTGCTTTTCGAGGCGCAGCGGCATCACGCGCTCGCGACCACCGGGACCTACGCCTATGTCCGGCATCCGCAATATGTCGGCTTCATCCTGGTGATGTTCGGCTTCCTCCTGCAATGGCCGACCCTGTTGACCCTCGCGATGTTCCCGGTCCTCGTCTTCATGTATGTGCGCCTCGCGCGGACCGAGGAGCGCGAGACGCTGGCAGAATTCGGCGGCGCCTATCAAACCTACATGGCCGAGGTGCCGGGCTTTATTCCGCGCTTCGGATCATCGGGCGGCAAAGCCCGCGCCTAAAGTCGCCCTGTGGGGTGGGGGAGAATGCATGGATCATATGGGTGACTGGATGCTTCCTGGCGCGGCACTGGCCTTGCTGGTGATCGCCGGCATCGTCCTGGTGGCGTTCGACGACATCGCGATGGGTCTTTTGAGCTTGAGGCGAAAAGGCGCGAATCCCGCGGCCGCAGGTGCCGACGGTGAGGCCCCCGGGCGCGAACCTCAACGACGGCTCGCGGTTTATGCGGGCCGCGCCTGGCACCAGGTGAGACCGTGGCGCTCCCCGGCCGCGGTGTCTGTGTCGCCGGCCGCTTCGCCCGAGACACCGCCCCGGTCCAAATTGCGCAGGATCGGGCGGGCGGGACGGATTGTGCTCCTCGCCCCGATGCTCAGCCTTGTCTTGTCCGGGTGCGGCGTCAACACCATCCCGACCTACGAGGAGCAGGCCAAAGCCAAATGGTCGGATGTTCTGAACCAATACCAACGGCGAAACGATCTCATTCCCAATCTGGTTGAAACCGTAAAAGGCTTTGCGCAGCAGGAGCGCACCGTCCTGGAGGCGGTGACAGCTGCGCGCGCGAGCGCCACTTCTATCAAGGTGGACGCCAGCACCATCACGGATCCCGAAGCCTTCAAGAAATTCCAGGACGCGCAGGCGCAGCTGTCCGGTGCCCTCGGCCGCCTTCTCGCGATTTCCGAGAACTATCCTGATCTCAAGTCCAACCAGAACTTTCTTGCCCTGCAGTCGCAGCTTGAAGGTACTGAAAACCGCATCGCGGTGGCCCGCCACGACTACATCGAAGCGGTGCGGCTTTACAATACGGAGCTGGTGACTTTTCCGGGCAGGATCTGGAAGTGGATTCTCTACGGAAGCAAAAAGCCGATGGAAGAATTCACGGTCGACGACAGCGTAAAACAGGTGCCGAAAGTAAAGTTCAATTGACGGCATCATGACCAACCGCTCGCTCTTCGCTGTATTGGTTTGGGTCTGTCTGACTTGTGCGGTTGCTGCGCAGACGCTGACGTTCCCTGTGCTCACCGGCCGCGTTGCTGACCAGGCCGGGCTGCTGAATGAGGCGGATCGCGCCGCGCTTACTGAATCTCTGGCGAGCCTGGAAGCGAAAACGACGGATCAGCTGGTGATCGTCACGCTCAAATCGCTGCAAGGGACGTCGATCGAGGATTATGGGTATCAGCTCGGACGCCGCTGGCAGATCGGCCAAAAGGACAAGAATAACGGCGCGCTGCTGATCGTGGCAGCCACTGAGCGCAAGGTCCGGATCGAGGTCGGCTATGGCCTCGAAGGCACGCTGACCGATGCCCTCACGAAATACATCATCGAGACCTCGATACTGCCGCGGTTCAAGGCCGGCGACTTACCCGGGGGCATCAAGCTCGGTGCCGCGCAAATCGTCCGGGTGCTCACCGGCGACCCCGAGGATCTAAAACGTTCGGCAGCTCAGTACGCCGCCAGAGATGTCAGGCGCTCGGACGCCGATACGCCCGTTTGGCCGCTCCTCGTGGTGGTTGTGATCGGCGCCGGATTCCTGATCTTTTGCGCCGTCAGGGGTGGCGCCGTTTGCCAGGGGGTTTTGCAGTTCCTGTTCCTAATGATGCTTTCCGGACGGGGCCGGTCATCGCGGGAGAGCTCGCCGTTTTCGGGCGGCGGCGGATCGTTCGGCGGCGGCGGAAGCTCGGGAAGCTGGTGAGGAGTGACGGATGATTCCGGAACCCGACAAGGCGCGTGTTTCCGCCGCGATTCGAAAAGCCGAGTCGGACACGGCTGGAGAGATATTCTGCGTCATAGCCCGGCATTCGAGTGACTACCGGCTCGTGCCGCTAGCCTGGGCGGCATCGATTGCGCTCCTCGCGCCGCTGCCTTTGATTTACCTGACGAGGTGGTCGGCGGCGGTCATTTATCTCTCGCAACTCACTGTCTTCCTCGTTGCCGCGATAGCGCTGTCGCATCCGAAACTGCGGTTCCACATTGTCCCACGTCAGGCCAGGCACGACCGGGCTCACGCCGAGGCAATGCGGCAGTTCTTCGCGCAGGGGCTGGATAAAACCGAACACCGTACCGGGGTGCTCATTTTTGCTTCGACCGGCGAGCGTTATGCGGAGATCGTCGCCGATGCCGGGATCAATGAGAAGGTCGGCCCGGAGGTCTGGGATGAGGCCGTCAACGCGTTGGTGACGGCGATCAAGGCTGGACGGCCAGCCGACGGGTTCGTGGCGGCGATCGAACGATGCGGCGCGGTGCTCGCGGCACATTTTCCACCGGGCGCACTGAAGCGCCACGAGCTGCCGGACAAGTTATTGGAGATTTGAACCCACGATCGTCCCACCGGTTTCGAGGTCATGCAGGATCGGGCAATCGGGACGATGATCGCCGTCGCAGGCGGCGGCGAGCTCACGGACGGTATCTCTCATTGCCGAGAGTTCGGCGATTTTTGCCTCGATCTCGCCGACGTGCGCCAAAGCCAGCCGCTTTACGTCGGCGCTGGCACGAGCCGTGTTCCGCCAGAGATCGATCAGCAAACGGGTTCGATCGATCGAAAACCCCAGATCGCGCGCCCGCTTGATGAAGCGCAACATGAGGATATCCGCGGTCGTGTAGACGCGATAGCCACCCTCGCTGCGATCCGCTGCCGCGATCAGGCCTGCGCTTTCATAATAGCGAATAGCCTTGGCCGAAACCTTGGAGGCTCTCGCGGCCTCACCGATATTCATGGCTGTCCTGCCTGTTGCTACCGCCGATGCGGTCCGCGTCGCGATACCTGATCGCGGCTTGCGGCACGCAAACGCGCTTCTACCTTCAGATGAGGCTTCCCGTTACGGGAAGGTCAAGGCGCGGCCCGGCTTGCGCCAGGGTGTGTGAATCCCGCTGCCCATCATGTTACCGATCATGGCTGTTGCCTCATTCCGCCGGCCGCCTAATCGGCACGTGTCTCTGTTGACGAGCCCTTTCGATCCCCCAGCCTTTGACCAGGCCGTAGACGGCGGGAATCACGATGAGGGTGAGCACGGTTGACGACACCATGCCGCCGATCATCGGCACGGCGATGCGCTGCATCAGTTCGGTCCCGGTGCCGTGGCTCCACAGGATGGGCAATAGCCCGGCGATGATCGCGGTGACCGTCATCATCTTCGGACGCACGCGCTCGACAGCACCTGCCATGATCGCCTCGCGTAGATCGTCGCGGGTGAAGGCGCGGTCTTCGGTGCCGCAGTGCTCGCGGCGTTCGCGCAAGGCCTGGTCGAGGTAGATCAGCATGACCACGCCGGTCTCGGCGGCGACGCCGGCGAGCGCAATGAAACCCACGGCGACGGCGACACTCATGCTGAAGTGCATGAAATCCATCAGCCACACGCCGCCGACCAGCGCGAACGGCACCGAGAGCATGACGATCAGGGTCTCGGTCAGCCGCCCGAAATTCAGGTAAAGCAGCACGAAAATGATCACGAGCGTGATCGGCACGACGATCTGGAGTTTCGCCTTGGCCCGTTCGAGGTACTCGAACTGGCCGCTCCATTCGAGCCGGTAGCCGGGCGGGATGCGAACCTTCGCCGCGAGCGTGCGCTGCGCCTCGGCGACATAGGAGCCGATATCGCGGTTGCGCATGTCGATATAGAGGTAGTTGACCAGCTGGGCGTTTTCGGTGCGGATCATCGGCGGGCCTTGGGCGAGCTGCACGCTTGCGACTTGGCCGAGCGGCACCGCCGGTCCGCCCGCGGCCTGCACCAGCACCTGTGTCGCGATGGCCTGCGGATCGTTCCTGAGGCCGCGCAGGTAGCGGACATTGACGGTGTAGCGCTCGCGCCCTTCGACGGTGGTAGTGACCGGTTCGCCGCCGAGGGCGATCGCTATCGTTTCCTGCAAATCGCCAACGGTGAGCGCGTAACGGGCGAGCGCGGGACGGTCGGGGCTGATTTCGACGTAATAGCCGTTCTGCACACGTTCGGCATAGGCGCTGGCGGTGCCGGGCACCGGCCGCACCGCCGCCTCGATCTCGCGCGACAGGCGGTCGATGCCGGCGAGGTCGGGTCCGTAGATCTTGATGCCGATCGGCGTGCGGATGCCGGTCGCGAGCATGTCGATGCGCGCCTTGATCGGCATCGTCCAGGCGTTGCTGATGCCGGGGAATTGCAGCGCCTTGTCCATCTCGGCGATCAGCGAATCCGTCGTGAAGCCGGCGCGCCATTCGGTCTCGGGCTTGAGGTTGATGATGGTCTCGAACATTTCGAGTGGCGCCGGGTCGGTCGCGGTCGCGGCGCGACCGGCCTTGCCGAACACGCTGGCGACTTCGGGGAAGCTCTTGATGATCCGGTCGGTGGTTTGCAGCAATTCGGCGGCCTTGGTGACCGACATGCCGGGCACGCTCACCGGCATGTACATCAAGGTGCCCTCGTTGAGTGTCGGCATGAACTCGGAGCCGAGCCGCGTCAGCGGGATCGCCGTCGCCGCGAGGATGAGCAGCGCGAAAAGGATGGTGAGCATCCTGGCCTGGAGAACAAAGGCGATGACCGGCCGGTAGAGCCAGATCAGCACCCGATTGATCGAGTTGCGCGCCTCCGGGAGAATGCGGCCGCGCACAAAGAGCTGCATCAGCACCGGCACGAGGGTGATCGACAGCAATGCGCCGCCGGCCATGGCGAAGGTCTTGGTCAGGGCGAGCGGCTTGAACAGGCGGCCTTCCTGGTCTTCGAGCGTGAAGACCGGCAGGAACGAGACGGTGATGACGGCGAGGCTGAAGAACAGGGCGGGACCGACTTCGAGGGCAGCCTTGGTGAGAAGGACGGCGCGCGAGGTGCCGGGTCCTGCGCGCTCAAGATGCTTGTGGGCGTTCTCGATCATGACAATCGCGGCGTCGACCATGGCGCCCAGCGCGATCGCAATGCCGCCGAGGCTCATGATGTTGGAGCTTTGGCCCATCAGGTGAAGCAGCCCCATCGCGATCAGCACGCCGACCGGCAGCATGACGATTGCCACCAGGGCGCTGCGGACATGCAGCAGGAAGACGATGCAGACCAAGGCGACAATGATGCTTTCCTCGCTGAGGGTCTGCTTCAGCGCGGCAATGGCGCGATGGATCAGATCAGAGCGGTCATACACTGCCTCGACCGTAACCCCCTGCGGCAGGGAAGGCGCAATCTCGGCGAGCTTCTGCTTGACGCTGTCGATGACCCGGAGGGCGTTCTGCCCGTCGCGTTGCAGGGCGATACCGCTCACCACCTCGCCGGTGCCGTTGAGCTCGGTGACGCCGCGGCGCTCTTCGGGGCCAAGCTCGACGCGCGCCACGTCGCCCAAGAGCACCGGCGTGCCGCCCTGCATCTTCAGCGCGATCTGCTCGATATCCCCGGCGTTGCGCAGATAGCCGCGCCCGCGCACGACATACTCGGTCTCGGACATCTCGACCACGCGACCCCCGACGTCGCGGTTGCTCGCGCGGATGGCGCTGGTCAGCTGCGAGAGGGTCAGGCCGTAGGCTTGCAGTTTCTGCGGATCGACGACCACCTGGTATTGCTGAATGAAACCGCCGACGCTGGCGACCTCCGCCACCCCATCAGCCTTGGTCAGCTGATAGCGCAGGGTCCAGTCCTGGATCGTGCGCAGTTCGGCGAGCGTGCGCTGCGCGCCGAGCACGACATATTGGTACACCCACCCGACGCCGGTCGCGTCGGGACCGAGTGACGGCGTCACCCCCTGCGGCAGACGTTTCGAGGCAAAGTTCAGATATTCGAGGACGCGCGAGCGCGCCCAGTAGAGATCGGTGCCGTCCTCGAATACGACATAGACGAACGACACGCCGAAGAATGAGAAGCCGCGTACCACTTTCGAGCGCGGCACCGCGAGCAAGGCCGTGGTCAGCGGATAGGTGACCTGATCCTCGATCACCTGCGGCGCCTGTCCGGGATATTCGGTGTAGACGATGACCTGGGTGTCGGAGAGGTCGGGGATCGCGTCGAGCGCCGTGTGGCGCACGGCGTAGATGCCGGCCAGCGTGATGAACGCCGTGGCGAGCAGCACGAGGAAGGCGTTGCCGGTCGACCAGCGGATGATGGCGGCGATCATGGCGCCTTGCCTTCCGCCGGCGGCGTGAAGCCTTGCAAGGCTGCGCGCAGATTGCTCTCGGCATCGATCAGGAAGTTGGCGCCGACGACGATCTCGCAGAGACTGCCTCCGTGATCAGCTGGCATACGCTGGAGATGTTCGTCCCGTCATTCTTCACGGGGGCGCTGATCGCCCGCTATGGCGCGCCGCGGATCATGCTCGCGGGGATGGCGCTGCTGATGGTCCATGTGGCGATCGCGCTCAGCGGCATCGATGTGCTGCATTTCGCGTCGGCGCTGATGTTCCTCGGCGTGGGCTGGAATTTCTCCTATGTCGGCGGCACCGCGCTGCTCACCGAAACATACCGCCCCTCCGAAAAGGCCAAGGTTCAGGGGCTCAACGATTTCCTTATCCTCGGCGTCGTCGTCGCCTCCTCGCTCGGATCGGGCGTGCTTCTGCATCACCTCGGCTGGACCGGCGTGAACTTGACCGCACTTCCGTTCCTGGGAGCAGCGGCTGTTGCGCTGGGCGCCTTTGCCCTGCATCAACGCGCCGCCCGCTCGCCGAGCGTGGCGTGAGGCCGCAAACCACCGGCTGAAGGCGCCGTGCCCTGGTTCCTCGCCCATGAGCCCCTGGTACGGCTTGCGTGCTTCATCGTCGTTTTCGCAGGGATGGCCCTTTGGGAATGGCTGGCGCCCCGCCGGGTGCAAGCAATCCACCGTCGGATACGCTGGCCGAACAATCTCGGCATCTCCGCGCTGAACACGGGAGTGCTCCGGATTATCTTTCCGACGGCAGGGGTCGGCATGGCGATATTCGCCGCGGCTCATAGCTGGGGCGTACTGAATATCGTCAATCCGCCACCCTGGATCGCCGTCGTGCTGTCGATCGTTCTGCTCGATCTCGCCATTTACGCTCAGCACGCCGCTTTCCACGCCGTCCCGTTCCTGTGGCGGCTGCACCGGATGCACCATGCGGACCTGGAATTCGATGTCACGACGGGTCTGCACTTTCACCCGATCGAGATCATCTTGTCGATGGTGATCAAGCTGGCGGTTATCTCCGGGCTCGGTGCGCCTGCCCTTGGCGTTCTCATTTTTGAGCTCCTGCTCAACGCCACCTCGATGTTCAATCACGGCAATGTCCGCCTTGCGACCGCCGTCGACCGCATTTTGCGATGGGCCGTGGTGACGCCGGAAATGCACCGCGTCCATCACTCGATCGTGCGCCGGGAGACCGACAGCAATTACGGTTTTAACCTGCCGTGGTGGGATCGCCTGTTCGGCACCTACCGCGCCCAGCCCGCAGCCGGCCACGAGGCGATGACGATCGGCATCCCGCAATTCCGCGATCCGGCGGAGCTGCGGCTCGACCGTCTGCTACTGCAACCCTTCCGCGGATAAATTCTAAACGCGTGGCTGAGAAGCATCGCTTCCTTCAGGAGTGCGGCGGCGATCTCGCTACGCACGCGCATCACGCGGCCGGATCGCTGGCGTTGGGGTAGAACAGCTGCTCGCCGTTGATCTTGTAATCGGCGATGGCCCGCTGTCCCTCCGGAGAGATCAGCCAGTCGATGAATTGCTGACCCAGTTCCTTCTTCACAGTCGGATGTTTCTGCGGGTTTACCAGCATGACGCCGTACTGGTTGAACAGGCGCTTGTCACCTTCCACGGCGATGACGAGGTCGCCCTTGTTCTTGAACGACAGCCAGGTGCCGCGATCGGAAAGGACGTAGGCATCGGCTGCGCTGGCGGTGTTGAGCGCCGCGCCCATGCCCTGGCCGATCTCCTTGTACCAGGGACCCTTCTCGGCAGCGATGTCGATGCCCGCGAGTTTCCACAGATTGAGCTCGGCGATATGCGTGCCGGATTTGTCGCCGCGCGAGATGAACGGTATGCCCTTGTCCTTGAGGGTCTTGAGCGCGGCGACGATATCCATCGATCCCTTGATCCCGGCCGGATCGCTCTTCGGCCCGATCAGGATGAAATCGTTGTACATGACCGGGTAGCGCTTCACGCCGAAGCCTTCGGCCAGGAATTTCTCCTCGGCTGACTTGGCGTGGACGAACACAACATCGGCGTCGCCGCGTCGCGCGGTATCGAGCGCCTGGCCGGTACCCAGCGCGATCACCTTCACATCGATCCCGGTCTTGGCCTTGAACAGCGGCAGGATGTGGCCGAACAGCCCCGAATCCTGCGTGGAGGTGGTCGAGGCGACGACGATCGATTTTTCCTGCGCATGCGCCAATGGCGCATGAAAGCAGATGGCGACCATCGCCATCAGACAGCGGCGGGCGAGCATGACGAGTCTCTCCTTTCCGGATCAGACGAGCAGTTCTCCGGCCATGAATTTTCGTGCTTCGGCAGTCTGCGGTGCGTCGAAGAACGCAGATGCGGCGCCGGCCTCGATCACCCGGCCGCGATGGAGCAGAACGACCTCGCCCGCGAGCCGTCTCGCCTCGCCAAGATCATGCGTCGACAACACAATCTTGATGCCGCGGCGACTGATGTCGCGAATGACATCCTCGATGGCCTTGGTGGCGGCGGGATCGAGGCTTGCAGTCGGCTCGTCGAGAAACAGCACGGCGGGGCTGCTGGCAAGCGCACGCGCCAGCGCGAGCCGCTGCTGCTCGCCCGCGGACAGTCGCCGGGCTGGCCTACCGGCCAAGTGCCCGAGGCCGACCAGCGCCAGAAGCGCCTCGCTTTCCCTCTTTTGCTGGCGGCGCGGAACGCCAGCCGCGCGCAGCGCGTAGCGGATATTGCCGCCGGCGCTGCGTCTCAGCATCACCGGGCGCTGGAACACGATGGCGCGCCGCATCGCCGGTGGGGCCTCGCATGTGCCCCAGGTGACGCACCCGCGCGAGGGGGTCGCAAGACCCATCGCGGTGCGCAACAGCGTCGTCTTGCCCGAACCGTTCGGCCCGATCAATACGGTCGGTGCGCCCGGCGCGAAGGTGAGCGTGATTCGATCGAGGATCGTCACCGCGCCGGTCGCGATGGTGACCTCGTCGAACTGAATCGGCAGATCGGCACTGGGCGCGCACATGGTCATCCCGCCAGGCGCTCGCCGGCGCGCCGCGCGGTCCAGGCGAGGACGTTGACGGCGATCACGATCGCGATCAGCACCAAGCCAAGCCCGACCGCGAGCGGCAAATCCCCTTTGGAGGTCTCCAGGGCGATTGCTGTCGTCATCGTGCGGGTGAAGCCCTCGATATTGCCGCCGACGATAATGATGGCGCCGACCTCCGCCGCGGCGCGGCCGAAACCGGCAAGCAGCGCGGTCACCAGGCTGAAGCGCGCGTCCCAGATCAGCGTCGCCACCCGGCCGAGCGGCCCGATATTCATCGCGGTGAGTTCGTCGCGGTACTCGGCCCACAAATCCTCGATCGTCTGCCGCGTGAGCGCGGCGATGATCGGCGCCACCAGGATCATCTGCGCGATGATCATCGCTTGTGGGGTGAACAGCAAACCCCAGGCTCCGAGCGGACCCGACCGCGACAGCGCGAGATACACCGCCAATCCGACCACGACCGGCGGCAGCCCCATCATCGCGTTGAGAACCACAATGACGGCTTCGCGGCCGGGAAAGCGGGTGAGCGCGATCAGCGCCCCGAACGGCACGCCGATCACCGCAGCGAGGAAGACAGCCGACAGGCTTACGATCAGCGAGAGCTCCACGATGCCGACGAGCACCGGGTCGGCGGTAAGCACGAGCTGAAGTGCTGAAAGGCCGTCCGGCATCGATCGATCCCATGTCGTCGCGCCAGTTGTTTGCATATGGCCACAACAGGGTCAATTTATGTAACATATGCACCTATGTGCATAGAGGCGCCGACGGTAATGCCCGAACTTCTCACCACCGACGAAGCCGCCGCCTACTTGCGCCTCTCCGAGCGCAAACTTTATGAGCTGGTGGCGAACGGTGCGGTGCCAGGCACCAAGGTGACGGGACGGTGGTTGTTTCCGCGCGCGGCGCTCGACCGCTGGGTCACGGCAGGACTGATTACTCCCGCGGCGCTCGCACGCGTCACGGCACCGCTGATCGTTGGCGGCAGTCATGACCCCTTGCTGGAATGGGCTCTGCGCGAAAGCCGCTGTGGCCTCGCCAGCCTGCCGGAGGGGAGCGAAGAAGGGTTGCGGCGGTTGACCCGGGGCGAGGTGACCGCCGCAGCGATCCACCTGCACGCGCTCGACGGCGATGACGAAGAGGCCAATCTCGCGGCGGTCGCCAATGCGCCGGGGCTGCACGACGCCGTCGTGATCGCCTTCGCCCGGCGCGAGCAGGGGATAATGGTCGCGCCGGGTAATCCGTACGAGCTCAGCGACGTTGCCTCGATCGGCAGACGCGGCGCGCGCATGGCGCAACGCCCGGCCGGCGCCGGAGCGCAACTCCTGTTGCTCGCATTGCTGGCGCGCGCCGGGATCGCGGCCGAGGAGATCGCGTTCGTGAAGCCGGTCTGTCCGACCGGCCCCGACATAGCCCAAGCAGTGCGGTCGGGACGCGCCGATTGCGGGATCGCGACCCGCTCGGTCGCAGTCGCCGCCGCGCTGGAATTCGTGCCGCTGACCTGGGAGCGCTTTGACTTCGTGCTGCGGCAGCGCGACTATTTCCTGCGGGGACCGCAGGCGTTGATCGCCTTTATGCGCTCCCCGGAGCTTCGCGAGCGGGCAACCGAGCTCGGAGGCTATGATGTTGCGGCGGTCGGCGAAGTGCGTCTCGTCAATTAGAACCGTCCCTTCTCCTGACCGCCAAGCCGCGATCGAGAAGGGGGATTTGTATTCGGCCTTGAGCAGGCCGGTTGTGCATTGATGACGCCAATGTGACGCGAGAGAGTATGTCGGGCTTGAAATCCGGGCTTATCGAACTCGATGCCACGGCAGCCCGCCATTTGGAATAGCGGCCGCTTTCCGCCTTCAGGCTCGCGGCCTCAAAGGAACGTGCCTCCAAGCCTGCGGGTCGAACTCGACACCGGCGGTTCGGCATTCCGGCCCGTATCACAGCCGATCAAGCGCGGCCACGGCCGATCGGCTGTTCTTGACATTGCCAGAGCAATTCAGCCTGCGGGCGCGTCGAGCTCGACGCTCGTATCCGGCAGGCCAGAAAAAATCTCCGCTATGGATGGGGGTCGGGAGACGCCGGGCGCCGCCGCGAGGCTGGCTTCCGGGGAGCGGTGGCTTGAACGGCGCTCGCCTTCGTGCCTTTGGTCGGCGCCTCAGATTTGGTCGGCGCTTTAGCTTCCTCCGGCTCGGCGGGGATCGCCTGCCAGCCGGTCATGCCTTGAAGAATGCGGTCTGCGTTCCTGACGGGAGTCACATGGCCGTAATGGTCCTCGATCATGGCGACCGAGGTGCCCATCTGCTGGGCCAGGAAATAGGAGTCGACGCCCTCGCTGAGACGGAACGTCGCGTAGGTATGCCGGAAGCTATAAGTGGAGCGGGGAATCCCCGAAGGGCCTTGCCGTAGCTCTGCCTCGATGAGGAGATCTTCGATCATGTTTTGATAGAGCGATAGGGCGGGCTTGCCCGTGTGGGTCGTGAAGACGCGGTCATCCGGCCCCGACGCCTTGGCGATGGTGCGGATGCGCTCGATATACTCGGCGACGCTGGCGGGGGCGACGAGTTCGCGCGTCTTGCCTTTGCCGGTGACCCGCAGCACGGCGACATCGCGCGCCTCGCGGTCCTTGCGGATCGTTACATCGCGCCAGCGGAGGTTCTTTGCTTCCGAGGGGCGCATGCCGGTATTGCACATGATCAGCACGAAATTATAGGCGACGGTGCGATACCAGTCGCTTGACGGGCGGTTCGCGGCCTTCACCCACGACCGCCCGACGGTGTGAAGTTTGCGGTATTCCTCTGGACTGAACGCGTCGCGGCGCATCTTCGCGAGCGTCGGTCTGCCTTGAAACAGTTGATCTGCCCTGATGTAGCGCTTTTTGGCCGCGTGGCTCATCACGGAGCGGAAGATGGACATCTCGAAGCGGATGGTGGCATCGCTCACCTGCTCGCGCAGACGCCCCTTGCCGTGCTCGCGCCGCCAGGTCGGATAATCGTCCCAGCGGTCTTGACCGATCAGATTGATCTGGGTCGAGCCGACATAAGGATCGAGGCTCGCCTTGATGACGGATTGGCATTTGCGCCAGCGGGCGTCTGAGACCTGGCCGGTCGCCGCGCGCCGCTTCTGCTGCTCAACGTATTCCTTGGCGATCTGGCTGAACGAGTGGTTGAAGATCGGAACGTCGTGCTTGATGCGGAAGCGCAGATCCGCGTCGTGATCGTAGGCGCGGTCACGCGCGGACGCGACATCTGCGGTCTTGAGCGAGATCGTCTTGTACCGATCGCTCTTGGGGAGCTTGACGCGGCAGTACCAGTTGCGATGCTGGACGTCGCCGCGCCGGAAGATCACGAGGCCGGGTTTGAGTTCTTCCTTGTCCGTCAGAAATGCCATGTACGCTATTGTCCTGTGTAGAAATCGTGTAGGCTTTTGCTCTAAGCCCTTGATTCGCCGTATCCGTGTAGGTGACGTGCAGGAACATTATGCCAAAAATATTGAACAATGTCAAATGATTAAGAAAGAACGCTCATCCCGGCGAAGGCCGGGACCCACCCGTCAACAGTCTCGGGCGCGGATCGATGGGTCCCGGCCTTCGCCGGGATGACGGATTAATTTATTGATCGGTCGGAGAATCTCATAGCGCGCTCCTCCTGCTCCCGCCACCGCCGTCAATCGTGAGGATCGTGCCGGTCGTGTAGGCCGAGCGGTCGGAGGCGAGAAAGGCCGCCATATAGCCGATCTCCTCGGGTTTGGCGGCGCGGCCGAAGGCCAGCGGCTTCATCAGTTCGGTCCATTTTTCGGGGTCGCCGAAATTGGTCTGGGCGCGCGTCTTCATCAGGGTGATCAGCCGCTCGGTCATCACCGGGCCGGGGTTGATGCCGACGACCCTGAGGTTGTCGCGCGGCGCGGTCCCGCCGATCGCCCGGGTGAAGGCCATCAAGGAGGCGTTACCCGACGAGCCGGCGACGTACTCGAAATCGGGGTTCTCGCCGGCCGCGCCGAGGATGTTGATGATGACGCCGTTCTTGCGCGCCGCCATCAGCGCGTAGAACCGCCGCGTCATGTTGATGTAGCCGAACACCTTCAGATCCCACGCCTCGCGCCAGCGCGCCTCGTCGATCTGGGCGATGTTGCCGCCCGGGATCGCCCCGGCGTTGTTGATCAAAAGATCGGTCTCCGAGCATTCGGCGGCCAGCTTGTCGACATTCCTGCTGTCGCTGAGGTCGAGCGCGTAATAGCGCACGGCGACATTGTGCTCGCCGGCGATCTTGGCGCGCACCGCTTCAAGATCGGCAGCGGTGCGCGACACCAGCACGAGGTCGACGCCCTCCTCGGCCAACACCTCAGCGCAGGCGCGGCCGATCCCCTTCGACGCGCCGGTGATCAGCGCCTTCTTCCCTCGCAGACCCAGATCCATCGCAATCTCCCTATTTGGTGTCCGCCGTCTTGGCGCCGACCGTGATCCGCAGCACGGCGGTATCGTCGAGCTGTACGTTTTCGAGCCGCAGCGACACCGCGCCGACCGGGCGCTGCCAGTATTCGTTGCGGTCGAGCCACACGAGATAGGGCGCGCTGTCCCGAACGATCTGCAGGTTCACGGGGCCGGGCGCGCGAGTGATGACCTGCTGTCCAAAGTTGCCGCCGTAGCCGATCGTGTCGATCAGGTGCTGCATCGCGGTCTTGTCGTCGGGCGGCAGCGCCGCCGCCAGAAAGCTCTTGCCGAGATCGGCGGCGAAGATGCCGTCGCGCGGATCGTCGATGAAACCGCGGGCGATGGCGAGGTCGATGGCGGTGATGCGCCCATCGGCGCCGACGGCGGCCGAGAGGGTCGCCAGATCGTGGAATTTCTCCCCGCTCGGCTTGAAGACCGCCGCGCCCGCGGCCGGAGACGCCACCGGCGCGAAGTGGAACCACTGGAAGAGCTCGGTCTTGGTGGCGTCATCCAGGCTCATGCCGATAAAACCGAGCGGCGCGCTCTCGGCGCGCGCTATGCCGAGCTTCTTGCAGATATCCGCCAGCAGCATTTGGGCATCCTCCAGCGTCCCGGTCCCGGGCGAAACGTGCAGCACGGTCGTGTCCGCAACCCAGCGCGGCTCGAAGAAGTCGGCCGTCGGCATCACTCCGGCGTTGCCGATGTAGTTGATGTCCTCGAGCGTCGCCTCGTCCATCCGTGAGCGAAAGAAATGCGTCACCGAGCGCGGCTGCATCGCCTGCAGGATCGGCTGGAGCAGGCGCTGGGCCTCCGCCAGCGCGGCGTCGCGGTCCAGGGGGACGCCCACGTCCGTCAGCGCGATCGACCAGCGCTCGCCGGCAGGATGGTCATGCCACTCCGCGACGAGGCTGAACGGCGCCTGGCGGGGCGGCGATGCGCCGGCATGGTTGATCGCCACGATCGTCGCAACCGCTTGTGCCGCCGCGATCAGGACCGCGGGTGTCAGTCGCTTGACCGACAAGGGTCGATCGACTCGAGGCTGTTCCATGAACCGGATGATCGCACCTTAATCCAGCTTGATCCAGGTCAGCTCGTGCTTGTTGTGGTAGAGATGGCGCAGCGTCGAGCCCGGAATTGCGGCGAAGCGCGCGGCAATCTCATGATCCGTCTTGCCCTGGAACTTGAGCGTGCAGACAAAGCGGCGGCAGGTGCCGGCAGCGAGCCAGCGCTCGACCAGCGCCAGGAGCCGCGCCGGATAGCACACGACATCAGAGAACAGCCAGTCCACGGGCCCGACCGCAGCGGGGTCGAGGGCGAAGGCGCTCTCGGCCCGGTATTCGAGGCCGGGCAACGTCGCGATTGCGGGTGCGAGCGGGGCGCGGTCGACGCTGATCACTCGGGCGCCGAGGCGCGCCAGCGCCCAGCTCCAGCCGCCGGGGCTGCTGCCGAGATCGAGACAGACCTCGCCGGGACCGGGACAGCGGCCGATTAGGGTCAGGGCTTCCCATAATTTGAGATAGGCCCGGCTCGGCGGGCCGGTGCGGTCCGCGACAAAGCGCGCTTCGCCATTGGGAAACGGGCTGGTGCAATAGGGCGATGCGAGCACCGTGTTGGCATCGAGCAATGTCCAGGAGCCGAGCGGCGCCGTCGGCGCAGGCCCTCCGAAAACCAGCGGCTTTGCCGAAACCACCGGCAATTGTGCCTGGATCAGCATCGCGCGCCGGTGCTGGCGCGGCGCATAGGGCGCCCAATTGCGCTGGATCGCGCGTAGCTGGCGGGCAGCATCGGCGATCGAGACGATCGGGATCTCGTGCGGCTCGAGCCAGATGTTCTGCGCCCAGGCGGCGGCGCGCGGCGCGCCACGCGCGACCAGCAGCCGCTCGCAAGCGGCTTCGACCGGCCCGACCTCGTGCGCGAGCTCGGCGACAAACCCATCGGCCGCGATATACGCGGTGCGCTGCGGCGGACCCACCGATTCCGGCGGCGATTGCGAGGCTGGGTTTATGTCGTGCGTCCTTCGAGACGCCCGCGTTGCGGGCTCCTCAGGATGAGGTTTTTTCTTCATGCCATCACAAGCCTACGTCATCCTGAGGAGGCGCGAAGCGCCGTCTCGAAGGACGCACATTTCCTCATGCGATGTTGGTTTAGAGGCCAAACAAGCTTGGCGGGGTGCGCGGCTTTTGCCAAAGTACCGCGATGGATAGCAATAGCGACACCGCCGCGCTCGCCGGCATGATCCACGAGGCGCGACGCGCGGTCGTGTTTACCGGCGCCGGCATCAGCACGGAGTCGGGGATCCCGGATTTCCGCAGCCCGGGTGGCTTCTGGACCCAGATGGCGCCGATTTATTTCGACGATTTTCTCGCGTCCGAGGCAGCACGGCGCGAGACCTGGCGGCGCCGCTTCGCGATGGAGGACAAATTCGCCGGCGCCGAGCCCAATCGCGGCCACCGCGCCGTCGATGCTCTGGTGCGGCGCGGCAAGGTCGGTGCCGTCATCACCCAGAACATCGACGGGCTTCACCAAGCCTCCGGCATTCCGGCCGAGAAGATCATCGAGCTGCACGGCAATACCACCTACGCCACCTGCCTCGATTGCGGCACGCGCCACGAGCTCGCCGACATTCGCGTCGCCTTCGAGCGGGACGGCGAGGCGCCGCGCTGCCGGCGTTGTCGCGGCTTCGTCAAGACCGCGACGATCTCGTTCGGCCAGGCGATGCCGCAGGCGGAGATGCGCCGGGCCGAGATCGCGACCTTGGCCGCCGATTTGTTCATCGTGCTCGGCTCCTCGCTGGTGGTCTATCCGGCGGCCGGGTTTCCCGAGCTGGCCAAGCGCAACGGCGCGACGCTGGCAATCGTCAACCGCGAGCCGACCGGGCTCGACCCGATCGCCGATCTGGTGATCCACCAGGGCATCGGCGATACGCTCGGCGCTGCGGCCGGCGTCAATTAGCATGTTACGGAGCGTTGATGGCACACGAGCATGATCACGCGGGCGAGGAGCACGCCGCGCCGCACCATCACGAATGCGGCAATCTCTTCGGCTGCGGGGACGAGAAGGGCATCGGGATCCTCCGCGAGGACATCAAGGACGGCGCCGTAACGCCGAAGAGCGCCGACCGCCTGTCGCAGATGGACGAAATCGACCATGAGCGGCTCGATGGGTTTCTGAGCGAGCGCGGGCATGCCCGCCGGCAATTGCTGCGGGCCAGCAGCTTTATGGGTGCGCTCGCCGCGGTGATGCCCGCCTTCGCCAAGCTGGCGCAGGCGGCGACCTCCGGCGCGGCCGCACCGGCGGCCCCAGGAGGCCGCCTTCATATTGTCGAGTCTACCAAGGAAACCGTGCGGCTCGGTGTGTTCGACGCGACGCTGCCGCCGGTTCTGACGGTCGATTCCGGCGATACGGTGAGCTTTCCCAACACCTGGTCGCATTTTCTCAATGAGATGCAGCCCGGCGTGTCGATCGACCGTCTCGCGCAATTGCGGACGAGCAATCCCGGGCGTGGGCCGCATTCGATCATCGGCCCGATCGCGGTCAAGGGCGCCGAGCCGGGCGACGTCGTCGAGATCCGCTATCTGCGCCTGCGCCCGGTCAATTGGGGAGCGGTGTTCAACAACCCGGCCTCGCTCGGGACCGGCCTCCTACCCAATGATTTTCAGCAGGGCCAGATCAAGTACGTCGATCTCGATCTGGCGCATATGAAGGGCAAGTTCGCCCCCGACATCAGCGTGCCCTTATCGCCGTTTCAGGGCACGCTCGGGGTGGCGCCCCCCGACGGCTTCTTCCCGCCGCTCAGCCCGGGGATCACCAGCTCGGTGCCGCCCGGCCCCCATGCCGGCAACCTCGACCTGCGCGAACTGGGCGAGGGCTCGACGCTGTTCATCCCGGTGTGGCAGCCGGGCGGGCTGATCTACACCGGCGATTCGCATGCCGTGCAGGGTGATGGCGAGATCAGCCTGACCGCGCTCGAAACCCGCATGCAGGAAGTTCGCATTCAAATCATCCTGCACAAGCAGAAGAAATTTGCCTGGCCGGTTGCGGAGACCGCGACGCACTGGATCACCGTGGGGCTCGACAAGGACCTCAACGCGGCGATGACGCTGGCCGCGCGCAACGCAATCGACTTCCTGGCGACCCGCGCCAAGCTCACCGCGCTCGACGCCTATGCCCTCTGCAGCATCGCGGTGAGCTTCCGGGTGACCCAGGTCGTCGACATCGTGCGCGGGGTTCACGCCCTCATTCCGAAGAACCTCTTCACCGGCGAGCTGCGCCGTCAGATCGCGGTCGTCTGATTTCGTCTCGGAGCGCGGGCGTCCCGCCCCGGGGAAGCCCGCTGTCGCGAAGGGAGAACAACGATGAGATTGGATGGCAAGGTCGCGCTGATCACCGGCGGCGCCTCGGGAATGGGGGCCAGCATGGCGCGGGTGTTCGCCGGCGAAGGCGCCAAGGTGTCGGTCGCCGACATGCTCGAAGACGAGGGCAAAAAGCTCGTCGACGAGATCACCCGGGCAAACGGCGCGGCGATCTTCCAGCGCCTCGACGTGACCAGCGAAACCGAATGGCAGGCCGCAATCGCCGCGACCCTGACCGCGTTCGGCAAGCTCGACATCCTCGTCAACGATGCCGGGATCAGCGGCAGCGCGGTCGACGACCTGTTCGATACCGCGGCCTGGCAGCGGTTGATTGCGGTCAACGCGACCGGAGTCTTTCTCGGCATGAAATTCGCCATCCCCGAGATGCAGAAGGCGGGCGGCGGCGCGATCGTCAACATCTCGTCGATTTCCGGCGTCACCGGCCAGCGTGGCATCCATGTCGGCTACAACGCCTCGAAGGGCGCGGTCCGCACCCTGACCAAGGCGGCCGCCGTGCAGCACGGGCGCGACAATATCCGGGTCAACTCGGTGCATCCCGGGCTGATGCCGCCGATGCGCACCTCGGGCCGGACCGCCGACCCGGCGGTGCGGGCGAAAATGCTCGAAGGCGTGCCGCTGCGCCGGGCCGGGCGGGTCGAAGAGGTGGCGAACGCGGTGCTGTTCCTCGCTTCCGACGAGGCTTCCTACATCACCGGGACCGAGCTTTACGTCGATGGCGGGTTTCTTGCCGTTTGAGGATCAAGGGGGAGAATGACGATGTCCTACACGCTTGATGGATTCTGCCGCGATTGCCACGCCGCGCTCAAGGCCGACACCGGCCCCGGCGGGCGCGAGGCCGTGCGCGGCCTGTTGGAACGGCTGCTCGCCGACCGCGAATTCCTCGCCGAGCATGTCCTGTCGGCGCCGCCCGGCCGGCACACGCTGTACGAGGACCCGGAGCTTGGCTTTGTCGTGCTCGCCCATGTCAATCCCAGCGCCGGCAAGTCGCCGCCGCACGACCACGGCGCGTCCTGGGCGGTTTACGGCCAGGTCACCGAACATACCGACATGACCGAGTGGCGCCGCATCGGCGGCGGGGAAGGGGCGGCGGGTCCGGCGAGCCTCGAAGTCGCGCGCCGCTACCGGCTGGAGCCCGGCCGCGCCGGGATCTACGACATCCGCGCGATCCACGCGATCGATTATCCCGCCGGCGCCCGATTCGTTCGGGTGACCGGGACCGACCTCGAAGGGGTGCCGCGGCTCAAATTCGACCTGGCGCAGGGCGAAGCCCAGATCATCGAAAGCGTCTCAACCGGCCCGGCCTGAAGTCCGCGCGGCCGCGCCGGCGGGGCCGGGCGCCGCTCAGGCGGCGGTTCTCACCCAGGTGGGGGCATAGTTGGCGACGAATTGCGGCATGAGGTCCGCGGCCATCGGCCGGCTTATGTAATAACCCTGGGCCATGTCGCAGCCCAGGTCGATCAGGGTCTTCAGCGCTGCGGCGTCCTCGACGCCCTCGGCGACGCTCTGCAGCCCGAGCTTGCGCGCCAGGTCGATGATGATCTCGACGATGACCCTGCAACCGGCGTTGCGCATCATTTGCGTGACAAATGAGAGGTCGATCTTGATCTCCGAGAACGGCGCCTTCTGGAGCTGCACCAGCGAGGAATAGCCGGTGCCGAAATCGTCGATCGACAGCTTGAACCCCTTGAGCCGCAACCGGGTCAGGACGTCCATCATCTGCACGGCCTCGCGCATCGCGCCGGTTTCGGTCAGTTCGAGGGTCAGGACCGCCGGATCGATTGCCGCATTTAGGCAATGTTGCTCAAGCCGCTCCGGCAGATCGAGATCCACCAGGTCGCTCGCCGAAAAATTCACCGCGACCGCGATTTCGAGGTTGAGATGGTCGGCACGCCAGCGGGCCGCCTGCGCCGCCGCCGTGGCGATGACCCAATCCGTCACGCGATGGATCAGACCGGTCTCTTCCGCGAGTGCAATGAATTGCGTCGGTCCGATGATCCCCTGCGTGGGGTGACGCCAGCGCAGGAGCGCTTCGGCGCCGGTAATCCGCCCGAGGCGGCAATCGAGCTTTGGCTGATACTCGAGGAACAGCTCATTCGCCCCGAGCGCCGCCTGGAGATCTTTGGATAGCAACGGTTTCGAACCCCGCTTGAACCCGGCGAGCCGGGTTTGCAGGTTCTCTACCCGCATCGGCTTCGGCAGCGCTTCGCTCATATTGAGACCGCGATCGCGCCCGAGCTGTATCGCCGATTCCAGTATTTTTACATCTGAGCCGCTGGTCAAGACGACATGCGCGGGGCAGTTGTCGGCCGCGAGGCTACGCAGCAGCTGAATGCCGTCAGTGCCGGGCATCTTCAGGTCCAGCATGATGACGGTCGGGTGCCAATGCCGGGCCACGTTCATGAAAGCGGAGGGATCGTCGGTAACGACCACCTCGAACCCGGAAGCCTTGGCAACTTTCTTGACGAATTGCCCCAAGGCCGGCTCGTCATCAATCACCAGCAACCGGTCGCCGAAGAGGTCGTCAGCCATGTTCGTGCTCCATCCCCATCCCGTATGGTGATATCGCGAGTGTATCGCATAAAGCCAACCTTAGAAGACAATAAATAGATTATTTACGAGAGTATGTTGAAAACACCACTCGTATTAGGGGATAATTCTTCCTATATAAGCGTAGAGATCTCCCCATTTTTCTGCCGGGCGAGCGGGTTCCCGGTGCCGTGCCGTTATGGCAGGAAGCCGGAATATGTCGCTTTTGTCCGCGATCGCGCCCAGCCCCTCGGCCGGCCCCAGCAGCGTGAAACTCCCTCACACCCTGGGCCTGCGTGGCCGCCTGATCTTGCTGCTGCTGGCGGCGTTTGGCGCGCTGGGCTGCATGCATGCATGGCGTTTCGTTCACGAACGCGACGATCAGATCAACGGCGCCAGGGCGGAGCTTCTCGGCCACGCGAGATTGATGGCCGTCCGACAGCAATCCCTCCTGGAGCGAGGCGATGCGATCCTGAATGGGTTGCTGATGATCCCCGAACTAATGCCGGGCAGTTCGGCAGAAGCATGCGCGCAGTTCCTCGCCGCGCGGCTCAGGCAGGAGCCGACGTTCTCTCAAATCGGAAAGATGCAGCCCAATGGGGATGTGAACTGCACGGCAGTTCCCGGCCATGGTGACGCTAACGGCGCCGACCGCGACTGGTTTCAGCAGACCTTGCAGACGCGCGAGATGATTATTTCCGACGTGATAATAAGCCATACCCTGGGTACGCCCGTAATCGCCCTCGGTAAGGCGATGCGCGATGCGGGCGGACATGTCACGAGCGTGTTCTACCTGTCGCTCGGCCTGGAATGGCTTGAGCAGGAAGTCACCAGGACACAATTGCCTGAAGGTGCCAGCCTCACGGTGGTGGACGGACGGGGTGCCGTCGTGTTGCGCTACCCCGACCAAGCGGCCTGGACCGGCAAGAGCGCAGCGTACCTTCCCGTCGTCCAGCACACCCTGACCGAGGGTGGCGAAGGCACCCTGGAGGGAACCGGGCTGGGCGGGGCAAAAATGCTGTTTGCTCATGTGCCGCTGTTGACTGCGGCCTCGGGCAGCCATTACCAACTATTGCTGGCCATTCCCAAACAGCTTCTGGAGGCCCCGGCGCGGCGCGATGCGTTGTTCAGCCTCGGCGCCGCGTTGGCCGTCTTGATCGCCACGATGGGCTGGGTGGTCGTCGGTGGCAATCGGCTGCTGCTCAAGCCCTTATTGAGGCTGTCGCGAACCGCGACCCGCCTCAAGGCAGGCCAGTTCGGCGCGCGCAGCGGGCTGCCGCACGGCGACGACGAGATCGGACGGCTGGCCGCGGCGCTCGATGAAACGGCCGCTGCGATCGAGGACAGGGACACTGAGCGAAAGCTCGCCGAGCGGGCGCTCCGCGCGAGCGAGGCCCAGTATCGCCGGCTCTTCGAGGCGGCCAAGGATGGCATCCTGATCGTCGATGTCGAGACCGGGATGATCATGGATGTGAACCCGTTCTTGATCGACATATTGGGCTATTCGCACGAGGCGTTCCTGCGAAAGAAGCTCTGGGAAGTGGGATTTTTCAACGACATCGTCGACAACCAGGCCAACTTCGAGGAATTGCAGGAGAAGGGGTACATCCGCTACGAAAATAAGGCGCTGAAAACGGCCGATGGTCGGCGAATAGAGGTGGAGTTCGTCAGCAACGTCTATCTCGTCAACGACCATAAGGTGATCCAGTGCAACATCCGCGACGTGACCGAGCGCAAGGTAGCCGCGCAAAAAATCCAGGCACAAATGGAGCGGGCCGAGGCGCTCCTGGAGGCTGCTCCCGATCCGGTGGTAATCGTCGACAGCGCGGGTCTGATCGTCATGGTCAATGCCCGAACCGAGATCGTATTCGGCTATCCGCGCGCGGAGTTGCTCGGCCAGTCGGTCGAGATGCTGATCCCAGAGCGGCTGCGCGCTACGCACCTCGCCGGGCGCGATCTGCGCGCGCGCCGCCGCGACGGCAGCGAACTTGTGGTGGATGTGAGCCTCAGCCCGCTGGCAACGCCGGAGGGGCCGCTGGTCATCAGTACGGTCAGGGATGTAACCGAGCGCCGCCAAACCGAGGAGCAGCTTCGCCAAGCTCAAAAGATGGAGGCGATCGGCAATCTGACCGGCGGCATGGCGCATGATTTCAACAATCTGCTCGGCATTATCATCGGGAACCTCGACCTGCTGCGCGATCGGCAAGGCGGTGATCCCGATTTGGACGAACTGACCGGCGAGGCCCTCGACGCGGCGTTGCGCGGCGCCGATCTGACCCGGCGGCTGCTCGCCTTCGCCCGCCGCCAACCGCTCCAGCCAACGCGCGCCGACGTCAATGAGCTGATCGTCGGAATCGTCAAGCTGCTGGAGCGGACGCTCGGAGAACAGATCCAGATCACCCTGGATCTCAATCCCAACACCTGGCCCGTGATCGTTGACCCGGCGCAGCTCGAATCGGGCCTGACCAATCTTGCGACCAACGCGCGCGACGCGATGCCCGGCGGCGGTCAACTGAAAATTGTGACGGGGAACAGGTCGCTCGACGCCGACTACGCCTTGCTACACGCGGAGGTGCAGCCTGGCGACTATGCGATGATCGAGGTCAGCGACACCGGGACCGGGATGCCCCCGGAGGTCGCGAGCCATGTTTTCGAGCCTTTCTACACAACCAAGGAACCAGGCAAGGGAACCGGTCTTGGCCTCAGCATGGTATTCGGGTTCATCAAGCAATCCGGCGGGCATATCAACGTTTACAGCGAGGTCGGGATCGGGACGATTTTACGTCTCTATCTGCCGCGCGCCGAAATCGGCGCAGAGGCGGGCGGGGCGATCATGGCCGCCGCTCTGGTTCACGGCAGGGGTGAAAGCGTGCTCGCGGTCGAAGATAATGCGAGCCTGCGCCGCGTAGTTGTGCGTCAGCTCACCGAACTCGGCTATCGCGTCTTGGAGGCGGAGGATGCGGCCGCGGCGTTCCGGATCCTCCACAGCCAGCAGGTGGATATCCTGTTCACCGACATCGTCATGCCCGGCGGGACCAGTGGCTACGATCTTGCCCGCACCGTGCTGTCGCGATGGCCGCACATCAAGGTCGTGCTGACCTCCGGGTTTCCCGAAAACCGGACCAATGGCGACGCCAACGCACCCAACCTGCGGCTGCTGAGCAAGCCCTACCGCAGAGACGATCTCGGCCGGATCATCCGCGAGGCTCTCGACGCATGACATCGGCGCCGGCGAAGGCTTGGTAAAGTCGAGAAGGCAACCGCCGTCACTCGGCGGCGGCGCTCTCGGTCACCTCTGTTTCGGTGAGATTGCCCTTCATCTGGACCAGCGCCCGCATCAGCATCTCGCGCGCGGCCGGGGGCAGCCCGGCGCACGCCGCCTCGCGGGTCTCCGCATTCAGTGCCAGGACCCGATCGACCACGCCCCAGGCGCGCAGGGTCAGCCACAGCGTGCGTACCCGCCGGTCGGTCGGATGCAGGCGGCGTTCAACCAGGCCTTCCTCGTGCAGGCGGTCGATTATCCGCACAAGGGCGATCGGCTCGATATCGAGCATCGTCGCCACCGCGGCCTGGCTCAGCCCCTCGTTGCGGGCGATAAGAAGCAGTGCGCGGGCCTGCTCGCGGGTGATCGGCAGCCCGGTCTGCCGCGCGCGCCGCTCGAAGCGGCGGCGGATCAGCCGCGCGACATCGCGCATCATGGCGCCGATATTGGGCTGGAGCGCGGCCGGGTCCGGGCGGCTCGCGGGCTCGGCTTCGGGCGGCGGGCGCGTCAGCGGCGCTACCGGAACGGCATCATTCGGCGCCATGGGGATCCTCCACCAATCCCGGTCTCGGCGTGTCGCTCAGCGCTTCGGCGAGGCGCGACGGACGGCGCGACCCGCCGAGGAATCGGCTGAGTCGGTCGAGATAGAGGTAGATGACGGGCGTCGTGTAGAGGGTCAGCCATTGCGAGATCAGCAGCCCGCCGATGATCGCGACGCCGAGCGGCTGCCGCAGTTCCGCGCCGCCACCCTGGCCAAAGGCGATCGGCATCGCGCCGAACAGCGCCGCGAAGGTCGTCATCATGATCGGGCGGAAGCGCAACAGGCAGGCCTGATGGATCGCCTCCTGCGGGCTCTTGCCCTCCAGCCGTTCGGCCTGCAACGCGAAGTCGATCATCATGATCGCGTTCTTCTTGACGATGCCGATCAACAGGATGATGCCGACGATTGCGATGACCGACAGGTCGTAATGCATCAGCCTCAACAGCAACAGCGCGCCAACCCCGGCCGAGGGCAGCGCCGACAGGATCGTGATCGGATGGATGTAGCTTTCGTAGAGAATGCCGAGCACGATGTAGACGACGAGGATCGCTGCGGCGACCAGCAGCGGCATCGACGACAGCGAGGCCTGGAAGGCCTGCGCCGTGCCCTGGAACGATGTGTTGAGGGTGGGCGGCGCGTGCAGCCGCTCCGCCGCCGCCTGGATCTTTTCGACAGCCTGGCCGAGGGCGATCCCGGGGGCGAGGTTGAACGACAGTGTCACCGCCGGGAAGATGCCCTGGTGGCTGATCATCAACGGTTCGGTCGTGCGGGTGAAATGAGCAAAGCTGCTCAGCGGCACCTGCGCACCGGTGGAGCTGGACACGTAAATCTTGGACAGCAGGTTCGGATCGTGCTGGTACTGTGGCTGTACTTCGAGGACCACTTTATATTGATTGGTCGCGGTATACATCGTCGCGACCTGCCGTTGGCCGAAGGCGTCGTAAAGCGTCTGGTCGATCTGGTTGGCCGACAGGCCGAGACGCGAGGCGGTATCGCGGTCAACCTGGATCGCCAAGTGTGCGGCGGCAATCTGCTGGTCGGAAGCGACATCCTGGAGCTCGGACAGCTTGTGCATCTCCGCTTCGAGGATCGGAGCCCAATGATTGAGTTCTTCGTTGTTGGTGTCGGTCAGCGTGTACTGGTATTGCGTGCGGCTGAGGCGGCCGCCGACCGTGATGTTCTGCGGCACCTGCATAAAGAACTTCGCGCCCTCGATATCGGCCATCTTTTTGCGCAAGCGCTGGATGATCTGCTCCGCGGTGGCGTCACGCTGGTCATAGGGCTTCAACCCCCAAAAGATGCGCGCGGTGTTCTCCGCGGGATTGTAGGGCGTTGCGCCGTCATAGGAGAAAACGCCCTCGACGCCAGGATCCTGCCTGACGATATCGACGACCTGCCGCCGGATCTTGTCGGTCAGGGTCATCGAAGCGTCTTGGCGAACGTTGAGCTCGCCAAAGACGAACCCGGTATCCTGCTGCGGGAAAAAGCCCTTTGGCATGATGACGTAGAGATAGCCGGTCGCAACCATCAGCAAGAGGGTCGCGATCAACGCCGACAATTGGTGGCGAAAGATGAAATTGAGGCCCCGGTCGTAGCCGTTTAATGTTGCCTGGAAGACCCTTTCGGCGCCGCGATTGAAGCGGCCCTTGGGGTGCAGCCCTTCCTGCTTCAAAAACAGCGAGCACATAACCGGGGTGAGCGTCAGCGACACGACCGCCGAGGCTACGACCGCGACCGCAACCGTCACGGCAAATTCGCGGAACAGCCGGCCGATGATTCCCCCCATGAAGAACAGCGGGATGAACACCGCGATCAGCGAAAAGGTGATCGAAATGATCGTAAAGCCGATCTGCCCGGCGCCCTTCAGCGCGGCCTCGAACGGCCGGTCGCCCTGCTCGAGATAGCGCACGATGTTCTCGATCATGACGATCGCGTCGTCGACGATAAAGCCGACCGAGATCGTCAATCCCATCAGCGAAATGTTATCGATGCTGTAACCGCCGGCATACATGACGCCGAACGTCGCAAGCAGCGACAACGGTACTGCCAGGCTCGGGATCACCGTCGCCCATAGGGTTCGCAAAAACAGGAAGATCACGATGATGACAAGGCCGATTGTCAGCATCATCGTGAATCGCACGTCATGGATGGAAGCGCGGGTCGTTTCCGAGCGGTCGGACATCAGGTCGACATGGACCGCCGGCGGCAGCGACTGCTCCAGCTTCGGCATCAATGCCTTGACCCGATCTACCACGTCGATCGTGTTGGCGCCCGGGGCTTTCTGGATGGCGATACCCTCCGCCCGCTGGTCGCCGAACCACGAACGCAGGCGCTCGTTCTGCACCGAATTGATAGCGTCCCCGACATCCTTGATGCGCACCGGCGCGCCGTTTTTGTAGGCGATGATGATGTTGCCGTACTGCTCGGCATTGAACAGCTGATCGTTGGTGTCGAGCGCGATTGCCTGCTGCTCGGTTTGGATCTCCCCCTTCGGACGGTTTACGGTGGCCGCGACAAGCGCATTGCGGACATCTTCCATGCCCAGACCCTTTGCCGCGAGCGCCCCCGGATTGATCTGGACGCGGGCGGCGTAAGGCATCGAACCGAACACGAAGACCTGCCCGACCCCGGGTTCAGTCGACAGCCGTTCCGCGATGACATTGTTCGCGTACTGGTCCACCTCGTACGGCGGCACCGCATCGGAGTGGACGGCATAGATCAGGACGGCAAAGTCGGCCGGGTTTACCTTGCGATAGGTCGGCGGGGTGGGCATGTCCTGGGGCAACAGGCCGCTTGCCGCGTTGATCGCCTGCTGCACGTCCTGCGCTGCCGCATCGATGTTGCGCGACAGATCGAACTGGAGCGTGATCGAGCTGACGCCGACGCCGCTCCACGACGTCATCTGGCTGAGCGCCGGGATCGAGGTGAACTGCTGTTCGAGCGGCGTCGCGAGCGCCGACGCCATGGTGCTCGGATTGGCGCCGGGGTATTGCGCGGTCACGCTGATCGTCGGGAAATCGACATTGGGCACCGCCGCCACCGGCAGCAGGTTGTAGGCGCCAACGCCGAACACCAAGACGCCGAGCATCAGCAGCGAGGTGGCGATCGGGCGCCGGATAAACGGTTCAGAAATGCTCATCAGCTTCTCTCATTCGGCGGCGCCTGGGCGCCCCTCCACCAATGTCGGGCGCGGCGAGTCGGTCAGAACCTCGGCGAGGCGCGAGGGGCGGCGCGAGGCGCCGAGCCAGTGGCTCAGGCGATCGAGATAGAGATAGATAACCGGCGTCGTGTACAGCGTCAGCCATTGCGAGACCAGGAGGCCGCCCACCATCGCGATACCGAGCGGCCGGCGCAGTTCGGAGCCGGCGCCCTGTCCGAGCGCGATCGGCAAGCCACCGAACAGTGCAGCGAACGTCGTCATCATGATCGGCCGGAAGCGCAACAGACACGCCTCGTGGATCGCCTCGAGCGGGCTCTTGCCCTCCACCCGCTCGGCCTGCAAGGCGAAGTCGATCATCATGATCGCGTTCTTCTTGACGATGCCAATGAGCAGGATCACCCCGATCAAGGCGATGACGCTGAGATCGTAGTGCATCAGCTCCAGCGCCAAGAGCGCGCCGACCCCGGCGGAGGGCAGCGCCGAGAGGATCGTGATCGGGTGGATGTAGCTCTCGTAGAGCACGCCGAGCACGATGTAGACGACGAGGATGGCCGCGGCGATCAACAGCGGGGTCGAGGACAATGAAGCCTTGAAAGCCTGCGCGGTGCCTTGGAAAGCGCCGTCGATCGTCGGCGGCAGGTGCATCTCCCGCTGCAGCTGCTGGATGCGTTCGACCGCCTGGCCGATCGCAAACCCCGGCGCCAGGTTGAACGACAAGGTCACCGCCGGGAACTGGCCCTGATGATTGACCGACAACGATTCGACCTTCGTGGCGAAATGCGCAAAGCTGCTGAGCGGCACCTGCGCTCCGCCCGGCACGGAAATGAAAATCCTTGAGAGCGCGGTCGGATCGTCTTGGAATTCGCGTTGGACTTCGAGGATTACCTTGTACTGGCTGGTCGCTGTGTAGAGGTTCGCGACCTGGCGCTGGCCGAAGGCGTCGTATAGCGTCTGATCGATTAGAGCCGGCGAAATGCCGAGCCGCGAGGCAGCGTCACGGTCAATCTCGACGGCGATATGCGGCGCTGCGACCTGCTGGTCCGACGCGACGTCTTCAAGCTCCGGCAGCTTCTGCATCGCCGCTTCGACCATCGGCGCCCAATGGTTGAGCTCCTCGCTGTCGGTGTCGGTCAGCGTGTATTGATAGAGCGTGCGGCTGAGCCGCCCGCCGACGCTGATGTCCTGGCCGGATTGCATGAAGAACCTGGCGCCTTGGACCGCGGCCACCTTCGGCCGCAAGCGCCGGATGATCTGGCTCGCGGTGAGATGACGCTGGTCATGCGGCTTCAGCTGGATGAAGACGCGCGCAGTATTCTCGGTGGGATTATAAGAGCTGGCGCCGGTAAAGGCGAAGACGCCGGAAACGTCGGGGTCCTGCCGGACGATGTCGACGAATTGGTGGGTGACCGCCGACATGCCGGCAAATGAGATGTCCTGGCGCGCATCGGCCTGGCCGAAAATAAAGCCGGTGTCCTGTTCCGGAAAAAATCCCTTGGGGATCGCGACATAGAGATAAGCGGTCGCCACCATCAGCAACAGCGTCGCCATCAACGCCGCCAATTGGTGGCGGAAGATGAAGATGAGCCCGCGGTCATACCCGTTCAGCATCGCGATAAAACCGCGCTCGGCAATCCGGCTAAGGCGGCCCGGCGGATGCTCGGCCTTGCCTTTCAGGAAAAGCGAGCACAAGACCGGAGTGAGGGTGAGCGAGATGAATGCCGAGGCCACCACCGCTACCGATACCGTGACGGCGAACTCGCGGAACAGCCGGCCGATGATGCCGCCCATCAGCAACAGCGGGATGAACACCGCGATCAGCGAAAAGGTGATCGAAATGATCGTGAAGCCGATCTGCCCGGCGCCCTTGAGCGCCGCCTCGAACGGTCGGTCGCCCTGTTCGAGGTAGCGCACGATGTTCTCGATCATGACGATCGCGTCGTCGACCACAAAGCCAACCGAGATCGTCAGCGCCATCAACGAGATGTTGTCGAGGCTGTAGCCGACGACGTACATGACGCTAAAGGTCGCCAACAGCGACAGCGGCACCGCCAGGCTCGGGATCACGGTCGCCCACAGCGTCCGCAGAAAAATAAAGATGACCAGGATCACCAGCCCGATCGTCAGCATCATCGTGAACTGCACATCGTGCACCGCAGCGCGGATCACCAGCGAGCGGTCGGCCACCAGATCGAGACGGACCGCCGGCGGGAACGACTGCATGACCTTTGGGATCATCTCCTTGATCGCTGCGACCAGTTGGATCGTGTTGGCGCCGGCCTGGCGCTGGATCGCCAGACCCTCCGCCGGCTGGTCGAAGTACCACGCGCCGATGCGCGCGTTTTGCACCGAGTCTATTGCCTCGCCCAGATCCTTGATGCGAACCGGCGCGCCGTTGCGGTAGGCAACGATGACGTTGCCAAAGGCGGCGGCGTTGAACAGCTGGTCATTGGCATCGAGTGTATAGGTCTGGTGCGCGCCTTCGAGGGTGCCCTTTGGCCGGTCGAGGGTCGTCGCGGTGAGCGCGGCGCGCACGTCTTCCAGACCGACGCCGCGCGCCGCCAGCGCCCCGGGGTTGATCTGCACATGCACGGCGTAGGGCCGCTGCCCGAAGATTCGCGACTCCGAGACGCCGGGCACGGTTGCCAGCTTTTGCGCCAGGATCGTGTACGCGAACTCGTCGACCCGGGAGATCGGCAGCGAGTCGGAATAGGCGGCGTAGATCAATACCGGCCGGTCCGCCGGGTTGGTCTTGCGGTAGGTTGGTGGGCTGGGCAGATCCGGGGGCAGAAGACCGCTCGCGGCGTTGATGGCCTGCTGCACATCCTGCGCAGCGGCATCGATGTTGCGTTCCAGGTCGAATTGCAGGGTCACTGACAGTGACCCGATACCGCTCGTCGAGGTCATCTGGGCGAGCGAGGGAATCGACGCGAATTGCTGCTCGAGCGGGGTCGCGACCGCCGAGGCCATCGTGTCCGGGCTCGCACCGGGATAGTTGACCGACACCACGATGGTCGGAAAATCCACCTTGGGCAGAGCTGCGACCGGCAACAGGCCGTAGGCGCCAATGCCGAACACGAGGATGCCCAACATCAAAAGCGAGGTTGCGATCGGGCGCCGGATGAAGGGTTCGGATAGGCTCACCGCGGGTTACCCTGGCGAGGTTCTTACCAGTCGCGCGAGCGATCGGGCGGGGTCATCCGGCCGCTCCCGGCTCGACTTTCACCCGGGCGCCGTTGGTCAGCCGGTATTGGCCGTCGACCACCACCCGTTCTCCCGCCGCCAGCCCTTTGGTCACGACCGCGATGCCGTCCTGCACGGCGGCGACCTCGACGTCTCGACGCTCGACGGTGCCGTCGGCTTTGATGATGTAGACGTATTGGCCGGTCGCCCCGTTCTGAACCGTCTGCGCCGGCACCGTCGGGGCGGCTTGGCGGGTGGAAAGGATCAGCCGCACATTGACGAACTCGCCCGGCCACAGCCGCTCGTCCTGGTTGGCAAAACTCGCTTTCATGCGGATCGTGCCGGTCGTCTGGTCGATCGCATTGTCGATCAGGGTCAACGTCCCCTGCGCGAGCACGGTCTTGCTGTCATTGCCGTAGGCCACCACGTCGAGCGGTGCGCTGGCCTGCCGCTCGCGGATCTTGTGGGCGCTCTCCTGCGCCACCGTGAAGCTGACAAATATCGGCTTCAACTGCGCGATCGTGACGAGGCCGGTGGGGTCGGCGGCATGCACCATGTTGCCCACGTCGATGAGGCGGGCGCCGAGCCGCCCATCGATCGGCGAGCGGATGTCGCTATAGGCCAGATTGAGCTGAGCGGTATCGATCTGGGCCTGATCGCCCTTGATTGCCGCCTGGGATTGGGCGACCAGCGCCTGTTGCTGCTCGTAGCTCTGGCGGCTCTGGTACCCCGACCCGACAAGCTTCCCGTAACGATCGAGGTCGGCCTGGGCACCGACCAGCTGGGCTTCGTCCTTGGCCTTTGCCGCCTGCGCCTGCTCGAGAGCCGCCTGATACGGGCGAGGATCGATCTGGACCAGCGGATCGCCTTTCTTGACCTCCTGGCCCTCGGTGAAATCGACCCGCACGAGCTGGCCGTCGACCCGGGTCTTGATCGTGACCATGTTGAAGGCCTGTACCGAGCCGATCGCCTGCAGAAACACCGGAACATCGGCGGCGGTCACGGTCCCCGCCGTGACCGGGACTCCGGCGGCGACCGGCGGCGGGGCGTCGGCCGCGACAGCCGGGGTGGGCTGTTCCAACACCCGCGCCACGCCGACCGCGGCGATTACCGCGAGGCCTGCAAAGGCGGCAATCGCACCCTTCCTCATACCGAGCGCCTCCTTGGGGCGGGCCATAATTATACTTGTCTATAATAGACAAGGCCTACCTATATCATCCCCCGGCCGGAACGGCATCGCGATTCCGCTGGCGAACTGCGACATCCTGCCGCGAACCCTGAACGCCTCAGGCCCGGTCTGGGCAGCGGCTCCAGCCCAGCCGAGGATCCAGTCCTGTACGTCCCGGCGGCTATCGCCGAGATCGGCGCTTGCCCCATGCACATGTCGCGCCAAGCGGCTCATGGGCATTTCCTCTGCTCGCGTAACGCGGCATCATTGCGCGATGCGCGGCGTCTGATCACATGCGCTTCGCATGACCAGGGAGGGTCCGACCATGGCTGCTCACGACGCGTTGCGCACGATTCTGCCGGTCGCCGGCCTCGATCCCGACCGCGCCAGCGCGGTCGAATTCACCGGTGGCGCCGACCCGGTATTGCCGACCTCGTTCAAGATCGGCGAGACCAGCGCCGCCGCGATCGCCGCGATCGGCCTCGCCGCCGCCGATTTGTGGCAATTGCGCACCGGGCACGGCCAGCAGGTCTCGGTCAACGCACGCCGGGCCACCGCCTCGCTGCGCAGCGGCCATTACCTGAAGATGGAAAAAACCGATGTTTCGCGCGAGCGCAACCCGGTGATGGGGATGTACCCGGCCAAAAACGGCCGCTGGAGCTATATCCACGCCAATTTCCCGAACCACCGCGCCGCCGCGCTCTCGGTCCTCGGTTGCGCCGAAACCCGCGAGGCGGTGCGCGCGGCGGTGGCGAAATGGGACGCGCTCGAACTCGAAGAGGCGATCATCGCCGCCAAGGGCGCCGGCGGCATGGTGCGCAGCATGGCCGAATGGGCCAAGCACCCGCAGGGCATGGCAATCGCCTCGTTGCCGCTCTTAGAGATCGTCAAGATCGGCGACGCGCCGGTCGAGAAGCTGCCGCAAGGCGACCGGCCGCTCGCCGGGATCCGGGTGCTCGACCTGACCCGGGTGCTGGCGGGCCCAACCTGCGCCCGCACGCTGGCCGAGCACGGCGCCGACGTGTTGAAGATCACCGGCGCGCATCTGCCCAATATCGGCTACCAGGAATTCGACACCGGGCACGGCAAATTGTCGGCCAATCTCGACCTGCGCCAGGCCAAGGACGTTGAGACCCTGAAGGGGCTGGTGCGCGAGACCGACGTGTTCTCGCAGGGCTACCGGCCGGGGACGCTCGGCGGCCGCGGCCTGTCGCCCGAGGAATTGTCGAAATTGCGCCCCGGCCTCGTCTATGTCTCGCTGTGCGCGTTCAGCCATATCGGGCCATGGGCCTCGCGGCGCGGCTTTGACACCGTGGTGCAGAATGTCAGCGGCATCACCACCCGGCAGGGCGAGCTGTTCCCCGGCGCCGAGCCGGGACCGCAATTCTACCCGGTGTCGGCGATCGATTACCTGACCGGCTATCTGATGGCGTTCGGCGCGATGGTGGCGCTCGCCCGCCGCGCGCGCGAAGGCGGCAGCTGGCTGGTGCGGATCTCGCTGGCGCAGGCCGGACATTGGCTGGTCGGCCGCGGCGAGGTGCCGGTGTCGCAGCTCGACGACATCCCGGCGGAGTTCACCCAGGCCGAGCTCGACAGCTGGTCCACCGAGAGCCAGACGCCGGCCGGGAAGCTCCGGCATCTGGCGCCGACCCTGCAGCTTTCCGAGACCCAGCCCTATTGGGCCCGGCCCTCGGTGCCGCTTGGCTATAACGAGCCCGCCTGGCCGGCGCGCCCCTAGCGCGGCCGTCCCGGCAATGGCGAAGTCGCAAAAACCCGCGCCCGCGATAAAACCGGCCCTCGCCCCCGACGCCCTGATAGCGACCGGGAAGGCGGGACGCATCCGCCTGATCGAGAAGCGGAAGGCACGGCGTAAGTCACGCAGCAAGCCCGGCGCGGAATGAGGCCGACGAGGGGGTCCAGGGGATTGGACCCAAAAGGATCGATGACGGTGAATCGGCTCCCGTGCGGCCCCGCGGTAATTTTAATAGCGGTCGCATTCGCCACGGCCATCGCCACAGCCGGTGAGTATCCGTTCGTGGGGAAATGGGACTGCGACGCAGCGATTTTTGCATTCACGAATCGAAGCTACAATAATGGTGGTCAAACCATCGAGTTTAATCGCATAGATTTTGGAAAAAGGGATTTCAAACTCAGCTTTAAAGATGGCTACGCGATTTCGTTGCTCAATGTCACCGGCAAGACAATGAGACGGCGGTCCTGGGCAACGGGCGATATATTTGATTGCAAGCGTATCAGGTGAAGGTTTGGCGCCAGGTTTATCGGGTGCCCGCGATTTGAAATGAATCGTCGTCCCGGCAAAAGCCGGGACCCATTTCTCAACGGTCTCGGGTGCGGGTCGGTGGGTCCGGGCTTTCGCCGGGACGACAACCTCATGCGCGGAGAGTTCGAGCAGAAGCTCGGAGAAAGGCGACCGAGACCGGCTCGGACAGCCGCTATTCCGGGGTCGCGACCGGGTCGCTGTTATGACGGCGGGCGAGGCGCTCCATCTCCTCGAGGAGATCGTGCAATGCCTGGTCGGCCGTGTAGGACATCTTGGCGAAGGCGCGCAGAAAGCTGTCGGTCCGCGGCAGCTGGAACAGCGTCTCATCGCCGTCTTTCGGGCTTGCGGCGGCGATCACCACGACGTTGTCGAAGGGCTGCAGCACCAGATCCTTGACCGGCTTGCCGGGCCCGGTGACGTATTCGACGACCCGGCAGCGTTCGCTGTCGCCGGTCTCGCCGAGCACCGTCATGCGGTAGGCGGCGCGCGTCGTCGATGCCTCGACGAGGGCGCGGGCGAACGGGCGCAGAAAACATTCGTCAAAGCCGAGCAGCGCGGTCGGCCGGTCGTTGTTGACCGAGGAGCGCATTTCGAGGCTCGTCCACAGCGAGGCGCGGCCGTTAAAATAGTCCGCGGAGGCGAGGTCGAGATTGATCGAATCGATCGGCATCGGCGGCGCGACCGAGCGGGCCGAGAGAAAGGCAAAGCACGCCGGCTCGCGTTTCAGGGAAATGTTTGTCGCCGCTTCCAGATTGCGGTCGGTGATCGCGGGTGTCTCAGCCATGGGCGCGGCCTATTCGTAATGGGGCGACGAACAGCGTGAGGCGTAGGCTCATACATGCTTTGTAACTAAAATGTTACATTGTCGATTATCCGATAAACCGGCGGCGCCGGCACTGTCAAACCGAGTCCGGGGTTCGTGATGCGGCCATTGGCCGCGCGGAACCGCGGTGGCGACTTGGCGTTTCGTCAGCGCCCGGCCTCGCCCTGCCGGAATTGTTCGATCGCGCTCTCGGCAGCCAGCCATTGCGCCTCCGCTTCGGCGATCAGGCGCGCCAGCTCGGCGCGCCGCTTCAACGCCTCGCTGAGCGCCGCGCCCTGCCCGCCAAACGCCCCCGGAGCGGCGAGCTTTTGATCCAGCGCCCGCTGCTCGGCGGCGAATCGGGCCGCCGCGACTTCCGCCTGGTGCGCGGTACGGCGCAGCGGCTGCAACCGCAGGCGCCTCTCGGCCTCGCCGCGGCGTGCCGCTCGGCGCGGATCGCGGCCGGCCGCCGCACCCCCTACTGGCGCGTGCTCGGTCACCGCCTCGTCGCGTTCGAGCAGCCGGCGGCGATAAGCGTCGAGATCGCCCTCGAACGGCCGCACCGTGCCGTCTTCAACCAGCCACAGGCGGTCGGCCACCAGCTCGACCAGATGCCAATCGTGACTAACCAATATGACAGCCCCGGAATACTCGTTGAGTGCGGCCACGAGCGCCTCGCGCGTTTCCATATCGAGATGATTGGTCGGCTCGTCGAGGATCAGCAGGGCCGGGGCGTCATGCGTAACGAGGGCCAGGTTGAGGCGCGCCCGCTCGCCGCCCGACAGCTCGCCGACCGCGACGAACGCCTTGTCCTGGCCGAAACCGAAGCCGCCGAGCCGGGCGCGCACCGCCTCGGGCGGGCTGTCGGGCATCAGCGGGGCCAGATGATCAAAGGCCGATTCCTCCGGCCGCATCTCCTCGATCTGATGCTGGGCGAACAAGGCGCAGGTCAGCTTCGGCGAGCGAACCATCTGCCCGGACAGGGGCGCGAGCCTTCCGGCAATCAGGCGCGCAAAGGTCGTCTTGCCGTTGCCGTTGGCACCCAACAGCGCGATCCGGTCGTCGGGGTCGAGCCGCAAATCGAGGCGCGAGAGCACCGGTCGGTCCGGGGCATAGCCGGTGCTGACCTTGTGGAGGCTGATGATCGGCGGGCTCAGTTCCGCCGGTTGCGGCAGGCGCAGCACGGGCGGTGCGGCATCGGCGATCAGCGCCACCGGTTCGAGCCGCGCCAGCGCCTTCAAGCGGCTCTGCGCCTGGCGCGCCTTTGATGCCTTGTAGCGGAACCGGTCGACGAATTCCTGCATATGCGCGCGCTGTCGCTGTTGGCGCTGGGCCAGCGCGGTCTGCCGCGCCGCGGCCTCGTGCCGGCTGCGCAAAAACTGGTCAAAACCGCCGGAATAGAGCGTCAGCTTGCCGTTATCGAGGTGCAGGGTCGTCGTCGTGGCGGTGTTGAGCAGCTGGCGATCGTGGCTGACCACGACAAAGCTGTGGCGGTAGCGGCGCAGATAATTTTCGAGCCACAGCGCAGCTTCGAGATCGAGATGATTGGTCGGCTCGTCGAGCAGCAGGAGATCGGGCTCGGCAAACAACACCGCCGCCAGCGCCACCCGCATGCGCCAGCCGCCCGACAGCTCGGAGAGCGGCTGGGCCTGCATCGCCGCATCGAGCCCGAGCCCGGCGAGGATGCGCGCCGCTCGGGCGGGAGCGGCCCATCTATCCTCAAGACTGGCCCCGATCGTGTCGAGCCGGTCCTCGATCTCGGCGATGCGCAGCGGCGCGGGATCTGCGTCGAGCTCGGCCAGAAGCCGGCTGCGCTCGCGGTCGGCGGCGAGCACCGTGTCGAGCGCGCTCGCCGTCCCGCCCGGCGCCTCCTGGGCGAGGAAACCGATGCGGTGCCCGCGCGGCAGGAAGATGTCGCCGCGGTCGGGCAGGAGGCGGCCGCGGATCAGGTCGAGCAGCGTCGATTTGCCGGCGCCGTTGCGCCCGACCAGGCCGAGTTTGCTGCCCTCGGGGATCTGTGCGTTGGCCTCGTTGAACAGCGCTCGTCCATGGCGCCCGCCGACGCGGTAGACGAGATCGGAAATCGTCAGCATCCGCGGCTCTTACCACAAGCCGGCGCCGGAGCGCGACAGAAGGACGATCAGGGCTACCCCGTCCCGCCTTGCCGCAACACGCGCTGGGCGAGCGACCAGCGGTGCACCTCCGAGGGGCCGTCATAGATGCGGAAGGCTCGGACCTCGCGGAAGATCTTGGCGACGATCGTGTCGTCGGTGATGCCGAGCCCGCCGAGGATCTGCATGCTGCGGTCGACGACGCGCCAGATCGCCTCCGAGCAGATCACCTTGGCCATGCTCGATTCGCGGCCGCCGCGCTGACCCTGGTCGAGCACCCAGGCGGTGTGCCAGATGACGAGCCGGCAGGTGTGCAGATCCATCTCGTTGTCGGCCAGCATAAAGCCGACCCCCTCATGCTCGCCCAAGGGCTTGCCAAAGGCGGTGCGGCGGCGCGCATAGTCGGTGGCGATGTCGTGGGCGCGCCGGGCGGCGCCGAGCCAGCGCATGCAATGCGTCAGGCGCGCCGGGGCGAGCCGCGCCTGGGCATAGCGGAAACCCTCGCCGACCCGGCCGAGCACCGCGCTTTCCGGCACCCTGAGTCCGTCGAGACGCACCACCGCGTGACCGCCGGCCATGTATTGGTCGAGGGTGTCGAGCACCCGCTCGATATGGATCCCCGGCGCACTCATCGGCGCCAAAAACATCGTCGCGCCGGCCGGCCCGAGCGCGTCGCTCTCGGTCCTTGCCATGACGATGGCGAGCTCGGCGCCGACCGCGCCGGTGATCAGCCATTTCTCTCCGTCGATGACAAAATCGCCGGCGTTGTGCCCCCCAGGGGAATTGGCCGCGCGGCGCGCCCTCGTCAGCAGCATCGACGGGTCGGCGCCGGCGCCGGGAGCGGGCTCGGTCATCATAAAGCAGGAGCGGATCGCGCCAGAAGCGAGCGGCCGCAGCCATTCCTCCTTCTGATGCTCGTCGGCGACCGCTTCCAACAGGTGCATGTTGGCTTCGTCAGGCGCGAAGATGTTCATCGCGATCGTCGCCAGCGGAGCATAGCCGGCGGCCTCGAAAACGACGGCCTTGCCGCGATGGTCGAGCCCGAGCCCGCCCCACTGGCGCCCGACATGCGGCGACAAGAGCCCCGCCGAACGGGCGAGCGCCACCAGCTCCTGGCGGAACTCCTCGGTCGGACCGTGCGCGGTCTGCCGCTTGTCCCCCTCGCGCGGCAGGATCTCCTCGCGCACAAAGCGGTCGGTGCGCTCCTTCAATTCGACCAGCTCGTCGGGGATCGAAAAATCCATGGGCCGCTCCGCGCCACAATCACGGCCTATCGTCGAGCATCGTCGCGCGGAGGGTCAAGCCGATGCCGATAATCTTTGGTAAGCCGGTGGCTGGGCCGCGTAAGCTGGATTAATATCGCCCAGGCAATCTCCGCACATTGTTACCGACAGACCGGGCAATCGGACCCAGAGGGTACCGTCATGACCAGCAATCGCAGTTGCAGCATCGTCTTGGCGGCGGCCATGCTTCTTTTCCTGCCGATGCCGCCCGGTGCGCGCGCCGACGCGACACCGCAGCCGGCGGCCGCGGCGGCAACCGAGAAGGTCAATTTCCCGGTGTCCTGCGGACCCGCGGCCCAAAAGGCGTTCAACCATGCGGTGTGGACGCTGCATTCGTTCTGGTATCCGGAAGCGCTCAAGGCTTTCACCGAAATCACCCAGGCCGAACCGGGTTGCGCGATGGGCTATTGGGGCATCGCGATGAGCCACTGGTACCCGCTGTGGTATCCGCCCAATGCGGCCGCGCTAAAGGCCGGCTCGGAGGCGGTAGAGAAGGCGATGGCGGCGCAACCGAAGACCGACCGCGAGAAGGACTACATCGCCGCGATCGCCGCCTTCTACCGCGACAGCGACAAGCTCGATCACCGCACCCGCAGCCTCGCCTACGAGAAGGCGATGGAGCAGGTGTACTTGCGCTATCCCGAGGATCGCGAGGCCGGCGTCTTCTACGCGCTCGCCCTGAACGCCACCGCGCTGCCGACCGACAAGACGCTCGCCAACAAAAAGAAGGCTGCCGAGATCCTCAACAAGGTGTGGGCCGAGCAGCCGAACCACCCCGGTGTCGTGCATTACCTGATCCACAGCGACGATACGGCGGAGCTGGCCGAGGCGGGGCTGCCGGCGGCGATCTGCTACGCCAAGATCGCGCCGGAGGTACCGCATGCGCTGCACATGCCTTCGCACATCTTCACGCGGCTCGGGTTGTGGCAGCAATCGATCGACTCGAATGTCGCGGCGCGTACCGCCGCGCTTGCCTATGTGCAGAAGAACCTCGGACCGGACGCCTTCGACGGGGAAACGGTCCACACCATGGACTATCTCGTTTACGCCTATTTGCAGACCGGCCAGGACGCCAAGGCAAAGCAGGTCGTCGACCAACTGCTCGCTTTTCGTCAGAGCGCCCCGGCGAACCTGCCGATGGCATACGCGGTCGGGGCGATCCCGGTGCGATACGCGCTCGAACGCCGGGATTGGCGGGCGGCAGCGGCGCTTGCCGAGCCGCAGATCTCCTTCCCGCTCGACCGCTTTCCGTGGGCGGAGGCGACGATCTCGTACGCCCGCGCCCTCGGCGCCGCGCAGACTGGCGATGCGGCCAGCGCGCAGGCGGAAATCGCCAAGCTGCAATCGCTCAAGGACAAGCTGGTCCAGGCCAAGGACACCTATTGGGCCAATCAGGTCGAGGTCCAGCGGCTGGGCGCCGCCGGTATCTTGGCCTATACCCAAGGCGACAACGAGAAAGCCGTCGAGCTGGTGCGGGCGGCGGCCGATGTCGACGCGACGATGGACAAGCATCCGGCGACCCCGGCCGAAGTCTTGCCGGCGCGCGAACTGCTCGCCGACCTGCTGCTCCAGATCGGTGATCCGAAAAATGCGTTGAAGGAATACGAGCAATCGCTGCGCGCCGAACCTAACCGCTTCCGCAGCCTTCTCGGCAAGGCCAGGTCGGCGAAGCAATCCGGCGAACTTGCGGTATCGCGCGACGCCTATCAAAAGCTGGTGGCGCTCAGCGGCAAGTCCGAAGCCGACCGACCGGAACTGTCGGAAGCCAAGGCGTTTTTGTCGAACTAGAGCGGTTTCTGACCGAGTCGACGCAGTCGGCACGCATCACTCCCACCCCCACCCTCCCCCATCGAGGGGGCGGGAGTACAAATAGGAGTGCCGATAGAGGCCCTCCCCCTTGATGGGGGAGGGTTGGGAGGGGGTGAGCGCGGTGCAACTTGATCGGAAACGGCCCTAGCCGGCCTGGCGCGCTTCGGCGCGCCGACGGCGCTCGCGCAGCGCGACATAAAGCCCCGAGGCGATGATGACGGCGGCCCCGATCCAGGTCCACAGATCGGGAAAATTGCCGAAGATCAGATAGCCGAGCGTCGCGGTGCCGATCAGCTCGACATAGCCGAGCGGCGCGATGACCGCGACCGGCCCCGACTGAAGCGCGCGGACCACCAGGTAGTGACCCGCGCCGCCGAGGAGGCCGAGGCTGCAGAACAGCGCGAGATCGATCAGGTTGTGCGGCAGCACGAACACAAACGGCAGAGCCATGCTTGTCGCCAGTGCGCCCAACAGTGCCGAGAAGACGGTGCCGGTCGCGGCGTCGTCGTAGAGGCTGACCCAGCGGGTGGCGATTTGGTAGAGCGCGTACGCCGCCGATCCGAGCAGCAAGAGCAGCACGGCCGGATCGGGCAGACCGCTTCCCGGCCGGATCACCAGAAGCGCGCCGGCGAAGCCGATCAGCACCGCGCTCCACCGCCGAATGCCGACGCTCTCGTGCAAGAGCGGCACCGACAGCGCGGTGACGATCAACGGCGAGGTGAACCCGATCGCGGAGGCGGTGGCGAGCGGCACGCGCGCGATCGCCACGACAAAGATCGCATTGCCCAGCAGCATCAGTAGCGAGCGGACGATCTGCACTCCGAGGCGCCGGGTCGCCAGGAGGCGGCGTCCGTGATGCGGCAAAAACACGATGAGCATGACGATGAGGTGGCCGGTGAAGCGCGCCCACACGATCTCGGTCACCGGGTAGCGCGCGCCGAGCAGCTTCACGGCGGCGTTCATGAACGGAAACATCGCGACGCCGGCGCACATCAACAGGACGCCACGCAGCACATCCGTCTGGCGGCCGGCGATCGTTGCCGGCGACCGACCTGCCGCGGGTTGCTCCGTCGCCGCTATGGAAGGCGCCTTCTCGCTCAGAGGCAGGCGCGCATCGTCGCGGCGCGCTCGCTCGCGGCGCTTTGCATAAAGCTGAGGTCGCTGCCCGGCAGCACCAGACGCACCCCCATCCCGATATAACGGCGCAGCAGCGCCTCGTCGGCGATGCCGCCAACACCGGCGTACTTGCCGTGGGCGCGGCAGGCATCGCACACGCTTTGGTAGGCGGCGGCGATGCGCTCGTCGCCAAAGCCGCCGGGGATCCCCATCTCCATCGCCAGATCGTTGGTGCCGATCAAGAGCGAGTCGATGCCCGGCACGGCGGCGATCGCCGCCGCGTTGCCGATCGCGGTCGGGGTTTCCAGCATGACGACGACCAGGGTTGCGGCATCGATCGCCGCGCACGTCTCGGCAAGGCCCACCTTCTCATAGCCGAAATGCGGCAGCCCGCCCGCGACCGAGCGATGCCCGTGCGGCGGATAGCGCAGCGCCTCTGCGACCCGTCGCGCCTCCTCCGCGGTGTCGACATGCGGCATGACGATGCCGAGCCCGCCGCCGTCGAGAAACCGGGTCGCCATCCACAATTGCCCGGAGGGCACGCGGGCGACCGGAGCGATCCCGGCGCCGAGCGCGGCCACCGCGATCTGCACCGCGGTGTCGAGGTCCATCGAATTGTGCTCGAGGTCGAGAAACAGCCAGTCGTAGCCGCAGGATTTCATGATCGGCGCGATATCGACCGTGCGCGCCTGGCGCAGGATCACGCCGAGCGCCAGCTCGCCGGCATCGAGCCGATCCTTCGCGGCATTCTTGAGAACCGCCGCCATTTCCCCCTCCTCAATTCGGTCTGCCGACGCAATCCTACGCGGCCCCGCGATCTCCGTCACGATGCGCCGGCGATGCCTGCTCCTTCATCCCCCTCTCCGCCCCCGGGGCGGAGAGGGAATTATTGTGGCATGATCCCGCGACAGCCTTGGTGAGGAGAGACAGATGCCCGAGCGCAATCGCCAGATCGTGCTGAAACGGCGGCCGAACGGCATGCCGGTGCCCGAGGATTTCGACCTCGTCGACGGCGCGCTGCCCGAACCCGGCGCGGGCGAAGTACTGCTGCGCGGCATCTATCTCTCGCTCGACCCCTATATGCGCGGCCGCATCAGCGGGGTGCGCTCCTATGCCCGCCCGACCGAGATCGGCGAGGTGATCGAAGGCCGCGTCGTGGGGCAGGTGGTGCGCTCGCGCGACCCCGCTTTTCGCGACGGCGACTACGCGTCAGGCGGCTATGGCTGGCAGCTCTACAGCGCAGTCCCGGCCAGCGGTTTATCAAAGCTCGATCCGGCGGAGGCGCCGATCTCGACCGCGCTCGGCGTCCTCGGGATGCCGGGCATGACCGCCTATATCGGCCTCGCCGACATCGGCCAGCCCAAAGCGGGCGAGACCGTCGTTGTCGCGGCCGCCTCGGGCGCGGTCGGCGCGGTCGCCGGGCAGCTCGCCAAGCGGGAGGGCGCGCGGGTCGTCGGCATCGCCGGCGGGGCGGAGAAATGCCGCTATGTCGAAGAAGAGCTCGGCTTCGATGCGGCGATCGACCACCGGGGCGACCATCGCGGCGATCTCGGGGCCGCGCTCGACCGGGCCTGCCCCCAAGGCATCGACGTCTATTTCGAGAATGTCGGCGGCGCGGTGCAACAGGCGGTCTTCCCGCGGCTCAACGATTTCGCCCGCATGGTCATGTGCGGCATGATCTCGGAATACAACGACACGAGCCCGCGCCCCGGCCCCAATCTCGCCGCCGTCGTCCGCAAGCGCATCAAGATCCAGGGCTTTATCGTCAGCGACCAGCGCCAGCGCGCCGGCGAGTTCCAGGCGATGGCGTCGCCGCTCGTGAAAAGCGGCCATCTCAGATACCGCGAGGACATCGTCGATGGCCTGGAGCGCGCGCCCGAGGCTTTTATCGGCCTGCTGCAGGGCAGAAATTTCGGCAAGCTGCTCATCAAGCTTGGCAACGATCCGACCCGATCAGCGGCATGACGAACGCGTCTAGGTAGATTCCGAGGCTCGGATCGTCGTTGCGCCGGTCCCACCTTCAAGCCACGGTTCTAAATCTTGCTTGGAGGAAGTCATGGAACTCTTGCTGATCATTCTCGTGCTTGTGCTGCTGTTCGGCGGCGGCGGGTTCTACGGTTATCGCCGCTGGCGTTAGCCAGCGCGCCGGGCGGGCCCCGGAACAACCCGCGCGGGCCGTCCCTCCGGGGGCGGCGGTAACCATGAAGTGAGAACGGCCCGCCTAACGCCGGCCCTCCTGACGCGGATCGTTGTCGGGCGAGCCGTAATTGTCGTGATGGCGCACCCAGGCCTGCTTGTAGGGCAGGCCCGCTTCGTCGCGCCCCTTGGGCACCAGATCGAGGTAATGATAGGCGGCGTTCATCATGTCGAGGCCGCGCGAGTAGCATGAGTACGTGTGGAAGACGTCTCCGGCCGCGTCCTTGTAAAACACGCTGATCCCGGGGAGTTCGGTCATCGATGACTTGCGCCGGGCAAAATTGTAGTCGACCGCGCCGCTCGCCAGCTGTTCGGGGGTGAACGAAACGCGGTAGTCGAAATTGAAGTCGCTGCCGGCCGACGACACCCACGGAAAGCTCCATCCCATGCGCTTCTTGAACGGCGCAATGGTGCTCCATGGCGCGCGCGAGATCGCGACCATCGTCGCGTCGCGCTGGTTGAGGTGCCGGTAAAACCCCTCGAAATTGTCGGCCCAGAACGAGCAGCTCTTGCAGCCCTCCTCCCAGCCCGGACCCAACATGAAATGGTAGACGATCAGCTGGCCGCGGCCGGCAAACAGCTCTGCGAGGGTGGTGTTGCCGTCCGGGCCGTCAAAGACATAGGCCTTGTTGACCCGCTCCCACGGCAACTCGCGCCGCTGCCGGCTGATCTCGTCGCGTAAGCGGGTGAATTCCTTTTCCTTGGCGAGCAGCTCCTTGCGCGCCGCCAGCCATTCTGCGCTCGACACCACCCGATGCTTTTCCATGACAAGACCTCTCTGGCAAAGCCGACCGCTCGCGCCCGACCTCCGATGCCTGCCAGCCCCCTCGACGCAGCTTTACCCGTTCGTGCCCGGCCCTGGGCCGGGCATCCACAAGAAGCTGTAAAACCGTCGTTGATGGCCGGGCCAAGCCCGGCCATCAACGAAAGCCTAGGAAGCTCTTCGACCTCTTAGCGCTAGCTTATTCCGCCTTGCGGCAGTAGACGGCCAGCTTGTTGCCGTCGAGATCGCGGACATAGCCGGCATAGGCATGGGGCCAGAAGCTGCGCGGCCCGACAGCGCCCTCGTCCTTGCCGCCCGCGGCGAGGGCTGCCTTGTGAAACGCCGCGACCGCGGCGCGGCTCGGCGCCTCGAAGCTGATCGTGCCGCCGTTGGCGACGCTTGCCGGCTTGCCGTCGGCCGGCTTGAGCACCATGAATTCCTCGGTCGTCTGCCCCCAGCATGAGCCCCCGTCGCCGAAATCCTTTAGGCGCTTGCAGCCGAGCGGCGCGAGCACCGCGTCATAGAACGCGCGTGCCTTGGCAAGGTCGTTGGTGCCGACCGTGACGTGGGTGAATATGGCCATCTGAAGCCTCCCGTTATATCTGCACCCCGACTCTACGCCCCTTGACCGGGCTTGTCCCGGCCGTCCAAATAACCGCTTGTTTCACCGTGGAAACGGGAGCATCGCGATGATCAAGCTGGCGGGCATCGGCCATGTCATCCTCAGGGTCGCCGACGAGGAGGCCTCCAAGCGCTTCTACCGCGACGCGCTCGGGTTCCGCATCGCCGAGCAGGACCCCGAGCACGGCGGCGTCTTCATGACGCTGGGCGACGGCTTTCATACAATCGACATCACGCAGCATCCCGCGCCGCAAGACGCCGCGCGGCCTGAGCGCGGGCAGCTCGGGCTCGTGCATATCGCGTTTAAGGTCGCCAGCTATGCGGCGCTGCGCGAGGCCTACGCCCACCTCCTCAAAAACGGCGTCGAGATCCAGCGCGCCACCGACCATGTCTGCCAGCGCAGCCTCTATTTCAACGATCCCGACGGCAACGGCCTCGAAATCTATTACGAGATGCCGAATGCCCTCTCCCTCTTCCCCAACGGCCGCGGCGACGAGGACGAGGCATTGCCGCTGAGCCGCCTCACCGACCCGCTCCCCACGTGGCTCGCCGAGGAATGGCCCGGCGCCGCCGCCTTCGCCAAGGTCGAACGCCTGCGCCAGCAACCCGCCCGTCTAATACCGTAGGATGGGCTGTATTATGGTGCAAAGGATCAAGAGAAAACGGTGCTGGCCTATTTCGGCTCGATCACCGGCAAGCGTGCGCGCCGCACTTCGCAGCAAGTTCTCGCCTGTTTAGCATTATTGGAAACGCAGGGAGTACAACTAGGAGACCTCTAAAGTTCGCAATAGCAGGAGAGTGCCATATTCGATACATCCCATGGCGCACCCCCAGCCGAACAACCCAAACCCGATCAGTCCCCACGACTGGCTAGGACGGTCGGTTACATAATAAACGCCATACGTCAGCGCCACGCCCAAAAGAAACAGGAATCGCCCCAAGATCGAGCGTCGCGGCGAACCGCATGCGCGACGGTCTAGATTGCAATTTTCACTGCTGTAGCTGCCAGCATCGGGTTTGCTCAATGGTATATTCTGAGTGGCCAATTGTTCGAAATGCGACAAGTTGGCGTGGACACTAAAGAGATCATCGCCGCCGCCGTTAGACAAAATAGACTGAACTTTCCTGCTAAACTCAATGTCTCCCGAGTGGAAATTACTCTCGATGACGGCTCTCCCATCATTCAGTTTGAGCCGGGCCAGAAACTCAAGGGACACGCTCAAGTTATAAACCGAGGTCGGGAAACGGCCATTCTCAGTGCGGCGTATTGCGTCCGATATTGGGGCCGGAAAACATTGTCAATCCACGATCCGATCATTGATCAACAAACCGGGTGCGAAGGCATTTATGACGGCAGGTTGTTGGCTCCCGGAGAGTACATCACCATGAATTTCGACGAGGTGGTCCCGAACACATTCACAAATGATCAAATTCTCTATTATATGAGCTGGTTCAAATATAGTGATGCAGTCTCGCCCAATTTATTTATACGATACGCAAGGCGCTTCGATCCAGGCGCGGGAAGATTTTGGATCGTTGACGATCCCGAGTACGAGCAAGAATAGGATCGCGCGCACTGCGGGTCTTCGCTCTTATGTAGTAATTCTGCAAACCTCGATCGAGGCGCGGCTTTGATCCTTCGCACCGTAATCACCGGGGTTAAGCGCAGCCAAACCTATCGTCAGCCGTGCGACGCGGCTTCATCGCCGGTGTCGCCCTGTGCCGTCCCGCCAACCTCCTCCGCGGCCACTTCGGCGGCCTGTTCGGCGGCGAGGCGGTCGATTTCGCGGATCAGAAACTCGCGCGGGTCCTCTTCGCCGAAATCGGTTTCGGGGGAGCGGGCGAGATCGGTCTTCCGCATCAGGTCGAGCAGCAGCTTGACGGCGCGCAAATCACCGGCGACGGATTTATCGACGAGGGCGGCGACGACCGCCTCGCGGCTTGTGGCGGGCCGGCGCGGCCGGCGCGAATTGCGCCGCGCCAACGGCCGGTCGAGCGCCTCTTCGAGCAATGCCGCAAGCCGCTTCCTGTGGCGCCGGCCACCCTCCGGGTTGCCGGAGCGGCCCTTCTGAAAACGGGTGTGAAGCGGCGGCTTTTTATAGCCAACCACATAGCGCGGCGGTTTGTCGGTCATCGCGAAACGAGGGGTTGAAATCGGTTTTTCTTATATCACATAAAGGCTCTCATTGTCAAGATGATAATTGCGATTATGGCGGGAAACGGAGTTTAAATGTCCCTGCCAATTCCCTGCCCTTTGCACAAAAATTCCCTGCCCATGCGCAGAAATTTCCCTGCCTCCGCATCGGCATCGGCGCCGAGAGCTACGCGGAATCATTGGCTTAGAATCGACTTGGGCGGTCGCGGCGGCGAATTTTTCCCTGCCGGCAGGGAAACACAGAAAAGGGCCGCCCCTCGCGGAGCGGCCCCTTTGTCGGGAGATCCCCGGGTCACCCCCGGAACGGCCAGCAAGGGCCGGCCGTCCGGGGGCGGGGATGACCGGTTGGCGCTAGCGCCAACCGGTCAGCTGTGCCAGCGGAACTCCTGCTGCTTGCGCTGCGAGCCCTGGCTGAGCTTGACGTTGACCAGACCCGGGCCGGGGAAGTTCATCAGCTCGTCGAGCGCCCCGCGGAAGTCCTTGATATCCTCGACATAGGCGCCGTAGCCGCCGAACGCCTGCATCATCTTGTCATAGCGGGCGCCGTAGATCAGCGTGTTCGGCCGCATGTTGAGCATCGGGTTCTTCGGGATTTCCGGCATGCCCGGGCCGATGCCGCCATTGTTCATGACGACGATCTTGGCCGGCATGTTGTAGCGGCACAGGGTCTCCATCTCCATGCCGGAGAAGCCGATCGCCGAGTCGCCGGAGATGTGGACGACCGGGCGGTCGGGGTGCACGACGCAGGCGGCGACGACGAGCCCGAGGCCCACGCCCATCGTGCCGTAGCTGCCGGCGTTCAGGTAGGAACGCGGGTTATCGAGCGGCATCTGGGTCCCGCCGATATCCATCGTGGTCGCCCCCTCGCTGCACAGGACCACATTCTTCGGCAGCCACTCCCGGACGTCGCGGAACAGCCGGTAATAGCCCCCCGGCGACGAATTGTCGTCGATCTGCGGCGCAATCATCGCCGCGTTCTCGGCCGACTTCTTGGCGATCGCCTGGCGCCACGGCGAGCCCTCCGGGTGGAACCACTGGCGGCCGGTCAGCGCGGCGTTGAGCTGCGCGACGATCGCCTTGCCGTCGCCGACCAGCGCCACCTCGGCCGGCTTGTTCTGGTGCATCGACTCCGGCTCGATGTCGAGCTGGACCACCCGCACATCCTTGTTGTAGCGCGGCGGCAGGCCGAAATGCAGGATCCAGTTGAAGCGCGCGCCCATCAGGAACACGACGTCCGCTTGCGACAGCGCCAGAGAGCGCGCCGCGCCGGCCGACAGCGGGTGGTCGTCCGGCAAGACGCCCTTGCCCTTGGGGGTGCGTACGAACGGTATCTGGGTCTTCTCGATAAAGGCGCGCACCTCTTCCTCGGCGCCCGAGGACGCCATGCCCTGGCCGATCAGGGCCAGCGGGCGCTGCGCCGATTGCAGGACGTCGAGCGCATGCTCGACGTCCTGCGGCATCGCCATCGTGCGCGGCGGGTCGGGGCATTTGCGGACCGCATCCACCGTGTCGGTGTCGCACGAGCCGGTGATCATGTCGTCGGGGAAGTCGAGATAGGTCGCGCCGGGGCGGCCGTAGATCGACTGCCGCACCGCCATCTCGACATAAAACGGGATGCGGTTGACGTGTTCGATCGCATGCGCCCATTTGGAAACCGGGGTCGCGGCCAGGACCTGGCGCTCTTCCTGGAAGGCGCCCATGCCGTTGCGATAGGTCTCCGAGGCGCCGCCGATCAGGATCATCGGCCAGCAGTTCTGCTGGGCGTTGGCAAGGCCGGAGAGGCCGTGGATGACGCCGGGGCCGGTCACGACGATGCACGAGCCAGGCCGCCCGGTCAGAAACCCGACGGCGCCCGCGGCGTAGGATGCCGCCTGCTCGTTGCGCATGCCGATATAGGGCAGGCCCACCTTCTGCGCGGCCTCGGCGATCGGCCCGACGGGAAACCCGACGACGCCGAACATGTATTGCACGCCTTGCTCCTTCAGGCTTTTCGCCAGCAAATCGGCGCCTTTGATCTCAGCCATGTTTCCTCCTCAAAATTGGCGAAAGGCCCCGCGGCCCATTGCTGCCAAAACTCATCGCCGGCAGATTAGCCATTTATCCACCGCAGGGGAAAGGTCTCTGGCGTTTGCCTGCCCCGCGTCGTCATTCGATGACCTCGTCGGCCCCCGCGATCAGCGATGGCGCGCCGCGAATATGCCGGCGATGACTGTGCGCCGGTGAGGCGCCCCAAGGAACCCCCTCTCCCCCATCGGGGGAGAGGGTTGGGGTGAGGGGGCGATCGTCTGGCCGGTGCTACCCTCACCCGTCTCGCCCTGCCGGGCGAGCCACCCTCTCCCGCACTGCGGGAGAGGGGCTTGGTGCGGGCACCGCCCTCCATGTCTCGTCCTATAGTTTGGTAAGCCCGCTAGGCGCGTCCCCACAACCGCTTGGAGGCGATCGCCGCGCCCTCCGCCATCGCGTGCAGCTTCTTGAACGCGATGTCGGGATCAACCTTGCCGTAGCCGGCAAAGGTGCCAAAGCCGCAATCCGAGGTGCCCATCACCCGCTCGCGGCCAACGAGGTCGGCGTAGCGGCAGAGCCGCTCGGCGACCAGGTCGGGATGCTCGACATAGTTGGTCGAGGTGTCGAGGACGCCGACCGCGAGGATCTTGTCGTCGGGCAATTTGGTGTCGCGCCACACCGCCCATTCATGCGCGTGGCGCGGGTTGGCCGCCTCGACGACGAGCGCCATCGGCTTCGACTTGACGAGGATTGGCGCGACCTTGGCGAAATCGATGTCGTGGTCGTGCGGCCCCTCGTAATTGCCCCAACAGATGTGAATGCGCGCCATATCGGCCGGCACGTTGCGCAAGGCGTGGTTCAGCACCTCGACATGGAAGGTGGCGCGCTTCAGGAAATCGGCTTCGCTTAGATCCTGGAATGAGGTGTGGTGCGCCATCGCGAGATCGGGGCAATCGAGCTGCAGGACGAAGCCGGCGCCGACGATGGCTTCGTATTCCGGCTGCATCGCCGCGGCGATGGCTTCGACATAGGCCTCGTAGGTCGGGTAGTGGCGATTGTTCTGGAACACCGGCACGAGACCCGGCGAGGCCGCGGTCATAAAGCCTTCGACTGCCTTGACCTGGGCCAATGCCGCCTTGAGATTGGCGAGGTCCTGGCGCAGGGGCTCCTCGTCCTGCACCGCGATCGGGCCGACGCACACCGCGCGCCGCGCATTCATCTCTCCGGTCATCCGGGTATAGGCGGCCATGAAATTGGGGTGCGGTCCGGTGTCGAGGCGCGGTTTGGCTGGTTCGTGGCCGGAAAAGCCCGACAGCCGGTCGGCGACATAGGTCGAATAGCCGGGCTTCGACATTTCACCGTCGTTGATGACGTCGACGCCGACCTCGGCCTGTCGCCGGACGATGGCGATGACGGCCTCCCGCGTCAGGCGCTCCAGCTCCGCCTTGTCGTAGGGCTCGCCCTGGTCCTTCTTCACCAGCACGGCGCGCAATTCGGGTGGGCGTGGCAGGCTGCCGGTGTGGGTGGTCAGAATGCGGTCCTGGCTCGTCTTCATCGGCGTTGCTCCCCGGCTGCTGATCGTCGCGGCCGCAGGGTGCAACTCTTCGGCGGCGCCGGCAAGCGCGCGCTGCCCGGCGCGCGATTCCCTTCGATGATCTGCCTCGCGGTAAAGCGCCGGCTAGATCTTGGTCACTTTGTTCCGGCCGCTCTGCTTCGACGAGTAAAGCGCCTGATCGACCCGTTTTAGCAGATCGTCCGGAGTGTCGGATTTGGTATCGGATTTTCTAAATGTCGTGACCCCGAAGCTCAGCGTCACCGCCCGTCCGATCTCCGGAATTACCTGATCGGCGATGCTCGCTCGCAGCCGGTTGAGTAGCATTTCTGCAACATCGAGACTCGTCTCGGGAAGCAGAATGGTGAATTCCTCCCCGCCCCAGCGGGCGATGGTATCGCTCTGGCGCAGGTTCTTGGGCATCAGTTCGGCAAGGCTTTTGAGCACCGCGTCCCCGGCCTGGTGCCCAAAACGATCGTTGACAACCTTGAAAAGGTCGATATCGCCCATCGCCACGCTGAGCGGCCCGCCGTACCGCGCGGATCGCGCGATTTCCTGGCGCAGCCTGTCGTCGAAATTCCGCCGGTTCGGCAGACCGGTCAGGACATCGAAATGCGCCAGATGGACGACTTCGTCTTCCTTGCTCTTGCGCTGGGTGATGTCCCGCAGGATTGCCAACCCGGCCGGACGACCGCTAAGCGACCCGCAACGCAGCGATATCTCGACCCAAAACAAATGCCCGTCTTTTGCCTTGCAGAGCCACTCGAAGATCTGCGGCCCCCGCGATTGCGCCACCTGCAAAAACGTCATCGGATCGTCTTGCACATAGGACGACAGGCCAGGCGACAAAGCCTCGAACGTGCGCCCGATCAGCTCGTCCCGCGAAAAGCCGGACATCACGCAGCCGGTCGCATTGACATCGGTAAACGCGCCGGTTTCCGCATCGCACACAAATATGCCGTCGCCAACCGAATCGAAGATGACCCGGTACTGCTCCTCGCTGCCTGTCGTCGTATGCCCGGTTCTATCGTTCATCAGCCTTGGCCGCGACCGGAAAGCCCGGCTGGTCGGAAGGTGTGCGCGGGCTCCTCAGCGTAGGACCGGTTGCGCGGAATGCGCCTGATCATGGCTTCATAGGCCGGCCACGCCGCGATGAATTGATCCATCAGCTCCTCTGGCAGGTCGAGCCGGGCCCCGGTCGCCATGGCGCGGATCTCCTCCGGGGTCGAGGGCGGCAGATGGCGGAGATCAGCGTGCTTTTGGCTAGTCATATCGATGCTCCGGATCAGGCCAGATTCGGGTGGCGGCGATGCCAATCGGTTGCCTGCTGGTAGGCATGGGCGATGCGTAGCACCAGCCCTTCGGCAAACGGCGCGGCCGCGATCTGCAACGACAGCGGCAGGCCTTCCCGGCGGCTGTAGCCGCAGGGGATCGCGAGCGCCGGCAGCCCGCCGACGCTGAACGGCATCGTGATGCTGGGCGCGCTGACCAGCCGGTCCGGCAGGTTTGGGTCGGCCGGGTCGGCGACATTGAGCGCCGCCGCGGTGACGAATGCATCGACCCGGTGCAACGCCTGTGTTTGCTCCTTCGCGAGCGCGGTGCGCCAGCGCAAGGCCTCGAGGTAATCCTCGGCACGGATCAACGCACCGGGAAGCACCCGATTCCGTAAAATGCGGCCGAAATCCTGCGGACGGGTTTTGAGATCGTGCTCATGGATCGCGTAGAGTTCGACGCTCGATATCGTGGTCTTGCAATCGGTGTAGTCGCGCAAGCTCGACAGCCGGATCGGCTCAACGATGGCACCCTCTTCGCGCAATACCTCAACCGCCGCCTCGATCGCCGGTGCGAGATCGGGATGGGCGTTGGCGTCGCGGTACCAGTCTTCGAGCACACCCAGGCGCAACCCGCGCACCCCGCCATTAAGCTCGGCCCGGTAATCCGGCACCGGAACATCCTCGCTGCCCAGATCGTCGGGGTCGAAACCGGCGATTACCCCGAGAAACAGCGCGACGTCCTCGGCGCTGCGGGCGAGCGGCCCGCAATGATCCATCGAGAAGGTGTTGGGGAAAACGCCGCGACGGCTGACGCGACCATAGGTCGGCTTCAGCCCGGCGAGGCCGCAGACCGCTGCCGGACCGCGGATCGAGCCGCCGGTGTCGGTGCCGACCGCCCCCGGCACAAACCCTGCCGCCACCGCCGCGCCAGCGCCGCTCGACGACCCGCCGGGCAGATACTCGGGGTTCCACGGGTTGCGCGCCGGCGGCCAGGGCAGGTCCCAACTCGGACCGCCCAGCGCGAATTCCCAGGTTGCAAGCTTACCGATCATGATGCCGCCGCCGGCCTTGAGCCGGGTGACCAGCTCAGCGTCGGCCGCCGGAACGTAATCCTGGCGCAGCTTCGAATGGCCGGTCGTCAGGGTCCCTGCGGTTTCGATGATATCCTTCAGCGCGTAGGGGATACCGTGCATCGGTCCGCGCGGCGTACCGGCCGCGAGCTCCCGCTCGGCTTCAGCCGCTGCGGCCAACGCCGCCTCCTCGGTCAGCCGCAGGAAGCTGTGCAGCTTGCCGTCATGCGCGGCGATGCGCGCGAGCAGCGCCTTGGTCACCTCGACCGGCGACAGCGCGCGTTGGCGATAGAGCCGACCCAGCTCGGCGATCGTGAGGAAGGCGACATCCATCGGGGCGTCCTCGAGGTTGCGCTTCGCCATTCAACTCCAACCCCTGCGGTGCACGCAACGCCTGCGACGGTGATCCGAAGGGTTTGACGCCCGGCCGGCATGCGCATCACTATGCCAGACCGCGCCGGAATGGCCGATCGAACCACGGGAGGTCCGGTGAATCGCCCGCGAGCTGCCGACCATTTCGATACGATCCGCGCCCGCATCGAAGAATTGCGCCGCGGCCGTGAACGGATGGAAGGCTGGCCGCCGCGATGGGTCCCGACGATCTTCGTCAAAAAAAGCGTGATCTTGACCCTTCAATTTGCGCGTCATCCCGGCCTCCGCCGGAATGACATGCACGACGCAGGAGAAATGCGATGCTAATCGTCGATTCACAGATTCACATTTGGCAAAACGCCAAGATGTCGGCGCATCACCGGCAGATCCCGACCTATTCGAAAGAAGACGCTCTGAAGGAGATGGCCGAGGCCGGGGTCGATGCCGCGGTCCTCCATCCGCCCAGCACCCTCGGCGAGGCTATGAACGAATTGGCGGTCGAAGCGGTGAAAGCGCATCCGGACAAGTTCTGCATCCTCGGGAATTTCGATCTTCAGGCGCCGAACCGGGAGGCGATCGTCAAGAACTGGCGGCAACGGCCGGGCATGCTCGGCTTCCGCTTCACGTTCAATCAACCGCACCAGCAAGCCTGGTGGACCGACGGGTCGCTCGATTGGTTCTGGGCCGCATGCGAGAAGGAGGGGCTGCCGGTCGGCCTGTTGGCGGGCGGTCACATGGCGGCCCTAGGCAAGATCGCTGAGCGGCATCCCGGGCTCAAGCTGCACATCGACCACCATGGACGCGGCGGTGGCGGCGGTGCTGGGACCGACGATGCCGCGTTCGCGAACCTGGCCGAGATGCTGGCCCTTGCCAAATATCCCAATGTCGCCGTCAAGCTCTCGGGCGCGCCCAGCTATTCGAGCCAGCCCTACCCCTATCGGAACATTCACAAATACATCCGGCAAATCTTCGATGCCTTTGGCCCGCGGCGGTGCTTCTGGGGTACCGACATCACCCGAATGCCGTGCAGCTATCGGCAATGCGTGACGATGTTTACCGAGGAGCTGCCGTGGCTCGCCGGGGACGACCGCGACCTCGTCATGGGACGGGCGGTGTGCGATTGGATCGGCTGGAAACACCCGGCGCTAGCGCGGAGCTGAGGCCACCGGCGACCGGCGCACCCGGGAGGGGGTGGCGATCGGATACCGCCAGCCAGCCTGGATCGGGGCATCATGCCGCAGAGCGGTGACGGCAATTGCCAGCCGCGTTATGATCGGATGCTTCGATCGAAGAAGCGCGATCGCGGCGACGTCGGGGATGGCGCGGCGGTTTTACGCCTATCCCGGATTGCAACCCCGCTGCTCTCTGGGTGAGATCATGATCGGTCCGCCGGGATTACCGAAAATCGGTCGTCGCGTGTTCCGCTTTGCCGCGTCGGCGCGACCGCCGTCGCACGATCGTCTGCAGCCGTTGAAGTGGGTGGTCGGGCTCTATCTTGCCGGGGTGCTCGCGCATTTCGGTCATCACATGGCGTTCGACCTGCCCGAGGGGATTGACCCGTCGTTCGGAGAGGCGCTGACCAGCGCACCGACGAGCCTGGTGTGGCCCGCCGATCTGATCGGGACATTGATGGCGCTGAGCTGAGCGTCTGACGCGCTCAGGACATTCTCGGCGGTGAACCGGGCCGATTGGGCGGGGTGCGGCGGCGCGCGCGGGCGATGCGGTAGCCGAAGGCGAGGATCAAGAGCAAGAGGAGCCCGCCGACCGCCCAGAACGGCGAGAGCGGCTCGCTGGGCGCCTCACCGCCGACCCGGACCGTGACCCGCGCGACTTCGCCCGCCGAACGCGCCTCGGCGCTCCACAACCCGTCGGCGCCGGCCGAAAACTCGAAATTGCCTTCTCTGTCGGTGCGCCCGGTCAGCGCCGGCCGCCCCGGCTGACCGGGAGCGAAGACGCGCACCTCGGCATCGGCCATCGCCTTGCCATCCGAGGTCGCAAATTGCACGGTCACCGTATGCCGCGCGAAGAGATCGAGGGCGACCGCCGGCACCGACCATAACGCCATGAGAACGGCCGCGGCGCGAGCAACTTGGCCGAGGCGTGAAGACAAGACACTCTGCATAGCGACACGGATAGGAAATACCAGCGATGAAGATAGCAGTCTTTGGCGCCGGAGCGGTCGGCGGTCATGTCGCGGCCCGGCTCGGGGTCGGCGCCGCCGCGGCGGGGATCGAGGTCGCGGCGGTGGCGCGCGGCGCCCAGCTTGCCCCACAAATCCTCGATGCTGCAGGATTTCGAGCACGGCCGGCCGCCCGAGATCGACGGTCTGCTGACGTGGGCGCAGCAGTTCGCCCGCACCGCGCAAGTGCCGACCCCGCACCTCGACACGGTGACCGCCTTGGTCATCGCAAAGGCGCGCCTAGCGGGGCTTTATCCGGCCTCGGCCTGATCCCCACCGAAAAACAGCGCCAGCAACAGGCGGGCGGCAGCGGCCGGGGTGCGCGCGCCGGCGGCGACCTCCTGCTCGATCGCGGCCAGGCGGCCGGCGACCCCGGGTGCACCGCGGAAGCGCTCAAGGAGGCCGTCGCCGATCTCGGCCCCCAGCGCGGCGCGCGCCTGCGCGGCGCGGCGCCGCTCCCAGGCGCCCGTTGCCAGGAGCGCGGCGCGGAAGCGTGCGACATCGTCCCACACAGCGTCGATGCCGTTGCCGGTCAAGGCCGAGACCATCCGCACGGCGGCCTGCCACTCGGGCATAGCTGGGCGGATTAGGTGCAGCGCGTTGGCATAGTCCGCGGCGGCGCGGCGGGCGTGATCGAGCAGCGCGCCATCTGCCTTGTTGATCAAGATCAGATCGGCCAGCTCGACGATGCCGCGCTTCAGACCTTGCAGCTCGTCGCCTGCCGCCGGCGGCAGGATCAAGAGGAACATGTCGACCATGTCGCCGACTGTCGTTTCGGCCTGCCCGGCGCCGATCGTTTCGACCAGCACCGTGTCGAACCCCGCCGCCTCGCAAACAAGGATCGCCTCGCGGGAGCGGCGGGCGACGCCGCCGCTCTCGGCACCGGCCGAGGAGGGCCGAATAAAGGCCGCCGATGCGCGAGCGAGCTCGGCCATTCGCGTCTTGTCGCCGAGGATGGCGCCCCCGCCGCGTTTCGATCCAGGATCGACCGCCAGCACCGCGATGCGATGCCCCCGCGCGATACCGTCGAGGCCGAAGCGCTCGATGAAGGTCGATTTGCCGGCACCGGGCGGCCCGGAAATGCCGATCCGGGTGGCGCCTCCGGCTGCCGGCAGGATCGCCTCGATCAGCGCCTCGGCAGCGCGACGATGGTCGAGGCGGGTCGATTCGACCAACGTCACCGCGCGGGCAAGCGCGCGCCGATCGCCGCGTCGGACCGCCGCGGCGAGGTCATCGGCCGTCGCGCGATCCGCTGCGCTCTCATCCTGCGTCCTTTGAGACGCGCCCTTCGGGCGCTCCACAGGACGACGAGGATTTGTATTCGACATTAAAGACTTACGTCATCCTGAGCAGCCCGCAACGCGGGCGTCTCGAAGGACGCGCAGCACCGATCCAGTATTTCCACTCCATCACTTTGCCGCCAATGACGCTTCGCGCGCAGCGGCCTCCTGCTGGCGGGCCCACATCACGGCATAGACGCCACCCTTGGCGAGCAACTCGCGGTGGTGTCCATGCTCGACGATACGCCCGCCATCGACCACCAGGATCTGGTCGGCGTCGACGACAGTCGACAGGCGGTGCGCGATGACCAGCGTCGTATGGTCGGCCGCGACCTCGGCCAAGTTTGCCTGGATCTCGCGTTCGGTCTTGGTGTCGAGCGCCGAGGTGGCCTCGTCGAAAATGAGGATCTTCGGCGCCTTGAGAATGACCCGGGCGATCGCGACGCGCTGCTTCTCGCCGCCCGACAATTTGAGCCCGCGCTCGCCGACCATGGTCTGGTACCCGTCGGGCAGGCCCGCGACAAATTCATGAATGTGGGCGCGCCGCGCCGCGGCCTCGATTTCGGAGCGGCTGGCGCCGGGCCGGCCATAAGCGATGTTGTAAAAGATCGTGTCGTTGAACAGCACCGTGTCCTGCGGCACAACGCCGAGCGCGCGCCGGAGGCTGTCCTGCGTCACGTCCCGGATGTCCTGGCCGTCGATCTCGATCGCGCCTCGATCGACGTCGTAGAAGCGAAAGAGGAGGCGCGCGATCGTCGATTTGCCGGCGCCGCTCGGCCCGACGATGGCGAGCGTGGCGCCGGGCGGGACCGCAAAATCGACATCCCCGAGGATGGAGCGCCGCGGATCGTAGCGGAAATCGACGTGGCGGAAGGCGACCGCACCCTGGCGGACGGCAAGCGGCGGGGCGCCCGGCCGGTCCTCGATCTCGGGCGCGACCTTCAGGAGCGACATCATCTGTTCGAGATCGGTCAGCGACTGCTTGATGTTGCGGTACACCACGCCGAGGAAGTTGAGCGGCATGTAGAGCTGGAGCAGGTAGGTGTTGACCAGCACGAAGTCGCCAACCGTCATTAGGCCCGCCGCGGCTCCCTTCGCCGCCAGGATCATCACGCCGATGAGGCCACTGGCGATGATCGCGCCCTGCCCCACATTGAGCAGCGCCAGCGTCGTCTCGCTCCTGACCGCGGCGCGCTCGTATGCCTGGAGAGCGCGATCGTAACGCTCCGCCTCGTGCGCCTCGTTGGCGAAGTATTTGACCGTCTCGTAGTTGAGGAGGCTGTCGACCGATTTAGTGTTGGCTTCGCTGTTGCGCGTGTTCATCTCGCGGCGAAAGCGGATGCGCCAATCGGTCACCAGGAACGTGAAGCCGATGTAGCTCACGATCGTCGCCAGAGTGACGGCGGCGAAGGTCCAGTTGTAGAGGCGCCACAAAATCGCGCAGACGACGATCATCTCGAACACCGTCGGCACGACGTTGAACAGCATGAAAGACAACAGGAACTCGATCCCCGCTGTGCCACGCTCGATGGCGCGCGCCAGCCCACCGGTGCGCCGCTCGAGATGAAAGCGCAATGACAGGGAATGGATATGGCGGAATGCCGCAAGCGCGATCTGCCGCACCGCACGCTGGCTGACCTTGGCGAAGACCGCGTTTCGCAGCTCGTTGAAACTTTGCGACAGGACGCGCGCGGCGCCATAGGCCAGGATGACCAGGACCGGCACGGCAATCACGCCCGGGCCCTTCACCGACAGCGCATCGACCGCGTCCTTGTACAAGAACGGGATCGCGATGCTGATGAGCTTGCCGCAGATCAGGAGCACCAGCGCCAACACGACGCGGATGCGCAACTCAAGCGAGGCGCGCGGCCACAAATAGGGGCCGAGGCCTTTGAGCGCCCGCAGCCCTTGGCCGAGCCGCTCATCCGGTTCCGGCAGGCCAGGGGCCGACGACCCGCCAACCATGCGAGGGCCGTGCGGGCTCATCATTGGGCCGGCCCCAAGGGCGGTTGCGGGCGCCGCGCCCCGCAAGTCGCGCCGGCGGCGGTGGGGCGCGGCACGCGCCATCCGATCAGCAGCGCGCACCCAACCAGCGCCGCTCCCCACAGGAACGGGCTGCCGCGGCCAACTTCGGCAAACAGCAATCCTGCGATGATCGGCCCGAGCACCCGCGACAGGCTGCCGACCGATTGCGCAACCCCCATGACCTCGCCCTGCTCACCCGTCCCGGCGCGGCGCGAAATCAGGCTGTTGAGCGATGGCTGCATTGCACCCATTCCCAGCGCCAGCGCGGTCAGCGCGACGATCAGCGTCGGCAGCCCGCGTGCGACAGGCAGCCCCAGCAGCCCAAGCGCAATCGCCCCGAGCCCGCCCAGCATCAGCCGCTCCTCGCCGAAGCGTCTGGTCAAGGATCCGATCAAGACGCCCTGCATCAAGGCCGAAATTAGCCCGACATAAAAGAACACAAAGCCGATCGAACGCGGGCCCCAGCCGAATTGCGCGATCGCCCACCATGCAAACGTCGTCTCCATGCCGGAGAAGGCGAGAATTACCAGAAAGAACACCGCAAGAAGCCGCGCCAGCATCAGTCGGGTAAGCGCGGCGCGCGCTGCCGCGATCCTGCCGCGCGAAATGCGCGTGGGGTCCGCCGAGAGGCTTTCCGGCAACAGCAGGATGACGCCCAGGAATGCGGCAAACGACAACCCGGCGGCGATCAGACCCGGCGTTTGAAGATCGGCGGTGGCCAGATCGTTACCAGCGATTATGCCGCCCAGAACCGGGCCGATGATAAAGCCAAGACCGAACGCCGCGCCGATCATGCCCATTCCCTTGGCGCGCTGTTCGGGCGGCGTCACATCGGCGATATAGGCCTGCGCCGCGGCGATGTTGCCGGCGCAGGCGCCGGCAAACGCTCGGGCGACGAACACCATCCACAGTGCCGCGGCGAACGCCAGCCCGAGATAGGCCAGCGCCGCCGCCGCCATGCTCGCCATCAGCACCGGCCGCCGGCCGATTCGGTCGCTCAGCCTTCCCCAGAGCGGCGCCGTCAACATCGACATCAAGGAGTAAATGGCGAAGAGCAACGTCATTTGCAGCGGCGAGGCGGTGAATCGCTCCGCATAAAACGGCAGCAACGGGATGATCAGCCCGAAGCCGACCAGGTCGATAAAGACGATGAGGAAGAGGGTTGCCATGAGAGCGCTGTTGATATCGCCCCGACGCTCCGCCGAACAAGAGCCGATCGACGCAGCGGCACCGTGTGCCGGCGGGCCCGGATCATGGCAAATCACCTGCATGCGATGCCCGGGTCCAAACACACCAGAGACGGTCACCGCTCAGAGTGAGGGATATTACGCGGTATTCATACCTAACACTTTAGGGTAGGTGGACCCGTCCTGTTGGTGTTGGTGCCTGCAGAATTGCGCGGTAATTGAGGGATTTGTGAGACGATGCTTCGCAAATTTTGGTCGACACCCGGCGCTGTTAATCGCAGCTTAACCGGCAACGGGCTTTGTAGGGGGCACCCAATCAAGCGAGGGAGACTTCAAATGAGCGTTTTGCGTGAACTTTTCGAGCGGAATTCGGTGGTTGCGCGTCTGCTGGGCGACGAGGCGGGGGCGACGGCGATCGAATATGGTCTGATCGCTGCCCTGATCGCGGTCGCCGCGATCGCCGCGTTCCAGTTGGTCGGCACCAACCTGACTAGCGTGTTCAACACAGTCGCGTCGGATCTGTAAGCGACGGCACCACCAAAAAAACCGGCGCGGGCGTACCCGTGCCGGTTTTCGCTAGCCCGGGCTTACGCCAAACGCATTTGCCGACGCCCGGGCCGAGTTGTCTGTCGCTGCCCATCTCACCGATCCCGAGCAGCGCGCTGCGGAAGCGGATGCGGTGCGCAGCCGGGCGAGGTTGCGGTTATACGACGGCGGGTCGTCAGGCTTGACGCTCAGCACGACAAAGGCGGTGCCGTCACCTTCGCGCAACAGGCATGCTCCTTGGGTGAAATCCGATTCGCTGGACACCGTCCGCTTGATGCCGCTGCCGGCCGCGACGCTGACGAGCGCAAGCTTCGGCGGGTGCAGTATGACGATCGTCGCCGGGCACCGAAATTCATCATGATGCCAGCGGCTGCAACCGCCCTCGCAAACGCAGCCGGCGCGAGCGGCGGACGATCACACCGAGCAGCAGGATGAGCGATAGCACGGTCAGCGGAAAATCTGAGGCTCCCGCCACCAGCGTGATCGGGGAGATCAGGGCGAGAATCATCACCAACATCTCATCCGTCCCCAACGCATCCCCGGCGTGATGCCGCTCGGCGACGAGCCAGATCACCGCGGTCGCGAGACCGGGCATGTCGTAAACAAAGGCGTAGGGGGTCGCAAGGAAGGCCGCGACCAGCAGCCCGGCACCGGCAAGTTCCTGCGGGCCCGACCGGAAGAGACGCCAAACGATGGCCGCCACCGTAGCGGTCGCTGCCCACTGCGCCGGCTGCGCCATGGCCGGCACAACGCCCAGTTGCAGCAGTGCGACCAGGACGGTCGGCATCAGGTGCAGGACTGTGCTGCTTTCAGCGGCAAACTGGTGCGAGAATGCGGGAAGGGAGGCGAGCCAACTCGGCCAGATCGCGGCACCGAACAGGACGCTCGTCGCGACAACGAGGAGGATGAAGGTCACACCCGCGATGACAAAGGCGCGCCAAAGCCGGGCGGCAACGAGCGCAACGGGAACCAGGAGCCCGAGCTGCGGCTTATAGGTCAACAGTCCAAACAGCACCCCGCCGGCGAGCGGATGGCCGGCGGCAACCCGCAATCCGCCCGCCAACAAAGCAGAAGCGAGGAAGCCGCTCTGCCCGGACACGATCGCGATCGCCGTGGTCGGCGCCGCCAGCGCAGCGAGCAGTGCCGGCGACCGCCAATTCCGGCCGACCGTGGCCCAGAGGTATAGCGGTAGGCTGACGACGATCAGCGCGGCGCAGGCAAGCCAACCCGGGAGCTGCCCAAGAGGCCACACGACCAGGAGAAAACTGGGCGGGTAGGGAAACGAATAGATCGCTCCCGGATCCATTCCCAGCGCCAGCTGCGCCGAGCGCAGAACCGTCGCGTCGTAGATCGTTATCGCGGCGTGATCGCGCAGAAATCGGCCAAAGCTCCACAACGCGAACGAATCGCCGAAGCCGGCCGGCCAGCCTCTGGCGACGGCAATCCCAAGGTAGGTCGCGCCATAGGCGGCGAACAGCGCCAGGAAAATTCCGGCGAGCAGCCGAAACTTGTCGCTCGCCGGCGGCCAGCTCAGTGCCGAGGCGACATCGGTGGCGATCGCGGCCACCCGCCCGGCGCCGGGTTGCTCGCTCAAGGGGGACCGGACCGGACCGTCCTCTGGCGACTGCGCCGTCGCGTCGCGTTTTGCCCCGATGGCATTAGTTGTTTTCAACGATGACCTGCTCGCTCAACAAGACCAAGCTGAAGGCCCTGCGATCCTGGCGCGCATCCGTTGCAAGATCGTTATCGCCGACCGCCGCAATCCCGGGTGCACCGCCCAATCCCAACAGGCAAAGACCGGACCTGACATGCGCCGAGCTATCATGGTAAGCTTAGTGGACGAAAGCCTTGTTGAAGGCCAACCGCGCGACGGAGGGCGGAGATGAAGGTCACAATAGAGTGGTGCAAGCCTTGAAACTATGAACCGAGGGCCCTCCGTGCGAGGGCGCGGCTGGTTGAACTTTACGGCGCCGATGTTGAGCTAGTGCCCGGGGTAGCCGGCGTGTTCGAGATCACGGTCGACGGTCGGCTGCTTTTCTCGAAGAAGCAAACCGGGCGGTTTCCCACCGACGAGGAAGTCGATGCGCTCGGCGCCGGGCGGGCCGACGCACCGTAATCGGGTTGGTAATGCCGCCGCACCGGCGAGATTGGGATGTGATTGCGCTGCTCGTCTCAACCTGCTCATCCCTCGGGGATGGGTGGGTTGGACACGTGGCGACCGGCGTGCCAGTGGCGGGCTGCAGCGGTCCCGGAATGCGGTGGTCAGGCGAGTTGGAGGTTCTCCTCGGCATTACCCGACAAACCCGCTAGCGTCTTGTGCGATTAAATTCACTATGGCATCGTGCGATTTGCTTGCTTTAAGGCTTTGGCAAGGTTTGGCGCGCATGGTAGAGGGGTCAGCGGCCACAGGAGGACCTAATGTTTGCCACACTGATCAAGTTATGGAAAAATGAGGATGGCGCGACCGCGATCGAATACGGCCTGATCGCCGCCTTGATCGCCGTTGCCGCGATCGCTGCGATGCAGCTGGTCGGAACCAACCTCACGTCAACCTTTAACAACGTCGCCTCGAAGCTTTAGCGATCGGCGTTTCTCCGTCGGTGTCGCTCCACGCTCAGCATCGCCGCTGAGCGTGGCAGCCGAGGGGCCAGCGGCTATAGGGAGGAGCTGAAATGTTTGCCACTTTGATCAAGTTATGGAAAAACGAGGATGGCGCGACCGCCATCGAATACGGGCTGATCGCAGCCTTGATCGCGGTCGCCGCGATCAGTGCAATGCAGCTGGTCGGAACCAGCCTTACGTCGACCTTCAACAACGTCGCCTCGAAGCTTTAAAGACGGAATTTTCGCCGGTTTTCTCCAGACTCAGCGGCGCTGAGCGCCGTCGGGCGTGGTTTTCTGTGTGCGGATTGGCGTGCCGACCACCGCTTTGCCAAAGCATCGCCGCAACGGATAGCAACACCGCGTTAGCATCTCGGTATCCGTGACCCGGCTCACACGGCTGGGACCTTGCTTGCAATGAACCACCGTATCGGACTAAACGAGCGGTCGATCCAAGACGGCCGCGGTGTTCGCTTTACCTCAACGCGGCGATTTAAACCGGTTGAGCATGCGGCAATGTCGTATGTCCGTGAACTTTTAGACAGGGATTCTCCGGGCCCCTTCGGCGACCGCATCCCAATCCTGTGGTCCGAGGCGCACAAGGGGCGACTCAGGCGGATCACGGTGGGCGAGATCGCGGCGACAGTACCCGTTGATCCGGCCCTTTCCGTGTCGCTGCTGAAGTGTGCGGACGGCCTTTTTCTCGAGGCCGAGGGGGAAATCCTCGCTTTGCTACGCGAAAACCTCACTGTTTGCGAAACCAATAACGAATTCTTCACCAGTTTCCTCAACGCGCTGTTTACGGTCCAGCGCTTCGATATAATCACCGCCATGTTGCGCGACAGGCATGGCTGTTCGGCCGAGATCGGCCTCTGTGTGCAGCGAAGCGGCCCCGGGCGTCATCGCGTAAAATGGGAGCTTCTCGGGTCAGGCGATCATCGATTTACTTTTGACGCGATCGCCTATGAAAACGACGACACGCGGATCGAGATTCTTTTATTCCAATGGACGTTTCCATTGTGTGCGTATTACGCGGAGCAGCGGAACCAGCAACGCGGCAGCGTTGTAATCAATCTCGGCGACATCGGCGCAGTTCCGGGCTTAGCGTTTTGCGACAACCGGCCCGATCGCTTTCTTATTCCCGACACCGTGTTCATTCCGACGAAGGGGTACAGCTTCGCCAGAGAATTTTACAAGACCAAATTCGTGCCATGGAGCGAACGCAAACCCGTGGCTTTTTGGCGCGGTGCAACCACTGGCATTCAGCGGGTACCTGGGGATTGGCGCTCGCTGCAGCGGATCAAGCTTTGCGAGCTTGCAATGCGTGTTGAGCTCGTTGGGTTGATCGATGCGGGTATCAGCGGCATCGTGCAGTTCAATGACCCCGCGATCGTGCGGGAAATCGAGCAGTCGGGGCTGGTTCGCGGCTTTGTCCCATGGCAAGACTGGAACCGATACAAGTACCATATTGACATTGACGGAAATACCAACTCGTGGTCGGCCTTTTTTTACAGGCTGTTGAGCGGCAGCCCTGTTCTAAAGATCGAGTCCACTCGCGGCTGGCTCCAGTGGTTCTACGACCGTCTGGTACCATGGCACAACTATATTCCGGTTTCTTCAGAAATGTCTGACCTGGTCGACAAGATCCATTGGCTCGCGCGGAATGACACGGTTGCGCAAAAGATCGGCCAGCGGGGGCAGGAGCTTGCCGATGACCTGACCTACGAGCGCGAGATAGAGCGTGCAGTGCCGGTCATCTCCGCTGCATTCCGATATTTCGCCGGTCACATTGATGACATTGGACCGTATGGTCGGTCTGCTTGAGGTTGGGAGGAACTGGCCCCGAAGGGGCGACGGAGTAGCAGATGACTTTATCCAAACCGGTTGAGGCGATGCTCTATGCTAACGACGGCCAATCGCTTCGACAGCTTCTCGGGTGGGATGAAATCTGGTACCGGCAACGGTACCCCGACGTCAACGCTGCCTGCGAGCACGGCGTGTTCGCCGGCGGTTTCCATCACTATCTCTGCTTTGGACGCTCTGAAGGACGGTTTCCTTCGGCCGCCGCAGAAGCAGGGCAAACTAACGCATTTCTTTCTAGGGATTTTAGTGTCGGGACGTTCTCGGTTCCACTCAATTGGCCCGTCAAGGGGGAACCCGCCAGCACGTTTCTTTTGAAGCTGACCAACGGGTTTTTCGAGAGGTTCATGTCGGGTCCGGTCATTCTCGATATCGGCTTTAAAGGCGGTGACGCCGAGGCGGTGCCGATCCTGCCGCACGCGACCGGCGTCGATCTCGATTATCCCGGTTACGACGGCCTTTGCCTGCCCTTCGGGGATGGCTCGGTCGACACGGTCTTCGCCAGCCACGTGCTCGAGCATATCCCCGATTATTGTGCCGTGATCCGCGACTGGTTCAGGACGTTACAGGTCGGTGGTTTCATCGTCTGCATCGTGCCGCACCAGTTTCTCTATGAAAAGAAACGCGAGCTTCCCTCGCGCTGGAATAGCGATCACAAGAGGTTTTACACGCCGGCTTCCCTGCTGCGCGAATTCGAGGAAAGCCTCCCGCCCAACGGGTACAGAGTGAGGCACCTGATGGACGACGATCTCGGCTACCGCTATGAAATTGGCCCGGAACGGCACGCGGCCGGGTGCTACGAGATCGAATTAGTAGTCGAGAAGATCAAAGCGCCCGACTGGAATTTGGGCTGAACCTGCGATGTCAACCGGCCGCCTGTCGTACCGCCAACTCGTCGCCTATCGCGATATCGCCGCCGGCTACTACCTCGGTATAGATGCCCATAAAATTGTGGCCGAAGCCGCCCTGCAAAGCGCTGACGATATCGAGGTCACGCTCGGCCGTCGCCGGGTTGACCTGGGTGGCCGCACACCGCGTGATCGGTGAAATCGCCCTGAGCCGGGCGCCGCCCAGCGCAATCTCGCAGCCGATCCAACCGAGCTCGCTCCAGGCCGGCGCCCCTTCGAGAAAGACATTGGCGCGGAAGCGGAGCGGATCGACCGGGGCGTGAGCGACCGCTTCGAGCGCGGTGATGCTGGCCAAGTTGATCAGCGAGACGTATTTGTCGGTGGTCGCATTGGGCTTCCTGCGCGCGTCGGCAAAGGCATGGCCCGGCGCTTCGACAATCCGCAGCGGACCCTCGACTGTAGGCGCGAGGAACGCCGCCAGGAACTCGCTGACCGCCCGACACCCTTCGGGCTCGGTGAGGTTCGCCTGTATGGCGATCCCGCCGGCGTGGTCGATCGTGAGCTCGCCCGTCTCCGCCGCAAAGCGGGTGTTCAACTGCGCCAGCTTTTCATCGCGCATCAGCATGACGAAATGGCTTTTCGACAACCATTCCGGACGCTCGCAATCGAAGCGGGTCGCGGCCAGCGCGATTGCGAAGCGGCGGTCTTGCGGCAGGCATTCGCCGGGCCTAAGGGTCACCCGCCCCAGGGGCTCGGCGCTCATTCCCTTGACCGGGTAGCGGTAGATCGCAGTAATCGTCACAGCCTCGCTCATCGTGCCCCTCGTTGGCAATCCGGTCTGTCTCGGTTATACCTCAACCGCGCCGTGCGCGCGGGATTGCCTCGGAGAGACGATGCCGGACGCTGAACCAGCGATGCGGCCGTGGCCGATCGCCCGGCTCATCCGCTCCCTCAAGATCGCCGGGGTTTCTGTCGCGCTGATCGCCGCGGCGATCGGGGGCTATTGGGGGCTTCTGCAATACGAGGGCAACCTACACACGGTCAGCGCGGGCGTCCTCTACCGTTCGGCCCAGTTGAGCAAAAGCGAGACGCTTTGGGCGGTTCGGGAATATCAGATCAAATCGGTGCTCAACCTGCGCGGCGCCCATGCCGGCCAGCCGTGGTACGACGACGAGATCATAGCGGCCGGCGAACTCGGCCTCGCGCATTTCGATTACCCCTTATCATCGAAGCGTCTCGTCACCAGCCACGAAATCGAGGAGATCCTCGACACCGTGCGCAAGGCGCCAAAGCCGCTCTTGGTCCATTGCAAATCGGGAGCCGACCGCTCCGGCCTTGTCGCGGCGCTTTATCGCTTCAGCGAAACCGGAGCCAGCGCGGCCGACGCTGACCGCGAGCTGTCGCTCGCTTACGGTCATTTCCCCTACCTGACGAGCCGGTCGGGCGCGATGGATGACAGCTTTTGGGCGTTTGTTCGCAGCAGCGCGCGCGCCTCGGCCAAATAACCCGTCGCCGAGGACCGTTTCATTCCTGATGAAATCGCTTCTTATGCCCTGCCAGTCCCTGACGCGGCAAATAAACCCCTTTAGTCGGATCGTCGATTACGGTGCCGATAACCGACGCTTTCCGATCATATTTTTCGAGAATGGATAGGACCGCGCCGACATCGCTCTCGTCGACAACCACGCAAAACCCGACGCCCATATTGTAAACCTCAAACATCTCGGCGGTGTCGACGTCGCCATATTGTTGGATCATTTTGAATATCTCCGGCGTCTCCGGCATTTTATCGATGACGAAGCCAGCTCGTGGGTGCTCGACGCGATTCAAATTCAGAAGTCCATCGCCGGTAATATTCACCAACGCCTTGACGTTCGGTACCTGCCTTAGAATTTCCATGACTTCGCGCACATAAATCAGGGTTGGGCGGAGCAACTCTTCGCCCAGAGATGCACCGGTACCGGGAACCGGGTAATTCAAGGGGAAGGGCTCCGCCCGCTTGAAGAACACTCTGCGCGCCAGGGTCAGCCCATTGCTATGGATGCCGCTGCTTTGAATGCCGATAATCTGATCGCCGGGCTCCAGATAACGGCCAGTGAGAATCCTATCGAGCGGTACCGTTCCCACGGCCATGCCCGCCAAGTCAAAACCGTGGACGACATCTTCGAGTTGGGCAATCTCACCACCGGAAATCGAAATGCCGGCTTGCGCCGCGCCCTCGGCCAGCCCGATCGCAATGGCGTCGAGGACCTGCGCGTTTACTCGCTCAACCGCGATGTAATCCACCAGTGAAATGGGTTGGGCTCCCACACATATCAGATCGTTCACATTCATCGCAATGCAATCAATCCCAATGGTATCGTACCGATCCATTAATTGGGCGATGATCGCCTTGGAACCAACACCGTCGGTGCAGATAGCCAATCCAATTCCGCCAATATCTATTACGTTTGCAAAGTAACCGATCTGAAGCTGAACGCCACCAAGACTGCCGCGAGGTGGCCAGGTCGCGGCAATTCTTTTGACTAATCGATCTAGGCCGCGATCGGCCTCGCCCGTATCGACACCAGATTCGCGGTAGGCAGCGCCTGATGCCGGGGAACGATTTGCTGTCATGCTGGCGCTTTCGTTGCGGTGTGCGACCTTTACTGCTGGTAGCGTACGGAGGTCGACGCGGATTGATCGGGCAAGGCGCGTCGATGCTGGACGCACGATTCCATGACGGCGATCCATCAGGAGTCAAGGGGCAGACGCTTCTCGCTGTTCGGGGTTCTAACTCTCGACAGAGGTTTCCCTCTGATGCCATATCTTGCGGTTGAAGACAACCGTGCAGCTAGATTTGGTTCAGGCGCGCGTAAGCATCGCGTCCGGCCTGTTCGATGGTTTGTGTGCTTGATCCTCCCTGTTCGGTGGGTTTGATAATGCGGGCATCCGCAATTGGCGATGATACATCGGCAACAAATAACCGAAAGCGGCACAACGCGACGGTGGGAGGGGACGTCAATGGCTGATATTGGCACCCGGGTACCACGCGGCCACTGGGTTCGCGACATCACCGGGTACCAATGGCTGGTGCTGTTCGTGGCTTGGGCTGGCTGGTCGCTCGACATCACCCGACTTCACGCTTTACGGGCTGTTATTGCGCCAAGCGCTGACCGAGTTGATCGGCGGTAATCCGACCATGGCGCAGATCGGCTCGGTCGGCGGTCTGTTGACGACGGTCGGCCTGTTGGGCTGGGCGCTCGGCGGCTTTTTCTTCGGCATCATTGCGGACTATCTGGCCGAGTGCGGACGCTGGCGCTTAGCATCCTTATCTACAGCCTGTTCACCGCCCTCCAGGGGTTTGCGCAGGAAACCTGGCAGCTCGGCCTGTTCGGCTTCATCGCCGGGCTCGGGACCGGCACCGAGGTGATGATCGCGATTCCGCTGGTCGCCGAAGCCTTCGCCGAAACGCAACGGGCCAAAATCCTCGGCTTCATGATGACCGGCGGCGGCTCTGGCAATTTGTTCGCTGCGTAGATCTATGACTGGGTCGGACCTTACGGCTGGCGCTGTATGTTTTTCGTCGGCATCGCGCCGGCTCTATTGTTGTTCATCCTGCGCCGCGGCATGGTCGAACCGGAGCGGTTCGCTGCCGTGAAGGCGCGTCGCGAGGCCCTGGCAGCAACCCGAGAGCACACCGAGGAAGACCGGCAATTCCTGGCGTTCGTTCCGTTGCAGCTGTTCAGCCGCGGCATCCGTTTCCAGACGCTGGTCGGCGTCTTGTTCGCGCTCGGCACGTTGCTCGCGGTGTGGACCGCGCAGGAGGTCTCTATTTGTTTTTAGGGGTCGATAGTTATGGTCCCTACCCGATCCTGTTGCTGATCTTCGGCTTTTTTGTGATTGGCATCTTCTCGGGCCATGCGATCTACATGTCGGAGCTGTTCCCGACCCATGCGCTCAACCGCTGTGGCCTTTTGCAACGGCTCAGGACGGATCTTCACAAGCTTCGGGCCGCTGGCCGCCGGCTTGCTCGTCGTGCAGCTCGGCGGGCTATCCAATGCAACGGGGATCATGACCGCCTTCGCCGTTCGGAGCATCATTGCGGTGATCATCGGCCGCGAGACGCGGGGCGAACAATTGCCCCGCTGAGCGCGAGAGGGAGGCCCCGCGCCGACGGCGTGCAAGGGTGAGGAACTACAGCGCGAGCGAAAACTGCGGATCCGCCGTCAGGCACTCCGCCTCTGAAGCCCCCTCTCTTTGCGCGCGATGTTCGTGCCCAGCGTCATCGCGGATAGCCCTGCCAACTCCATCGCCGATCTCTTCGTCATAATGTCGACGCATCTGCGCGCGCGGGAGGTGGCCAGGTTCGAGATCTGCACCGACGGCGACGCCCATTTAGCCCACATTCTCCGGATAATAGGCAATCCGCGCCGCCTCGCGGAGCTCGTCGGGCGTCGTTTCACCGTAGCCGAAGAACTCGAGATACGCGGGGATCTGCTCGAACAGCATATCGCTACCGATCTGATAGCGGCAGCCGCGGGCCGCCGCGGCCCGCAGGAGCGGCGTCATTTCGGTCGACAGCACTACTTCGCCGACAAACGCTTGACGATCGAGCCGCTGCGGGTCGAACGGCAGCGGATCGTCGGGTCGCATGCCGAGTGGGGTCGCATTCAGAACGAGATGATAGCCGCCTGGATCGTTGTTCCGGATTTCGACCGCAAGGTCCGGGTGGTAACGGCGCAAGCGCGCGACGAGGCTCTCTGCTGCATCCCGCCGCGTGTCGAAAATCGCGAGCGAGCGCGGCCGCTGGGCAGCGATGGAAGCGGCGATCGCCGAGCCAACCCCGCCCGCTCCCACCACGAAGCAATCGGTATCGACAAAGTCGAAACCCCTGCGCTTGGCCCCGCGCGTAAAGCCTTCCCCGTCGAACATGTCGCCATAGGGCGATCCGTCATCGCGGCGCAGGATCGCGTTGCAGGAACCGGCAATCTTTACCGCGAGGCTGACGTCGTCGAGCAAGGCCACTGTCGTCGCCTTGTGCGGCATCGTTACCAGCGCGCCGAGGATGTTGCTGAGGCGAAACAGCAGACGGAGAAACGCCGGGTAATCGTCCGCGCCGACCCCATCGGCACGACGACCGCGTTGATGCCTTTCCGCTTGAACCAGGGATTGTAGATCATCGGGGCCTTGAAGCTCTCGGTCGGGTAGCCGAGATGCGCGACCAATGTGGTGCGCCAGCTGATCATCGTCGCTCTCCCTTTCTGCTGCCAAGTGGCGGTTCCGGAAGGATAGCTGGGTGAGACACCAGCCCGGCAGTTCGGCGACGCCATCCTTAAACTGGGTGTCACCTGGAGGCGGAACCCAGGGCGGCGATCAGCGCCTCGGCTTCGTCGCGCTCGTCCTTTGATACCGGTGCTGTCGTCGCGCATGTACGTACAGGCATTTGCGGTATTATGGCGCAAAGTCTTGAAACAGGAAAGCCGAGCGCGCCGCGTCTCAGTTCAAAATTGCACTACCGTGCATTGGTAAAATTTCGAGTATCGCAGTAGTTGACAACGCACTCTGGGCTATCGCTCGTCGGCACGCTACGCAATTGGAGTATTGCTCCGCCGCCGACGCCGCCACTACAGTAAGAAACGTTGGCAACGACGAAGTCTCCGAAGGCCGGCTGGCTGATGAAGACGAAGCCTCTCGCCGCAATCGTCGATTGGAGCGCAGCGCACGTGTAGGCGCGGGAATCAACACCGGCAGAATAGGCCGGGGCGACCAGAACGAGCGCTACGCCAGCGGCGAGAATGAACTTCCTGAGCATGTTACCTCCCTGTCATTTCCGACGGCGTTCCCGGCTTGTGGTAGCGCTGCCGCCGCATCTTATACCGGACTGAGTTGGGGGTGACTCGGGAAGGGGGGGTTGCGGCAAGGGCGAGAGTGTGATTCATAGGAGAGCAGATTTTGTGGCTGCAGTCGGGGAGACCACAATGGCTGCTCTGGCGATCCGGGATGATGTCGCGATGGGTGAGGGCAAGCTGTACCTGGGCCAGCTAGATGCCGACATCGTCGCGTTCGACATCAAGACCGGCAAGGAGGTGTGAAAGACACCATCGAGGATTGGCACAACGGCTACGGCGTCACAGTGCGCCGCTGTATTACGATGGAATCGTGTACAGCGGCATTACCGGCGGCGAGTTCGGCACTCGCGGCCGCCTGACTTGATGCTGCCAACGGGAAAATCCTGTGGCGCTGGTATGCGACGCCGGCACCCGGCGAGTTCGGTTCCAACACCTGGCCGGCGGGCAGCGACATCGCGATGCATGGCGGGGCGATGATTTGGGATACCCCGGCGCTGGATCCCGAGCTCGGCCTGGTTTATTTCGCCACAGGCAATTGCGGGCCGGATTACGACGGTTCGGTGCGCGAGGGTGATAATCTGTTCTGCGCCTCCATTGTCGCGCTGAAGGCCAAGATCGGCGAATACGTCTGGCACTTCCAGCAAGTTCATCACGGCATGTGGGATTATGACGCCGCTCCAGTCGTGCTGTTCGACACCACGATCAATGGCCAGCCGCGCAAGGCGCTTGGCGAAGCGGGGCACACCCCGTTCGTCGGCGTCGCGGATAAACTTGCTCAGCGATGCCGGCGTGAAATTGCGGTCCTTGTTGTTGACTGCCTTGATCCGCGTGCCGTCGACCGCCAGCAATTCCCGGCCGAACAGGTCGAACTGCCGGCACAGCAGCACAAATTCGCGAAACACCGATCGGAAGGCCGCGCGGTTGTCGCGCCGGAAGTCGGCGATGGTCTTGAAGTCGGGCGTCAAGTGCTGCAGCAGCCAGATCACTTCGAGGTTGCGACGGGTCTCCGCCTCCAGCCGCCGGCTCGACCGCACCCGGTTCAGATAGCCGTAGATGAGAGCTTCAGCAGGTCCCAAGGCGCATAGCCCGACCGACCGCTCGCCTCCGGCACGACACGAGCGAACCCCGCCGCCGCAAGTTCGAGCCCATCAACGCAGGCGTCGATGAACCGCACCGGGTTGTCGGCGCCGACGTAGTCGTCGACCGCCTCCGGCAATAGCAGTGTCTGGCGGCGATCGTGTCCGGTGATGTGCCTGATGCCGGATTCTATCGCGCGAACACCCGCGCTGGAATCCACTGACCCTGACTTTTCACACGGTCTGTAAGATTCTTGCGCAGCCTGCGGCACGTCGCAGAAGGGTGGTGGACAACAGAACATCACGGCGGTGCATCTGGTCGGCAAGGTCGCGCCGTAAGCGGACTATCGTCTGCATGACGGTCGCACTGACACCACCCCGGCCTAGCGTCATAGCTGGGGCAGGGACGCGGTAAGCTGCCATATTCTACGCCTGGGAGGTGTGGTCCCGGCCATACGCCAATCGCGCCATGATCGTGTCACGATGTGCTCGGATTCGGCCGGTTCCGGGCTCGCGAGAGCGCCATACAGCGGCGCAATTTCGTTAGCCTGTCTCGGCCGTGCTGTCAGTTGGCCGCTCGTCGCCCGCGCGCGCGATGCGTCCGGACACCTCTGAGCACAAAGAAAACGACGGGAACCGAGGTCCCCGCCGCTGATTGCCACTAACGCTGTAGCCCCGAATACCCGCAGCTCGGCGCCCCTCAACGCCCATTATCAAACGAAGTGGATGTTGCCCGTGTGCAGGCTCAGCAGCGCCACGCCTGTTAGTTGAACGATATCCGAGGCGTGCGCGGTCACGAGGGCGTCCGTCGTCATCTCCGTGCTGCCGGAGGAGACTGCGGCCGCGTTGGTCAGCGCCACGTCCGCGATATGGGTGTTGCCGCTGAGGTCCTGGTAGGCCATCAGGGTGTGTTCGCTGTCATGCGCCGCGAGCCCCCCGGCCCCCACAGTAAATTTCAGTTGGTATGAGCTGTGCAACGCGGAGGCAACTGCGCTGGCGTTGGCGAAAGTCGCGGCTATCAGCTCGAACACCTGCCCCGCGGCAGTCGGGGCCGGCGCCGTATTGCCCGGATTGATCTGCGTCAGCACCGGGCTGGTAATACCGGTGGTGGTGGTGACAAGATCGCCGCTGACAAGGCCATGGCTGATGCCGCCGTTGCCATTGGTGAGACCAGTTCCCCAAACCGCCCCATGTCCGGGACCGGAGAACGTACCGAAGTCGAGAACGTCCTGTGGCGCTGTTGCGCTGCCCGGCACAAAGTTGGTGACGACGGTCTGGTCGAGGCTCGTGCCGGTATTCGCCGCCAGCCCGGCGTATGTCGAGCCCACATATCCGGTCGCCGCGCCAGCGGTCGCCTGGCCCCACCAGCCAAGCTGAGGAACGTCGGCCGTGTCGGTGATGCTGTTAAATCGCGGCACCTCAGTACCGCCGCCGGCTATGCCCGGGGTATCGAACCCCGCGTACAACCCGATGCGGTCGACGGCGGTATGGCCGGTGACCAGCCTGATCGTGTCGGCACCGCCACCCGTATAGATCGTGTCCGGGGCCGTCAGGCTGGTCGTACCGGTGATCGTATCGTTACCGATCGAGCCGCCGAGCACATTGCTGAACCCCGTCGCGCCGGTAATAAGGTCACCGGTGCTCCCCGCCACCGTCTCGGACGCCGTGAAGTTGGCATCGCCGGCCCGCATGATCAGACCACCGGAGGTGGCGGCATTGATCGTCACTGCGTTGGTCGAATTGCTAAGCGGATTGCCCACACCCGACCCGCTTGCCGTATCGCCGGGTATCGGTTCGAAAAGCGGTCCCCCGCTGGCGGTAGCGCCTACCAAAGTCACCGCCTTGCTGTCGGTGATCGTTATCGTCAGGTTGTTGAAGAAAAGCGCGGAGCCGGTGACGTCGGCAACAGCGCCAGCTCCCGTGGAACCGATCGTGATGACCTGGTTGCCGCCGATCGCCACCTGCTCGTTGCCGCTAAGCGACGGTGTCAACGAAACGGTGCCAACGGTATTGCCGGCGGCACCCTGAGAGATGATGGTGACAACCTCGTCGCCGGTGAGGGTAACGGCGCCAACCGCGCCGATTGCCGCTGTCGCAGTGTCACCAACGATCAGGGTGAAATTGTCGGTGAATCCGGAGGCCGGGCCGACAAAACCCACGGTAATTGGATTGCCGCCGCCATTTGCCTCGGTATCAACCGTCAGCGCAGCGGTCTGGTTGTTGATGACGAGCGCGCCTGACGACCCGGTCTGGAAGAAGATGTCATTGATAGACGACGGCAAGTTTGGCAGGTTGATTGTGCCGCCTGCACCGACATCGCCGAGGATGCTGAACCCCTTGATGTTGGCAAAAGTTGATGCCGTCATAGTGTCAGCGACGGCACTGGCGACGATGATCTCGTTGGTGGGCGTCGTCGTGGTGCCGCCGACCGTCGTCAACGCCGCAACCTGCGTCGCGGTCGCGCTGCTGACATCGAGTGTATCCACACCGGTGCCGAGCTTGAATGTCGTTAGCGCGAATCCGGTAGCGTTAGCGAGGAACCCGGCCGCACTGCCAAACAGACCGCCTGGGTTGCCTGCAGACGACAGTGCGTTGCTGGCATTCCCCGCCGCGCCACCGGTGACATAAACGCTGCCCGCGGTACCCGACGCATCGATCGAGGTGACCTTCTGATGGTCGCCGGCGAAGTCCTGACCAATCGCGACGTTGCCGGAGCCCGTGAAGACAAACGCTGTCGTGCCGTCGACGCTCGGGGCGCCGGTGGTCTCCGCCTGCAGCTGCAGGTTCGCAGCCGAGTTTACTGTGTAGGCCTGAGTCCCGTATGAGAGATTGGGCGAGCCAGATGTTCCTGCCGCACCATCGGTCGTGATCGAAATGATATCGGCCGCGACGGTGGTGCCGAGCGCGCCGCTCAACGTAAACCCAATAGAATTCGCCGCGGCGCCCGCCGACGCCGAAATAAACGCGTCGAAGATAACGGAGCCCGCCGCACCAGCGTAGCCACTGGCGGTAACGCTCGTCAGTGCCGTGTTCAGTCCTTGTCCTAACGCCCCCAACTGCAGATTGCCGATCGAGGCGGTGTCGTTGACAATACTTAGACCAGTGATGGTGCCTTGAAAGCCCGCCGAACGGGCCGCGCCTCCGCCGGCAACATTACTGGTGAAATTCAGGGTCTTGATACCACCCATCGACAAGCCAACTACATAGGGTGGATTACCGGAAGAAACGGCTGCGGTGGCGGGCTGGCCGTCGCCGCCGAGGGCTGCCGCCGACGAGGCCGCGGGGACAGCGGTATAGTTGAGGACGCCGTCACCGAACGGGTCCTGCAAATTGTCACCGGTCCTCAGGTCGTTATCCACCGTCCCCAAAGCGTTGAAGACCGCACCGGCCGAGGTGGCCGTGACGGAGTTGCCACTCCCGCCCAGCGTGAAAGTCTGACCGGATCCAACCAGGAATAGCCAAGCCGCGTGGGCGCCACTCTGGCCGGTAAATCCGAGCGTGGCGTTGGCAATGGCCTCAGCCGAGTCGGCAAACCCGACCAAGACGTGCTCACGACTGATGCCCGAGCTCAATTGCGATATCCAGCCATTGAACCCCGCGGTATCAGGCGCTCGATCAAGGATATTCGCGTAGAGTTGGGTTACGAATTGGGCGTCGGTGAGGGAGCCGTACTTAGTGACGAACTCAGTCGAATTGGTAAAACCCGCGGCAATTGAAAGACTGCCGTTGTACTCGCCGGACGTGTCGGAAAGGACATAGGCGATGCCCAAGGCCTGAGCAGCTGCAGGCGGCAGCGCCGCCCCGATCTGTTCCCATCCCGCCAAACCCGCAGCATCAGGGGTACGGCCAAGCGCCCCTTGGTACAGCAGCGCGATATATTCGTTCTCTGAATTATTAGCTTCGATCGTGACCGTCCTATCGGAGAACTCCACCTGCAGGACGCCGCTGACAACATCGCTGCTGCCTGTAGTCGCTAAGGTAAACGTACCGTTACCGTTCGAGGTCTCGGTATAGGCGGACGAAGCCGTCGCAATCGGATTGTGACTGAGATCGAGGATGTCGTAACCAGACCCCTGGATTGTCGAATTTGCGAGCGGCGCAACCAAGATGTTAACGGTGGGCATCGCACAATCCCCCCAGTACGAACCGCTGTACGCATCGAATAGGCGATGCCGGCGATGACCTGCGCTCCGGAGTACGCAAGCCATGCCGCCTACTCGGCGGGGGAGGCTGCCCGGCCCAAATCGTTCTTGTAAAACGTGTTGATCTGGGCTGCCGTGAACGTGCTGGCCACCGCAATCCTCCGCAGGAGCAGGTTCGGCCATTAGCACATTGTGAGCGGACCATCCACTGCTGATATCATTAACAGCCGGCGTTTGAACGCACGTGAATGTGGTTACCTCGGGCATGCAATAATTCCACCCCCGCACGTGGCGCGGGGGGCGTAAGATGCGATGTTCGAGGGAATAACCGCGGAGGTCGGTTTCGGGGCAAAAGCTCGCGCTACTGTCGCGCGAAGCAAAGGGCGGTTGAGGTCGATTTGCGCATAGCGTTCGTGCAGAAATCAGAAATTCCGCACGGGTTTCCCGATTTACATTCCCAACGGGTTGGTCGGTGCAGAAATCAGGTGCAGAATGTCGACATCCTGCCCAATTCGCTCGCGAGCCGAGACCAGCCGATTGGGTTTGACCGTAGCCGCCGCGCCTACTTCCTGCGGTGCGCGCCGGCAAAACGGTCGAGCAGCCGAGCGGCGACCCGCGGGCTGACGAAATGCGCGACGTCGCCGCCGAGCCCGCCGATCTCCTTGACGAAGCGCGAGGAGATGAACTGGTAGCGGTCGGACGCCATCAGAAACACGGTCTCGATATTCGGGTTGAGCCGGGCATTCATCCCGGCCATTTGGAATTCGTATTCGAAATCGGAGACCGCGCGCAGACCGCGGATGATGACGCCGGCTCCCACCGACTCGGCGAAATGCATCAAGAGCGTAGCGAACGGCCGGACCTCGATCCTGTCGCCGCCGCCGTTTTCGAGATGGTTCATTTCGTCGCGCACGATCTCGACCCGCTCGTCGGTCGAGAATAGCGGGCCCTTGGCGTCGTTGCGGGCGACGCCGATGACCAAGTGGTCAACGACGTGCAGCGCGCGCCGGATGATGTCGTAATGGCCATTCGTGATCGGATCGAAAGTGCCGGGATAGACACCGACGCGCTTGGTCATCTGTCGTCCCCCTCGCCTTGACTCTGCTGATCGGCGTCCTCGGGCGGCTCCTCGGGATCGCCGTCATGCTCCTCGGCAACCCCATTCTCTTCAGCGACTTCGGGCAGCCGCGCCACCGAGACCACCCGCTCACCCTCGCCGACCTTGAAGATCACGACCCCGGCCCCGCCGCGCCGCACGATGCGGATATCGTTGACCGGACAGCGGATCACCATCCCGGCATCGGTAACCAGCATGATCTGGCCGTTATCCCCGACCGGGAACATGGCCACGACAGCGTCGCTGCGACGGGTCAGGTCCATGTTGTTGATGCCCTGCCCGCCGCGGCCGGTGATGCGATAGCCGTAGGCCGAGCTGCGCACCCCAAAGCCCTTTTCGGTGACACTCAGCAAGAATTGCTCGCGCGCAGCGAGGTCGGCGAACTGTTCCTCCGAGATCGCCGCCTCGCCGCTCTCAGCCTCGACATCATCAGGCTCGGACACATCGAGGTTGCCGTTCGCGTCACCCTCCTCGCCATTCTGGCGGCGACGTTCGGTGGCGAGCTTCAGATAGGCGTTGCGGGTTTCCGGCCCCACCTCCTCATGCCGCAGGATCGACATCGAGATGACCTTGTCGTCGCGCAACAGGCGGATGCCGCGCACCCCGACCGAGGAACGCCCGGTAAAGACCCGGACGCCTTTGCCGTCTTCATCGTATTTGACCTGGAAGCGGATCGCCTTGCCATTGCGGGTGGCGAGCAGCACGTCGTCGGCATCGCTGCAGGTCGCCACCGCGATCAGCCGGTCGTCGGCGTCTTCGTCCTCGAATTTCATCGCGATCTTGCCATTGGACCGGACATCGCCGAAATCGGAGAGCGCGTTGCGGCGCACATACCCGTTCGCCGTGGCGAACATCACGGTCAGCTCGGCCCAGCTTTCCTCGTCTTCGGGGAGCGGCATGACGGTCGAGATCGTCTCGCCCTCGGTCAGGTTCGGTAAGAGGTTGATCATCGGGCGGCCGCGCGCCTGCGGTGTGCCGAGCGGCAGGCGATACACCTTGAGCTTGTAGACCCGTCCGGACGAGGTGAAGAATAGCACCGGCGCGAGGGTCGAGGCGACGAACACCTCGCTGAGGAAATCCTCCTCACGGATCGCCATCCCGGCGCGGCCGCGCCCGCCGCGGCGTTGGGCGCGGTAGGTCGACAGCGGCACCCGCTTGATGTAGCCGGAATGGCTGACGGTGACGACCATGTCCTCGCGCTGGATCAGCGCCTCGATATCGGCCTCGAACTCGACATCCTCGATCGTGCTGCGCCGCGGGTTGGCGAATTGCGCCTTGATCGCCAACAGCTCGCCGCGCAGGACCTCGATCAGCCGCGTGCGCGAGCGCAGGATGTCGAGATGGCCGGCGATCTCCGCTACCAGCTCCTGCACTTCCTCCGAGATCTTGTCGCGCTCGAGGCCGGTCAGCCGTTGCAGCCGCAGATCGAGGATGGCGCGCGCCTGCTCGTCGGACAGCTGATAGAGACCGTCCGCGCCGAGCCCCCTGCCCTCTTCGCCGAGCAGCGCCAAAACCGGCCCCACTTCGGCCGCCGGCCAGCGCCGCTCGACAAGGCCGGCGCGTGCCGTCGCCGGGTCGGGCGCGGCGCGGATCAGCGCGATGATCTCGTCGATATTGGCGACCGCGACCAGCAGGCCCACCAGGATGTGGGCCCGCTGGCGCGCCTTGTTCAAGAGATAGGTGGTGCGCCGGGTGATGACCTCTTCGCGGAACGCGACAAAGGCGACGATGACGTCGCGCAGCGTCATCAGCTCGGGCCGGCCGCCGTTGAGCGCCAGCATGTTGACCCCGAAGCTGATCTGCAGCGCGGTATGTCGATACAGCTGGTTCAGCACGATCTCGGGATCGGCATCGCGCTTCAGCTCGATGACGAGGCGCACCCCGTCGCGATCAGATTCGTCGCGCATGTCGGAGATGCCCTCGACGAGCTTATCGCGCACGCATTCGGCGATGCGCTCCTGCAGCTTCGCCTTGTTGACCTGATAGGGCATCTCGGTGAAGACGATCGCGTCGCGCTCCTTGCGGATCTCCTCGACGTGCGACTTGGCGCGCAGCACGACCGCACCGCGTCCGGTCCTGTAGGCGGCGTGCGTGCCGGCACGGCCGATGATGATGCCACCGGTCGGGAAATCCGGCGCCGGCACGTATTCCATCAGCGCTTCGACGGTGATCGCCGAGTCGTCAAGGTAGGCGCAGCAGGCGTCGATGACCTCGCCAAGATTGTGCGGCGGGATGTTGGTCGCCATGCCGACCGCGATGCCCTGCGCGCCGTTGACCAAGAGGTTTGGGAACCCGGCCGGGAGGACCTTGGGCTCCTCCTCGGTCTCGTCGTAATTGGGCTGGAAATCGACGGTTTCCTTGTCGAGGTCGTCGAGCAGCGACTCGGCGACCCGGGCGAGCCGCGCCTCGGTGTAGCGATAGGCCGCCGGCGAATCGCCGTCCATCGAGCCAAAATTGCCCTGCCCGTCGATGAGCGGCAGGCGCATCGAAAAATCCTGCGCCATCCGCACCATCGCATCGTAGATCGCCAGCTCGCCGTGCGGATGGTATTTGCCGATCACGTCGCCGACGATGCGCGCCGATTTGCGATAGCCGCGGTTCCACACATTGCCGTTCACCTGCATCGAATAGAGGATGCGGCGATGCACCGGCTTCAGCCCGTCGCGGACATCGGGCAGGGCGCGGGCCACGATCACGCTCATCGCGTAATCGAGGTATGAGCGCCGCATCTCGTCTTCGATCGCGATCGTCGAGATGTCGGGCCCGGCGGGCGGCGGAGCGGCAGGCGAGGAGGTGACGGCCAAGGTCTAGCTCTGTCCTGAGCTGCAACGAAAATCGCGGCCGGGCGCCACGGCAGTCACGGGGCGCGCAACCGCGATTTGAGAGATGATCATGACCCGGTGAAAATACCGCATTTCGCAGATGCGAACAACGCCGCGGGCTTCCCGGGCGCGGTCAGACCGTGGACCGAGGCTTGCAGAAAACGCGGACCAGAAGCCGGGTGAGCCCATAGAAGATCACGCTGTTCACGATCAGAACCACGATCGCCGCCCAATTAAACGGCATCGCACCCTGCTCGGCGCCGCCAATGGCCGCTCCGACCAAACCTGAATTGGCAGCCGCGACTGCGAACAGATTCATCGCCGAATGGCCGCCGATCGTCAGCTCCAGCCGCTCGTCGCGCAGGGAGACCAGCGAAAAGATCAGCGACAACACGAGGTAATAAGGCACCGTCAGCGGGCCATGGGTGTTCAAATGCAGCCCACCAAAGACCAGACCGACGGTCGCGGCGATCAGCACGCGGCTGCGGACGATCCGCCCCAGCGCTTGCGTCAGGTAGCCGCGGAACAGGATCTCCTCGCTCGCGGATTGCAGCGGAATGAGCAACACTGCCAACGCGAAAAGCGGTAACCCAGCCGAGAGCGAAAACCGCCACGGCGATCCCGTCAGCGCATGCACGAGCGCGAGCTGCCCCACGAGGATGGCGAGTTGAACACCGCCGCCGATCGCCAGGCGCCGCCAATCGAAGCGCAGATCGGCTGCGACCAACGACCGCCAGGGCCGCCGGTGGCTGTGCACGACGCTGCGCAGGATTGCTGCGCCGGCGACAACGATCAGCCCATACTGCGCGAGGATACCAAGGATCGGATCCATCGCTCCCGGCGGGCGATGCAGGACGACGGTGTTGAGGACGACCGCCAGCCCGAGCAAGAAAGCTGCCGCCAGAGGATAGAGAACGATCCGCAGCAGCGTGGCGCCGTAGCTGCCTGCGGTGTTGATCCCGAGCTCGGCCAGGTCGATGAAGCGCCACCCGCGGGGCAGCGCTTTTTGGCTGAAGGCATCGGATGAGGGGGCCGCCATCGAATACCCCGGTCGGTTAACGGCGGCTAGCGGCGCAGGATGCGCGGCAGCATGCGCCAGGCGTCCGGCGGCAGCAGTCGGCAGATCCACAGCGCGACGCCGGCATTCATGATGCCCAGCGCGAGATAGAGATCGGGCGTGCGAAAGCCGGCGGCAATCAACAGCGCGGTGACCACCGCGGCGGCAGTCATGAACAATGCGTTCATGATGTTGCCGGCCGCGATGATGCGGGCTCGCGCGGCCTCCTTGCTGCGCCGCTGGATGATCGCGTAAAGCGGCACGACAAAGATCCCGCCGCAAATCGCGATCGCCAGCAAATCGGCGAAGATGCGGATGCCGACCACCCGCGACAGAAAGGCGGTGATCCCAAGCAGCGTATCGGAGGCGGCAGGGATTGCACCCTCGCTGGCAAGCGCGAGATCGAGCGAGAACACCGCCATGCCGAGCGCGGCGAGCGGGACGTAGCGGGCGCTGACTTCGCCCCGCATCAGCCGTCCGCACAACACCGAGCCGATGCCGACACCCACCGAAAACGCCGCGAGGAACAAGGTCACGACACCGCTGCCGGCGCCGAGCGTCCCTTTGGCGAAGGCCGGGATCTGCGACAGAAACACCGCACCGACGAGCCAGAACCACGACGCGCCGAGGATCGCCAGTCGCACCTCGCGCTGCCCCCACGCATGGCGTACGACCCCGCCGGTCGCGGCGACCAGGTTGCCGCTGAGGCGCAGTCCCGGCGATGGTGCCGGCGCGTGCGGCACCGACAGACTGGCTGCCAACCCGCCGATCGCGCACAGGACGAGCAGCAGCCCGGCGAGCTCGGTGCCGGCCTCAACCGCTACGGCGAGACTGCCGGCGATCGTCCCCAGGAGGATCGACAGGAAGGTGCCGCCCTCCAGCAATGCATTACCGTCGACCAGCTCCCCCGCGGCGAGGTGCTGCGGCAGCAGCGCGTACCGCACCGGGCTCGAAAACGCCGCCTGCGCACCCAGCATGAACAGCGAGAGGAAGCACAAGACCAGGCTGTCGGCCAACAGCGCCGCAACCGAGCCGAGCACGGCGATCAGCTCGGCAGCCTTGAGGATCTGTAAGAGCCGGGCGCGCTCGAACCGGTCGGCCAGCTCGCCGGCTGTGGCCGAAAACAGAAAATAGGGTGCGATCAGCGCGCCGCCGGCGAGCGCTGCGAGCAAACCCGGATCCAACGGGTTGTGCATCGCCATGCCGTAGGTCACCAGCATGACGAAGGCGCTCTTGAACAGATTGTCGTTGAACGCGCCGAGGGTTTGGGTGGCAAAAAGCGGCATGAAGCGGCGCGCGCCGAGCAACCTGACCTGGGTGTTCATCGTGCGGCCTTTTGCAATCAGGCGGACAAGCGCCGCAGTCAAGGATGCCACAGAATGAGTGCCGCCGGACCCCGCGCGGAGCGGGTGAACCGGATGCTGATCGATTTTATGTGGTAAACGGCATTGCGCGCCGATGCCGTATGATCAAGATCAGGGACAGCAATGGGGCTTGCCGAACATCGTGCGCCCAACCTGGTGAGGAGGACCCTTTGATGAAGCCGGTCACGACAAGGCTTGGCGGCGCCGGCGCGGTGCTGGCGGCGCTGATTACGAGCAGCGGCGCGATGGCGCAGACCTACGCCGACGACATGGCGTGCCGGCAATATGCCGATTCGCAGATCGCCCCACTGCGCGACCAGGCCAACGCGAACGCGGTCGGCAGCACGCTGCTCGGCGCCGGGCTCGGCGCCGCTCTCGGCGCGGCGGCCGGTGGCGGCCGCGGCGCCGGCATCGGCGCCGCATCGGGCGCGGTCGTCGGCACCGGGATCGGCGCCGCCAACGCCCAGAACAATGCGGCCTACCTGCAGCAGCAATACAACGCCTATTACGCGCAGTGCATGCAGGCGCGCGCCGCCCCGGCCCCGGCCTACGCCCCGGCTCCCGGCAATCCCCAGCCGGCCTATGCGCCGGCGCCGGGCGCGTCATCGAGCGCCAGCCAGCTGAACCAGCAGCAGCTGAATCAGACGCAGGCTCCGCCTCAGGGGTATCCGCCGGCTCCCGGGTACTATTATCCACCGCGTTAACGAGGCGCGCGGCCGGGAAAGCTCACCCGCCCCAAACCTCGCGCGCCACTTCGGCGACGAGGCGCAGCTTGGCCTTCTCTTCCTCGATGGTCAGCGCGTTGCCGTCGACGGTCGAGGAAAAGCCGCATTGCGGGCTGAGGCAGAGCTGCTCGAGCGGCACGTATTTGGCCGCCTCGTCGATGCGCCGCTTCAGCTGGTCCTTGCTTTCGAGCGCGGCACGCTTCGAGGTGACGAGCCCGAGCACGATTTTCTTGTCGCCCCTCGGCACAAAGCGCAACGGCGCGAAGCCGCCCGAGCGCTGGTCGTCGTATTCGAGAAAGAACCCGTCGACCGCGAGCTCGCCGAACAGCGCCTCGGCGACATGGTCGTAGCCGCCCTCGGCCACCCAGGACGAGCGGAAATTGCCGCGGCACATATGAGTGCAAACGGTCATGCCGGCCGGCTTTCCGGCGAGTGCCTGGTTGATCAGGCGGATGTTGACGAGGTGCTGCGTGTCGCCGTCGCCGCCGATCGAGCTGACATAGGCACGCTGGGCGGGATCGTTGAGATAGGCGAGGCTGGTGTCGTCAAGCTGCAAATAGGTGCAGCCGAGAGTAGCGAGGCCGGCGATCTCTCTCCGGTAGACCAGGGCCAGGTCGTGCCAGAACGCCTCCATCTCGGGGTAGGCGGCCGGGTCGATCGCGGCGCGGCCGCCGCGGTAATGCAGCATCGAGGGCGAGGGGATCGTCAGCTTCGGCGTGACGCCCGGCGGCGCGACCGATTTGAGGTAGGCGAAATCCTCGCCAAAGATCGTCTTGTCGAGCGCGAGCTTGCCGCCGATGCGAAAGGCGCCGAGCGCCGCCTCGACCGGCCCCTTCTCGTTGCGGAACTGGATGCGCAGCGCCTGGTTGGTCTTCGCGACCCCGCCGATCTGGTAGAGAAAATCCATGTGCCACGAGCCGCGGCGGAATTCGCCGTCGGTGACGCCGGTCAGGCCCAGTGCGGCCTGCATCTTGGCGGCATCGCGGATCGCGGAATCCTCGACCCGGCGCAATTCCGCGGCGGACAGCCGCCCGGCCTGATGCTCGGCCCGCGCCCGCAGCAACTCCGGCGGCCGCAACAGGCTGCCGACATGGTCGGCACGGAAGGGTGGATTGGCGTCCGACATTGCTATCTCCTATTGCTGCCCTCTGATCATCGTCATGGCCGGGCTTGACCCGGCCGTCTGCCGGAGCCGGCACGAGGTCCCCGGGTCAAGCCCGGGGATGACGATTGGGAAGGAGTTTGTAGGATGGGCCGAGCAATTGCGAAACCCATCGGTATCGCCGGGCCTGGGTGATGGGTTTCGCTGCGCTCAACCCATCCTACGCGTCGTCATACCGGCGAAAGCCGCATCCACGGCCGAAATGGGTCCTCGCCTTCGCCGGGATGACGTGGAGGGTGGCAGCATCTGCCTCCTACCGTCAGAACGGGATCTCGTCGTCGAGGTCGGCGTTGGCGGCGCGGCCGCGCCCTCCGCCCATCGGCGCGGCGGCGGCCCGCGGGGCGCCGCCGAAATCGCCGGGATCGCCTTCATCGTAGCCGCCTTCAATCGCGCCGCCGCCGGCCCCGGATCGACCGCCATCGCGGGCGCCGTCAAGCATCGTCAATTCGCCGCGAAAGCGGGTCAGCACCACCTCGGTCGAATATTTCTCGACGCCGGCGTTATCGGTCCATTTGCGGGTCTGCAGGGCGCCTTCGACATAGACCTTAGACCCCTTGCGCAGGTATTTCTCGGCGATCCCGACGAGGTTCTCGTTGAAGATCACGACGCGGTGCCACTCGGTGCGCTCCTTGCGCTCGCCCGAATTGCGGTCGCGCCAGCTTTCCGAGGTCGCCAGGTTGAGGTTGGCGATGCGCGTGCCGTCGTTGGTCGAGCGGATTTCGGGGTCGCGGCCGAGATTGCCGACGAGAATGACCTTGTTGACGCTGCCAGCCATGGGGTCACCGCGAGTTCGTGGAGGTGGAGCCGCATCTTACCAAACCCGGCAAATGTTCCTACTTTATTCTTATCCCCGTTATCCACAGCCCGTGCCGGCGCTGCCGGTGCAGTGCCCATAGCATCGGCGGGAGCGGCGCGGTAAGGTCAGGGCATGCAGCAGATCAGCATCCGCGGCGCGCGGGAGCACAACCTCAAAAACATCGATGTCGACCTGCCGCGCGACTCGCTCGTGGTGATCACCGGGCTGTCGGGCTCGGGGAAATCCTCGCTCGCCTTCGATACGGTCTATGCCGAGGGCCAGCGCCGCTATGTCGAGAGCCTCTCGGCCTACGCGCGGCAGTTTCTCGAGCTGATGCAAAAGCCCGATGTCGATTCGATCGAGGGGCTGTCGCCAGCGATCTCGATCGAGCAGAAGACGACCTCGAAAAACCCGCGTTCGACAGTCGGCACGGTGACCGAGATTTACGATTATATGCGGCTTTTGTGGGCGCGGGTCGGGGTGCCCTATTCGCCGGCGACGGGATTGCCGATCGTCAGTCAGACGATCTCGCAGATGGTCGACCGGGTGCTGGCGATGGCGGAGGGCACCCGGCTTTACCTGATGGCGCCGATCGCGCGCCGCCGCAAGGGCGAGTACCGGAAGGAACTCGCCGAACTGCAGAAGCGCGGGTTTCAGCGGGTCAAGATCGACGGCAAGATGTACGAGATCGAGGAGGCCCCGGCGCTCAAGAAGAATTTCACACACGACATCTCGGTCGTCGTCGACCGGCTCGTCGTCGCCCCCGACCTCGGCAACCGGCTCGCCGATTCGTTCGAGACCGCGCTCGGTCTCGCCGACGGCCTCGCGATCTCCGAAGACGCCGATTCGGGCGAGGAGACGATCTTTTCGGCGCGCTTTGCCTGCCCGGTCTCGGGCTTTACGATCCCCGAGATCGAGCCGCGGCTGTTCTCGTTCAACAACCCGTTCGGGGCGTGCCCGGCCTGCGACGGGCTCGGCACCAAGCTCTATTTCGACCCCGACCTCGTGGTCCATGACGACAGCCGCAGCCTCCACGACGGCGCGGTCAGCCCGTGGTCGCATTCGTCCTCGCCCTATTACACGCAGACGCTGACCAGCATCGCGCGGCATTTCAAGCAGAGCATGCACACGCCGTGGCGCGATCTGCCGGAGAAGATGCGCCGCCTGATCCTCCACGGCTCGGACGGCGACCCGGTGCACATGACCTATGACGACGGACTGCGGCAATATTCGACCGACCGGCCGTTCGAGGGCGTGCTGCCGAACATGGAGCGGCGCTACCGCGAGACCGACAGCGCCTGGGTGCGCGAGGAATTGGGGCGCTACCAGAATGCGAAGACCTGCGAGGTGTGCGAGGGCGCCCGCCTCAAGCCCGAGGCGCTGGCGGTCAAGATCGCCGGCCGCAGCATCAGTGAGGCGGCGGCGTTGTCGATTTCCGAGGCGGTCCGCTGGTTCGCCGGCGTCGACGAGACGCTCAGCCCGAGCCAAAGCGAGATCGCCCAGCGCATCCTGAAGGAGATCAACGAGCGGCTCGGCTTTCTGAAGAATGTCGGGCTCGAGTATCTGACGCTGTCGCGCGCCTCGGCGACGCTGTCGGGCGGCGAGAGCCAGCGCATCCGATTGGCCTCGCAGATCGGCTCGGGCCTGACCGGCGTGCTCTATGTCCTCGACGAGCCGTCGATCGGGCTGCACCAGCGCGACAACGCCCGGCTGTTGGAGACGCTGAAACGGCTGCGCGATCTCGGCAACACGGTCATCGTCGTCGAGCACGATGAGGAGGCGATCCGCACCGCCGACTGGCTGATCGATATGGGGCCGGGCGCCGGCGTGCATGGCGGCCACCTCGTCGCCGAGGGCGTGCCCGATACGGTGATGCGCTGCGCGGACAGCATCACCGGCCAGTACCTGACCGGGATGCGGCAAATCCCGGTGCCGCCGCGCTGGCGCACCGGGCATCCCGGGCAGATCCTGCGCCTGGTCGGAGCGCGCGGCAACAACCTGAAGGACATCACGGCCGAGATCCCACTAGGCACGTTCTGCTGCGTGACCGGGGTGTCGGGCGGCGGCAAGTCGACCCTCATTGTCGAGACCCTCTACAAGGCGCTCGCCAAGCGGCTCAACAACGCGCGCGAGACCGCGGCGCCGTTCGAGCGGCTCGACGGCGCCGAGTTCCTCGACAAGATCGTCGATATCGACCAGTCGCCGATCGGCCGCACGCCGCGCTCCAACCCGGCGACTTATACCGGCTGCTTCACCCCGATCCGAGACTGGTTCGCCGGGCTGCCTGAATCAAAGGCGCGCGGCTACCAGCCCGGGCGGTTTTCGTTCAACGTCAAAGGCGGGCGCTGCGAAGCCTGCCAGGGCGACGGCGTCATCAAGATCGAGATGCACTTCCTGCCCGATGTCTATGTCCAATGCGATGTGTGCCAGGGGCGGCGTTACAACCGCGAGACATTGGAGGTGCTGTTCCGTGGCAAGTCGATCGCCGATGTCCTCGACATGACGGTCGACGAGGGCGCCGAGTTCTTCCGTGCCGTGCCGGCGATCCGCGACAAATTGGTGACGCTGCAGCGGGTCGGCCTCGGCTACATCCATGTCGGCCAGCCGGCGACGACCCTCTCGGGGGGCGAAGCACAGCGCGTCAAGCTCGCCAAGGAATTGTCGCGGCGCGCGACCGGCCGCACGCTCTATATCTTGGACGAGCCGACGACGGGCCTCCATTTCGAGGACGTCAAAAAGCTCCTCGAAGTGCTGCACACCCTCGTCGAGGCCGGCAACACGGTCCTCGTCATCGAGCACAATCTCGAAGTCATCAAGACCGCCGATTGGATCATCGATCTCGGGCCCGAGGGGGGCGATTCCGGCGGCCATATCGTCGCCACCGGCACCCCGGAGGAGGTGGCGCAGGTCGAGGCCAGCCACACCGGGCAATACCTTCGGCCCTATCTCGCGCGCCAGCCCTCAAAGCGGCGGCGGGTGGGGTAAGCCCACGAACCAAAAAAGGGCATACGATGTCGGCCCTGCTCTTCGCCCTTGTGTTTGCCGCCAGTTTGCTCGCGGCTGCGCCGGCTCAGGCCGACGACTTGGCCTGCGTCAGCACCACGTTTCGGATTCTCGGCGCAAACGACAAGGTTTGCATCAGTGCGTTCGACGACCCGAAGGTGGCGGGGGTCGCCTGCGACATCAGCCAGGCCCGCACCGGCGGCGTCAAAGGCAGCCTCGGTCTCGCCGAGGATCCGTCGCGCTTTTCCCTGGCCTGCCGTCAGGTCGGTCCGATCTCGGCCGATATCACCAAGCTGCCTGACCAGGAGGCGGTCTATTCCGAGAAGACCTCGATCTTCTTCAAGCACACCCACGTGTTCCGCATTGTCGACAAAAAGCGCAACACGCTGGTCTACCTGGCGATCAGCGACAAGATCGTCGAGGGCTCGCCGCAGAACGCGATTTCGAGCGTGCCAATCATGCCGTGGGGCCATTAGAGTGGGATCGGGTTTAGCTGGATCGAAGGAGAGGGATTCCCAAGGGGAAGGAATTCTGCTTCAAGATGCTGGCTGGGGTTGGAGGCCAGCATCGATGGCAAGACCCTATTCACAGGATCTGCGGGATCGGCGGGTT
>Ga0073928_10000365_pt1 | contig 107140 bp, 101 predicted proteins | sample PaiPotPPA55metaG_FD_76969 | JGI IMG/M metagenome (GOLD analysis project Ga0073928, IMG submission 76969) | Iron sulfur acid spring bacterial and archeal communities from Banff, Canada, to study Microbial Dark Matter (Phase II) - Paint Pots PPA... ... | reverse complement strand
CATGAAAGAGCCGGATGCGCCCTATCCCGCATGGGAAGTCTCGGCGCGGGTCCACGGTAGTCCAACCCTGTTTCGGTGGTGGGCTGGCGAGAAGCCAGGAGCTTAAGGGCGCTCCCGGACCATCAGCCGCTTGCGCTGCCACTCGTCCAGAGTGAAGGCTTTTGCCGCCATGAGCTCGGCCGCCTTCTGATCCGGCGCTCGGATACGCGAACGCAACTTGGACATGCCCAGCTACGTAGAAGGCCGCGGGGCAGGAGTCGAGTCGGCGCCGCACTTCTGCCAGTTGGTCAGGAATTGGGCCTTTGCGTCTTCGATGCTTGCCGCGCGTCCGCTCGTGGTAATGCCGAGCATGGGGTTGACGTGTACCGTGATCGACCAGAACCACCGCAGCTCGGGCGGGCTGTGCCGATCCTCATACAGCCGCCCCACGTCGCGGCCAGCCTCAACGATCACATAATCGAGCCAATCGCGATACGCCGGGGATGACAGGCCGGTGGTGCGCAAGCTCAGGGCCATCTCGCGATTGTGTGCGCCTGTTGCAATCTTCCCATACGCTTCCCGATCTGGTTTCTGGGAAGATTTGGCCGCGGAAATCTTAGTTAAGTCTTTGATTTTGCTGGTCGGAGCGCCGAGATTCGAACTCGGGACCCCCAGTCCCCCAGACTGGTGCGCTAACCGGGCTGCGCTACGCTCCGCCGATGCTTTCGAGGTCTACGCCCGCGCGGCCAAGCGCGCAAGACCACGAGCTGCGGCTTAAGCAGCCGCCGGCCGGAGTGAGGCGGCAGCCGGCGCTTCGGCAACATACCGGCTCGAGGCGGCCATCAAACCCCATAACAGGCCGAGGATCAGGAAATAGTGGCGCCAGTGATCGAGTCGATGATGGCGCTCTCGGCGATGGTGCCGACATATGTGCGGATGAACAGAAAACGCGTGCTCATGGCGACGGTAACCACCGCGAGCGCGAGATAACAGAAACCGGCGAGCCAGCCCCCGGACAGGAATGCGTTCAGCAAGCTGTTGTGCGGGTCCTCGACGAACAATAGCCAGAATTGCAACGGCCCGATGCCGAGGGGATGCTCCAAGGCGATATCCGCTCCCAGACCCCAGCGCCCGAAACGGCCGAAGCGTCCGTTATCGTAGTCCTGCTCAAGCGCAGCACGCTCGCTGAACAGTTGCGAGACATTACCGAGGGAAAGGAGCGCCGAAACCGGCATGACAACCACAAGGATACAAGCCATCACCAACAGAACGATACGCAACCGCTCACGTGCCGATCGGCTGGTGATAAAAGTGAGCGCCATGAGCACCGTCCCCGCCACGACGAGCTGCGCCCATGCTCCGCGAGAGAACGTCAGAAACAGCGGCCGGCAGCATAATGAGCAACGCAAGCCCGCTGCGCACGACGCGGCGGCCGGCCATCACCCGCTGGAACAGAAGAATGATGGGCAGTATCAGAAATGCGCCAAGCACGTTCGGATCGTTGAACGTTCCGCGCGAATCCCCGGACCTGGGCAGCTTTGTGTAGTGGGTTGTGTAGCGATGAAAGCGCTCGCGGGGACCGCAGGTCAGGGCGGCTGGTGTACGCGGATCAGCACAAGATTTCGCAATCCGGCCAGGGCCAACCCTCGGCGCTGACGACTGCGCTTCCTGAGGGCGATTCCCCCGCACTTCGCAATCTTCTTTTCCGGGGGCAAGCCTCCCGCCGAATCGCCATGCTTCTGGGGTGGGAAGGATTACTTGGAGCACGAAAACGTCTGCAGTAGTTGCTCCCCTGCAGCAAAGGAGATGGCATTACCGCTGATGCTACCCTTTCCGAGATGTCGATTTGTACCTCTGATCGCCCGCTGGAATTTGGCTTCGGTACATTCAATCGCATGCAAGGTCTGACGGGGTTCCTCTGCAACATTTTTGAGCACCATATAGACAATCAGCATGGTCGCGGGCGCAACATCGAAATTCGAGCTGAGAATTACTTTGGAGGATCGGCTAATTAGTTCGTCAACGTAACGCGGATCAGAGACCGAACGTTTTTGGCTGGCCAGAGCGATTTCAGTGATTTCTCTCGCGAGAACGCTTCCAATAGCGCTCGTTAGGATCAAGGACTGTATAGTATCGTAGTCTAAATCCGGGCTCGGCATTAGAAAACCAGTGGTCATCTGATAAAATTGGCGATATCGGGGTAAATTGGCAAACCACATTTGCCAATCGTTGCCGGATGATGCAGAGAATTGGCTCGCGCTTTCGGCAACTCGATTAAGATAATCGTTAAGCACGTCGCCCCCCGCATTTGATGCGACGTAATCTGCCTGTGCAACAGCATCCATTGCAGCGATCAGTACTGCATTTAGCTCAATTTTGGGCTCTACTGATTGGCGTTGTCGGCTGACTGCAGGGAATTTTCCGGTCTGAACAATGCTGATCTCGTATTTTCCTATCTCCGCAAACCCAGAATAAAAAAGCTTCGGCAGGACGTAATGCTGCAATCCCTCAGTGGCCATTGCTGCATAGGCGGGAAGAGTGGCACGGCTTTGTCCCCACGCTAGAGGCGGCGCGGTTATCCCGAGACCCAGGAGAAGCGCGCATCTGAGGAGGCTACGTGTTCGCGCCCACATCTTGAAACCCCTTGAATAGTCATTTAGCCTAGGGACACACCATGCGTCACGATAGCACTAGAGACGAACGATAACGATAATGGGGGCACTGATTGTTTGCAACTCAGAATGTGGCCATCCTCGTTGGATTGGTCGGATTGGGAATCATCCTCGCTACGGTCGTTTGTGCCATACGAGCCGGCAGCGCACCATTTGGCTTATCTGCTAGCAAAGACGGGGTAAAAGTCGAGACAAATTTCATCGGTGCGAGTATGCTGGTTGGTCTCCTTATATTTCTGGGATCGGGTTATTTCTTCATCAAGGATTATGAAAAACAGCTTGGAGATCTAAACCAGAAGTTCGAAGGCTTACGACAAGCATTCAATGAGTTGGTGGAGCGGTCGAAGGGGATTGACATGAAAGCTAGCCTGCAGTTCCCAGCGTCTGAAGCCAGCGCCATCGATCAGATTAAGGAGGCTTCGATTTTGATAAAGCGCGATGGAGAAGTGCTTGACTTTACCTATCCAGCAAAACGTGGCCTTCGCCCAAACGAAAAGGTGGTTATTATCCCCGGCTTACATCCAAACGATGATCTTCTTATCACTATAACAACGGGGGAAAAAATATATCAGAGCAAGGAAATTATCATTCCAATTACGACCATCGAGATGGTACCAGAAAAAAAATAACCGTGACATAGCTCCCAGTGATCTTTCAGAGTTCGCGTGCTGTTTCTTACCGAGCACGGTCGACAACAAGGGTGCATACCTTCGAACGCGGCGCTGTCGATCCCTGTATACCGAAAAGATGTCTACGGACCCGGATGGCTTTGCACCGAAACGGGATTGGGCCTGAGTACCAGTCAGGACCCGACAATGAGAATGGTCAGTGACTTTCTGGCTCAGCAGTTCAGTGAATCGTAGCGACCTGCGCGATGCGTGGGGTGCCGAAAACGGTGCCGGCCAGCATGCGAACGAGAGCTGCGAACCCTCGCCGCCGCCTGGGCTACGACAGACTTGCTCAAACGCCATCGGTCGATCTGCAAGGCGCTCGCGCTCGCGCGCACACAGCGGCGCCTTTGGGTCCTATATGCGTCGTTGATTTCCGAAAAACGACCCCGCCCCCGGCACTTTCCAAAAACCGTCAAGGCCCGGCGCGTGCGGTTTGATTTTGCGCTGAAGAGTGCGCCCTTGGGATCGCAAGGGTCCACACTCGGACCCTAATGCGTGCGGAATCGCGCCATCACAAACCCAAAGAGCCCGGAAGCAGCGACCTGCTCATCCGGCTCCATTGACGCACGCTTCATCCATCGTGCCGGCTGCATCGGGGTATCTGAGGGCGTGGAGCCGCTTGGCGGGGACTGTCAGCGCCTTCGCCGGTGTCGCTGAGCTTCTTCGATTGCCGCGTTCAGCTCTCTGCTGCTTTCTTCCGCGAGTTTAACGAACTCAGAACCGAGACCTGCGAACGTGTCAGGGTGATAATGTTTCATTTTCAGCTTGTAGGCTTGTTTGGCGGTCTCGAACGATGCGTCAGGTTCAGTCCCGAGAACTACCCACCACTCACGACCCATTTGTGGTGATGATGATATTCGGCCACCGCGCTTGTCGCTGATCCTTTCGGCCTGATGCTGTGATTGGTGGGCTCCTGCTTTCGCAGCCGTATGACCCTGATCAGCCGCTCTGCGATACCAAGCAGCCGCAAAGCGGTAGTCCTGCGGAACACCTTTGCCCTTCTCGCACATAAGGCCCAGATTGAACTGGCCGCTGGCGTGGCCCTGTTGTGCCGCCTTGCGAAACCAGGCCGCCGCCTCTGCATGATCCGGCGCGGTACCTCGGCCGTTGAAGTACATCATCCCAAGATTGCATTGAGCGTTGGCGTCTCCTTGATCAGCAGCCTTGCGATACCAAGTCACCGCAGTCGTATGGTCCTTCGGGACACCTTGGCCATTCTCGTACATGATCCCGAGCATGAATTGTGACAGGGCGTTCCCCTGTTCTGCCGCCCTGCGAAACCAAGTCGCCTGCTTTCGTGTAATCCCGCGTGGTAGCTAAGCCGTTGTAGTACATGACCCCGAGATTATGTTGAGCACGAGTGTAGCCCTGGTCTGCCGCCTTGCGATACCAGGTCACGGCAACCGCATGGTCCTGCGGGACACCTTGGCCATTCTCGTACATGACCCCGAGATTGTGTTGAGATTGGGCGTCGCCCTGGTCTGCCGCCTTCCGATGCCAGATCACTGCAGTCGCATGGTCCTGCGGGACACCCTGGCCATTGTTGTACATGACCCCGAGAGTGCATTGAGCATACGCGTTACCCTGTTCTGCTGCCTTGCGAAACCAGGTCAGCGCCGTCGCGTAATCCCGCGTGATGTAGCCGCTGAACCCAAGTTTGCATTGGGCACCGGTGTTTCCTTGGTCCGCCGCCTTGCGATACCAGAGCACTGCAGTCGCATCGTCCTTTTCAACACCTTTGCCATCCTCATACATGACCCCGAGATTGTGTTGAGCATGAGCGTGGCCCTGTTCTGCTGCGTTCCGGTACCAAGCCCCGGCGGCATGGTAATCCCGAGTGACACCTTGGCCGTTCTGGTGATGCACGCCTAAACAATACTGCGCATTGGCGTGCCCCCTGATCAGCCGCCCTCCTATACCAAACCGCCGCAGCACAGTAGTCTTGCTCGACGCCATGGCCTCTCTCATAACTAAGTCCTAGGTTGAACTGGCCATGAGCATCCCCTTGATCAGCGGCTTTCTGGAACCAAGCGGTTGCAGCAAAGTAATCCCGCTGAACGCCGTTGCCATTTTGGTACATTACGCCAAGGCTGTTTTGTGCGCTCTTATTACCTTGCTCAGCCGCCCTACGATACCAAGCCGCAGCTGCCGAAGCATACTCCTGCGAGACACCCTCCCCGTACTCGTACAGCCAGCCCAGGTTGAATTGCGCGCCCGCGTGGCCCTTGTCCGCCGCCTTGCGTAGCCACCGCACAACGGCTGTCGGGTCGCGCGGAATGCCCTTGGCATTGTCGTACATCCCCGCCAAGCAGAACTGGGCGTCAGGGTCTCCTTGATGAGCTGCTCTGCGATACCAAGTCATTGCGGCCGCATAATCATGAGGGATGCCGAGGCCCTCCTCGAAGATGATACCGAGCATGGTTTGGGCGTCAGCGTCTCCACCTTCAGCAAGTGGGAGCCAGAGCCGCCTAGCCGTCTCATAATCGCCCCGCTCGTAGGCGGCTGCGCCATCATCATACGAACCCGTCATAGCACCCTCTAACTTAAACGCGTTCGGAAACAGGCTTCATCGCTCACAAAGGCGACGCATTGCGCGAAAAGCCTCAAGGTGCTTGAGGTTCTTGGAGGAGAACGCCAGACGGCCACCATCGCGCCACTCACAAACCCAGTCGTAACCTTAATAGCCAAGCGAGTTGGCCAGCAACTTTAGCTGGTTGGCGGATTGACCACTTGCGAGCGCAGTATCCGTGAAGGGAAACATCGAGGGGGCACGTTCGCTCATCGCGGGCGGGCTAGTGGCGTCCTTGATAGTAGTCCCGGCGTCTGTCCTCCTGGTCCTGTTCGACAGCTTCCTGTAATTCTTCGTGCGTCATGCTCTTGATGCGGCGGCAATCCTCTTCGGAGATGTTGTATGGGCCGCAGTCCTTTGAAGCCGGCGTGCTGAAATGCTCGATGGCTCCCCACAACAGAAATAGACCAACGACTATGAGAACCCACCTCATGTTTTAAGTCTCCTTGCCGAGGCGAGCACGCTGTGCTCCCCTTGTTCCGCGCTTATTGACAAACTTTCGCGCAATGTTCGTGGCTCCTTAAGACGTCTGCAAGAACGCGTGCTTATCCCGCCTGCTCTCGCATAGCCTCCAATGTAATTTTACGTTTTGATATCTCCTGCATCAGTTGCTCTGCCAAGTCACCTAAATGATCATCGCCCTTTGCTTCGGCATCCTCAATGTTCTGTTTGAGTTGAAACGTCTCGGATTTTTGCAAGGCATCTATTTCCTGATGAATTTCATCTAATCGACGGCGTAGTTGCGCGTTACGGCGAACCGCCTTGACGATACGTGATCCGATATCTTCGCCAACGATCAACTCGGGGTCGTGACCAAACTCCTCTATTGATTTTTCAATTTCTTTCTGATCACCGCGCTCATATGCGAGGTTAACGCGCGCCATTAGTTCGGTACGGCGTCGGTTTTCCTGCTCCGTTACGGCAAGATCGGGGTGCATCAGCTTGACCGCTTGCCGGTAGGCTTGCTTCAGGTCGGGCGAAACGACCGGCGGTGGCTTGGGTTGCACGCTGACGAGACCCGCTTCGTCAGCCGATTGTCGCGCCTTTTGTCTCGCTGCCTCTGCACGTGCCTTCACAGTAAGATCATCCGGGGCTTGCTTTGACTGCACTCTAGCAATCTCCGCGTCTAGTTCATCCAACTGGACATACAAGCGCCCCACTGCTTGGTAATAACGTGATTGAAACTGTGCCGTCTCCGTTTTTATAGTTTCCAATTCCAACTCGGCCGCACTGACGCGCTCCTTGAGTTCTGATTGTTCAGCTTCTAGGCGGGCTAGTTCTTTTTCTTCAGGAAGCATGGCTCTCTGTCCATTCCTGAGCAAGCCTTTCCGCCTCAGCAATTTGCGCCGGGGTCATGTGGACAGCGATCCTATCGCGGTACTTGACAGCTTCGTCGCGCACTTCTCTGTCGGATGCGCTTCTAGCGGCACGCTCGAACCACATGTATGCCTGCACATAGTCCTGTGGAACGCCTAGGCCATTCATGTACATGAGCCCGAGACAGAGTTGGGCGTTGGCGTAACCCTGTTCGGCAGCACGGCGATACCACGTAGTTGCCTCAGCATGATCCTGCGGCAATCCTTTGCCTTCATGGTACATCACAGCGAGACTGCACTGAGCGAAGGGATCGCCCCGTTCGGCAGCCCGCTGAAACCACTTAATTGCCTCAGCATAATCCTGCGAAACACCTTTTCCATACTTATTGATGGCCCCGAGCATGAACTCGGCGCCGGCGTGGCCCTGGTCGGCGGCGAGGTGGTACCATTTGATCGCTTCAGTGTAGTCCTGTGGGACACCGTGACCTACGTAATGCATGCGCCCCAAATTGAATTTAGCGTGGCTGTGGCCCTGGTCAGCAGCCTTTCGAAACCAACTCGCAGCAGCAGCATAGTCCTGTGGTATGCCTTGGCCGTTGGCGTACATGACCCCAAGAATTGATTGCGCTTCGGCGTAGCCCTGGTCGGCCGCCTTTCGATACCAACTCACAGCAGCAGCATAATCCTGTGTAACGCCTTGGCCGTTGGCATACGTCACGCCTAAATTGAATTGAGCTTCGGCCTTGCCCTGATCGGCCGCAAGGCGAAGCCACTTGATTGCTTCGGCATAATCCTGCGGCACACCCCGACCTTCATCATACATGATCCCGAGTTTGAATTGGGCTTCGGCGTAGCCCTGGTCGGCCGCGAGACGAAACCATTTTATTGCTTCGCCATAGTCCTGCGGCACGCTGCGGCCTTCGTGATACATCATCCCGAGATTGAATTGAGCTTCGGCGTAGCCCTGGTCGGCCGCGAGACGAAACCACTTTGGGACCTCTCCCGCCCGCTCGACCTCCCACTCTCCTAACTCCTGCGGCGGCGGCATATGCGCGTCGTAAAGCAAGACCCCCAGCTTGGATTGAGCTTTGGCGTAGCCCTGTTCTGCCGCGAGGCGGAACCAATGCTCTGCTTCGCAAAGGTCCAAAGCATAAGACAGGTTCGCGTCGGCTTCTTCGTCCAGGTCCGGTGTGCGCCGTTCTTGATACATGATACCGAGATTGAATTGAGCTTCGGCGTAGCCCTGATCAGCTGCCTTCCGGTACCACTTCACCGCTTCCGCATAGTCCCCGCGCTTTTCAGCCGCCACACCCTCAAGGAATGATTTCTTCGCGCCAGTTTCAACTCCGAATAACACCAATGCTTGTTGTCTGTTTTTGATCGCCTCTAACCCGCGTGCCACCAAACTCCCGGATTGTTCTGCGGGTAGAACTGCTGTCCCTGTGATTGCCACAGGTAGCTTATCTCGCTCACCCATCGATACTGCCCCCAACCCCCATGTCGAGCGTGCGTCCTTTTGGCTAAGAGCCATTGCCACATGCCCACCGAGCTAGCGCGTCATATTTGCCACGAACAAACTAATTGCGTCCCAGGAGCGCCTTCGGTTCGCTGCGCCCGATGCGGGAAAGCACCGCCCCGCTCACGAGCCATCGGCGGCGCCTCAATCACACCCGCGATCGTCGCTTCCCGAACAGCCACGTTAGGAGCGAGCCGATTATGATGGCTATTGTGTAGGGTTTCGTGTTCAGGTTAGGCAGCTGCCTTTGGCTGAAATCATGCCGGTAAGTCAAGCCGGTGCCTGGAAGCCCAAGCGTGGCCCGAGCTGGACGCTCACGCGTTCCTGATAGATCGTAATTGATCCGCGCGCCTGGGCGACCGACCGAGACGCTCATCCCGGTTTTAGCAACGTTGATGCGGACAAATTTGTCGAGACCCGCACTGCGGCGAAAACGAAAATGACCCACTGCTGATACCCCCCTGTCCCTCCGCATACCTGCTCCTGATACCGTCGCTAAATTGCGGCATAAAAAAGAAGGCGGTGCTGGCGACCATTCACCAACGCCTGGCAACGTCCAGCATCCCAAGAGCACCTGCCCGGCAGCCCGCAGGTTGCCTCTTGTACAACATCGAGCCAATCCTCTAGTTGGGAGCCATCGGCATGTGCGTGCCGCGCCGTCCACCACTCGTACCATTCACCAGTAAGGGCGCGAGCTTCTGCTGCTGTGAGTGTTAAACCGGTGCCGTCACGACCTGATCGGATAGCGAGAATCCGCCCATCTACCTCAGCGGACCACTCATTGAACTGCCTCTTCGCCTCGTGCTTGGGCGTGCTTGCAGATCGAAAGAACTTTGCCTCGTGGCGTTGCCCGAATTGCCGCCCGTATTCCGCTCGAATGTCCTTGGGCAGCTTCTTTCGCGAAACGTAGTTTCCTTTGCTGTCCTGCCTGAGCGAAGCCATCCGTAACTTGCGTTGGTGACCAGCTTCGTGGGCACGAGCAGCAGGACGAGCGGCGCGAGCGCAGGGCGCATCGACAGACCCATCGCCAGGAACAGCAGGCCGGCGATGATGGCGACGAGCTCGTAAGGGCTTGGCTCGATGAAGACGAATGCGCCGGAAAAGCCGGTCAGCCAGAGGAGCGCGCCGCGCAGCGTTTCGGCAGAGAGGCGGAATGACGCCGCGGGATGAAGCGGGCCCGTCGCGCGGTCTCCTGGTGCGCTTCGTGCTTGTGCCGCTGGGTCCCGGGTCTCGGCAATATCGAACGCCCCGATCTGCCGGCTCATGGCGACGCGCGTTAGCCCCAAGGCCAGATCAGGCGCGAGCCGCGCCAGGCTGGCCTCGGCCTGTTCCCCGCCGGTCGATGCATCCGCCACGAGCCCGACGCTTTGCCCGCGCGCAATCTGCCCGCGCGCCAGGTCGAGCACATGGCGAAACAGGCCGCCGACAGGCGCGCGGAAGAAATGCAGAATCCTGAGAGGGTCTCGCAGTGCGCTGGGATCGCATGTGGAATTCACTTCTTGTTAATGCTTCGAGCTGCAAGCGCCTGCTCTGGAAGATTGCGGGCGCAAGCAAGAACACCATTCGTTCAAGATTGTGCTATCTGCCGCTCACGGCGAGCTGTCCTTAACCCGCCATCAACCATAATCGTTTGAGATTGGGTCACGAGTCGCGCGTCGTGCGCGTTTTGTCGGGATTGCCATGCAAGCGAGCGTACAGTCGAACCGGCGGTCGGGTGCTGCACCGGCCGCCGACATCGACCCTGGCGCCGTAGGACGCGCGCTCTGGCGCAAGAAATTGCGGATCCTGGGCCTGTCGCTCTCGGTGGCGGCAATCGCTTTTGTCGCCGTCAACCTGGTCACGCCGAGATACAAGTCGGAGGCCCGCGTACTGGTCGAGGCGCGGGAAAACATTTCCTTTCGCCCCGATGCGGAGAAGATGCTCGACCGGGCGAGCACGGTCGATCAAGAAGCAGTCACAAGCCAGGTCCAGCTGGTCCTTTCGCGCGATCTCGCGCGCGAGGTCATCAAGAAGCTCAAGCTCGCCGAGCGACCGGAGCTCGATCCGGCTCTCGACCAGCCCACCCTGCTGCAATCCGTGCTCATTCTTACGAGGATCATCAAAAATCCGGCGGAAATGCCGCCCGAGGAGCGGGTGTTCAAGAGCTATTACGACCGACTCTCGGCGTTCCAGGTCGAGAAGTCCCGGGTGATCGCAATAGAGTTCGAGTCACAGGATCCGGAGCTTGCGGCGCAGGTCGCGAACGCCATAGCCGAGGCCTATCTGCGCTTTCAGCAAGCCGCCAAGCAGGAGCAGACCCGGGCCGCCAGCGCATGGCTCTCCGGCGAAGTCGGGCGGCTGCGCGGCAATGTGGCGACGGCCGAGGCCAAGGTCGAGCAATACCGAGCAAAGACCAACCTCTTCATCGGCAACAATAACACCTCGCTTTCCAACCAGCAGCTGGGGGACTTCAACGCGCAGCTGGTCTATGCGTGCGCGCAGAAGGCGGATGCAGAAGGCAAAGCCAAGCTGATTCGCGATGCCCTCAAGGCAGGTACTCCGGTCGAGCTCTCGGACATCACCAATTCCGAGCTGCTGCGGCGCTTATCCAAGCGGCGCGTCACCCTGGGCGCGCAGCTCGCGGAGCAATCCTCGACCCTGCTCGACAAGCGTCCCCGCATCAAGAAGCTGCGCGCGAAGATCGGCGATCTTGAGCGACAGATGCGGGCCGAAGCCGATCGCCTGGCGCGGTCCCTGGAAAACGACGCCAGGCTCGCCAGCAGCAGGGTTGACGCGCTCAGCTCGACGCTCGATCAGCTCAAGCATCAGGCGGCTTCGACCAACGAGCAGGACGTCCAGCTGCGTGCGCTCGAGCGCGACGCAAAATCGCAGCGCGATCTGCTGGAGTCCTATCTGGCAAAATACCGGGAAGCTTCCGCGCGCGACAGCATCGGATCGGCCGCTCCGGATGCGCGCATCATCTCGAGCGCAGTTGTCTCGACGCCCCCGGCCTGGCCGAAGAAGGTGCCGATCATTGTGGTGGCGGCGCTGGCGACCTTCGTGCTGTCGTGCGCCTTCATCATGACCGCCGAATTGCTGCGCAGCATGCCGGTGCGCGACCCGCTCGATCTTTCGCCGACACGGGATCCGGTCTCGCGCTTGGCTGCTCCGCGCCAAGACGCTGCCGCCGCGGAGTGGCTTGCCTTCCGGGAAGGCGCGCCCCCCGAGCCGGCCGTTTCCCCTGCGGAGGCCGTCGAGTTGCTAGCGCGCCAGCTGAGCGCGGCAGGGCAGGGCGCTCGTCGGGTCGCGATATTTGGCACGTCACGCAACGTGGGCACGACCCAGGCGGCGATTGCGCTTGCGCGCAGCCTTGCTGACGGCTCGCGCGTCGTGCTGGCTGAGCTCGCCCTCGCATCGCCCAATCTCTCGGCCATTGCAGCGGATCCCATGGCACCGGGGCTCGCCGAGCTGGTGCAGGGGTCCGCGACCTTCGGTGAGATCATCACCCGCGATCGCCATTCCCGCGCGCACCTGGTCATGGCCGGCCGGAATGAGGTTGACCCGGAAACATTTTTCGGGTCCCAACGCCTCGCCATCGCGTTCGAGGCGCTTGGCCGAAGCTATGATCGTGTCGTCATCGATGCCGGCGCCGCCGACGAATTGCCGCTCGAACGCCTGCCCCGGCTGGCGCTACGAGCGGTATTGGTGACAGGCGACGGCAATGAGTCCGCGAGCGCAGTGTTGCGCGAGCGCCTGTTGCGGGCTGGGTTCGAGCACGTCAACATTCTCTCGGGCGCTCGCTCCGGTGCCGGCGCGCCCGGCGACCGCGCCGCGGCGTGACCCTCCGAGTAGGGCGCGTTGGCGCTACTGCGTTTGAGGATCAGCTGTGCGCGCGCAGGCGGCGCATCAGCTGCACTGCCCCCCAGAGCGTGCGATAACGACGGGCCGGCAAACCCCCACAGACTGGGTCTGGCGCAGGCCGCCCGACCCGCGTCAAACTGGTCAGCAGGGTGGCAAACAACTATCAATAAAGAGTTGGGAACAATGGAGAGCCGTAAGGTCAGGACCAGAACATTGGATTCATTGAAAAAAACCATCATCATTCGCAGCGGCTTAGAGGCCCTCTACTTCAGCGCCGCTCACCACATGATGCGTCCGTTCGTAGGCGGGATCGGTGCAATCCTGACGCTACATCACGTGCGGCCGCCTCGATTGGACCGATTCCAGCCCAACCGGCTCCTGGAAGTGAGGCCCAGCTTCCTGGAGGATGTCGTGCGCTGGCTGCGCCGCTCCCATATCGATCTCATCGGCCTCGACGAGATGCATCGGCGATTGACCGAGGGGCATAGCGGCCGCCGCTTCGTCTGCATGACCCTGGACGACGGCTACCGCGATACGCTGCACTGGGCTTACCCCATCTTCCAGAAACATCGAGTCCCTTTTGCGCTGTACATTCCGACCAGCTTTCCCGATCGCCTTGGGGAGCTCTGGTGGCTTGCGCTCGAGGCCGTGGTCGCCCGGAACAAACGTGTCCGCCTCCTGATCAACGGCAAGGAACGCAGTTTCGAATGCTCCACGATCGCCGAGAAACGCCATCTATTCGAGCAGCTTTACCAATGGGTCCGCAGCTTCAGGCGCGAGGATGAGCTCCGTCACGCCGTGCGGGACCTCGCCGGTCGCTATCAGGTCGACATCGCGGCATTCTGTGACGAGCTGTGCATGACCTGGGACGAGCTTGCTACAGTGGCCGCCGACCCGCTCGTTACCATTGGCGCACACACGGTCAATCATGTGATGCTGGCAAAGGTGCCGGAAAAATCCGCGCGCTCGGAGATGGAGATGAGCCGCTCCGTGATCGCAGCCTCGCTCGGAAAGCGCCCCGATCATCTTTCCTATCCTGTGGGAGATCCGAGCGCGGCCGGGTCTCGGGAATTCCGCATCGCGGCCGAGCTCGGTTTCAAGACCGCGGTGACAACCCGCCCCGGCATGCTATTCCCCAGTCATCGCCATCATCTGACGGCGCTGCCGCGCATCTCGCTCAACGGGGAGCACCAGCAATTGCGCTATGTCCGGGTGCTGTTGTCAGGCGCGGCGACCGCGGTGTGGGACGGCTTCCGCCGCGTCAACGCGGCGTGAGAGCATGATCGAGCTTACGCACCAGGATGGTGTGGCCGTCCTGCGCATGGCCGATGGCAAGGCCAACGCCATGAGCCTCGAATCCTGCGAGCTGCTCACCGCCAGGTTCGAAGAGCTCGACGCTGCCTCGGCACGCGCCATCATCATCACCGGCCAGGGGCGAATTTTCTCGGCCGGGGTCGATCTCGTTCGCCTGCTCGACGGCGGCGTGCCCTACATTCGCAAATTCTTGCCCGCCCTGAGCAACATGCTGGCTGCCGTGTTCTCCTGCCAAAAACCGGTCGTGGCGGCGCTCAATGGGCACGCGATTGCCGGAGGCTGCGTGCTGGCCTGCGCCGCCGACCGGCGGCTCATGGCACAGGAGGCGGGCCGCATCGGCGTGACTGAGCTGCTTGTCGGAGTACCATTCCCGCCAATTGCGCTGGAGGTCATGCGTTGTGCCACCACGCCGGAGCATTTTTCCGACGTGCTGTTCAGCGCCGCCACTTATGTTCCGGCAGATGCAATGAAGCGCGGACTTATTGACGAGATCGTCGATCCCGGCGTCCTGCTCGAACAAGCGCTCGCGCGCGCCAATGCACTTGCCGCGCTCCCACCAGCGGCGTTCGCCGTGACCAAGCGGCAAATCCGCCAAGCCGCGCTGGAACGAGCGAAACTGGATCCGTCCCAGGCCGAGATGGAGAAGATCTGGACCGCGCCGGAGACGCTTGCCCGGATTCGCGAGTACGTCAGCCGTACGCTACGGAAGTAGGGTGGGTTAGCGGTACAGGTTGGCTGCGTGCAGCCAACCTGTACCGCGTAACCCACCACGAAACGGCGACGCATGTGCGGGTGCTACGAAGATGGGTCAAAGGCGGCGGTCTACCGCGGTCCAGCCCTCGCTCGCGATGTCCGCAGCATCCCACGAAGCGGACCCTCCGAGTTGGAATCGGCGGGGGTCGTAAACCTTGGACGATGGCATCGCCGGGCCTAGCGGCCACATCGGTACATCCAAGGAACCTGGACTCCCGTGTTCACATATCGGCCGCCCTCGATGGTCTTCTCGCCGTTCACCGTCGCTTCCCATTGCACTAGTCTGTTCGGCTCGACGCGCCAAAAACCGCTCGCTGGAACGTTGACGAAATCGCGTCCCGCGACGCGACCTGTAAGAGTTCCGCTGACCGTGATGTGATCCGGGCCCGCTTCCGAGGCCTTGTCGACAATGAGCACCCAGTCCCGGTTCGTCGGACTGCTCATCTGCTCCCGCTGCAAGCGACCACCATCGAGCACGGTGTGCACGTAGCGCAAATTGCTCTTGCTCGCGGGCTTGGTGCAATCCCAGGCAAGATTCCCGAGCAGGTCATGCTTTTCAAAGACTGCTTTCACCGTATCGGCAGTAGTGGAGGTCTTCGTGACGTTGTCACGGTCTGCGGGAGAGCCGGCACGAGACGAAACCGCCGCTGATTTTTGCTTTGCCGTTTCGAGACGTGCCTTGGCGAGCCCCGCGAACGCACAGTTCGGAAACCGCGCAAGGTGATCCTCGAACGCTGCAATCGTTCCTATCGCCTCCGCGCTTCTCCAATGCTCCGCCGCGGAGCCGCACTGGTCGGGGGCCCTCTGGGAGACTGCGGGGCGCTGGGTCTTCGGAGGGATAAAATAAAACGGCGAACCCGACAGCTCGTCGTAATAAGCGGGGCGCTGCTCATGGTTCACTCGGGCAGCGGTCGCCTCGACCTCGTCGCGTACCTCGCGCGCGAGGTCGGTAATCGGGAGTCCCGCGACCAGCATCTTGGCGCGCAGCGTGCGCGTGTAGACCGAGGTCGGCACAGGGTCGTCATCCGACAGACGGTCGAGCGCTGATTGTCCCTGGCCGGCCGAGTACATGACGAAGGTACCTTTGGGCGGTGCAACCGCGGCTAGTCCGCGCGTGCCGCCCACGCCCCGCGTTGTTGCCGAGGCATAGGGATTGTTGCGGCAGGCATCGATGATAAACACTGCGGTGCGCGCACCGGCGGCCTTGATGCGGTCGATCATCACCGAGAGTGCGATGGCTTCCGATTTCAGGAATTCCTTGTCTACCGTCGAGGGGCTTGGAACGTCGGCGGGCAGCAGGAAGTTCTCGCCGTCGAGCTGCACGCCGTGCCCCGAGTAATGTACCAGCACGATGTCACCCGCTTGAATGCGGGCGCTGAAAGCGGAGATCCCGGCGTTGAAATTACGCCGGTTGGCATTGAACAGCGTGGACACCTGGAAGTGCAGGCCCTGCAAGGTCGCTTGGATCGCCTTCGCGTCACCGACCGCCTTCTCCAGCGAGAAGATCTTCTGGTACTCATTGATGCCGATGACGAGAGCAAGGCGGTTCTGTGCACGTGCTTCTTCCGCGCCATTGAGAAGGCAGAGGGCAGCAACCGCAAGCACTGAGCCGATCAGCCGCAATCGCATTACCTTTCCTTTTATCCGCGCCAGGTGTCTCACCGGCATGATCTGGGTCGCCACCCATGCCGAACAGGATAGTCGGTCGGGACGGATCAGTCAGCGGGGATGGAATATGCAGCGCATCGGGCCGTGCTTCGGTCCGGACCTCGTTGTGTTCGGGTGCGGCGGCCACTGGCTCGCGTCGTCGCCGAACAATACCTGGCTAATTGCGGGCCAGCGCGACGCGCACGGTTGCGTCGGCCGGCAGAGGTGTGACCTCCGTGCCATGCCAAATCGGTGCAGCCGCATATTCGCTAGGTGGCATGTCGAGCGATACTAATTGTCGGCCTTCTAGGCCGAGAGCTTCCAGTGGCACCGCGACCAGCCGCCCGAACCAACCCCACCACCCGCTATATTTGACGATAAACTTAATCTCCCCAGCGGGGGTGCGCACGACCTGCTGGACATAGCCAAGCGTCGAGGAGCTAAGGTCAAGCACCGGTAACCCGATGAGATCGCCGACTCGCGCGTCTTGCGGAAAGCGCTTCAGATAGCGCTCATTCATCGGCATCGGATGTTGTGTATCCATCATGCCGGTCGGCGGCACCATAGCCTGGGCTAGCACAACCAAACGGTTGTCAGCCGATACCAGCGTTGGTGCAGCTGCTGGCGACGCTAAATTCATTGCGGCGGTAAGGGCCAACGCTGACGAGGCAACTCGCATTCTATTAGCGCATTCCATTCGCCGATTCCCCCAATCCAATGGCGGACTTTTCACACGGCTTGGGCGGGCCATCATTCAACATCAAATCCCCGCGAACCAGTTTTCGCCCTGCTTGCTCCAGAACGTCGGCCGAAACGTATTGGTGACTTCGATCGCCCTGATCCATTTGGCGTTCTTGTAGCCGAGCTTGACTGCGGTGCGCAGCCGCAGCGGATAGCCAAACGGATCAGTGAGAACCGCGCCCGCATACTTGGTGGCCAGAATCGTCTGCGGATGCAGGGCAGAGGGCATATCGATGCTTTCAGTGAAATCGTCATTGCAAATGAAATAAACATATCTGGCCGTGAGGTCGGCACCGATGCCGGTGAGGAAGGCGCGCAGGTTCGGACCTGACCATTGCCCGATGTAATCCCATCCCTCTACACAGATGTGGCGGATGATCAGCTCCTGCTCCGGCAACTCGTAAATCTGCTGCGCGGTCCAGGGGCGCTTGTTCTTGATCAGGCCGGCCAATTCCAGTTTCCAGGTGGCGCCGTCGATCGGTTTGACCTCCTCGATGTCGTAATAGGCGTTAAATCGCGGCGGCTTGACCACCTGCGACGGGCTGAATGTCGGCGCGAGGTGATTGGGCCGGAAGATCGCCGCCTGCACACCATCGTTCCACGACGACACCGCGCGCAGCCCATTCTGCACGGACTCGTTCTCGCTGACGTCGCAGCCGGTCAACAGCGTGAGCGCGCCGAGCGTAAGCCCCCCGCGCAACACCCCGCGGCGATTGAAATCCTCGACCAGCGACCGGCTTTCCTTGATCACGGTGCAATCGCCCCATGCTGGCGGGCGAAACAGCGACGCCGTGCGGATTCGAATGCTCATGGGATCATCCTCAGTGCCTTGTCTCGGGTTCGACCGCCGGCCGGGTTCCCGACATCACCTCCGCGGCTCCAACGAGGCGATCGTCCAAAACCGGACCGCCTGTGATCATGGCGATAAGGCTTCGCGGCACCAGCAGCGCCAGCGTCACATGCACGGCAACGAAGGCCACGATCGCCGCCATGCACAGGAAGTGAACCAGCCGGATGGTCTGGAAGCTGCCGAACAGGGCAGCGATCTCCGAGAACTGCACCGGCTTCCAGAGGGAGAGGCCAGTAATTACGATGAGTATGCCGACCAGAATGACGCCGAGATAGAGCGTTTTCTGCACGGCGTTATAGACCGTCAGATCCTCATGCGACAGGCGCAGGCGCAGCGCAGCGCCGATGGTGGCTAGAATCTCGCTTAGCGATATGGGAAGCAGCTTCTGCCGGAAGCGGCCGGTGAAGATCCCATAGGTCAAATAAGCAAGGCCGTTAAGAACGAAGATCCACATTCCGAAGAAGTGCCATTGCAGGCCGTATTGCGCCCATTTGCCAATCACCAAAAAGTCGGGGAAATGCAGCCAGCCGAACAGAACATCGTCGTTGTAAATCCTCCAGCCGCTGCCGATCATGATGAAAATGGCCGCCGCATTGATCCAATGCATGATCCGTAGCGGCAGCGGATGCAGGCGATACGCGGATGGTTTAACGGCTGCGGTTGACATTGCTGCTAGTCCGCGCTCCTGGAACAGGAGCTTCGATGCTCGACCGATCCGATTTGCTGATAGAATATCTTCAAGCCGTAACGTCCGTCTTCTCGCAATTTATTGGGGTCATGAACGGTTCCTCTGGAACGTTCCACGAGTGCCTCAAAACATCGTGAGGCTACAGAGCGGCGCGACACGTTGTATACTCGAATCCTCCGGATGTGTCTCGCTTGATGTGACGGCACTAATTTCCGGGTCATGTCGCCCCCATGAAGGCGCTTTTTACAACCCTTCATGCTGATTTTCTCAAAGTTTAGAGACTAACTCTTGGATTGCTTCGATTTTGCCAGGTCAGCCGACGACGCTCCTTCGAGCGATAGTCCGTAACCGACTTCCCGCACGATGCGCTCCTTCAACGGTTGAATGAAGTGAATGCGCGTATTCCGGCGCGTCACTTCCGGAGCCCGCAGGTACAAATCGGCCAGTTCCCGAGCTCGCGCCACTGCCTTGCCGTTCGGCACTACCTCTGCCACGACTCCCCATTCATATGCGGTACGCGCCGACAGCGGCTGTGGATTGAGCAGGAATGCCTCGGCTCGACCTGCTCCAGCCCGATAACTCCACGTTGTAAAGATGCCGTCACCCGGCGTAACTCCCACTGCAAAGTGGCCGACGTCCTGGAATGTCGCGCCTTCAGCCGCCACGATGACACTAGCGAGGAGCGCGTAGTCCGAGTGGATATGGGCGCGTCCCTCGACGGCCGCGATCACCGGAACGCGGATGTTCGCAATGTTCTCTAAAGTCTGGGCGCCTTCGTCGTGAATTCTGCTCCAGACGCCTGGGTCAGCGACATCTCCGAATGACGGCCACTCTACGTCACCAATGAAATTCCCACCCGCGCCCGTCATGATGACAATCTTGTTCGCCCGGTCTTGTCCGATTCTGTGAAAGGCATCGACAAACTCCGTGTGGGCTTGCGCGTTCATGATGAACGGGCCGCCGTCGCTATGGAACTCGGCCACCAGCACGCCTTTCGCATCACGCGACAGTTTCAAATTGCAATACGCGGCAAAGTAGTCAGTCTGAAGTGTTTGCATGGAGGTCTCCTCAGTTGGCCGCCTTGGACAGCGGCGACGTCGCGCCCGATCTGCGTGACCGCCTTATCGAGCCTCGCTCTGCCGTCGGCCGGTGATGTAGACATAGGCGCCCTCCTCGACAAACCGCCGAGACGTTGCCAATCCGATACCGCTGCTGCCGCCTGTGATGACAGCGATCTTGCCTTGCAATCTGCACTCTGTCTTTTCTCCAATGCTGACCCGGGAATGAGCCGCGGCGGTTAGCCCAACTTCGCGGATTCGCGGGGTCTGGAAGTCTGGAAGGCTTAAGTGATTGATATCGCTTAGTGCGACCCTCGAAAGTCTGCACTACAGGGTGGCCTGCGGACGAGGTTGCTCGGCGCTGATTTTCGGTGGTGCGGGGCGTGCAAGCGCCGGCCCAGCGTCACGTGCAGGCGGTAGGCCAGGAAGGCGATGAAGATGCCGTGACCGCAAGCAGAAGCCAAGCCGTCGGGGCCTGGCTGCGGGCGGCGCCGAGCTTCATCAGCAACTCCTTGCGCGTGGGTTTCATAGCGGCGATTTGCGCAAGCCGTCGCCACAACCACTTGAGCTGCCGTCGGCGCATTGCGCGTTCCCCACCCGCTGCGCTTACCCGATGAAGGACCCGCGGGCTAGCAGGACGGAGGTCGCTGCACCGCGGAATTTCCATACCCGCCTGTGGCTGTTCTGTGTTGGAATCGGTTCGATCACGCTGACGCGTTACGTCCGGGCCGATGGCGGACTGCACAAGACGTTGCCAAATATTAGAGGTGGCAAAGTCAGCCTTCCGCTACGATTTGATCGCTGATGCCTAATTCTCTTTGGGTGATTGGTTTGTCGGCTTACATCACATGGGGCAATCGATCGGCAGCCTCATGCAGCTGCAGGGCGCCATTGATAAACGTCTCGCGGATCGAGATTTCGTGCGCAGCGCCACAAAGCGGGCAATTAATCCTAAGGTCTGTTTTCCAAGCTGCTCGAAGGCTTTGCGCATCTGTTTCGATGCCGGTTGACGCTCGCTGCTGTGTTTTCGGACAGGTGAAAAGTAGCTCGGCCATGACGCTATCTGTGCATCGAGTCTTTAAGGCCAGCCAACTCGCGATACGCGACTTCGGAGAGCCGACTTGGGTCATGCTCTCCCCGGTCAACGTGCCGCAAGATGATCAACGCCAATTTCCGGCGCACATCGTCGTTGCCATTGACCGCCCTCGGAAGGGATTGGCAGGCTTGCTCGAATGCACCGGTCGTGACCACCAGGGTTTCGGGAGGGCAGACGCGCTTGGTCTCGACTAACTGCAACATCTTTTGTGACCCTGTGTGGTCCCTTCGACAAAAATAAGCACCCCGGGCGCGGGGCGCCTGTTCAAATTTGGACTCAAAGGAAAATTTATCTGTGGGGTGCCTGACGCCTGCTCGCGCAAGACGACGCTCAATAGGGAGCTATGGATGGTCAAATCGCTGCTGTATTCAATGAATTCCGGTTTCAGGGAATAATTATTGCTTCTGGACGCTTGGCACCACCAGTCAAAAAAGCCCCGCCCTTCCGGGCGGAGCAAAACGAAGGAGTATGTCATCGTTTGATTTCAACATCAACGCCGGGGCGGCGGTCTCTTTCTCTTTCTCTCAACTCGACACCTGGCTCGCGATGCCGGTTCCGCTCCTCAATGGTGATTCCATTGTCACGCCTGTCACGACCGACTGTGACGTCCGGCTCCCGCCCGCAGTCTTTCACGCAGGCCGGTCCGACGCAACTTTTGTCGCAAACCTCTGCAGCGCCTGCGGGCATGGAAAGTACCGCCGAACCTGTTAGGGCGGCTGCTAGGGTCAACGCATAGGCTGTTCTCATCTGGCCTTCCTTTTATACCGATGGTAAGCAACGCAGGTAAGCAACGCATAAGTAGAAATGCTGTTCCGCGCCTCCCAGAAAATGATTGAGCCTTTTACCTGGCCCAGTCCGCTTTCCTTCTGGGATTCCTAGCTCTTCCATGCTTTGTGAGTCGGTCATCTGGGCGATCCAAGCGTTGTTTTATAGCCTCGCGCCAGCAATGAGCGATCTAACGACGACAGCCCAAGCGTTGTGTAATGCAAGCAGTCCCGCGTCGAATCAAAAAGGCTCGCGCGCACGAAAGGAACTTGCCTCCTCGAATACTGTTGACGTTCGCAGGCGGTTTCAAACCAGGAGTACTGAATGATCTACAATCCAGGTGGCCAGTTGGGCAAAAGCGTGGAGGGCGGCGGACAACGCCCCGCGAAACGACCGGGCGGACCTTTTTTAGGGAAGGGCGCAACGAGTGGAAAATCGAAAACAGGCAATCCGCAACCTGGGAGCGCGAAGCCCGGTCAGACCGGGAAGCTTGGCGGAAAAGGAAAGCAGGATACCCCGCAGAATCAAAAGCGATAACACAACAAGCCGCCGCTGCATCGGCGGCTCGCGCGGTATCTCCCGGGTTGTGTGTGTGCGCGCTACTGAACTGTCGGCGCGGCAATTCTTCCGCTCCGATTTGCCCACTGTGCTTGCGTCGCTGGGACTGCACGCGGGATGTCAACTCAACGATCTTTAGTGCAAGTAATACTTCATCGATAACGCAAGGGAAAACCGATGAAGGTGATCTTCCTGGACATTGACGGTGTCTTGAATTGCAAGAAAACCGCCAATCCACGCAGCCTTCCCTACATGGTCGATCGACGACTATTAGCGCGGTTCAAACGACTTTTGAAGCGTACCCGCGCGAAGGTCGTCCTGACCTCGACTTGGCGGTACGATCCGGCAGGCTTGTTCAGCGCGAAGCGCTGGGGCATTTCCTTTATCAGCGTCACGCCCGACATGCCGAAAAGGCCGCGCCACGATGAGATTCGCGCTTGGCTTAAGAAACATCCGCAGGTAACACGTTTCGTCGTCATTGATGACGAGGATGACGGACTGGACGACTTGCCGTTGTTTCAACCCTCTGCCACGACGGGGTTGACGGGCGAGATAGTACGCAGCGTTGTCCAATATCTCGATGGCAAAACCGACAATGACATGCGCAGCAGTCGCGTCGAACGACTTTTGCAGAACGTCCAGTCAGCTCTCAAAGGGCATCCAGGTTAATGCAATAAACGGCTCCCTCCTAACTCCGTAGCTCCCTGTTGGTAAAAAGCGCGTTGCCGAGGCCCGTCCCTATCGTAAATATCCCCCAGGTCGAAATGTCCTTCATGAAGGGCGCTTCACTCAACCCCTGCACGACCGCATCGTTGTGCATGACAATCGTGGTCTCATGATCGCCGATGCGCGGAATGGCTTCACATAGTTGGGTTGGTAGATTGAAGCGGCTGCTTTCCCAGTTTCCGGGCAGATTTTGAGCGCCGGCTTCTATCGAGCCATCCGTTTCAATCTTACCCGGACACCCGATTCCAATGAACGGTGCGAGCTTCCGGCCGTCTTTTTTTGCTCGGTTGATGAGCCGCTTCAGCATCTTGACGATGCCGTCGACCGCTTCGTCCCGACTCAACTTTTCATCCCCGTGGCGCCACAGCTCGAATTTCCAGACCTTGGCTTTGGACAGGTCAGGCGCGCTATCCAGTAGCAGCCGCACGATACCCGCCCTGATGTTGGTCCCTCCGATGTCTACCGCGACAATCGAATCGTGGGCCTCCAGTATCCATGCTGGAACGAGATGGACCGCGCCGATAAGTCCCGCCTCGTCGGGATCGTTGCGGATAATGCTAATCTCGGTCTCAATCTTATCGGTCTTGAGCAGCACCGAGGCACGACCAATTGCAAGCTCGCCGATGCGGCTTGTACTAAACCCCCCGCCGATCACGAGGCGTTCGGTGTCCTTCCACTCCTTGAGCTTCAGGAAGCGGCGGAGGACAACCGCAAGCTCCTGCGCAAAGGATTCTATCGCGCTCTGGATGACGCCCGCCAGTTCGGGCTCGCCGCGTGTCAGCAGCGCGTCGAGGCGTTTCTTCTCAATGTTGGCAGTTGCTTCCTCTCCAAATGGATCCTGCCCCATGTCCCGCATCGGTTTGCGCCAATTGTCCATGAAATCGCGAAAAGCGCCCTTGCTGGCGCGGTCGCCGATAAAACCCTCATCGTCCTTTAGCTCCACATTGTAGCTGATGATCTCGACCGTTGGCAGCAAGGTGCCTCCATGCTGGATCGCCGCTGTAGCCTGTTTTGCCATAAAACCCTCCTGGAACGCTCAGAACAACACTCAACGGGTAAAAAGCTTGGATAATCCGGTCGGCAGCCGTGGGGCACTACCGCGCCTTATCTTCTTTCTTCACCAGCCGCTGCACCAGGGCGAAGTCCTTCTCATCTTTGTAAGGCGTAAGATCAAGGGTGTGGGGCACGCGAATGAGCAGCATCGCGAATGGCGCTAGCTCGCCAAGCCCTGCTCCAGATCGGCGATGATGTCTTCCGTGTCTTCCAGCCCGATTGATAACCGCACCACGTCGGGCCCCGCACCGGCCTCGATCTTTTGTGCATCGCTGAGCTGGCGGTGGGTGGTAGATGCGGGGTGAATGATGAGCGAGCGCGTATCGCCGATATTGGCGAGATGCGAGAAGAGCTTCACGTTGGAAACGAGCTTGACCCCGGCCTCGTAGCCGCCCTTGAGGCCGAATGTAAACACCGCGCCCGCCCCCTTCGGCACGTATCTGTTGGCGAGCTTGTAGTAGCGGTCATTGCGCAGCCCGGGATAACTCACCCATGCCACTTTGTCGTGGCCGACAAGCCATTGGGCAACGGCCAATGCATTGTCGCAATGGCGCTGCATGCGCAGCGGCAGCGTCTCTATGCCGGTGAGAATGAGGAACGCATTGAACGGCGAGAGCGCCGACCCGATGTCTCGCAACGCAAGCACGCGGCAGGCGATGGCAAAGGCAAAATTGCCGAAGGTCTCGTGCAGCACGATGCCGTGGTATTCGGGCCGGGGCTCGCACAGCATCGGGTAGCGCTTGTCCCGCGACCAGTTGAAGGTGCCGCCGTCCACGATCAGCCCCCCGATGGAATTGCCGTGTCCGCCAAGAAATTTGGTCAGCGAGTGCACGACGATATCGGCTCCATGCTCGAATGGCTTGCACAGGTAGGGCGTTGCGAGAGTGTTGTCGACGATCAGCGGCACGCCGGCGCTCTTGGCGATTTTCGCCGCCGCTTCGATGTCGGTGATCACGCCGCCGGGATTGGCGATCGACTCGATGAAGATGGCCTTGGTTTTTGCGCTGACCCCGCGTTCGAAGGTTCCCATGTCGTCGGGCTCAGCCCATACTACGTTCCAACCGAAGTTCTTGAAGGCGTGGTTGAACTGGTTGATCGACCCCCCATAGAGCTTCTTCGAGGCCACGAACTCATCGCCCGGCCGCATCAGGCAATGCATCACGATCACCTGTGCCGCATGCCCCGATGCCACCGCGAGGCCGGCAGTGCCGCCTTCGAGTGCCGCGACGCGCTCCTCCAGCACCGCATTGGTGGGGTTGCCAATGCGCGTGTAGATGTTGCCGAAAGTCTGCAGGCCGAACAGCGACGCGGCATGGTCGACGTCCTCAAACACGAACGAGGTCGTCTGATAGATCGGGGTTGCGCGCGCGCCGGTGGTCGGATCGGGCTGCGCGCCCGCATGGATCGCGAGCGTGGCAAAGCCGGGGGTGCGGTCGGCCATGGCAAGTCCTTATGATTGCCGCGCGGCAGGACTGATCGTGAAGAACTGATCTTGCTGTATCGGAGCGTACCGCATCGCCGTCAAGGCAGGCAGCGCGGAGGACTATGATTGGCTTTTCTCGATTTTTTGCGCCTGCATTGCCGCCTCAGTCGCACCGCCGGCGAGGGTAACCCGATTGAGGCCCATGCGTTGGATGCCGCGGCCGAAGAGCTTAGGTTTTCTTGCCGTAAGGGTTCGCGTATTGACGCCCATCCACGCGATCTCCGAAGACAGACGACCATACTCGATCTTGGGACAACGATTCATCACCACCTTCAGGCCGTTGTTTTCGGCAAGCTCCGCCGCTTCGTCATTACGGATGCCGAGTTGCATCCAGATCAGCTGCGGTCGCGGCCTGAGCGCAAGCGCTTCGCGAACGATTTCGGGCGCGTATCGCGAGGCCCGGAAGATGTCTACCATATCGACTGGCTGCGGAATATCGGCGAGCTTGGCATAGATCTTCTGCCCGAGCAGCTCCTGTCCGGCCAGCCCGGGATTTACCGGGATCATGCGGTAGCCTCGCTCCAGGAGGTACTTGAACGCGAAATAGCTCGGCCTGCTGGTGTTGGCAGAAACGCCCACCATTGCGATGGTTTTCACGGTGTTGAGAATACCGCGGATGTAGCTGTCGGGGTAACTGTCGTGATCCATAAGGGGGCCGCGTCCAAGCACGTCAGAGCACAAAGTCGGGCGTGCGCAAAGATTAGAGCAACTGCCTCAGCGATTATCCCATCTCGGCGCCCGCTTCTCCAAGAACGCCGAAATGCCTTCCGCAGCATCGCGCGCCATCATGTTCTGCACCATCACCTCGCCCGCATAGGCATACGCATCTGAGATCCCCATCTCGAGCTGCCGGTAGAATGCTTCCTTGCCCAGCTTGACGACGGCTGCTGATTTTGCGGTGATTTTCTGCGCGAGCCGCAAAGCGTGGTGGCGTGCCGTGCCGGGCTCGACCACCCGGTTTACGAGGCCGATCCGATATGCATCCTCGGCCGTGATGGTATCGCCAGTCAGCAGCATCTCCATGGCATGCTTGCGGCCCACATTGCGCGAGAGAGCAACCATCGGAGTCGAGCAGAACAGGCCGATGTGGGTGCCGGGGGTACAGAACTTTGCTGCTGCAGAGGCCACAGCCAGATCGCAGGTCGCAACCAGTTGACAGCCCGCGGCAGTAGCCGTCCCCTCGACCGCGGCTATGACCGGCTGCGGCAGGCGCAGGATGGAAAGCATCATGGCGCTGCAACATTGCATGATGTGCTGCGTGTAACCGCGCCCGCCGTCGCCCTCGCTGCGGTGCCCCATGAGCTCCTTGAGATCGTGCCCCGCCGAGAAGACGGAGCCCTCCGCCGCGATCACGACCGCGCGCACGCGCTGCTCTTGGGGCTGCTCTTGGCCGACATCGGCCAGCGCCTGTGTCAGCGCCGCCAGCATCTCTTCCGAGAGAGTATTGCGGGCCTGAGGGCGGCTGAGTGTCAAAACGACGATCTCGCCGACGTTCTCCCGCAAAACCGGAGCTTGCGTTTCAGCTCGGCGTTCGGCAGTCGCAGCAGAGGATAGAATACTCATCGCATAATCCGGTGTCCCTGAGACCAGTGTCATCTACTTAAGGCAGCTCGCAACGCGCACAAGGTTCAAGCGCGTCGTGTGACCGGATACTCCATCGGAACCTGATTCCGCCCGACAGGGTTTATCACCCATGGCGACCGGTGCACAAAGAGTATCAAGGCGGCGGCGTAGCGCCGTCCGGGGCTCCCGGCCCGGCAAGAGCGCGGGGCAAAAAGCCAGGTCGAAGCGGGCAGGGCGGCGCTGGTCGCGGCAGGTGACCGAGCACAGCGATGCGCTTACCCTCGATAAAGGCGTTTTCACCCTCAAGGACCCGAAGCGCATAGCAGCGTCGTTGCGGCGTTCCGCGCTGCGGAGCCGGCGGCGCAAAGCGGATCCGTTTCGATCCGCCCTCTCGATGCTCACCTTCTACATCAATCGCGCGGGAAAGAACCTGCCGGCAACGCGCAGGCAAACCTTGACGCGTGCCAAGGATGAATTACGCAGGCTATTCGGCAGGACTTGATCCAGTATCGATCGCCGCAACTCGGTCGACCGCTGGAGAACTTGGCTACGTTTAGCAGGCAGGGGGGAGGGGGGCGAATGCCGGTCTTGATGACGGTCGGCGAGCTGGAGCGTTTTCTTGCTGCCGAGTTTCCCCAGGTTTTCAACCCGCAGAGCGGGCTCTTGATCGAAGCCGTCTGGGAACACGGCTGCCGCGTGCGCCAAGCCTTCCGCGAGGCATGGCTCCGCCCCGGTGGAACGATTTCCGGTCCGCCCATCATGGCACTTGCCGATTTTGCCATGTACGTCGCGGTGCTAGCTGCCATTGGCCCGGTGCCGCTCGCGGTGACCATCAACCTCACCATCAATTTCCTGCGCAAGCCTTCGCAACGAGACCTGACAGCCGAGGCGCGGCTCTTGAAGCTCGGCAAACGGCTGGCGATCGGCGAGGTCACCGTACGTTGCCTCGGAATGGATGAACCGGTGGCGCACGTAACCTCGACCTATTCCATCCCGCGGCACTGACTTTCGCATCAGGTATAATGATACCCTAAGGATAACTCTTTGATATACCTTATCTCCGATGAGCCCGGCGTTGACGCTGTCGCGTGCCCTGTTGTATGAGCCGGCAACCGTCCGGTGCATTCTCAAGGGAAAGCGGCTGCCATGAAGACCTATTCGGCCACCCCCGCCGATATCCGCAAGAACTGGGTCATGATCGACGCTACCGGCCTCGTCGTCGGCCGGCTCGCTTCGATCGTCGCGATGCGGCTACGCGGCAAGCACAAGCCAACCTACACCCCCCACATGGACGATGGCGACAACGTCATCATCGTCAATGCAGAGAAAATCGTGCTGACCGGCAGAAAGCGTGACAACAAGGTCTATCATCATCACACCGGCTATATCGGCGGCATCAAGGAGCGTACCGCGCGCTCTATTCTCGAAGGCAAGTTTCCCCAGCGCATTGTCGAGAAGGCCGTTGAACGCATGCTGCCGCGCGGGCCGCTGGGGCGCGTGCAACTCGGAAATCTGCGCGTGTATGTCGGCCCCGATCATCCCCACGGGGCGCAGAACCCTGAAATGCTCGATATCGCCGGGCTCAACCGCAAGAACAAAAGGAGCGCGTGACCGTGGCCGAAACCATGCAATCGCTCGATCAGCTTGCCGCACTCAAACCCGCGCCCGCTCCCGAGACTCCGAAATACGTCCAGAAGCTCGACAAGCATGGCCGCGCCTACGCGACCGGCAAGCGCAAGAACGCAGTGGCGCGCGTCTGGCTCAAACCCGGCGCCGGCAAGATCGTCATCAACACCCGTCCAGTCGACACCTATTTTGCCCGACCGGTGCTGCGCATGCTCATCCAGCAGCCGCTTGTGGCGGCCAATCGCAATGGCCAATATGACGTGACCTGCACGGTGTCGGGCGGGGGACTGTCGGGTCAGGCCGGCGCAGTGCGCCACGGTCTGTCCAAGGCGCTACTGAACTATGAGCCCGATCTGCGCGGCGCACTCAAGCGCGGCGGCTTTCTTGTCCGCGACGCCCGCGTGGTCGAGCGCAAGAAATACGGGAAGGCGAAGGCCCGACGCTCATTCCAGTTCTCAAAGCGCTGAGAGATGACGGTCCGCTGGTGATGGGCGAAGATCTGATGTCGTGCTGACCAAGGAGCGCACGCTGCGGATACAGCGGGACGCAGCGTTCACTGATGAGCTCACCGGAGCTCGCAACGCTCGCGCCAAACCCACCTGATGCTCGCGCCGGTGAGACCATTGCCTGGCATGTCGATGCTCGGACCGTGCCCGCATCGTCTTGAGCGGGAACCTGCCCGGTAGTGAAACTTGACGTTTACCGGAGCTGCGTATGCTGATGGAATGCGGGTTTCTCTGGCCTCTATCCGGATGAAAGCAGCCGTGCTGGGTCTGGCAAGCGCGGCGGCAAGCGCTGGCTTCGCCATGGCCTGTCCGTTCGGCTCATCCGCCGAGTTTGAGGCGGCGATGGTCGCGCGGAAGCTCGAGGCAGCGGCCCGCGCTCGCAACCGTCGGCGGTACTATGCCTTGGCCGCCGCCGCCGCTTTTCTTGTGTTTTTTGTGTTTTTTGGGTGAGGTCGGGACGCCTGACCGTGCCGCGCCACAAGATCACCCTCGGGGTCAATCCGGGGCCCTGGCAATTACAGGGGCGGTTTCAAACCCGCCCCTGCAAGCCAACGAGCCTGTGGGTTACGCGCTGTAATACATCTCGAACTCGACCGGGTGAGGAGTGTGCTCGAACCGGATCACCTCGGTCATTTTCAGGTCGATATAACTGTCGATGAAATCGTCATCGAACACGCCGCCCGCTTTCAGGAAGTCACGATCCTTGTCAAGGTATCCCAGCGCCTCGCGCAGCGAGCCGCAGACGGTCGGGATCTGCTTGAGCTCTGCGGGAGGCAGATCGTAGAGATCCTTGTCGATGGGAGCGCCCGGATTGAGCTTGTTCTTGATGCCGTCGAGCCCGGCCATCAGCATTGCCGCAAAACCCAAATAGGGATTGGCGAGCGGGTCGGGGAAGCGGACCTCAACTCGCCGTCCCTTCGGCGAGGATGCAAGCGGGATCCGGCAGGCGGCGGAGCGATTGCGCACCGAGTAGGCGAGGAGGACCGGGGCTTCGAAGCCCGGCACCAGCCGCTTGTAGGAGTTCGTGGTCGGATTGGTGAAAGCATTGATGGTGCGCGCGTGCTTGATCACGCCGGCAATGTAGTTGAGCGCAGTCTCCGAGAGATCGGCGTATTTGTTCCCGGCAAAAGTAGGCTCGCCGCCCTTCCAGATCGACTGGTGACAGTGCATGCCGGAGCCGTTGTCGCCGTAGACCGGCTTCGGCATGAACGTCACCGTTTTCCCGTAGATCTGAGCCACCTGCTGGATGCAATACTTGTAGATCTGGGTCTGGTCGGCCATGCGGACCATAGGCCCGAACCGCATGCCCAATTCGTGCTGCGCCGAGCCCACCTCGTGGTGATGCTTCTCGACCTTTACGCCCATGCGGGCCATGGCGCCCAGCATTTCCGACCGCATGTCCTGCGCGGTGTCCAGCGGCGGCACCGGAAAGTAACCTTTCTTGGTCCCGATATGGTGGCCAAGATTGCCGCCTTCGTAGTCGGTATCGGAATTGGTCGGAAACTCCACGGAGTCGAGCTTGAATCCGGTGTTATAGGGGCTGGTCGCATATTTCACGTCGTCGAAGATGAAGAACTCGGCTTCCGGCCCGAAGAACGCCGTGTCCCCTATGCCCATCGATCTGACCAGGCCCTCAGCCTTCCTCGCGATCGAGCGGGGGTCGCGGTTGTAAGGCTCGCCGGTGAGCGGTTCGAGCGTGTCGCAGATCAACACCAGCGTCGTCTCGGCATAGAAGGGATCAATGCACGCGCTCTCGGGGTCGGGCATGAGCTGCATGTCGGATTCATGGATCGCCTTCCAGCCCGCGATCGAGGAGCCGTCGAACATGATACCTTCGCTGAAGGTGTCTTCATCGACGGTCGAGATATCCGCGGTCACATGCTGCCATTTCCCGCGCGGATCGGTGAAACGCAGGTCGGCATACTTGACGTCGTTGTCCTTGATCAGCTTCATCACATCTTTGGGCGTGGTCATGGAACGAATACCCTTTGTTCTGACACTGGTTGTTCTGACATTGGTTGTTGTGAACTGGTGGCGAGACGAGTGGTAGCCGGGCCGCGGACAGATCCCGCCGAAGGACCTCCCGGTCGCGTCGGTTCAGATCGCGTCCAAGCCGGATTCCCCCGTCCGAATCCGGATGGCTTCCTCGATGCTGGATACGAAGATCTTTCCGTCCCCAATGCGCCCGGTTTGGGCGGCTCGTCGGATCGCGTCGACCGCTTTCTCGACCATGTCGTCGCCGAGCACAATCTCGATCTTCACCTTCGGGAGGAAATCCACGACGTATTCGGCACCGCGGTAAAGCTCGGTGTGGCCCTTCTGCCGTCCGAAGCCTTTGGCTTCCGTTACGGTGATGCCTTGTAGTCCGACCTCTTGCAATGCCTCTTTCACCTCGTCGAGCTTGAATGGCTTGATAACCGCCTCGATCTTCTTCATCGGGTTCCCTTCCCCCCTCGGCCCGCCCGCACGTCGTGGTGGCAGGAACGCTGGCCGCGCTTCCATTTAGCAGGCTCTATGCCAAACCCGCCGGCACGGGAAAATCGGCGACGGATCGGGTTCTTACTAGCCGATTGTAACGCAGGCGAGAAGACCATTGGACGATAATTGAGCAGCTTGCCTATTTGGTGATCAGATGCCTGATGTATCGCGCCGCCATTGGCCGGCAACCCACGTTACAGCGAGCAACGAGATGGAATTGCTGACGACCGCGGAGATGGGGGAAGCAGACCGCTGGACGATCGCCGGAGGGATCGCTGGGATTGAGCTCATGGAGAATGCGGGGCGAGCCGTTGCTGACCATGTGGCGAGCCGGCACCCGCCTGGTAGCCGCATCGCGGTAGTTGCTGGGCCAGGGAACAACGGCGGGGACGGCTTTGTCGCAGCCCGCCTGCTGCGGGAACGCGGATACCGCCCACGGGCGCTACTCGTTGGCGACCTCAACCGGTTGAGGGGCGATGCGCGGGAGGCGGCACAGCGCTGGAACGGCCGCTGCGAGCCGGCCACGCCTGAAAGCCTGACGCCGGACGAGGTCATCATCGATGCGCTATTCGGGGCCGGCCTCGACCGAGCCGTGGAGGGAAGACCGCGGGCGATGATCGAGGCCATGAACAATGCCGCATGCGTGCACGCGATCGATCTGCCCAGCGGCATTAACGGCACGACCGGCGCGGTCATGGGCACGGCAGCTCGTGCATCCACAACCGTCACGTTTTTCCGGCGCAAGCTGGGACACGTGCTTCTGCCGGGCAGGCTGCATTGCGGAAGCATCCACGTGGCGCAGATCGGCATCGAGCCGGGTGCCCTCGAGCGGATCAGGCCGCAGACCTGGATCAACTCGCCGGCGGTTTGGCGCGAGCGTTTCCCGGTGCCGCGCCCCGAAGGGAACAAGTACACACGCGGTCATTGCGTCGTCGTCTCGGGCGGACACTTCACCACGGGTGCAGCGCGGCTCGCCGCACGCGGGGCCCTGCGGGCGGGTGCCGGGCTCGTTACCATTGCGAGCCCGCGGAATGCGCTCGCAGTCAATGCGGCCACGAACCTGGCTGTGATGGTGCGACCGGTTGACGGTGCACACGAGCTAGCGGAATTCCTGGCCGATCAGCGCCGCAATGTCGTCCTCCTCGGCCCTGGCTTGGGGGTAGGGAACCCCACCCGGGAGATGGTCTTGGCCTGTCTGGCAGCGGACCGTGCGGTGGTCCTCGACGCTGATGCGCTCACCAGTTTCGCCGAAGAGCCGGAAAATCTCATCGCAGCGATCAGGGCGCGCAAAGGGATCACTTTGCTGACGCCGCACGAAGGAGAATTCAGCCGCCTTTTCAAGGCGACGGGCGAGATCTCGAACGCGCCGTCGAAGCTTGCCAGAGTGCGTGCAGCAGCGGCAAAAATGAATGCCATATGCCTGCTCAAGGGAGCCGACACCGTGGTCGCCGCTCCTGACGGACGCGCCAGTATCTGCGACCATGCGCCCTCCTGGCTCGCAACCGCCGGATCAGGCGACGTTCTTGCCGGCTTTGCAGCCGGTCTCCTCGCTCAAGGAATGCGTGGTTTCGAGGCAGCATCGGCAGCTGTGTGGCTGCACGCCCAGGCAGCACTTACCGCAGGGGTGGGGCTCATAGCCGAGGACCTTCCGGAAACGCTCCCGCGGGTTCTGGTGGGTGTCTACCAACGCTTGGGCAATGAGCGGCCTAGGGGCATTTGCCCCACCTAACTAACCTAATCGCAAGACCATTCACTTCCCGCTACGGCACCACAAACCAGCCCCAATCCTGCCGCGTTCAGGCGGCGAAATAGCGAGAGGGGAACGGTTGCAGGCGTCCGGCCTGCGGCCGATCCGCAGCCTGCTTTTGGCCAGGTTGCGGTGCGGGGAGTGGATGGGGCCTAGTTTGACACGCGCGGGGCTGGGCGCGGTAGCGCGCATCGCTGTATTGGCGATCGGCTGCTTGGCGCTTGCTCATTGCTCCTCAGGATCCAAGTACAGTGATCGCGTGGTCGCTGATGATGAGCCGGTCCCGAAAGGCGGTGGGAGTTACCGAGTAGGGAAGCCATACAACGTCAACGGCCGCACCTATGTCCCGAGCAATAATCCCTCGTATCGCGCCGAAGGGATTGCCTCCTGGTATGGACCCGACTTCCACGGCCGGCAGACCGCGAACGGCGAGCTCTACGACATGCATGGGATCTCGGCCGCTCACCCGACCATGCCGCTGCCCAGCTATGCGCGGGTTACCAATTTGGACAATGGCCGCTCGATCATCGTGCGCGTCAACGATCGCGGGCCTTATGTGCGCAACCGCATTATCGACTTGTCGATCGGAACCGCGAGGGCGCTGAATTTTTACGGTCACGGTCTCGCGCACGTCCGCGTGGAATATGTCGGCCGCGCACCGCTGGAAGGTACCGACGACAAGTTGCTGCTAGCCACCTTGCGCGAGGGTTCGCCGGCCCCCGCGCCGTCCAAGGTGATGCTCGCTTCGGCCAAGCCGTTCCTGCCCGAGGCCGGCAACGACAAGGAAATCGCAGTGCCCTCCGATCGTAGCGGGCGGCAGCCAACCCGCCGCGCGCTCACGCTATCCACTCGATCGCCAACGGTGCGGTCGGCATCCGCCGATCCTCGCATGGAGCTTTCCGGGACGAGTTATTCCGCTCCCGCTGCAGAGCGCAACGACGCTCCACTCCTGGGGCTTATGAACGGTCGAGGGCTCTATTGAGCCGACGGCTTCGCCCATCCGGGAAGGGTAATCCGAGAGGGCAAAACCAGCATTGATTTCCCGACGTGGAGCTTGTTAATCACATGCCGGCAGAAGGTCAGCACTGCGCGTTCCACGGGCTCGCACGCGTTCCATGAAGCATCAGGCTAAGCTGTTCGGGTTGCGGTGGCGCGAATTGGCCGCCGCGACAATCCTTGCGTGCGGCATTGCAGCGGCCTGGGCTGTTCCCAATCCGGTCTCCGGACCGAAGTCGATGGACGGTTTCCAGACCGCAGCTCCGCACGCCATTCTGATCGATGCCGACAGCGGCAGCGTATTGTTTGAAAAAGCGGCTGACGATCTCATTCCGCCCGCCAGTCTTTCCAAGCTGATGACCGCAGAGGTGGTCTTCAATCTCCTCGGGAAAGGGCAGCTTAAGCCGGAGCAGGAATTCATAGTAAGCGTCAATGCCTGGCGCCGGGGCGGGGCGCCTTCACACACTTCGAGCATGTTCATCCCGATCCACAACAAGGTGTCGGTGGACAACCTGCTGCATGGAGTCATCATTCAATCCGCGAATGATGCCTGCATTGTGCTGGCAGAGGGGATTGCCGGCAGCGAATCGGCTTTTGCCGAGCTGATGACCAGCCGAGCGCGTGAGCTGGGCTTGACCAAGTCCACATTCGGCAATTCGAATGGGCTTCCCGATCCGAAGCAGCTCATGACCGCGCGGGAGCTCGCCAAGCTAGCGCTACATATCATCCAGACCTACCCCGAATACTACAAGTACTATGGCGAACGTGAGTTTACCTGGAACAAGATCCGTCAATTCAATCGAAATCCCTTGCTCGCGCTGACTATTGGCGCCGATGGTCTCAAGACCGGATTCACCAAGGAAGCCGGATATGGGCTCGTGGGATCCGCCGTGCAGAACGGATTGCGTCTCATTGTGGTGGTCAACGGCCTGAAATCGGAGAAGGAGAGGGCGGACGAGAGCAAGAAGCTGCTGGAATGGGGATTTCGCAATTTCCAGTCGAGCTTGCTGTTTGCCGAAGGCCAGGAGATCGCGCAGGCCAAGCTTTACGGCGGGGCAAGCGGGCACGTGCCGCTGAAGGCCGCGAAGGAGGTGAGGCTCATGGTACCGCGCGGCACGCGCGAGAGGATCATTGCGCGCGTTGTGTATTCTGGCCCGGTACCGGCGCCGGTGCAGGAAGGGCAGCAGATAGGATTGCTCAAGGTGTGGCGCGGAGATTTTCTCGTGCTGGAAGTCCCGCTGCAGGCGGCTGAGAGTATCGGCACCGGCTCGATGTCGCGCCGTGCGTTTGATGCCGCAACGGAGCTGGTAATCGGTTTCTTCCGCGCCGGTCTCCAGCGGTTGTAACGCGCGTCGAGGGCGCGCTTTGCGCGACATGCTCTCGATGTTGGTGGGGTCGGACTTCGTGAACCGCAGTTGATCAGCATGCGAGGCCGATTGATCACCTTCGAAGGCGGTGAAGGTACCGGCAAGTCGACACATTCCGCTTTTCTGGCAGATCGGCTCAAGGCGCTCGGAATCGAGGTCGTTCTCACGCGCGAGCCAGGTGGTTCCCCAGGCGCGGAAGCGATCCGGCACGTGCTGATGTCAGGTGCGGCCAAGCCGCTCGGGGCCGAAGCCGAGGCGTTGTTGTTCGCTGCCGCTCGCGACGATCATGTCCGCAATACCATAGAACCCGCATTGGCGCGTGGAGCGTGGGTCATCTGCGATCGCTTTATCGACTCCACCAGGGTTTATCAGGGTACGCTCGGCCATGTGGACGCAAGATTCATCCGCGCGCTTGAAAGAGTGACGGTGGGAGACTTGCGACCCGACCTTACGTTCATCATGGACCTGCCTGCGGAAGTTGGGCTCACACGCGCGCAGAAACGCCGCGGGGAGGCAGCTCCGGATCGGTTTGAGGCGGAATCCCTCGTAAGCCATCAGGAGTTGCGTGAAGGCTACCATCGCTTGGCGGCTTCCGAGCCGGAGCGCTGCGTGATCATCGATGCGACCGAGCCTAAGCCTCGGGTGGCCAAACGTATCTGGAAGGAGGTGAGCGAGCGCCTCTCTCCTGCGAGAGCTCGCGCCCTGACCACTCCGAATGCTTCATGAGTGAACCCGCCGAGCGGCGCGAGCAGGTCGATCCGCTGCCGCCCCGCGAGACCTCGGTACTGTACGGTCATGCGGCTGCAGAGAGGGCGCTGCTGGAAAGCTACCGTTCCGGCCGGCTGCCTCATGGCTGGTTGCTGGCCGGACCGGTTGGAATCGGCAAAGCGACACTTGCATATCGCATGGCGCGGTTCGTTCTCGCGCATTCCGAATCCAGCTCGCCGGGGGTACAGCGGGCGATATCGCTCCAGGTGGACAGCACGCATGCGGTCGCTCGGCGCATTGCGGCGCAGGCGCATCCCGATCTGCTGATACTTGAGCGCACCATTAACGAGAAGACGGGCAAGCTCCACCAGGAAATCCAGGTCGATGATGTCCGCAGGACCGTTGCATTTTTTGGATCGACTGCGGCGGAGGGAGGATGGCGGGTCGCGATCGTGGACGTGGTGGACGAGCTGAACAAGAGCGGTGCCAATGCGCTGCTCAAGGTCCTGGAGGAGCCGCCGCGGCGGGCTTTGCTGCTCCTGGTCAGCCATTCCGCTGCGCGGGTCCTGCCGACCATCCGCTCCCGTTGTCGCGTGCTCAGCCTCAGGCCGCTCGCGGCGGGCGATGTTGCTCGCGCTGCGGCGGCGGCTATTGCCCGTGATCCAGGCGACCCGAGCGTAATCTCGGCCGCAGCCGCTGCTGAGGGCAGCGCTCGCCGAGCTGTCGAGCTTCTCGACGCGGATGCGCTGGACCTGCGCGAACGGGTGGTGGCTTTGCTCGATGCCCTGCCGGCAATCGATCCGCGCGCTTTGCATGCAGTGGGCGACCGGCTATATGGCAGCGATCCCGGTACGCTTGCAGCTTTCGTAGATGCGGTGAATGCGTGGCTCACCGTTCGAGTAGGTTCCGGGCGGCAGGACCCTGCGGGTCTTGATCGAATTGCCGGGATTTGGCAGCGGTTCAACCAGGCGGCAAGCGATGTCGACACCTTCAATCTTGACCGCAAGCCATTGGTATTCAACGTGTTTGGGTGGCTTGCCGAGGCCTGGCGCGGTTGATACCTATGGGTGATGGCTGACAAGCCGCGTTATTATCTTACGACCGCCATCGCCTACCCCAATGGCCCGCCGCATATCGGCCACGCGTACGAAGCGATCGCGACCGATGCCATAGCTCGATTCATGCGGCTGGATGGATATGACGTGCTTTTTCTCACCGGCACGGACGAGCACGGCATGAAAATGCTGCAGACTGCGGCAAAGGAGAAACTCGCTCCCACCGAGCTGCTCGAACGCAACGTGCCGCGTTTCAAGGCCATGGTCGAGCGGCTGAACTGCTCGAACGACGAATTCATCCGCACTACGGAGGAACGCCATCATCGCGCTTCGACCGGCCTCTGGCAGCGCATGCAAGCCGCCGGCGACATCTACCTGGGCAAATACTCCGGTTGGTACTCGGTGCGCGACGAGGCCTATTACGATGCCGACGAGACGCGGCTCAACGAGGAGGGCGAGCGCGTCGGTCCGCAAGGAACTCCGGTCGAATGGGTGGAGGAGGAAAGCTATTTTTTTCGACTCTCCGCCTATCAGGACAGGCTGCTCGATCTCTACGCCCGCCACCCCGACTATGTACTCCCGAAGGAGCGGCTCAACGAGGTCCTAAGCTTTGTGCGGGGTGGCTTGCAGGATCTCTCCGTCTCCCGCACTACCTTCGACTGGGGGATCAAGGTGCCGGGCAATCCCAAGCACGTGATGTACGTGTGGGTTGACGCGCTTACGAACTACATCACAGCGGTGGGTTATCCCGACGTCGACAATCAGAAGTTTCGGCGCTACTGGCCAGCCGACCTGCACGTGATCGGAAAGGATATTGTGCGCTTTCATGCCGTCTACTGGCCGGCTTTCCTGCTTTCAGCGGGCGTCGAAGTGCCACGGCGCATCTTCTCTCATGGCTTCCTTTTCAATCGGGGGGAGAAAATGTCAAAATCGGTCGGCAACGTCATCGATCCCTTTGCTCTTGCCGACGCCTACGGGGTTGACCAACTGAGGTATTTTTTCCTGCGTGAGGTCCCGTTCGGTCAGGATGGCAACTATAGTCACGAGGCGATTGTAAACCGCATCAACGCCGACCTTGCCAATGATCTCGGGAACCTCGCCCAGCGCTCGCTGTCCATGGTTTCGCGGCAGCTCGGCGGGGTGTTGCCCAAACCTGGTCCACTATCCGCTTCTGACCAGGAAATCCTGGCTGCCGCCGACGGCATGATGAGCAAGGCCCGCGAGGCCATGAAAACGCAGCAGCTGCATCAGGTACTTAACGCGGTCTGGGCGGTCGTTGCCCAGGCCAATCGCTATTTCGCCGCGGAGGCCCCCTGGGCTTTGGCCAAGACCGATCCCATCCGGCAGGGGACAGTCCTCTACATTACCGCTGAGGTACTCCGCCAAGTCGCAATCCTGAGCGCTCCCTTCATGCCCACCTCAGCTTCCAAACTGCTCGACCTTTTGGCCGTGCCGGAGGGCGAGCGGCAGTTCTCCGACATCGGGGGATCCCGCCGAATCGAGCCTGGAACGGCGTTGCCGGCTCCAAGCGCGGTCTTTCCGCGTTATGTTGAGAGCGAAGCGAGCATCTAGATGTGATGGCTGCCGCACAGCGCACGAAGGCCAGCCGAGTGTGAAATGGAACCTGCTTCTCTGTCACCACGCTTCGATCGAAAGGCATGACTATGTCGGATACCGAAGGATCGAACGATGAGCGGCCCTGTCTGCATTGTCTTATTGCAGACACGATCGACGACTTCTACGCCGAGTATGGATCGCTCAGCGGCGAAAAAGACACCATCGATATGGACGAGATCATCTCGGCCCTGGGCAAGACCGTGGCCGAGTTGATCTCAGGCTCCGACCCTGCATTGCGCCAGCGAATAATCGAGGACCTGATGAGCGAAATCTCGAGATTTGAAGCCGAATATGCGAGCGCACCGGGATCCGACATGCGCCATTGAGAGCCCGTAAGCTTCCCCGCCTCTGCTGCAATGATGCTGATCGATAGCCACTGCCACTTGGATTTTCCGGATTTTGCCGGCGGGCTGGACGACGTGATGGCACGCGCGCTTGCAGCCGGTGTCGGTCGCCTCGTCACGATCTCGACGCGGATCAAACGGCACGCGGAGGTGCTCGCGGTCGCCGATCGGTATTCCGATGTATATTGCTCGATCGGCACGCATCCCCATAACGCGCATGAAGAGCTTGATGTAACAGTCGAGCAGCTCATCGCGCACACTGAGCATCCCAAGGTCGTGGCGATTGGCGAGGCTGGGCTCGATTATCATTACAACTTCAGCCCTCGTGACGCTCAGACGCAGGGGCTGCGCAATCACATTATGGCTGCTCGCGCGACCGGGCTTCCGCTCGTCATTCATTCGCGCGATGCGGATGCCGACATGGCAGCTGTCCTTACCGAGGAGACAGGGAAGGGCGCCTTCGCGGCGGTCCTTCACTGCTACACCGGCGGACCTGATCTGGCGCAGCGTGCGGTTGAGCTTGGCCTCTACATCTCGTTCACGGGCATTTTGACTTTCAAGAAGTCCGAGGACTTGCGGGCGATCGCAAGAAGCCTGCCCGCCGACCGTATCCTGATCGAGACCGACGCGCCGTATCTCGCTCCCGGCCCGTACCGCGGTAAGCGAAATGAGCCGGCCTACGTTGTCGAGACGGCGCGCGTTCTGGCCGAGACGCGCCGTGTATCGCTTGAAGTGATTGCGCGACAGACAAGCGACAACTTCTTCCGGCTCTTCAGCAAGGTTCCGCACCAAGCCGCCGCCGCCGCATGACCGTGAAATATACGATTCTCGGCTGCGGCTCGTCCGGGGGCGTGCCACGCCCAGCGCTCGGGTGGGGGGACTGTGACCCTAACAACCCCAAGAACCGCCGCCAACGGACTTCACTTCTGGTCGAGCGCCGGAACGGGCCCAGCGCCACGCGGGTGCTGGTCGACACCTCGCCGGACCTGCGCGAGCAGCTGCTCGCAGCGCAGGTGGATTGGCTTGACGCCGTGCTCTTCACTCATCCGCATGCGGATCACACCCATGGGATCGATGACCTACGCGCGCTCGTCATCAAGCACCGACGGCGCGTGGATGTATACCTGGACGAGCAGACAGGAGCCGCGATGCGCGCGCGTTTTGGCTACTGCTTCAAGTCGCCGCCGGGAAGCGAATATCCACCCATTGTCACCGAGCATCGACTCAATCCCGGCCGAGCGGTAACTATTCAGGGCTCAGCCGGAGCGGTCACGGCTCTGCCGTTTCTGCAAGAGCACGGGGACATTGCCTCACTTGGCTTTCGGTTCGGCGGGTTGGCCTATTCCTGCGATCTCAGCGACTTGCCGGGTGAAAGTATTGCAGCGCTCCAGGGGTTGGATGTCTGGGTGGTGGACGCGCTTCGCTACCGCCCACATCCCAGCCATTTCAGTGTCGGCGACGCATTAGCCTGGATAGAGCGCATCAAGCCTCGCCGGGCAATTCTCACCAACCTGCATTCCGATCTCGACTTTGATGAGTTGCGTGCGAAGCTTCCGCCCCACGTGCAGCCGGCCTATGACGGCCTCGCAGTAGAACTGGCGGAAACAGCGCAGCATGACGCCAATGCGCAGCAAACCGCCGCAACCATTTGAAAAAGCTTCAGATTGTATGCTGCACTGACTGGAGAATAAATGTTCCATAATATCCCTTATGCGAATCGAGCAAAGCTTTGTGCCAAGGCAGCCGTGGGGGCCTCCCGTGTGCTGGGCCCCCAGTCTCTCTGAATGACTGACATCACCCGACTGCTTGAAATCATGGCGGCGTTGCGGACGCCGGGGTCCGGCTGTCCGTGGGATCTTCAGCAGGACTTCGCGAGCATCGCCCCATACACGATCGAAGAGGCATACGAAGTCGCAGACGCCATTAGCCGCGCAGACCTCGGTGATCTGCGCGAGGAGCTTGGCGACCTGCTGTTGCAGGTCGTGTTCCACGCGCGGATGGCACAGGAGCAAGGGGCGTTCGACTTCGGGGACGTGGTGACAAGCCTGAATGAAAAGCTGGTGCGCCGCCATCCGCATGTGTTCGGCGACGCGAAAGATCTCAGCCCGCGTGAGGTCGAGGGACTGTGGGAGCGCATCAAAGTCCAGGAGCGGAGGCAGAAACCGACATTGGAGGACAGCCAGGGGACGCTTGCGGGCGTCCCAGTGGCCCTCCCTGCCCTGACCCGCGCCCTCAAGCTGCAGGCCAAGGCCGGCAAGGTCGGATTCGACTGGAATGATGCGCGCGCCGTGCTCGACAAAATCCGAGAGGAAATAAGCGAGATAGAGGTCGAGCTTGCGCGCGAGGATACCGCTGCGGCGCAGGGTGAGATCGGTGATCTCCTGTTCGCCGTGGTCAATCTGGCTCGTCACATCGGCATTGATCCGGAGAGCGCCTTGCGCGGCACCAACCAGAAGTTCGAGCGACGCTTTGCAACGATGGAGGGGTCACTCGCGCAAAGCGGTAGACGTCCCGATCAGGCTACCCTCGCCGAGATGGAAGACCTCTGGCAGGAGGCTAAACGTCACGAGGAGCAATAACCGCGAGCGACCCGGAGCACATTGTGCGCATTTGCTGCGTTTAACGCGAGGAGGCTGCCGCCTCTGCAAACCTGGCCCGCGCTTTTTCCGCATTCGACGCATCGGTACGGATTGTCAGGGTGAGGTGACCGTCTTGGCTGGATTGCTGTTTCAGGATTTCAGCGTGTCGGTGCAGCCAACTCAACCCCGCACCATCCGATGCCTCGAGGCAAAGATCCAACGTTACCCGTCCTGCCGCCAGCCGCGATTGGATCGTGGCCAACAGCGCATCGACCCCCTCCCCGCTCAGCGCGGAGACCAGGACCGGCCGTCGCTCGGCGTCTTGCCTTGCAGCGAGATTGCGAATCCGGGCGGCCGCCTCGGGATCAAGACGATCCATCTTGTTCCAGATCTCGATCGTCTGCACTCCGTCATGATCGCCACCCAACTGATCCAAGACGTCCTCTACATCGTGAGCTTGCGCGTCGCTTTCCTCATGGGAAACATCGCGTACATGCAGGATGAGGTCCGCCTCGACCACCTCCTCCAGGGTTGCGCGAAATGCGGCAACCAGCATGGTGGGCAAGTCCGCTATGAAACCGACAGTATCGGATAGAATGATGCGCAGCCCGCCGGGCAGCTCAATGGCACGCAAAGTCGGGTCCAAGGTTGAGAACAGCATGTCGGCGGAGAGAACGCTCGCGCGCGTCATGCGGTTGAATAAGGTCGACTTGCCGGCATTGGTGTAACCAACGAGCGCCGCGACCGGATAAGGTACGCGCTTGCGGCTGTGCCGGTGCAGCTTGCGCGTGCGTCTGACTTTGTCCAGCTCGCGTTTGATTCGCGCTATACGCTCTCCAATCAGGCGGCGGTCGGTCTCGATCTGCGTTTCGCCTGGCCCGCCAAGGAAGCCAAAACCGCCGCGCTGGCGCTCGAGGTGGGTCCAAGAGCGAACGAGTCTGCTCCGCTGATACGTGAGATGCGCGAGCTCGACCTGCAATGCGCCCTCGCGGGTGCGCGCGCGGCGGCCGAAGATCTCCAAGATCAGGCCGGTGCGGTCTAGCACCTTGGCGCTCCAGGCCCGCTCAAGGTTGCGCTGCTGTACCGGCGACAGGGCACAGTCCATGATGACGATGCCCGCCTCTTCGCTCTTCACCAGTCCGGCAATCTCGTCGACCTTCCCGCTCCCGATGAACGTTGCGGGACGAATGCTGCCGACTGGGACGATGCCGGACGAGACGACATTAAGATCGATGGCGCGGGCAAGACCGAGAGCTTCCTCGAGCCTTTCCTTCGTAGTGCGCCCAGTGCCTCTTCTGCTCGCATGCGCAGCCGCTCGGCTGCGCAGATCGGGTTCAATGACGACGGCGCGCCCAGTCTCTGCGGCGGCCTGCGCGACAAGCTGGTTGTTTCGCCGGCTGAACCCTAGCGGCTCCAACTAGGCCCCTTCCGCGGCCGAGTGCTCCTCAGCCGCTTCAAAGAGTTGAATGGGGTGACCCGGCATGATGGTTGATATGGCGTGCTTGTAGACGAGTTGCGAATGCCCATCGCGCCGGAGCAGCACGCAAAAATTATCGAACCAGGTCACCACGCCTTGGAGCTTGACCCCGTTTACGAGAAAGATCGTCAGTGGGGTCTTGTGCTTGCGGACGTAGTTGAGAAAGGTATCCTGCAGGGTTTGTGAGCGGTCGGCCGCCATTGTCGTTTTTCCATTGTACCTCGAGGCATTCTCCTCGCGGATTATTGCCAAGCCGCTGTTGCCCAATTCCGTCTTGTGCTTTCAACAGGGCTCGGGCACTGCCATTACATTGTACGTCGGCCTCCGGCGCAAGCGTAAGTTGGGGGCAAATCGTTATATTCCCGGCATGGGGTCGCGCACGTCAGCTCCAATCGGCATGCTCGTGGAATTTCGCCCGCAGAGCCGTCGCGACCGAGCCCGGCACCCCGTTACCGATCGGTCGGCCATCGATCCTGACGACCGGCAGGACCACCTGGCTGGCCGAGGTCAAGAAGGCTTCACGCGCGCCATAGGCCTCTTCCGGTGTAAACGGGCGTTCCTCCAGCTCAAACCCCTCAGCCTTGATCGCTTCGATCAGGACGGCTCGGGTGATACCTCGTAAAATCCCACGTTCCGCGCGGCGGGTAACCACCCTCCCCTCCTTGCTTACGATCCAAGCATTGCTCGATGACCCTTCCGTGACATGACCGTCGCGGTCCACGAACCAGGCCTCGCGGGCGCCATGCTCCCGGGCGAGCTGCTTTGCCAGTATATTGGGCAAAAGCGAGATCGATTTGATATCGACCCGCTCCCAGCGATTGTCCGGGAGGGTGATCACAGCCACCCCTTCTGCCGCCACCCGCTCATTCGCTGCACCGTCGAGGCTACGCGCCGTTACCACGATACTCGGCCTTGTGCCCGGCGGAGGAAAGGAATGGTCGCGGCGGGCCACGCCACGGGTGATCTGGAGGTAAAGGATCCCTCCCCGCACACGGTTGCGGCGAAGGCACTCGCGCATGACGACTCCAAGCGCCGAGGCGGGCATGGGCACCGCTATGCGAAGCTCGTCGAGCGAGCGTTGCAGGCGAGCCAGGTGGCGCGCCTCGTCAATGATCCGGCCTTCCCGGACCTCACAAACCTCATAGATTCCGTCGGAGAACTGATAACCGCGATCCTCGATGTGGACCATCGCGCGATCCCCGGGCAGATAACGGCCGTTCACATACGCGATCCGCAGCAATTCCTGCCTCATCAGTCTTGATAAAATTGCTTCAGAGGCTCTCGATGTCATCTCCTTTGCAGCCGGGATGCGGCTTCCGAGATGCGCTAACCTCTTGCCTGGATTGCCCCGCCTGCAGATGTACTAATCTATTCCAAGCGCTTTGAGCTTGCGGTGCAGAGCTGATCTTTCCATGCCCACGAATTCAGCGGTCCGCGAGATATTTCCGCCAAACCGGCTGATCTGAGCCTCAAGGTACTCCCGCTCGAAGACTTCGCGGGCTTCACGCAGCGGCAACCCCATCAAATGCTCGCCGCCGTCGCCCCCCGGCATGGACGGTACCATCGATCCGACATCCTGCGGCAGCATATCGGCATTGATCACCGCATCGGGGTCGCCCCCGGCCAAAATCATCAAACGCTCCACGTTATTGCGCAGTTGGCGGACATTTCCCGGCCAGTCGTGCGACTGCAGTACGGCCATGGCATCCTCGCCGATAAGCCGGCGCGGCAGCCCCGTAGCAAGCGAGATCTGTTCCATGAAATACTCGATCAAGAGCGGAATGTCTTCGCGTCGCTCGGCCAGCGGCGGCACGCGGATCGGCACGACCGACAGCCGGTGATAGAGATCCTCGCGGAATTTGCCCGCCGCTATCTCCGCTTCGATGTTACGCCCGGTCGAGGAGAGGATCCTCACGTCGACCTGCACCTTATTGGTGCCGCCGACGCGCTGGAACGTCTGTTCCACCAGAACCCGCAGGATCTTGTTCTGGGTTTCCCGAGGCATGTCGGCAATCTCGTCGATGAACAGGGTACCGCCGTGTGCCTCTTCGAGTGCCCCGACCTTGCGCCCTTGCCCGTTGGTCGGCTGATCAACGCCGAAAAGCTCTACCTCCATCCTTTCCGGCATCATTGCTGCGGCGTTGATGACAATGAAGGGACCGTTTGCTCGCGCTGAATGTCCATGAATCGCACGAGCGGTGAGTTCCTTGCCGGCACCGGCCGGGCCGACAATCAGAACGCGGCTGTTGGCGGGAGCGATCTTTTCCACGGTCTGGCGCAGCTGGTTCATCGACGACGATTTGCCGACCAGCGTCGAAGGAGAAAGCTGCTTCAGCGCCTTCACTTCCCGCTTCAAGCGCGAAGTTTCCAGCGCCCGTTGCGCGACTAAGACCAGCCGGTCTGCCTTGAACGGCTTCTCGATGAAATCGTATGCGCCCTGCTTGATGGCGGCGACAGCCGTTTCGATGTTGCCGTGACCGGAGATCATGACGATCGGCAATTCCGGATGCTGCGCCTTCATGGCGTCAAGCAGCTGAAGCCCATCGAGCCTGCTGCCCTGCAGCCAGATATCGAGGAAGACCAAGCTCGGTCTTCGGCTAGCCACGTGCGCAAGCGCATCATCGCTGTCGCGCGCAGAGCGAGTGATAAAACCTTCGTCCTGCAGGATGCCGGATACTAATTCCCGGATGTCCGCTTCGTCGTCGACTATAAGGATGTCATCAGGCATGGTTCATGCATTGGCTGCGAGTTGAGGGGTGCGAGTGGAAGTAGATGCCTGTGGCGCAGATGCTTCTGCTGCGCTCGCGCTCTCGGCGGTAAAGCGCAGCCGCATCCATGCTCCCCGTTGACCGGGGATCTTTTCGGCGGCATCGCCGAGCTCGATGCGGCCGCCATGCTCTTCGAGTATGCGTCCGACGATCGCCAGCCCAAGCCCGGTGCCCTTCTCGCGCGTCGTAACATAAGGCTCGAGCAGGCGCCGCCGGTTCTCCTTTGGCAGGCCGATACCGTTGTCTACAACGTCAATGACGACGTCATCGCCGTCGCAAGAGGCCCAGACGCGAATGTGACCACGGCCGAGCTCAGCAGCCGGAACGGCAGCAATCGCCTCGGTCGCATTCTTGATGATGTTGGTAAGCGCTTGCGAGATGAGCCGGCGATCACACCGTGCCGGCATCGGGTCGTGGGCAATCTCCACGTCGATATCAATGTCCGCATTGCCAACCCGCTGCAGGAAAACCACCTGCCGCACCACATCGGCAAGGTCTTCCTGTGCCATCACCGGCTTCGGCATGCGGGCAAACCGGGAGAATTCGTCCACCATGCGCTTGATATCATCCACTTGGCGCACAATCGTATCGGTGCATTGCTGGAAAACGCCGCCATCTTCCTTGACCATGGCGCCATACTTCCGGCGCAGACGCTCCGCCGAGAGCTGGATGGGGGTGAGCGGATTCTTGATCTCATGCGCAATGCGCCGGGCGACATCGGCCCATGCCGAAGTGCGCTGGGCTGTCACGAGCTCGGTGATATCATCGAGCGTTACTACATAGCCGCGCTCGGCCGAGCCTGACTGTTGCTCGCTCGTCACGCGGACCGACAGGTTGCGCTCGCGGCCATTGCGGTTGATCGTGACCTGTCCCTGCACCAGCCGCTGCAAGCCTGCGCGGGCGGTCATGAACAGCTCGCCAAGCTCGGGGACGATCTCGGCCAGCGGCTTGCCGAGCGCCTCTGCTTCGGTTCTCCCGATCAGCCGCTCTGCCGAGCGATTGAGAATGCTGATGCAGCTTTCGCCATCCACCCCGATTACCCCGGCGCTCGCCCCGGCCAGCACCGCTTCGGTGAAGCGACGCCGGCTGTCGATGAGATCACGAGCGCGCACGATGTCGTCGCGCTGGGTGCGCAGCTCCTGCGTCATCTTGTTGAATGTTTGACCCAGCTGCGCGAGATCGCCTTCCGATCCGCGCGTCGGCACCTGGACAAAGAGGTTGCCGGTTGCGACCACCTGAGCGGCGCCGATCAGACGGCGAATGGGTGCGACGAGGTAATTTGCGAAATTAAGCCCGATCCAGACCGCTGAGAGCAGCACGATCAGAGCGATGATCGTAAACATCAATCCGAACGCGATCTGAATGCCGATCCTGCGCGTCGCGAGATCGGCATAGTGCGCCACGCCCGCTTGCGTGGCGCGCAACTGCGCGAGCACGCGCGGGTCGAGGATGCGAGCGATATAGAGATAAGTATCGGTGTAATCGTGCAGCTTGATGATGGCAGCAATGTAATTGTCATCCAGAAACATCTTGACCAACGGCTCTGTATCGTCGATTCCGGCGAGCACGTCGGCGGAGGGCTTGGCCAGGGATTGGCTGATCGGCGCGTCGATCTGATCGACGACTTTCAGATCCTTGTCCAGCAGGATGAGCGCAGGCAGCCCCCGGATGGACGCCTGCACCGACAAAAACTGATGGAACTGCTCGCGCGACTGGTCAAACAGCGGCCTTGCACGCGCGAACTCTATTGCAAGGGCGATGCTGTCGGCGCGCACCAGCTGGTCGAGCTCACGGACATAGGCATCGGCTACAACGACGGCGTTCTCGATCAGAGAATAGGTCTGTTGCGAGAAGAGGCGATCCAGCCCTCGGTCGAGCGTGACGCTCGCCACAATGGCTACGAGCACTGCAGGTACCGCCGCGATGATGGAGAAAAGTCCGACGATCCGCACGTGCAACCGCGCTGCCGCGCGCCCTCGCCGTCTTGCCTGAATAACCCCCCAGACTTCCTGACCAATAAAAACCGTAAGGAGCAGGCCTGTCCCTGCATTCACGGCGAGCAACGTCACGACGACGACATGAGTGGGCGGTATTGGGGTGAGGCCGGCGAGCACAACGAACGTCACGAACGCCGACAGGAGTGCCAGGGCGACGGCCGTCAGGCCGAGCGAGCGCCCAAGCCATCCCGGCGCCGGCGCCGCCGCGGTCGTCAGCAGTTCGGCAGTCGCGGCTTGGCCGACGTTGGTCATCCACACACCTCACCCGAACGGCAAACCATACCTGCGGACCAGTGACGCGTGCCGTCGGGCGGCCCCCTGAGCATTGATGCTTTTATATCACAATGTTGCTCAATTGCGACAAATCAAGGGCGCGCACTTCGGCTCTGTGGCCAAAGCGCAATATAGGAACACACAGAGAACATCCCGACCTTTGGGAACTCACCGGACGTGTTTTACCCAGCCCCGCGAAATACCTGAATGTCAAGGTCGCGGATCTTCTTGCGCAGCGTATTACGGTTCACCCCGAGCAGATCCGCAGCGCGGATCTGGTTTCCACGGGTTGCGGTCAGAGTCACCGACAACAGCGGCTGCTCGATCTCTCGCAGCACGCGGTGATACAGGCCGGGAGGCGGCAATTGCCCACCGAAGCTCGCAAAATAAGAAGCCAGATGGCGTTCAACTGCGGCGGAAAGGCCATCGCTGGCCTTCAGCTCATCCTCGGCGGCGATCACGCCGGGCAGGGATAACTCGGAATCGATCACTGATGCGGTGATCGTCTCCTGCGGATAAAGCGCAGCGAGGCGCCGCGCCAGATTTTCCAACTCGCGCACGTTTCCCGGCCAGCGATGGCGCTTGAGCCGTTCCATGGCATCCTGGTCGAGCTGCTTGTGCGGCAGCCCTTCGCGTTCGACCAGATCAAAGAAGTGACGGATCAAATCAGGCACGTCCTCGCTACGCTCCCGCAGAGGCGGCAAGCGCAACGGCACGACGTTGAGCCGGAAGAACAGATCTTCACGGAACAAGCCCTGCTGGATGAGAACGCGAAGGTCCTTGTTGGTTGCTGCAATGATCCGCACATTGGCCTTGATCGGGGTGCGACCGCCCACTGTCGTATACTCGCCTTGCTGCAGCACGCGCAGGAGCCGCGTCTGCGCTTCCATCGGCATGTCCCCGATCTCGTCCAGGAACAGTGTGCCTCCTTCCGCCTGCTCGAATCGTCCCGAGCTACGTGCGTTGGCGCCGGTGAATGCGCCTTTCTCGTGCCCGAACAATTCCGATTCGATCAGGTCCCGGGGAATTGCCGCCATATTGATTGCAACAAAGGGACCATTGCGGCGCTTGCCGTAGTCGTGCAGGGCGCGCGCGACCAGCTCCTTGCCCGTTCCCGATTCGCCGGTAATCATCACGGTGAGGTCGGTCTGCATGAGACGAGCCAGGACGCGATAGATTTCCTGCATCGCCGGCGAACGGCCCACGAGGGGTATAGAGTCGAGGTTCTGCGGCTTGGCTGCAGGGCGTACGCGTTCCTTCGGCTCGGACAAGGCGCGCCCGACGATTCCAATCAGCTCCTTGAGATCGAACGGCTTGGGAAGATACTCGTATGCGCCTCTTTCCGATGCGCGCACTGCCGTAATGAACGTATTCTGCGCGCTCATGATGATGACGGGCAGTTCAGGACGCATTTTCTTGATGCGCGGCAACAGATCAAAAGCATTCTCGTCGGGCATTACCACATCGGTGATGATGAGATCGCCTTCGCCCTGGCTGACCCAGCGCCACAGGGTCGCGGCATTGCTGGTCGAGCGCACCTCGTATCCCGCCCGCGACAGGGCCTGGTTGAGCACGGTGCGAATGGCCGCATCGTCATCGGCGACCAGAATGTTCCCGGCAGGCATGGCTGCTCCTCTGATTCAGTCGCGGGCTGCGGAGTCACCGCCATCGCCCGCGTAGATGGGCATGAGCACGCGAAACACCGTGCGTCGCGGCTGCGACTCGCATTCGATGATGCCGCCGTGATCGCCAACGATCTTCGCTGCCAAAGCAAGACCCAGGCCAGATCCGGACGGCTTCGTCGTCACAAATGGATCAAAGAGATGCGGCAGCAAGTCCTCGGGCACCCCCGGCCCGTTGTCTCGCACGCAGAACTGCAGCGGAAGCGCAATGCGCGCTTTGCTGCCAGGAACCGCAAGGCGCACGCCCGGGCGGAAGGAGCTCGACAGACAGATCTCACCATCTGCGGCCTCCTCCCCGATCGCTTCGGCGGCATTTTTCACAAGATTGAGGAAGACCTGGATGAGCTGATCCCGATTTGCGAGCACCGCGGGCAACGAGGGATCATAGTCCTCGATGAACTTGATATGGCGCGCAAAACCTGACTGAGTGAGCCGTTTGACATGTTCAAGGACGGCGTGGACATTGACGGGCTCTCGCTCGATCGGACGCTGATCCGTGAATACCTCCATCCGGTCGACAAGCTTCACGATGCGGTCGGCCTCCTCGCAAATGAGCTGCGTGAGGCTGCGGTCCTCATCGCCGACGGATTGCTCGAGAAGCTGTGCTGCGCCGCGAATGCCCGAGAGCGGGTTCTTGATTTCGTGGGCTAACATGGCAGCAAGCGCGATGACCGAGCGTGCCGCGCCGCGATGGGTGAGTTGGCGGTCCATCTTGTCGGCGATGGTACGCTCCTGCAGCATGACGACCACGTGATCCGGCCGCTCCGGCACGGGCGCGACATGCAGGTCGACCAGCCGCTCGCCCGGATTGCGCGGCGTTCCCAGGTCGACCTTGTATTCGTTCACGGCGGCGCCGCGGGAGCGCACCTGCTCTACCAGCGACAGCAAGGGGCTACCGAACGGCACTAGCTCGCGCAAAGTGTGGCGGCGCAGCAGTGTCACGGAGGCCTCGAAAAACGATTCCGCCGCCGCATTGGCATTTGCAATGCTTCCGTCAGCGGAAACCATCATCACCGGGTGCGGCAATGCATCCAGCAGTGCATCCGACGTGCCGGAAGGAAGTATAGGCATGGGGTGGGGGCGGCTCATGCCGCCACTCTCCAAGCAGGGCCCATCTGCACCGTCGGATACGTCGGGTTGAATGGCGCCGCTGCATCTTCGGCGAACGCAGCATAGGCTTGAGCAAGATATCGCCGGACCGCGATCGGATCCTCCGCAGTGAGCACGCGGTACCGATGCGCCTTGGCCTGCAACGGCTCGGCGCCTGCGGTTTCCGCGGCCACATCCAGCGCCCACCCCAGATGCTTGCGCGCATACCGCCGTCCGACCTTGGGGCCGTAGTGCAGGAGCATTTCCTGGTAGAGCTCGTCAATGAGCCGCGACTGCGTCTCGAGCGATGGTGTGGTTTCGGCATGCCCTCTGAGGAAACGCGCTATTTGTCCGGGCAACCAGGGCCGTCCGCAGGCCGCTCGCCCGATCATCACACCATCGGCGCCCGAGGTCAGCAGCGCGGCACGGGCATCAGCACCACTGCGAATGTCGCCATTCACGACAACCGGAATGGAAACGCTCGCCTTCACCTCGCCCACCGCACGCCAGTCTGCCTCCCCCTCATAGAATTGGCTGCGAGTTCGACCATGCACGGTGATCAGCCTCACGCCTTTATCTTGGGCGCGCCGGGCAAGCTCGGGCGCATTTCTGGTGCGGTCATCCCAGCCGAGCCGCATCTTGAGGGTCACCGGCACGGAGACCGCTTTGACGGTCGCCTCGATCAAAGCGGCCGCACGGTCGAGATCCCGCATCAAGGCAGAGCCTGATTGCGCGCCAATCACGTACCGCGCCGGGCAACCCATATTGATATCGACAATGGCAGCTCCCGAAGCCTGTGCTATGCGGGCTGCCTCCCCCATCCAGTAGGGCTCATACCCTGCAAGCTGGACCGCGTAATGTCCGCTCCCCTCCCCCTCGACCCGCAAGCAGGCGTCCCTCTCTCCATTAGCTAGCTGGGCACTGGCGGTCATTTCGGAGATCACGAGCCCCGCCCCTAATCGGGCGGCCAAACGCCGAAATGGCGCATCAGTGATGCCCGACATAGGGGCAAGGAAGACCGGGTTCCGCAGACTCAGATCGCCAAGCTTGACCTCGGGGAGTCCACAAGAGCTTGAGGTTGCAGGAAAATCAGTCATATGCATATCAAATAGGCGGCGCACATTTGTGCATAGAGTTTAGCCAGTTGCGCCTTCGGCGCAAGTGCTGCACCGCAAAAATCCCCTTTTGGTTTAAGCGGGACAAGCGGCCTGAAGACGCGTTTGCGGCACGTGGTCTGCGCAGGTAAGCCCTATGAGGGCTTTGAATCTGACGGAGCTGACGTGGCCGGGAAAGTCGCAGCCGTCGTGGTGGCAGGTGGCCGCGGGTTGCGGGCGGGCGGAGAAATGCCGAAACAGTATCGACAGATCTGCGGCGAGCCTGTCATCAGGCGCGCCCTCCTGGCCTTTGCGCGACACCCCGAGGTTTCCCTTGTCCAGCCGGTGATCCATGCGGCGGACAAGGACCTTTACTTGGCCGCGAGCCGGGAGATTCGCTTATTGCCACCAGTCGGTGGTGCGGATTTCCGCCAGGGTTCGGTCCGCGCCGGTCTGGAGGCCCTGGAACCGCACGCTCCGGAGCTCGTGCTGGTTCACGATGCCGCGCGACCCTTCGTGTCCGGCGCTCTCATCACGCGAGCCATTGCAGCGACTCGCACCAGCGCTGCCGCTGTCCCGGTGATTGCCGTTACTGACACGGTCAAAACCGTAAATCCCGCTGGAATCATCACCGGCACCATCGACCGCACCCCGTTGCGCCTGGTGCAGACGCCCCAAGCCTTTGCGTTTTCATTACTGCTCGATGCCCATCGCCGGGCACACACGGCGGGTCGCGAGGATTTCACCGACGATGCCGCCCTTGCTGAATGGGCCGGTCTTAAGGTCAGTACGTTTGACGGCGAAACCGGCAACCTGAAGCTCACCACCAACGAGGATTTCACACGGATGGAGGGATCGGGGCTTGCAGCCCTGTGGGAGACATTCGCCGGCTTCGGCTTCGACGTTCATCAATTTGGGGACGGCGATCACCTGATGCTCGGCGGGGTGCGCATTCCCCACGAGCGTGGGCTCACCGGTCATTCGGACGCCGATATTGTTTTGCACGCCCTTGTCGATGCCATTCTCGGAGCTCTTGCGGAGGGGGACATCGGCGTTCACTTTCCACCGACCGACCCACAATGGCGTGGGGCATCCTCGGATCGCTTCCTCGCTTTTGCGGTTGAGCGGGTGCGCGCACGCGGCGGGCGCATCGCGCATCTCGACGTCACTATCGTGTGCGAAGCTCCACGTATCGGACCCCATCGCGATGCCATACGCGCGCGCGTCGCGGAGATTGCAGGCATCCCGATGAAGAGGATCGGGGTCAAAGCAACCACGAGCGAGAGAATGGGTTTTACCGGACGCGGTGAAGGCATGGCCGCATTCGCCACTGCAACGGTACGCCTGCCGTGGAGCGACTGAATGGATCGGGATTTGGTCGAGGACGCCCGGGCGTTGCTTGAGCTTTGCCGGAGAAAGAAGCTCAGGATCGCCACGGCGGAATCGTGCACCGGCGGCCTCGTTGCAGCAACGTTGACTGATGTCGCGGGCTCCTCGGACGTCATCGAGCGCGGCTTCGTCACCTACAGCAACGATGCAAAGCAGGAGATGCTTGGCGTCGCCCCGGAGGTACTTGAACGGCACGGCGCAGTGAGCCGGGAGACGGCGAGAGCAATGGCTGCCGGAGCTATCGCGCACGCGCCGGTCGAGCTGGCGGTATCGGTTACCGGGATTGCCGGACCGCAGGGCGCGACCGCCGAGAAGCCTGTGGGGCTTGTTCACTTTGCAGCTGCCTCGCGAGGCGGCCAACTGATCGATTGCGAGCGCAGATATGGCGATATCGGTCGTACCCAGGTACGGCGCGCCTCGGTCACGCAAGCGCTGGCCCTGCTGCGGCAGGTCGCAGAGAAGGAGTAAGGGTCAGCCCTTCCTTCCCTTGTAGATCTGGTCGGCGCGTCGCTCGAACGCTGCGGCGAAACGGCGGAATGCCGCATCGAACATCGTCCCCATCAGGAGCGCGAAGCTGCGGCTCCTGAACTCATATGCAATGAAAAACTCGACCCGACATGTTTTTGCACTGGTAGGGTGGAAGACCCAACGGTTCTCCATCCTTCTGAACGGCCCCTCGAGATACTCCACCAAAATGTGCAGGTTGGGACGATCGAGAGTGACGCGGCTGGTGAAGGTCTCACGAATAAATTTGTAGGCTATTGTCATGTCGGCGATGAGAACTTCAACACCTTCGGGCTCGGAAATGCGGTTTCGTATCTTGAGGCAGCGGCACAGCGGCACGAACTCAGGATAGCGCTCGACGTCGGCGACGAGGTCGAACATGTCCCCCGCCGAATGCTTGACCGCACGGCTGGTGGAAAACTGCGGCATCAGTGCACGCCCGGGCGCGCGTTATGCGCGCTCCCCTCCCCTATTTGGCGCGATCTGGCAACCTTTTGGCCGCCGACTTCGCCGTTCAACCATCCTTGGCCTTGCGCGCCGCTCGCAGGCGCGCGAAATCGTCGCCAGCATGGTGAGAAGACCGCGTTAGCGGTGAGGCAGAGACCATCAGAAAACCCTTGGCATAGGCGATGGTTTCGTAGGCCTTGAACTCCTCGGGTGGAACGAAACGTATGACCGGATGGTGCTTGCGGCTCGGCTGCAGATACTGGCCGACGGTGAGAAAATCGACATCGGCTGCGCGGAGGTCGTCCATCACCTGCAGAATCTCGTTGCGCTGCTCGCCTAGTCCCACCATGAGGCCCGACTTGGTGAACAGGGTCGGATCGAGCTCCTTTGCGTGCTGCAACAGACGGATCGATGCGTAGTAACGCGCACCGGGCCGTACCGTCAGATAGTTCGAGGGAACCGTTTCCAGGTTGTGATTGAACACGTCCGGTTTTGCGGCAACGACTATCTCTGCCGCGCCGTCTTTGCGGAGAAAGTCAGGCGTGAGGACTTCCACGGTTGTTTCGGGGCGGCGCATGCGGATCGCGCCAATCACAGCCGCGAAATGTCGTGCGCCGCCATCATCGAGGTCGTCGCGATCGACGGAGGTGACGACGACGTGCTTGAGCCCAAGCTGCGCCGTGGCGAGCGCGACCCGAGCAGGCTCTGCCGCATCGAGCGCGCCGGGCAAACCAGTTTTTACGTTGCAGAATGCACAGGCGCGCGTGCAAGTGTCGCCCATGATCATGAATGTGGCGTGCTTTTTCTCCCAGCACTCGCCGATGTTCGGGCAGCCCGCTTCTTCGCACACGGTATGGAGCGCATGAGCGCGTACGATCGCTCGCGTTTCGGCATAGCCCTTTGAGAGCGGCGCCTTGACTCTGATCCAGGGCGGCTTCTTCGCTGCCGGGAGGTCGGGGCGGTGGGCCTTCTCGGGGTGGCGAGGGCGATTGAGGCTGTCGAGAACGACGACCATGGCTGCGGTCCTTCTGCGCCTTATCTACGCACGGTCGCTTCGGGCGGCAAGAAGAACGACGGCGACAGTGCGCGTCAGCTTGCGCCCTCCATGGTGAAGCCTACTTTCAGCGTCACCTGATAATGACGCGATAGACATGGTCGTCCATGCGGTCCTCCATTAGATGTTCAGTACGCGACCGTAGGCATCGAGCACCGCTTCCTTCATCATTTCGGAAAGGGTCGGGTGCGGGAACACCGTGTGCATGAGCTCTTCTTCCGTCGTCTCGAGGTTCATTGCAATCACATAACCCTGGATGAGCTCGGTGACTTCCGCTCCGACCATATGCGCGCCCAGGAGCGCGCCGCTGTTCCGGTCGAAGATGACCTTGACGAGACCCTGGTCCTCGCCCAGCGCGATGGCTTTGCCGTTGCCGACGAAGGGAAAGCGGCCGACGCGAATGTCGATGTTCTTGTCCTTTGCCGCACGCTCGGTGAGCCCCACGGAAGCAATCTGCGGCGCGCAGTAGGTGCAGCCCGGGATGAGCTGCTTGTTCATGGGATGCGGTTTGAGGCCCTTGATTGCCTCGACGCAGATGACGCCCTCGTGCTCCGCCTTGTGAGCTAGGAGCGGCGGGCCGGCGACATCGCCGATCGCATAGATGCCGGGAACGTTGGTGCGATTGAGGGCATCGACGGCAATGGCTCCGCGTTCGGTTTTTACGCCGACCTTTTCCAGGCCGAGATCCTCAATATTTCCAGTGACTCCGACGGCGGAGATCACCCGCTCGACGAGAATGTTCTGCGCCCCACCCTTTGCGTCTTCAATGGTCGCGACGACCCCATCGGTTTTCTTGTCCAGCTTGGTTACCTTGGCGCCGGTGAAGATCTTGATGCCGTCCTTCTCGAACTGCTTGCGTGCGAACGCGGCAATTTCCGCATCCTCGACGGGCAGGATCTGCGGCAAGATCTCGATTACCGTCACCTCGGCACCAAAATCACGGTAGAAGGACGCGAACTCAATCCCGATGGCGCCCGATCCGATCACCAGGATCGATTTTGGGACACGATCGGGTACCATCGCTTCGAAATAAGTCCAAATCAGTTTGCCGTCCGGCTCCAGGCCGGGCAACACGCGCGGGCGCGCACCCGTGGCAATAATCACGTGCTGTGCCGCATATGAGAGCCCGGGCCGAGCGCGCCCTTCGGTGCGTCGCCCTTTGCCGGCTTCACCGTAACCTTGCCTGGAGTTTCGAGCGCTGCTTCGCCCCAGATCACAGCGACCTTGTTCTTGCGCATCAGAAACCCGACACCGTCGTTAAGTCGTTTCGACACCGCGCGCGAGCGCTTCACTACGGCCGCGCCGTCATACGCGACCTTCTCGGCTGAGAGCCCGAAGCTCTTTGCATGCTGCAGGTAGCGGAAGATCTCCGCCGAACGCAGCAACGCTTTGGTCGGAATACAGCCCCAGTTCAGGCAGATTCCGCCGAGATATTCACGCTCGATGATTGCGGTCTTGAACCCGAGTTGCGCCGCACGGATCGCCGTGACGTAGCCTCCCGGGCCGGAGCCGATGATGATCACGTCAAAGCTCGTCTCCGCCATCGCACTCACTCCGATGTGGCCCGCCTCTCAGGACAGGTCGTTATCGGCTCTCATTGGGTGAGCCAGGCGGGGTCAATCCCGCCCCCTTTACACGGACCCTCCATCCTCTCAGATTGTGGATATAGCTACTGCCATGCGGTCAAACTACCATCAGCACGGGGTTTTCAATCAGCGCCTTGAATGCGCCGAGCAGCTGCGCTCCGAGCGCGCCATCGACCGCGCGGTGATCGGTCGAAAGCGTAACCGACATCATCCATTGCACCTCGATCTTCCCGTCGCGCACGACCGCCCGCTCCTCGCCGGCGCCGACCGCGAGGATGGTGGCATGCGGCGGGTTGATCACCGCGGCGAAATCCTTGATGCCGTACATTCCAAGATTTGATACAGCGCTAGTGCCTCCTTGATATTCCTCGGGCTTGAGCCGTCGCGCCCGGGCGCGGGCGGCAAAATCCTTCATTTCATTGGAGATGACCGACAACGATTTTGTTTCGGCACGGCGCACCACCGGCGTGATCAGTCCGCCAGGGATGGAGACGGCGACCCCGATGTCGCTCTGCTTATGCTTGAGCATGGCGCCTTCGGTCCAGGTGACGTTCGCCTCGGGCACCCGCTGAAGCGCCAGAGCGAGCGCCTTGATGACAAAGTCATTAACCGAAAGCTTGTAAGCGGGCTTGCCCTCCTTGTCCTTTGGTGCCAGCGCGTTGATCTCCTCGCGAGCAGCCAGGAGCTTGCCAATGTTGCAATCGAGGGTGAGATAAAAATGCGGGATGGTGAGCTTCGCCTCGACTAGGCGGCGCGCAATCACTTTGCGCATGTTGTCATGCGGCACGACGTCGTAGCTGCCGGCTTCGAATAACGCGCGAATCCTCTCGTCAGCGGGCGCTGCAACGGCAAGCGTCGGTGCTGCGGATGCAGGCGCAGCTGCCGGCTGGATCAGCCCCTTGCCCGCTTTTGCGCCTTCAATGTCACGCGCAATGATGCGCCCGTGTGGACCGGAACCTTGAATGCGGCCAAGCTCAATGCCCGCTTCCTTCGCAAGCCGGCGGGCAAGCGGAGAGGCAAAGACCCGATTGGTGCCCCGCTGAGCGCTTGCGAGCCTCTCGCTTCCACCATTACGGCGCGGAGGCTGGGGGGCTTGCGCAGGGGTGGGCGCTGCGGCCGGTGCTTGTGCTGTTTTTGCGCCTTGCGAGGGCGCGAGCTTCGGCGCCTCGCGCGCTGCCGGCGCAGACGGTGAAGGAGCCGCCGCGGCTTTCGGCGCCGGTTCAGCTTTCCCAGCGGCCGCTGCCGCCGCCTTGACGTCCTCTCCCTCCTCCGCAAGCACCGCGATGAGCTGATTGACGGGCACGTCCTGCGTGCCTTCGGGCACCACGATCTTGGCTAGGGTGCCTTCATCGATGGCCTCATACTCCATCGTCGCCTTATCGGTCTCGATCTCGGCGATGACATCGCCTGGCTTGACCTTGTCACCCTCTTTCTTGAGCCACTTGGAGAGATTCCCTTTCTCCATCGTGGAAGACAGCGCGGGCATGAGAATGTTTACGCTCATGGGTTGTCAGTCGATCGCGTCCGTGGTGCCGGTATCCGTTGGAGTATCCATCTCTGCATCGAACATCGAACGAATACGTTCGAGTGCCTCGTCCTCGGTGAGCTGCGTCTCCTTGGCGAAGATCCGCGCCGCATGGCGCGCAATATCGGCGATGAGGAGACCCCACGCCTGCGGGTCTTCAAACGCGCGGCGAAGCGAAACGTGCAGTCCCCCTTCCACGACGGCGGCACGTAATACTTCCACACCACCGTGCTCGAGCGCGGTGGGCGGCGCCGCCAGTGGATCGAAGGTCGCCATGACTGCTCGCCCTCAACGATGGGACCGATGAACCGGGATTGTCTCGCCTAGCGATAACAAACCGCCTTGGCGGCCTCGACCACTTCGGCGACTGAAGGCAAGGCCAACTTTTCGAGATTGGCCGCGTAGGGCATCGGCACGTCCTTGCCGGTCACGCGCGCAACCGGAGCGTCCAGCCAATCGAAGGCCTGCTCGGTGACGCTCGCCGCAATTTCCGCGCCAACACCCGACTGGCGCCAGCCTTCCTCAACAGTGACGATCCGGCCGGTTTTCTTGACGGATTCGACAATGGTTTCGAGGTCCATGGGTTTGAGCGTTCGTAGATCGATGACCTCTGCGCTGATATTCTGTTTCGCGAGCTCGTCGGCCGCCTTAAGCGAATAGCTCATGCCCATCGACCATGAGACGATCGTCACGTCGGTGCCGGATCTGACGACCTTGGCTTTGCCAATCGGCACCACATAGTCAGCGAGCTTGGGAACTGGAAAGCTCCGGCCGTACAGGATCTCGTTCTCCAAAAATACGACTGGGTTGGGATCGCGAATTGCGGATTTGAGCAGTCCCTTGGCGTCCGCAGCACTGTAGGGCGCAATCACCTTCAGCCCTGGCACATGCGAGTACCACGAGGAGTAATCCTGGCTGTGCTGCGCGGCAACACGCGCCGCCGGACCATTCGGGCCACGAAAAACTATAGATGCGCCCACCTGGCCGCCGGACATGTAGCGCGTCTTTGCCGCCGAATTGATGAGTTGGTCCATGGCCTGCATGGCAAAGTTGAAAGTCATGAACTCCACGATAGGTTTGAGCCCCGCAAACGCCGCCCCGAGCCCAAGGCCGGTAAAGCCGTGCTCCGTGATCGGCGTATCAATAACCCGCATCGCACCGAATTCCTGCAGCAGGCCTTGTGTCACCTTGTAGGCACCCTGATACTCGGCCACCTCCTCGCCCATGACGAAGACGTCCTTGTCGCGACGCATCTCTTCCGCCATGGCATCGCGCAGGGCCTCGCGGACCGTCATGCTCACCATTTCGGTCCCTTCCGGCACCTCCGGCTCCAAAGGCGCAGCGAGCGCGGGCGTCTGGGCAGGCGCCGGCTTCGCTGGAGCGGGCGTCCGGGCTAGCCGCGGCGCCGCTTGCTCGGTTTGCGCGGGCGGCGCTGAGTCCGCAGCCTTCTGCTGCCGAGCGGGGGCGCCGCCGTCCTTGAGGGCGGCGGCGTCCTCGCCTTCTGCCAGGATCATGGCAATGGGCGTATTCACCGCCACATCGTTCGTCCCTTCCGGAACGAGAATCTTGCCCAGCGTGCCCTCGTCGACCGCTTCCACCTCCATCGTAGCCTTATCGGTTTCGATCTCGGCGATCACCTCACCGGATTTGACCTCGTCGCCCTCCTTCTTGTGCCATTTTGCAAGGTTGCCCTTCTCCATTGTGGGCGAGAGCGCGGGCATGAGGACTTGAATGGGCATATGAGGGCTTGGGGGCCGCTGGCTGACTACGCCGCTATTTGTAGACGTCCGCATACAGCTCGGACGGATCGGGCTCGCTATCGTTGGTTGCAAACTCTGCCGCTTCGTTAACGCGAGCGCGTACCTCTGCATCGATTTTTTTTAGCGTGTCTTCGTTTGCAAATCCCTTCTTGAGCATGCGGCTGCGCACCTGCTCGATCGGATCATGCTCGGTGCGCATCTTATCGACTTCCTCCTTGCTGCGGTATTTCGCCGGATCGGACATGGAGTGGCCGCGATAACGGTAGGTCAGCATTTCCAGAATGATGGGACCGTTTCCATCTCGGCACCATCTCACGGCCTTGTCGCCAGCCGCCTTGACCGCGCGAACGTCCATGCCATCCACGCGCTCGCCTGGGATGTCGAAGGAGGCGCCGCGCTTGTAAAGATCGATCGTCGCCGAAGCGCGGGCGACGGAGGTCCCCATCCCATACTGATTGTTCTCGATGATGTAGATGACGGGAAGCTTCCACAGCTTTGCCATGTTAAAGCTCTCGTACACCTGGCCCTGATTGGCCGCTCCGTCGCCGAGGTAAGTGAGGGAGACGTTGTCGGTGCCCCGATAATGGTTGGCAAACGCCAGCCCGGTTCCGAGAGGAACCTGGGCGCCTACGATGCCGTGGCCGCCATAGAAGCATTTTTCGAGCGAGAACATGTGCATGGAGCCACCCTTGCCCTTCGAGTAGCCATGCTGGCGTCCGGTCAACTCGGCCATCACGCCTTTGGGATCCATGCCGCAGGCGAGCATGTGGCCGTGATCTCGGTAGCCGGTGATCACCTTGTCCCCCTCTTTGATCGCCATTTGCATCCCAACCACGATGGCTTCCTGCCCGATATAGAGATGACAGAAACCACCGATCAGACCCATGCCGTAAAGCTGGCCCGCCTTTTCCTCGAAGCGACGGATGAGCAGCATCTGGCGGTAGGCACGCAACTCGTGCTCCTTGTCCAGATCCTGAACCGCCGCAGGTTGTTCCGCCGCCCGGCGCGCGGCCGCTGTTTTGCTGCTGGCTACCGCCATTTACTCCTCGGGGCTTGCATGCCGTGGATACCCATTCCCCAATAGCGGAAATCACGACGAGGCGGAAGCGGCCGGCACCCGGTCCGGCACGCAACCGTGACCTATAGTCGAGGAAACGACGCTCGGGGCGGCCACCGTGCCCTGCCATGCTTGCCCTACAGCGGATGCAGGACGAGGCTACGAGACTGCGTGGCGATCAGGGCTGCTTGAGCTGTAGTGTGAGCTCGCGCGGATCGGCATAGTTGAGTAGCGCGCGGGCGCGCTCGTCGAGCATATCGGCATCGATGCTTTGCGATTGCAACAGAGCGACACGACGCTCCCAGCTGACCCGCTCGGCTCGCAGTGTCGCGAGCTCATCGGACAGCTCCGTGATCTGCTCATCGAGGTCTTGCTTCGCTCGCAGCCCGTGAGCGCCGGTATAGGCATTGACCCCGAAATATCCGATCAGCAGCACAGCGATCGTGTAGAGCGCAATCGTATTGAGGATTGTGCGAGCTCGCCGACGCGTGACCATGGAAGCAACATGTCTGCACGACCTTAACGCAACTTTAACGACTACGGATCGCAGCCGTCGCACAACGATCGAGACCAGCGTTGTCAGGGCGCGTGGAGCTCCAAGGAAAATGCACGACCGTGCCGCTGCGGACGCGTCGGGCCCCTACAAAGTCTTCAATGCCGAGCGGCCGGCGTATTTGGCCTGGGGTCCCAGCTCCTCCTCGATGCGCAGCAGCTGGTTGTATTTGGCAGTCCGGTCCGATCGCGCAAGGGATCCCGTCTTGATCTGCCCGCAGTTGGTTGCAACCGCGAGGTCGGCGATGGTCGCGTCCTCGGTTTCGCCGGAGCGATGTGACATGACCGCGGTATATGCAGCCTTGTGCGCCATCTCCACCGCTGCCAGCGTTTCGGTGAGCGTGCCAATCTGATTGACCTTGACCAGGATCGAATTGGCAATCCCCTCCTTGATGCCTTGGGATAGCCGGGCAGTGTTGGTGACGAACACATCGTCGCCCACGAGCTGGCATTTCTTCCCAAGAGCCTCGGTCAACATGCGCCAGCCTTCGGCGTCGTCCTCGGCCATGCCGTCCTCGATCGACGCAATGGGGTAACGCGAAGCGAGATCGGCAAGATATTGCACCTGCTCCTCCTTCGAGCGCGACTTGCCCTCACCTTCGTAGTGGTACCTGCCGTTCTTGAAAAACTCCGTAGCAGCGCAGTCGAGCGCCAGCGCGACATCGCGCCCGGGCGCAAAACCTGCCTTGGCGAGGGCCGACATCACAAAGTCCAGCGCAGCATCGGCCGACGGCAGATTGGGCGCAAATCCACCTTCGTCCCCGACATTGGTGTTGTGACCTGCCGCCTTGAGCGCTGCTCGCAGCGTGTGAAAGATCTCTGAGCCCATGCGCAGCGCTTCTGCAAAACTCGTGGCACCGATCGGCATGACCATGAACTCCTGGAAATCGATCGGGTTGTCGGCATGGACGCCGCCATTGACTATATTCATCATCGGAGTCGGAAGCAGGCGTGCGGACGTGCCTCCGACGTAACGATAAAGCGGCAGCCCGCGGGCGGCAGCGGCGGCCTTGGCCACCGCGAGAGACACCCCCAGAATGGCATTGGCACCAAGCCTGCCCTTGTTCGCTGTTCCGTCGAGGCCGATAAGCGTCTCGTCGATCTTCACTTGCGCTTCCGCATCCATGCCGCCGATCGCATCGAATATCTCGCCATTGACCGCTTCGACGGCCTTGCTCACCCCCTTGCCGAGATAGCGAGCACCGCCATCGCGCAGCTCGATCGCCTCGTGCGCGCCGGTCGATGCACCGGACGGAACCGCCGCGCGCCCCCGCGAGCCCTCTTCCAGCGCGACATCGACTTCAATCGTTGGGTTGCCGCGACTATCGAGGATTTCGCGGCCGACAATATCGACAATGGCGGTCATGCATACCCCGCGAAAAGCTGATGGATGTCGGGCTTGTAGGCCATCCCAAGCCGTGCGCAAGGGGCGGTGCCGCATCGTCCGTTGGTACGTTCTCACGGCGACATTGGCTGCGCCCTGCCTGAGGCAGCAGCTGGCAGAGCAAGGATCAAGTTTTTCGCTGATCGTGAGGCGCTTGTTCAAGAGATCCGAAAAAAGTCCCGCCGCCTGCTCGAAACTCTCTGTACGGCTTGCAATCAACCGCGCCTGCGTCATTCGTTCGACCAGCTCCCCTCGAGCTGGAACACGGTGCGTACAACCTTTTCAATCGCTGCCACATGCTCGCGGGTGGGATCGCCCGCCACTCGGGCCATGAGGAACATCAAGATTGCCGCAGCATCGCGTAGATCGTCGATCGCGCACAACGGCGCCGTTTGCTCCCGCTCCCGCGCGGTAGCCCGACGGGCTTCTTGCTTGCGCCGCGCGAGGACGGCCTGCACGTGATTCACGCCGCCTATGCGAATGAATCAATAAATTGCCCGTAACCCCAGAGTGCTGAAAACAAGGGCGATGATCGGCATGCCTGGACACTCGATTTGTGCGTCCGAACCTACACGCATTGGGTGACGGGATGCTGAATACGGTTGATCGGAGCCTTCTCGCACTGTTCGCAATACGTTAGTCATACGCTCTGATGGTTTTCAGAGCGGGCCGGCAGCCGCCCGCAACCATCGTTCGGGGTCTCTCAATGGGTAGCGCACAGCGCCTTAAGCAGTTGGGCCGCGCTACCCGCCCGGCCGAGACTCCCGCCGAGGCCGAGCTCGAGCGCATACCCAATCCCCACACCGACACCGATTATGTCGCTCGTTTCACTGCCCCGGAATTCACGACCCTTTGCCCGATCACAGGCCAGCCGGACTTCGCGCACCTGGTGATCGACTACGTGCCGCGGAAATGGCTCGTGGAATCGAAGTCGATGAAGCTCTATCTTGGTAGTTTCCGCAATGTGGGCGGCTTCCATGAGGACTGCACGGTGGCGATCGGGAAGAGACTGGTTGCATTGCTTCAGCCTAAGTTCTTGCGCATAGGCGGGTATTGGTATCCCCGCGGCGGCATGCCGATTGACGTGTTCTGGCAGAAAGGCAGCTTGCCTGCGGGCGTGTGGCTCCCGGAGCAGGGGGTTGCTCCCTACCGCGGCCGGGGATAGGGCGACGCGGACTGCCCAGCTACCGCGGCCGCAGCGGATGGCGCAGCGTGCGCGAGCAGATCACGCCCACCGTGAACACCACCGCCGCCCCAATGCAGACGCTGAGCTGCATCCCGCCATGGGCAAAACCATAACCGTAAATCACCGGGCCAAGCGCTTGGCCCGTGTAGAAGAATGAGGAGTGCAAGGAGGCGGCAGCCCCGCGCGCTGTCTGCGACAGGTCGGTGACATGCACTTGGATCGACGCGTGCAGGAGATAAAAGCCGAAGCCGAACACGGCGTAGACGGCTATTTGCCAGGTCCAGGGTAAATGCAGTGCGATCAGGATCAGCGCGCTGCCAGCCAAGGTGCCCCCGAGGAGCATCAGCCGACGTTCCCGGAACCGGGTGATGAGCAGGGGAATGGAAAACGAGTAGAGCACACCTCCCATGGCGAAAGTGGCAATCAGGAGCCCAGCGACGGAGGCGCGCGCCTCTCCGCTCGCGAGCAGCAGCAGTGCCACGTACGGAAACAGGCCGTGGATGAAGATGGCCTCGAAGAATACCGCCCCGAAGCACACTTTTGCCCGCGGGTCGGCAAAGATGCCGCGGAAGTTCGCGAGCACCACTTTGCGGTCGAATGACGCGTGTCGGTGGACGACCGTACGCAGCGCAAGGAAGGCGGCAATCGCCACTCCGAGCGCGAACAGGCTCAGCGCTGCGAAAACGCCGCGCCAGCCGAACAGATCCCCGATCACTCCTGAGATCGAGGCGCCCACCAGATTGCCGGTGAGCGCAACCGCGAGCAGCCGGCCGATAGCCACTTGGCGCTGATCCATGGGGACGAGATCGCCCAGAAGCGCCATCGCCACGGGAAAGATCCCGCCCGCGACCAGCCCGGCCACCACGCGCATCGCAACCAGAAGCGAGAAGCTCGTAGCCACGGCGCAGACGAGTCCGGACAGCGCAACGACCAGAACGCACGCATTCATCAGGCGTGTCTTGCCGAACGAATCGCCGATCACACCAAGCACGGGCTGCACGAACGCGTACGGGAATGTGAATGCGCTCGAGAGTAACGCGGCCGTTTTCACGTCGATCGCCAAGCTCTCGGCAATCATGGGGATCACCGGATCGACGGCGCGCGTGAACAACGTCTGCGCAAAGACGACCAGAGCGACAATTTTCAGGACGGGCGCGATGGGGCAGCTCGCAAGTCAGCTCTTGCGAGCTTCGGCATCAGCATTTCCCTTCGTCACTCGATCGAGCTCGATGAGCCGGCGTAACAATGCTTCCAGCTCACCCAGCGGAATCATGTTGGGACCATCGGAGGGTGCCTTGTCAGGGTCCTGGTGCGTCTCGATGAATATCCCCGCGATGCCGACTGCGACGGCGGCACGGGCGAGGACGCTGACGAATTGCCGCTCACCGCCTGAGGATGCGCCCTGCCCGCCCGGCTGCTGCACGGAATGGGTGGCATCGAAGACGACCGGCGCGCCCGTGGTGCTGGCGAGTATGGGCAGCGCCCGCATGTCGGACACCAGCGTGTTGTAGCCGAAGGAGGCGCCGCGCTCGGTTACGAGCACGTTGGGATTGCCCGCCCCAACAACCTTCGCCACCACGTGGGTCATGTCCCAGGGTGCCAGGAACTGGCCCTTCTTGATGTTGATCACGCGCCCCGTAAGTGCGGCGGCCGTCAGCAGATCGGTCTGCCGGCACAGGAACGCCGGTATCTGCAGCACGTCCACCACCTCGGCAACGGGTTGGCATTGGCAGGCTTCATGTACGTCGGTGAGCACGGGAATGCCCAGCTCTCGGCGGAGATCGGCAAAAATCGACAGCGCCGGTCCGAGACCCAGGCCGCGTTCGCTCTTGGTGCTGGTGCGATTGGCCTTGTCGAACGAGGTCTTGTAGACGAGCCCCATCCCCAATCTGCCGGTAATGTCCTTGAGCGCCGCCGCCATTTCAAAGGCGTGGGCGCGACTCTCCAATGCGCACGGTCCCGCAATCAGTGCCAGCGGCAGCTCGTTACCGAAGCGTGATTGACCTACCGCAACAACGGGATTGGAAGGAGGCTCGACCAGAACGTTCACTGCACGGCTGAGAAGCTGGTCGGCTGGAGAAACATGTTCTTGATCGAGGCAACGATGGGCCCGTCGCGTTCGCTCTCGGCCCGCTTGGAGATCCATTCGGGATCGGCAATGAACGCATTCCACTTGCGCTCACGCTCGGCAAGGGACTCCCATGCCAGAAGGTAATGGAGGTCTTGATTGCCGCCATCGCCGACCAGCACCGTCCAGAACCCCGCCTGTCGGATGCCGTGACGCTTCCACAGATCGAGAGTGGTGCCCTCGAAGCGCTTCAGCAGAGCCGGCAAACGTCCGACCACGCAGTGATAAATCCGCAATTCGTAGATCATGCTGCCCTCTTGCTTGAGCCCAAATTCTGGACGTTAGCCTGTTGGCGGCGAAAGGCAATCACACCGCGACACGTGAGCGTCCCCGCATGCCAGCTGGTGACGGCAGGGCAGCGTGAAACACCGCACCTGTCAGCGTTTCCATACCGCTCTATACCAGTCGGCTCTGATCGACCGCAGCTCCGATAAATGAGGCAAATAGCGGATGCGGCTCGAACGGCCGCGATTTTAGCTCGGGGTGAAACTGTACGCCGATGAACCATGGATGGTCCTGGTACTCGATCATCTCGGGCAGCAGACCGTCCGGCGACATCCCGGAGAACCGCATTCCGTGCTGCTCGAGTCGATCCTTGTAGCCGGTGTTGACCTCGTAACGGTGGCGGTGGCGCTCGGAAATTGCGGCCGTGCCGTAAATCTCGGTCACGCGACTCCCCCGCTCCAGCACGGCCGGATAGGCGCCGAGCCGCATCGTTCCGCCGAGCTCGCCATTGACGCCGCGGACCTGGAGCTGGTTGCCCTTCATCCACTCCGTCATCAGGCCAACCACAGGGTGGGGTGTGGCGCCGAACTCCGTGGAATTGGCATCCTCGATCCCGCAAAGATTGCGGGCGGCCTCGATCACCGCCATCTGCATCCCAAAGCAGATTCCGAAATACGGTACTTGCCGCTCGCGCGCGAACTGAACGGCGCGGATCTTTCCCTCGCTGCCCCGTTGCCCGAATCCTCCCGGCACCAGGATGCCGTTGACATGCTCGAGGAAAGGCGCGGGATCCTCGCGCTCGAATACCTCGGACTCGATCCAGTCGAGATTGACCCGAACCTTGTTCGCAATGCCCCCGTGAGAAAGGGCCTCGATGAGCGACTTATATGCGTCCTTAAGACCGGTGTATTTTCCGACGATGGCAATAGTGACATCGCCCTCCGGATTGCGAATGCGCTCGTTGATGAGGCGCCAGCGCGCGAGGTCGGGCTCGCCCTGTGGATCAATCCCGAAGGCCGCCAGCACTTCGCGGTCGAGACCGGCCGCATGATAACCTTCGGGCACCGCATAGATGTTGTCGACATCGCGAGCCTCGATTACGGCGCTCTCGCGCACATTGCAAAATAGAGCAAGCTTGCGCCTCTCCTCTTTTGGAATTGGCCGGTCCGTACGGCATAGCAGGATATCGGGCTGGATGCCGATTGAGCGCAGCTCCTTGACCGAGTGTTGCGTGGGCTTGGTCTTGAGCTCTCCCGCACCTGAGATGAACGGCAACAGGGTGAGATGGATGTAGATCGCGTGGTGCCTGGGGAGGTCGTTTCCGAGCTGCCGAATGGCTTCAAAGAACGGCAGCCCCTCGATGTCGCCGACGGTCCCTCCGATCTCGCAGAGCACGAAATCGTAGCCCTCGTTGCCCTCGCGGATGAAATCCTTGATCGCATTGGTAACGTGCGGGATCACCTGGATGGTCGCGCCGAGGTAGTCCCCGCGTCGCTCCTTGGCGAGAATTTCCTGGTAGATGCGCCCGGTCGTGATGTTGTCCTGCCGCGATGCTGGCCGGCCGGTGAAGCGCTCGTAATGGCCGAGGTCAAGGTCGGTTTCCGCCCCGTCGTCAGTTACGAAAACCTCCCCGTGCTGATAAGGCGACATGGTACCGGGATCGACGTTGAGATACGGGTCGAGCTTGCGCAAGCGCACGCTGTACCCGCGCGCTTGTAGGAGCGCCCCCAGTGCTGCCGATGCGAGACCCTTGCCGAGAGAGGAAACCACGCCGCCGGTGATGAAGATGTACCGCGCCATGGGACCTAACCTTTATCCGGACCTTGCCGATTCGCCGAGAGCTTCCGTGGACCGGCCCCACTGTTTTCCATGCGGATTTAGCATACCGCGGATTTTACCCTTAGATACAGATGCTTGCGGTTAGTTGTTGGTTTAGATTCTGGCTTCGGCATTCGCCGCATGCATAGCTTCATCATACGAAGGGCCCGGTCACCCAGCGCCTTGTCCCCTATCCATCCTTACTGTGATTGCGGCACCTGTGGTCCGCTCGGCGCAGGTGCTGGAGGTTGTTCGTTCTTCCGCAGCGTGTCGAGAAGGCTCCCGCCCTGACCTTGCCCCTGCCCTGCGGGCGGGGCCGGCGCCCCCGGGGTCTGCTGCTCAGCGGGTGTGCCCTGGATTATCGAGTGCGGCTTCCTCTCCCAGCCTGCCAGCACCGAGAGCAAGAGGCTCGTCCCAAAGAACACCGCCGCCAGGATCGCGGTCGTGCGCGTGAGCACATTCGACGTGCCCCTGCTGGAAAGGAAGCCGCCGGTAGAGCCGATCCCAAGCCCTCCCCCTTCTGATTTCTGCAGCAAAACGACACCGATCAGGGTGGTGACGACCATAAGGTGAATGACGACAATCACGGTCTGCATGGATCTGCGTTCCCCTGAGGCTCCGCCCAACCGCCAGCACTGATATGGGGCGTGCGGCCGTCTACAGTACCCCCGGCCGGAATTCCAATGCTGATGTCGCGGTTGTGGCTCCGAGCTTGGGCAAACCTGCTCTTCAGCTGGCCTGCTGACGGCTGAGCCCGCCGTTCCACGTACGGGCTATCCCGATAAATTCGGCTGCCTTGAGGCTTGCGCCCCCGACCAGGAAGCCATCCACGTGCGGTACGCTTCTGAGCTCGGCCGCATTGGCGGCCTTCACCGATCCACCATAGAGGATGCGCATTCCCCGCATGCCGTCTCCGAAGCGCGCAAACAGGTGCTGGCGGATGAAGCCGTGCATTTCGGCGATGTCATCTGGCTTTGGGGTCAGTCCGGCACCGATCGCCCATACCGGCTCATAGGCGACAACCAGATCTTCCGGCGATAGCCCATCCGGCAGAGAGCCATCGAGCTGTGCACCGACAACCGAAAGCGCCGACCCGCTCTCGCGTTCGGCTCGGGTCTCGCCCACGCACGCGATTGCGAGCAGTCCGGCGCGGCGTGCAGCCAACGCCTTGTCGCGCACCTGGGCATCCGTTTCCTTGTGAAGAATCCGCCTCTCCGAATGTCCGACAATGACCGCGCTCGCCCCCGCGTCCTTGAGCATTTCGGCCGATATGTCGCCAGTGAACGCGCCGGCCGGCTCGGGATGACAATCCTGCGCACCTATGCGCAGCGATTCTCCGCGCGCCAGCGTTGCGAACTCTGCGATCAGGGTCGCTGGCGGACACACCAGGACATCGATCGCCGAGAGCTCGCGGGCGCCGGAAACCATGTCGGCAAACTCGGCCCTTGAGGCTCGCAGGCCGTTCATTTTCCAATTTCCCGCGACCAGCGGGCGGCGCGGCTGGGCGGAGCTCACGATAACCCTTTCCGAATTCCCCACTTCGGGGTTAGCAGAGGCCCAAACAGGGCGCCAGAGCTTGCATCAGGTGCGCTCTCGGCTGGTGCAGCAGCCGCGGGGCGGCACTTGGACTTGTTGCGGCACACGCGGGCCATCCCTAGAATGCGCTCGCCTCTCGCAATCGAGAGGTTTTTCCAGCGGATCAAGCGATGCTTCGCGGGCTTCGAAAAGCCTCCTCAAATTGGCTCGGCAAGGTGGTCATGGCCGGCGTTGTCGGCTTTTTGGTCATCAGCTTCGCGATCTGGGGGATCGGTGACATCTTTCGCGGCTTCGGCCGATCTACGGTGGCCAAAATCGGACATACCGAGGTCACGGTCGAGCAATTCCGGAGGTTGTACAATGAACGACTCCAACAGTTTTCCCGTCAGTTGGGACGCCCGATAAGTATGGAGCAGGCACGGGCGCTGGGTCTTGACCGGACGGTTCTCGGACAGCTCGTATCGGAAACCCTGCTGGACGAGCAGGTGCGTAAGCTTGGGCTCAACATCTCCGACGCCGACGTGGTCAAGGAGATCACCAGCGATCCCACATTCCGAGGACCCACCGGTCAGTTCGACCAGTTCCGATTTGAGCAGTTGATCCGGAGCGCCGGCTACACTGAAGCGCGTTATGTCGCCGAACAGCGCCGCCTCCTCCTGCGCCGCCAGCTTGCGACCACCATAACGTCCGGTTCCAATGCCCCCAAAGCACTGATCGAAGCTGCAAATCGATATCAGAACGAGCAGCGCTCGATCGAATACGTCCTGCTTGAGCGCGCGTTGGCTGGTGACGTTCCGGCGCCCGCGCCGGACGTCTTGGCAAAGTATTTCGAGGAACGCAAAAATCTGTTCCGTGCGCCTGAGTACCGCAAGCTGGCCATCGTGTCGCTTATCCCGGCGGAGCAGGCACATTGGATTGAAATCTCCGACACCGATCTCCACCGCGCCTATGAAGAGCGGCGTGCCCGGTATGTGACGCCCGAACGTCGTCACATCGAGCAAATTGCGTTTCCGAGCATGGAGGCGGTTGAGCAGGCATCCCAGCGCATCGCGCAGGGGACGAGCTTCGAGGACATCGCAAAAGAGCTCGGCAAGACCGAAAAGGACATCGATCTGGGTACGGTGACGAAGGCCGGCATGATCGATCGCGCCGTTGCCGATGCTGCCTTCTCGCTGAAGCAGGGCGATGTCAGTGCTCCGATCCAGGGGAGATTTGGCCCGGTCCTTGTCCGAGTGCTGAAGATCGAGCCGGAGCAGGTGCGTTCGTTTCAGGATGTCGCCAATGAGCTTAAGCAGGAGCTCGCGACATCGCGGGCCAAGGCCGAGGTTCTGAAGCTCTATGACCAGATCGAAGACGCGCGCGCCGAGGGAAAGAGCCTGACGGAGGCTGCCGAACAGCTGAAGGTACCGGTGCGGAGCATCGAAGCCGTTGACCGCTCAGGGCGAGATTCTTCCGGCATGCCGATAAAACTTCCTGACGAGCAACGGCTCCTGCAGGGCGCTTTCACGACCGATGTGGGGGTGGAGCGTGACCCCCTGCAGTTCGAGAGCGGCTATATCTGGTATGATGTCCTCAGCATCACTCCTTCTCGAGAGCGACCGCTCGACGAGGTCAAAGACCAAGTCGAGCAGCGCTGGCGAGAGCAGGAGATTGCATCCCGTCTGAACGCCAAGGCAGCTGAGATCCTCGAGAAGGTTCAGGGGGGCTCGTCTCTTGCTGACGCCGCAGCCGCGGATCACCTCAACACCGAGACATTGACCGGCTTGAAGCGCGGCGAAAGCAAAGCACCGCTTTCGACCTCCGCCGTCGAGGCAGTTTTCCGCACTGCGAAGGATGCCGCCGGAAAGGCGGAGGCAGCGAAGCCGCCGGAGCAACTGGTGTTCCGGGTGACGGATATCATGGTGCCCAGCCTGGATATGAATTCAGCCGAAGCCAAGCGTATGGCTGAGGCCCTCAATCGCGCCGTATCGGAAGATGTTGCTGCGGAGTACATCGCTCACCTCGAGAGCGAGAGCGGAGTGAGCATCAATCAGAACGCCGTGAATCAGGTAACGGGTGGTCCGGCCGGCAGCAACGACGCCGACTGATTTACTCCACATGCAGATCGAGCCACTAGCAACCGCGTTCACCAGACGCTACGCGCGCGGTGAGCCGCAGATCGTCTGGACTACATTGGTATCCGATCTGGAAACCCCGGTTTCGGCTTTTCTCAAGACTGCGGGCCAGCGTCCGATGAGCTTTCTGCTCGAATCGGTCGAAGGCGGCGAGGTACGCGGGCGCTATTCAATCATTGGGCTCAATCCCGATCTCATTTGGCGCACCGTTGACGGCCGCGCCGAGATTCACCGCAGTTCCGCCGGACACGCCCGGTTCAGGCCGTGCAATGAGGCGCCACTTTCGGCCCTTCGGGCCATGATTGCGGAAAGCCGTATCGAGCTTCCGGAAAACCTGCCGCCGATGGCAGCAGGTATTTTCGGATATCTCGGCTACGACATGATCAGGCTGATGGAGCATCTGCCCGATCCCAACCCCGATCCCATTGGTATCCCCGACGCGATGCTCGTACGACCGACCATCGTTATAGTATTTGATGCGGTCACGGACACCATCACAGTGGTCACCCCGGTCCGACCCGAGGCGGACGTTTCGGCGGAAACCGCCTTCGCGCAGGCAGAGGAACGGCTTGCGGCCGTCGTCCGATCCTTGGATGCCCCGCTCTCCCATACGTCGCCGCGCATGAAGCGTGGCCCTCTTACTGTTTGGCCCTCATCGAACACGCCAGCGGCGGAATATGAGCGCATGGTCGGCGCTGCCAAGGAATACATCGTCGCCGGGGATGTTTTCCAGGTCGTGCTCTCACAGCGTTTCCAGGCACCTTTCGAGCTCCCGCCTTTTGCGCTCTATCGAGCACTGCGCAGGATCAATCCCGCGCCATTCCTCTATTTCCTCGATTTTGGCAGCTTCGCCATTGCCGGCTCCAGCCCGGAGATTCTGGTTCGCGTGCGCGACGCGACCGTCACAATCCGACCTTTAGCCGGCACTAGGCCGCGCGGCGCTAGCCCAAGCGAGGACAAGGTGCTCGAAGCCGCTCTGTTACAAGATCCAAAGGAACGCGCTGAGCATCTGATGCTACTTGATCTCGGACGTAATGATGTCGGCCGTGTGTCTCGGACGGGGACCGTCATGGTGACGGATCAATTTCTCATCGAGCGCTTCAGCCAAGTGATGCATATCGTTTCCAATGTCGAAGGAAAGTTGGACGCAAACAAAGATGCGCTGGACGCATTGATTGCAGGATTCCCGGCAGGGACCGTCTCGGGAGCGCCGAAGGTCCGGGCAATGGAGATCATTGATGAGCTGGAGAAGGAGAAACGGGGCCTCTATGCGGGCTCGGTTGGCTACTTCTCCGCCGCAGGAGAGCTCGACAGCTGTATCATCCTCCGCACTGCCTTGATCAAGAATGGGGTGATGTACGTCCAGGCAGGCGCTGGCATCGTTGCGGATTCGAATCCAAGAGCCGAGCAGCAGGAATGCGTGGACAAGGCCAAGGCGCTATTTCGGGCAGCGGAGGAAGCCAAACGTTTTGCGGCCCGATCGCAGCAGTGATTACAGCCGGTCCGCGTCACCCTGAACGGCTTTGAAGGAGGGATCGTCGTCGGCCCCCCGCTTTGCCGCGGTACATTTGTGTTTCTTGACCGTCTCAAGATCGAAGTTTAAGACCTTGAGAGGGCGTGTAAAACCATGATCGTTTTGATCGATAATTACGATAGCTTCGCTTTTAATCTTGTCCATTATTTGGGCGGGCTCGGTGCGGATGTTGTAGTCCATCGCAATGACAAGATTACGGTGCATCAAGTGGTCGGGATGGATCCTGAGGCGATAGTGCTCTCCCCCGGACCCTGCACGCCGAGCCAGGCAGGCATTTGCCTGGCGCTTGTTGCCGATCTGGGTCCTGTCATCCCAATTCTCGGGGTGTGTCTCGGCCACCAAGCCGTGGGACAGGCGTTTGGGGGCAAGGTAGTGCGTGCCCCGGCTCCCGTGCACGGCAAGCTCTCGGAAATCACCCATTGCGGAGAAGGCATTTTCAGCGGCATCTCGGGCGCGTTCAAGGCAACGCGTTATCATTCCCTCGTAGTCGATCGCGCGACGTTTCCTTCCGAGCTTGTTGTAACTGCCGAGACCGCCGGATTGATCATGGGTCTTGCTCACCGCCGTTTTCCGGTGCACGGAGTCCAGTTCCATCCGGAGAGCATCGCCTCGGAGCATGGACATCTCATGCTGCGTAACTTTTTGGATCTCGCCGCCGCATGGAATCAGGCCGGCGGTGGACGCTCACAGTCAAGCCGACCGGCATCACGCGATGCAGTGAGAACGACGTGACCGACGTATTCAAGGGGCTGATCGCGAAGGCTGCCAGTGGCATTGCATTGAGCCGAGAGGAAGCAGCGCGCGGCTTTCATACCATGATGGCTGGAGAGGCGACCCCGTCCCAGATGGGTGGGCTGTTGATGGCGTTGCGAGTGCGGGGGGAAACGGTCGATGAGATCACGGGCGCGGTCACCGCGATGCGTGAAAAGATGCTGCCGGTTTCCGCGCCTGCGGACGCCGTGGACATCGTAGGTACCGGTGGGGATGCCTCGGGTTCGTTCAACATATCCACCTGCGCCGCTTTGATCGTGGCGGGAGCGCGGGTCCCTGTCGCGAAGCACGGCAACCGGGCACTTTCGTCGCGCTCAGGAGCCGCCGACGTGTTAGCCGCTCTCGGCGTGAACATAGAATTGACCCCCGCGGGGGTAGCACGATGCATTAGACAGGCGGGCATCGGTTTTATGTTTGCGCCGGCCCACCACCCGGCCATGAAGAATGTGGGACCCACCCGTGTCGAGCTTGGAACGCGCACGATATTCAATCTGCTGGGTCCCCTCTCGAACCCTGCCGGCGTGAAGCGACAAATGGTGGGTGTTTTTTCTCGGCACTGGATCGAGCCGCTTGCCCAGGTTTTGAAAAATCTCGGTTCCAAGTTCGTTTGGGTCGTCCATGGCTCCGATGGGCTGGACGAGATCACCACTGCGGGTACCACCTATGTGGCCGTACTAGAAGACGGCGCGGTGCGGACTTTTGAGATCACCCCGGAAGACGCAGGACTGTCCCGCGTCAAGCCGGAAGCGTTGCGCGGAGGGGAAGCGCGCGAAAACGCGCAAGCGCTGATGGACGTGCTCAAGGGCAAGCAGGGGCCGTTCCGCGACGTCGCGGTCCTCAATGCTGCCGCCGGACTGATTGTTGCCGGGCGCGCCAAGGAACTCAAAGAGGCGGTGGAGCTTGCCCAGAAGTCTATAGACTCGGGCGAGGCTCACAATCGACTAGAGCGGCTTGTAACGATCTCCCATGCCTGAGCAGAACGCACTACGAAGGCGGGTTGTCAGCAGGCCGCTGCAGCGCTGGGAGTAAGGCCGGCGTGAACGGGAAAGCCGATATACTGGCCAAGATCGCGGATTATAAGCGCGCGGAGATTGCTGCCGCGAAGCGAGCGCGCCCATTTGCCGCTCTCGAAGCTGATGCCAGATCCGCGTCCGCGCCACGGGGGTTCCTTGCCGCAATCGTACGACAAGTCGCTGCACGCCACCATGCTCTCATTGCGGAAGTCAAGAAGGCGAGCCCATCGAAGGGCTTGATCCGAGACAACTTCGATCCTGCAGCGATTGCATCCGCCTATCAGCGTGGTGGCGCCGCCTGCCTCTCGGTGTTGACCGACGCTCCCTCCTTTCAGGGAGATCCGCAGCACCTCGTCAGCGCGCGAGCGGCAACTGGGTTGCCGGTTTTGCGCAAGGACTTCATGTACGACGTGTACCAGGTGCTCGAGGCACGCGCGTGGGGTGCCGATTGCATCCTGATCATTCTTGCCGCAGTGGATGATAAGCTGGCGCAGGATATCGAGCAGAGTGCCAAGTCCATGGGCATGGACGTGCTGCTCGAGGTCCACGATGAGCATGAGCTTGAGCGCGCGCTACGCTTGAATTCGAAGCTTGTTGGAATCAACAACCGTGATCTCAAAACCTTCCGGACCACGCTCGATACCAGCATCAGGCTCGCAAAATTGATCCCATCCGGTCATATCATCGTCAGCGAAAGCGGGATTTTCTCGCGCTCTGACATTGAACGTCTCTCCGCCCACGGCATTTCGACCTTTCTGGTAGGAGAAAGTCTCATGCGGCAACCCGATGTCGAGGCGGCAACGCGCGCCCTGATCGGCCAGTCGCGCCAGCATTTGGGCGCAGCAGAGTAGGAATGAGATGAGCCCGTCGAAACTCTCCCATCTTGATGCGCGGGGAGAGGCGCGGATGGTCGATGTATCGGAAAAACCCGCCACCGAGCGTCAAGCCGTCGCCGAGGGCCGGGTTATCATGGCTCGGGGAACCCTCGATCTCATCCTCAAGGGCGATGCGAAAAAAGGCGACGTGCTCGGAACTGCGCGAATTGCCGGTATAATGGCAGCTAAGCGCACGCATGAGCTTATTCCTCTCTGCCATCCGTTATCGATCTCGGCGATTGCGGTGGACCTGAAGCCGGACCTGCGGTTGCCTGGCGTGAATGTCCGCGCAGCTGTACGGATGACCGGCCGCACCGGCGTAGAAATGGAAGCGCTGACCGCCGTCGCCGTCGCTTGCCTTACGGTGTATGACATGGTGAAGGCAGTCGAGCGCGGGATTCGCATCGAGGGCATTCACTTGATTGAAAAATACGGGGGCAAGTCGGGGCATTATCGCGCCGAGGAGTAAGTCGTGGCACTGATCTCGGTTGCCGAGGCGCTCTCCCGCGTGCTCGTTGATGCCCATCCACTGCCTGCAGAATCCGTTGCACTCACGGACGCCCATGGGCGTGTCCTTACTTCTGACATCGCCGCCTTGCGCAGCCAGCCGCCAGGCGACGTTTCCGCCATGGACGGCTATGCGGTGCGCGCCGTGGACGTCGGGAGGACTCCAGCACGGCTGAAGGTCATCGGAGAAGTGGCGGCGGGGCACCCTTTTGGCTGCACCCTGAGTGCGGGACAAGCGGTTCGCATCTTCACTGGGGGGCTGATGCCACCCGGTGCCGATACGGTTGTCATTCAGGAAAACGCCACGCTCGATGGCGAAACCGTCCTCATCAAAATTGGAGCCGATCGAGGGAGAAACGTCCGCGTCGAAGCACTGGATTTCAGACGTGGGGCTGCGCTCCTGGCAAAAGGGCATAGGCTATCCGACCGGGACCTGGCACTCGCGGCCGCAATGAACCACCCTCACCTGCCGGTGCATGGTCGCCCGAAGCTGGCGTTCTTTGCGAGCGGGGATGAGTTGGTGATGCCGGGCTCGGAGCTCGAATCGGGCGAGATCGTCCATTCCAATGGTTATGCCATTCTGGCCCTTGCCCGCCGAGAAGGCTGCGAAGTGCTGGATCTTGGCATCGTACCCGATCGACTGGATGAAACCACCCAAGCGGTACGCCACGCCCGGGATCGCGGCGCCGATATTCTTGTCACGTCGGGCGGAGCATCGGTGGGTGACTACGACCTGGTGCATAAGGCGTTGGCGAGCGAGGGACTTGCCCTTTCTTTCTGGAGAGTGGCCATGCGGCCGGGTCGGCCCATGCTGCACGGCCGCCTGCGCCAGATGCACGTGCTCGGTCTCCCCGGAAATCCGGTTTCTGCGTATGTCTGCTCGTTTTTGTTTCTCGTCGCGCTGATACGGCGCCTTTCCGGACAAACCAACGTCGACCCCGCATTTGAAACAGCAATCCTCGGCCGGGACCTTCCCGAGAACGACGAGCGCGCCGACTATCTGCGCGCGGGTCTCACCGCAGGAGCGGACGGGACTCCCATCGCTACCCCCGCCCCGGTGCAGGACAGCTCGATGCTCACCCCGCTGGCGGCGGCTGAGTGCCTGCTGATTCGGGAGCCCCACGCGCCGGCTGCCGCGGCGGGGAGCCGCTGCCGCGTGGTTAGGCTCCCCCTCTGATTTATGGAAATTAAAGAGCTTGCAGAACACATATGGAACGTATATGTTCGTTCATGATTTGTTTTCTGAACCTTTAGCCTAGCAACGGGGACCCGGATCATGCTCACGCGGAAACAGGCTGAACTTCTGCGCTTCATACACGAGCGGCTGAAGGAGAGCGGTGTGCCTCCCTCCTTCGACGAGATGAAGGATGCACTCGATCTCCGATCGAAGTCAGGCATCCATCGTCTTATCACGGCACTGGAAGAACGCGGTTTCATTCGACGGTTGCCCAACCGGGCGCGTGCCATCGAGGTGATTAAGCTGCCCGATTCGGTCGCGCACGGCGCGGGCGGAGCTCGCCGCGGATTCACTCCCAATGTGATCGAAGGCAATCTCGGCCGACGTGCAGCCGCCGAAGATGAGGGCGCCGCGCGACCCGTGGCAGTGCCGGTGATGGGGCGCATCGCTGCTGGAACACCGATCGAGGCTATTCAGAACAAGAGTTATGTCATCAATATGCCCGCCGACGTGCTCTCGACAGGCGAGCATTTCGCTCTCGAGGTGCGCGGGGATAGCATGATTGAGGCCGGCATTCTCGATGGCGACATCGCCCTCATCAAAAAGACGGACGGCGCGGACACCGGCGATATCGTGGTCGCTCTGATCGATGAGGAGGAGGCGACCTTGAAACGTTTCAGGCGAAGAGGCGCGTCGATTGCGCTCGAGCCCGCCAATACTGCCTACGAGGTAAGAATCCTGCCTCCGACCCGCGTACGGATCCAGGGCAAGTTGGTCGGGCTGTTTCGACGCTACTGAAGGCCAAAGGCTCGCTGCGTCAGCTGCTGGTCTAATCGCCTACCTCCAAGTCTTCCCGATTCGGAGTTGAATCGAGAGTTGGGCGGTTGACCGATTGGCCGCTCTCAGACAGTGAGGAGCTGCCGGAAAGCTTGCGCGCCCAAGGACGATCATAGCTGGCAGGGCGCGCAGGCTCGATTTCGAAACGGCCGTTGACCCGGCGCAGCGCCATCGCCCCCGAGAACCGCCAGTCATTTCGACCGATGCCGAGGGCGGTGCAGTCGCTCGGGATTTTGCGCGCGCTGACCACAAGGGATGCGCGCCGGCAGTCCTCCTCGAAGGCTTCCGTTCGCTTCACGAACGCAACGAGGGATCCGTCTCGCAGCTTTCCGATGCACCCCGCTTCATCACACTTGAGTCCGTCCGCTAAAGCGACGTCGCGGGGGGAGCGCGGATCGCCGTCAGCAGCGAGCCATTCGCGGAAGGCAAAAGTGTCCTTGCTCAGATTGATCATGGCCAGGCGGCCATCGCCCGCACGCACGGCCATCGCGCTTCCGTCAGGTGCAATCAGAAGATCGGGCTTGGGCGCTCGAGCCATCATCGCCACCGCACCGCAGATCAGCGCTACTCCGATCAACCGCAGCGGAGTTTTCAGCAGACAAAGGATTACGAGCCCCAGGGTGGAGAGCAGCAGTGGACCCGCACCGAACCCAGCGACACGCCCTGATGCACCGGGAAAAGTGGTAGTCCACAGCGCGACCGCATTCATCCAGTCAATGCCGTGGCCCATCAGCCGCCAGCAGTGGGAGTCGAGCCCGAGCGGCATTGCAAGCACGCCCAGGATGCCCCACGGCATCACCCATGCCGATACGATGGGCATAGCCGCGAGGTTGGCAATAACGCCGTACGGCGACACTCGATGGAAGTGGTAGGCAACAAAAGGAATTGTTGCGGTGCCTGCGAGCAGAGATGCAACGGCGAGGCTGATGACCTCACGTCCGCCCCACAGCGCAATCCTCGCGGCAAGCTGGGTCTTGCCTTCCCTGATCATCCAGGGAAGACCGTGCTGATAGCCCGCAACAAGGGCCAGCGTTGCGGCAAAGGACATCTGAAAGCTGGGGTGGACCACCGACTCGGGCGCGAGTACGAGGACCACCAACGCAGCGACGCTGATCGTGCGATATGTGAGGGTCTGCCGATCGACCAGCACGCCGATCAAGACGATCCCTATCATAATGAACGAGCGCTGGGTGGCTACTTCCGCTCCTGAGAGCAGAAGATAGAATCCAGCAACGAGCAAGGCGGCGAGTGCCGCCCATTTCTTGATGGCGTGTTTGTTCGCGAATGCCGGCATGAGCGCAAACAGCGCCCGGATCGCAAAAAACACGACCCCCGCCACGACCGCCATGTGGTATCCGGAGATGGACAGCACATGTCCGAGACCCGAAATGTACATGGCGTCGTTCACCTGAGGTGAAATCGGGTCGCGCTTGCCGGTGATCAGCGCCGACGCAATCGATCCCCCGTCCCCGGGCAGAACAGCGCGGATGCGTTTGTCGATCGCCTCGCGTATTCCGTCCACGGCTGCAGCGTAATGCAAAGAAACCGTTGGCAACTGAGGAGACTGCTCTGCGCGGATGCGGTCCAGTGCGAAACCGGATGCTCCGATGCGCTGAAAGTACAGGTCACGGGCGAAGTCGTAGCCGCCGGGCCGCAATGGTTCGAGCGGAGGCGAGAGTCGCGCTTTTAGCGTGACGAAGCTTCCAACTGCCGGGGCAGTACCCTTTCGCACCGCTATCCGAACGCGTTCAAGTCTCTCATTCAGTCGCTGGGCGGAAATGCGTTCTACACGCAAGGTGATACGATCAGAGCGTTCGCGCTCCTCCCGGATTTCCACGTAGCCCGCAACATCGGCGTTCCACACCGGCTGCGACAAAGCCTGATGTGCGATGAGCACTCCCTTCAGCGTAGGGGTCATGAGTCCAGCAGCAATGGCTGCGGCAACGGCAGCGATCGGAAAACCAAAGGGACGATGCCGGCAGAGCACCGCCACCAGCATGGTAGCGGCGAACAGCACAATAGTTGCCCAAAGGGCCGGCTCTTGGTCGATATTGAAATAGATGACAATGCCGCAACCAAACATGATTACGACCCAGGGGACCAGCATGCCCGCGCCGGCTTCGGCAGCAACCCACTCACGAATGCGGTTTAAGGCCCGGCCAACGAGATCTGCAGCTTGGGTCGGCCACGCCGAAACGGGTCGCGGGATGGCTGGGGCCGAAGGTGGGACCCACGGCCGCCAAGTCTCGGCTTTTCCGCGCGATTTCCCCCGTCCTGCCATCGCCCACCCCAGGCACCCAGGACCCCGTACCCGGGTCAGTGGCCCGCTGTCGCGCCCAACCCTACACGCGATCCGCTACATTGAACATCCAATGTAGACGGTTCGGTATAGGTTGGAGAGTTCCTGCGGACCATCCTGGCTGACCTACGTACCTTGCCGGGGATACAGCTTCGCCCAGGAGTCACGAAGGCCAAGGGTCCGGTTGAAGATCATTCGATCGGCGGTGGAGCTTGGATCCAGGCAAAAATATCCTTGCCGCTCGAATTGGATGGCTTCACCGGGTTGAGCACTTGCGAGTGCGGCTTCGACGCGAGCATCGATCAGCAGCTCGAGCGATGCAGGATTGAGATCGGCCGCAAAATCAGACGCACGCGGCTCGGCAACCTTGAACAACTGATTATAAAGCCTGACCTCGGCCGCAAGTGCGTCCTGGACAGAAACCCAGTGCAAGGTTGCCTGCACCTTGCGTCCGTCCGGCGCATTGCCGCCGCGCGTATGCCGGTCGTATGTACAGCGCAACTCTACCACCTCTCCCTTGGCATCCTTGATCACGTCGCGGCACGTCACGAAATACGCATAGCGCAATCGCACTTCCCGACCCGGCGACAGTCGATAGAACTTTTTAGGAGGGACTTCCATGAAATCGTCCCTTTCGATGTAAAGCTCTCGACCAAATCGGATGAGGCGCGTGCCGGCGGCACGATCGTCGGGATGGTTGAGCGCTTCAAGTTCCTCGACCTGATCCATCGGATAGTTTTCGATCACGACCTTGAGCGGGCGAAGCACCGCCATTCTCCGGAGCGCCGTCCTGTTCAGGACCTCGCGAATTGAAAACTCGAACAACCCAAGATCGACAACGCTGTTCGCTTTGGCGACGCCGATGCGCCTGGTAAAGTCACGCAGCGCCTCGGGCGGAACCCCACGGCGGCGCAAGCCCGCGAGTGTCGGCATGCGAGGATCATCCCAGCCCTCGACATGGCCTGCCCGAACGAGCTCGGTCAAAACCCGCTTGGACAGGATGCTATAGGTGAGATTGAGGCGGGCAAACTCGTACTGGTGAGGCCGCGACGGTACCGGAAGGTTGTCCAGAAGCCAGTCGTAGAGCGGCCGGTGATCCTCGAACTCCAGCGTGCAAATTGAGTGTGTGATCTTCTCGATCGCATCTGACTGCCCGTGCGCAAAATCATAGCTCGGATAGATGCACCAGCTTGCTCCCGTGCGCGGATGTCTCGCGTGCAGGATGCGGTACAGAATCGGGTCGCGCAGATTGATGTTGCCAGACGCCATGTCGATCTTGGCCCGAAGCACCCGCGCGCCGTTCGGAAATTCACCCGCGCGCATGCGGCGGAACAGGTCGAGATTTTCTTCGACGCCCCGCTCGCGCCAGGGGCTGTTCCTGCCGGACTCCGTCAGTGTGCCGCGGGCCGCGCGTATCTCGTCTGGCGATTGATCATCGACATAGGCCTTGCCAGCGCGGATCAGGTATTCAGCCCATTCGTAGAGTTGATCAAAGTAGTCGGACGCGTGATACAGGTGTTCACCCCAATCAAAGCCCAGCCAGCGGACATCCTGCTCAATGGCGTCGATATATTCCTGCTCCTCCTTCAGGGGGTTGGTATCGTCGAACCGCAAATGACATCTGCCTCCAAATTCCTGTGCAACTCCGAAGTTGAGGGCGATCGACTTGGCATGGCCAATATGCAGATAGCCGTTCGGCTCCGGCGGAAATCGGGTAATCACAGTGGGGTAGCGGCCGGCCTCGAGATCGGTGCGTACGATATCGCGGATGAAGTCGGCTCCGCTTTCAGCGGGCCCTGGCTTGGAGTCTTGCATGTTGCGCTTCCAACTGACCTGACCGTGAGTATGTGGCAAATCCCAATGGATGCGCCAAGATGCATACGCCGGACGCGCCCCTGAACACCTTGAACCTTCGCGTTCGCCCCATGATGTTACAAGGGCTGCTTTGGGACTGCTGGCGAGACCAGTTATGACAGTCGTTACGCGCTTTGCTCCCTCCCCGACCGGATTCCTTCACATCGGCGGTGCCCGCACCGCTCTTTTCAACTGGCTCTACGCCCGCGGCCGCGGGGGAAAAATGCTGCTGCGTATAGAGGATACTGATCGAGAGCGCTCCACCCAAACGGCAATTGACGCGATCTTGGAGGGCCTGTCGTGGCTGGAGCTCGATTGGGACGGGGATACGATCTATCAGTACGCGCGCGCGGCCCGCCATCGCGAAGTAGCGGAGCAAGTGTTGGCGAAGGGCGGCGCCTACCTTTGCTACGCCTCAGCCGCGGAATTGGCGCAGATGCGGGAACAGGCGCGCCGTGAGGGGCGCACGAGACTCTACGATGGCCGCTGGCGCGACCGCAGCCCTGCCGAAGCTCCGGCGGGGGTTAAACCAGTGGTCCGGCTGAAAGCGCCGATGAGCGGCGAGACGGTACTCGATGATCAGGTGCAAGGGCGCGTCGTATGGCAGAACGAGCATCTCGATGACCTCGTGCTGCTTCGCTCCGACGGCACCCCGACCTACATGCTCGCCGTCGTGGTCGACGACCACGACATGGGAGTGACTCATGTCATTCGCGGCGACGATCACTTAACCAACGCGGCCCGACAGATACAGATCTATACCGCACTGGGTTGGACCGTGCCGGTGATGGCGCATATCCCGCTTATTCATGGGCCGGACGGCTCCAAACTCTCGAAGCGCCATGGCGCTCTGGGCGTCGATGCGTATCGCGCAATGGGCTACCTTCCCGCTGCCATGCGCAATTATCTCGTGCGGCTCGGCTGGAGCCACGGCGACCAGGAGATCTTCTCGACCGAGGAAATGATCAAGGCGTTTGACCTTGCCCAAGTCGGACGTTCGCCGGCGCGCTTCGACTTTGCCCGGCTCGAAAATCTCAACGGCCATTACCTGCGCCACACGCCCGATGCCGAGTCACTGGTCCAGCTTGAGCGTGTGCTTCCGCACATCGCCGGAGGCGCGGAAATCGCCAGGAAATTGACCCCGCATGTGCGCCAGCAACTGCTCACGGTCATGCCCGCGTTGAAGGAGCGAGCCAAGACCCTTGTCGAGCTTGCAGAAGGCGCCGGTTTCATCATCGCCGAGCGGCCGCTGCCTCTGGACCAAAAGGCGTTGGCTCTGCTGAGTCCGCAGATGCGCGAGATCCTCGCCCAGCTCCGCGAAGAGCTCCGCACGATCGATCCTTGGACTACCGAAACGACGGAACAGGCGATACGCGATTTCGCCCAACGCCTCGGCATAAAGCTCGGAACCATCGCCCAGCCCTTGCGTGCCGCACTCACCGGACGCACGACCTCCCCTCCCATTTTCGAGGTGTTGGCCGTCCTGGGCAAGGACGAATGCCTTGCCCGGATCGCTGATCAGACGACCGCGCCGGCGGCCTCGCAGTACTGACTGCACCACATCTTGCGGCGCAATAGAGGATAAGCTACGCAGAACGCGTGAGATTGCGCTGGGGAGTGAGTACCAAAACCTCCAGCATGTCGTGCCCGGATGATGCCCGCAAACCAGAGAGTTTAGACATGGATGCAAAAACCGGCGCTAATATCAACACCGCTAAATTCGTCCGCGGTAATAAGGAAACCTCGTTTCCCATTTTCGATGGGACGATCGGACCTTCTGTGGTCGACATCAGCAAGTTCTACGCTGAAACCGGAATGTTCACCTACGATCCGGGATACACATCGACCGGAAGCTGCGAGTCCAAGATCACCTATATCGACGGCGACGAAGGAATCCTTCTGTATCGCGGCTATCCCATCGACCAGCTCGCCGAGCACGGTGACTTCCTGGAGACCTGCTATCTCCTGCTTTATGGCGAGCTTCCCACCGCAGCGCAAAAGGCGGATTTCGACAACCGCGTCACTCGGCACACCATGGTGCACGAGCAAATGAGCCGTTTTTATCAAGGCTTCCGGCGAGATGCGCACCCCATGGCGGTGATGACTGGCTGCGTCGGCGCGCTTTCTGCATTCTACCACGACTCCACCGATATCTCCGATCCGGTGCAGCGGATGATCGCCTCTATTCGCATGATTGCCAAGATGCCGACGATGGCTGCCATGGCCTACAAATATTCGGTCGGTCAGCCGTTCATTTATCCAAAGAACGATCTCGACTACGCGACCAACTTCCTGCGCATGTGCTTTGCGGTGCCGTGCGAGGACTATAAGCCCAATGCCGTTCTTGCCCGCGCAATGGACCGTATATTCATCTTACACGCAGACCATGAGCAGAATGCGTCGACCTCCACGGTCCGTCTCGCTGGCTCCTCCGGCGCCAATCCATTCGCCTGCATCGCCGCGGGCTGCGCCTGCCTGTGGGGCCCTGCTCATGGCGGCGCGAACGAAGCCGCGTTGAACATGCTGACTCATATCGGCACGCCCGACCGAATCCCGGAATACATTCGCCGCGCCAAGGACCCGAGCGACAACTTTCGGTTGATGGGTTTTGGGCATCGGGTCTACAAACACTACGACCCTCGCGCCAAGATCATGCAGAGAACATGCCATGAGGTTCTCAACGAGGTTGGCGCCAAGGACGATCCCCTGCTGGAGGTCGCCCTCGAGCTCGAGCGGATCGCGCTGCACGACGATTATTTCGTCGAGAAGAAGCTGTATCCTAATATCGATTTTTATTCTGGCATCACGCTCAAGGCCATGGGCTTCCCCACCACTATGTTCACGGTTCTATTTGCGGTGGCACGCACGGTGGGATGGATCTCGCAGTGGAAAGAGATGATCGAGGATCCGCATCAAAAGATCGGGCGCCCCCGCCAGCTCTATACCGGCGCGACGCAGCGCGATTACGTCCCTATCTCGCGCCGAAAGTAGATTTCAGCGCTTTCATAAGCGCGGCGCCGCAGCGCGGGCGCTACTACTCTGGTCGACCACGTCCAGTACGACTTGGGCGGCACGCATTGCGGGACTGCCGGCGGAGTCGATCTCCAAGATCTTATCGAGCCGGAAAAACGCTTCGATCTGACGACGCCTCTGCGGAGTGTCGTCGAGCAGCGGAACGAGCGTCTCTGCCAGGTTGTCCGGCGTGCACTCATGCTGGATCAGCTCCGGAACGACTTTGTCGGATAGGAGAATGTTGGTCAGAATGATCGAGGACAATCGCCGCAACATTACCTTGCCGACGAGGTATTCCAGCTGCGAGACCTTGTATGCGGTCACCATCGGAACGCCGGCCAGCGCCAATTCCAGGGTAACAGTTCCGGATTTTGCGAGCGCCACCCGTGCGATTCGGAAGGCAGCATGCTTTTCGGCAGGATCCACGATGATCTTCGGCGAGAAGCCGCATCTTTCACTGGCAGATCGAATCTCGTCAGCGAGATGCGGTAGCGTCGGGACGATGATGTCAAGCTCGCCGACTCGATCGTTCACCTTCGAGACGGCCCGCGCGAACACGTCGAAAAGTCGCCTGATCTCCCCCATCCTGCTGCCCGGCAGCATCAGCAGCACAGGAGGAGACGCCGCTCGGCGGGAGGCCTCTGCCGAGTTCGGACGCAGGTGCGACACGCTATCGGTCAAGGGGTGGCCGACATAGGTGCACGCGGGACCTCCCAGCTTCCGGTGAACCTCTGGCTCGAACGGCAGCAACGCAAGAATATGGTCGATATACCCGCGCATGACCCTTGCTCGGCCTGGTCGCCACGCCCAGACCGAGGGCGAGACGTATTCTACGATGGGAATGCTCGGATCAGCGAGGCGCACTCGCCTTGCGATTCCGCGGGTGAACCCTGGGCTGTCTATTATAATCAAGCCTTGCGGCCGCCGCGCAACCACCTCCCTCGCCGTAAATCGCATCAGCCGCAGGATCCTGGGGAGCCGGCGCGGGATTGCACTGAATCCTATCAGCGGAAGATCATCGATTGGATAAAGGCTTGCAATGCCTTCTTTGGTCATTTCGCGCCCCCCTACTCCGCGGAAACGCACCTCCTGTTGGGCGCATTTCCGCAGCGCGCGCATGAGGGCGGCCCCGAGCTGATCGCCTGATTCCTCTCCCGCGACAAGAAAAAGCTCGAGCCCATCGGTTGGCTGATTGGCGTGATGCCTCATTGCTCGGCCGAGCTTGCTCTCACGCCAATGACGAATACCTTTTCTCGGTCCGCAGCCATCCCCATGCGCTCGGGCTGAGCGATGATTGCACTTCCCGCAGTGGCAGCGATTCCTCCCAGTCCCGCACGCCCGACCGTTTCGATCGTTTGCGGCCCAATCGACGGCAGATCAAGCCTGCGGCTCTGAGCTCGCTTGACCGCTTTCACCAATACGCCGCGGACAGCAGCGTGCTCTATGTGTCCATTTCGGCGCAGCTGCTCGACTCGCAGGAGCATCGCATCGGTACCCTCAGCTGCCTCCATGGCAAGCACTCGCCCGCTCTCGACCACCACCGCTTGACCGACATCGAACGGGCTGATTGTGTCAAGCAGGGCCAATCCCTTTTCAATGTCGGCCTGCTGAGAGCTATTGGGGCGCACGCTCCCAATCGGTCCTTCCGGCATCAGGATTTCGGGCGCAACCTCGTGCGCTCCAAGTACCCTGAACCCGTGGTCTTCGAAAATCGATGCAACACCGCGTAATAAATGATCATCCCCACCTCGAAACATCCGCAGAATTTTTGGCAATAAGCGCAGCGTCTGCAAATCTGGCCAAAGCTGCAGAATTCCCGGCCGCTTCAGCGATCCGATAAAAACGACATCGCGGCAGCCCTCTGCGCGGGCAACACGACAGAACGACCCAAAATTACCAAATGACATCCAGTGCTGCCGATAGCGGGCTAAGGGGATGGGATCCGCCCATCCTCGAATCGGAAATAACACGACGCCGCGCCCACCTCTTTGAGCCGCATCGGCGACCGCAAGGGGCAGACTACCGCCGCCACAGATTACCGCGAGCGGACCGTCATCTGACCGGCGCTGAGAATCCTTGCTCAAAGTTGCTTCTCTGTCTGACCACGCCGAATTGCCATTGTCAGCGGTCGCGATCCTGCGCGGATGAACGAAACGACTGTCGCGACAAGCGGCTCATTCCCGTGTCGCGCTGCGACTTCTTCCACTCGTTCGCGAAAGGTGCCTGCTCCGAAAAACATGGCCTCGTAGGCCGCGCGTAACCCGAGGATCTCCATTTTCGACCAGCCGCGCCGGCGCATGCCGACGACATTGAGGCCGATAAGGTCGGCAAGCGGTCCCTGCACCAGCCCGAACGGGATCACATCTGCCCGCACACCGCTCATGCCCACCACCATGGCGCCGTCGCCAACACGCACGAATTGGCGAACCGCGGACTGACCTCCAAACATGACGAAATCGCCCACCGTCACGTGCCCGCCGAGCACTACGTTGTTTGCGAAAGTGACATTGTTTCCCACCTTGCAGTCATGCCCGATATGGGATCCGACCATGAAGAGACAGCGGTCCCCCACTTCGGTCACGCCTCGATCGTCCTCTGTTCCGGTATTCATTGTGACATTCTCCCGGATATCGCAATCGGCGCCAATGACGAGCCGAGTGGGTCCGCCGCGATATTTCACCGATTGGGGCGGGGTCCCGAGCGACACAAACGGATAGATCGAGGCACGCGGCCCGATTGCGGTATGCCCGCCGATATGGACGTGGCCTGCAAGCCTTGACCCGTCACCGATTACGACGTTCGCACCGATGACGCAGTAAGGGCCAATGGACACATCCCGCCCGACCACCGCGCCCGGCTCTATGCGGGCGGTTGGATCGATCGCGGACATCTGACACCTCACGCAAGCATCGCGCCGACTTCCGCCTCGGCTACCAGGACGCCCGCCACCTTCGCCTCGCCGCGAAACCACCACATGTTCTTTTTACGGGCGATCTTCCGCACGTGATATTCTATAGTGTCGCCCGGCGCGACCGGCTTGCGAAACTTTGCCTTGTCGATGGTCAAAAAATAAACCTGCTTGGGGCGATCACGCCGGTCTTCCATCTGCGACATGACACAGATGGCTCCCGCAGTCTGCGCCATCCCTTCGATCAACAGCACGCCAGGGTAAACCGGGTTCCCGGGAAAATGCCCGACGAAATGCGGCTCGTTGAACGTAACATTCTTGATGCCTACAGCCGACTCATCCCCGCGGATGTTGATGATACGGTCTACCATCAGGAAGGGATAGCGGTGGGGCAATGCATCGAGGATCGCGCTGATATCCGCAGACCCGAGTGTTGCTGGCGGCGCGGCCATCGCCACGGGGGGTTACCCAGCTGTCCGCAGGAGGATCACTCCCAAACCCGAGTGGGAGAGTGCAGTCGCATGATCTTTGCAAGCCAAAACGCCTTCAACTCTCCCGCCGCCGTCGCGATTGCCACGAACGAAGCTCCTCACAGCGTATTGCTGAGTCATCCAAATTGCTGCCTACGGGGCCGCATATCGGACCGGAAACTCGCGCGGGAACTAGAATTTGGCTCCCCCGCCAAATCGAAAGCGTTGAGTGCGATCGTAGGGTTCCTGTGTCAGTGGAACTGCGTAATCGAACCGTAACGGCCCGAACGGTGAATTCCAAATCAGACCCACACCCACCGACGATCGGATATGCATGGCATTGTCGAGCGGGCACGGAGGCGTTGAGCAGATGGAGCCGGACAGTGTCTCGCCGGTAGCAGCCCAGCTGGTTGGACCGGCATAGTCCCACAACGACCCAGCGTCGGCATAGGCGGCCACCTTGATCCCGGCGTCCTTCGGCAAGAAATAGAGAGGCGTCTGCATTTCAAAGCTCGCACCCCAATACAGCGTGCCGCCCAGTGAGTCGCCAGTGCCCGTGAGCCCATACCTTGACAGATCGCGCGGTCCGATACCCGCGGGCGCAAATCCGCGGACGAGATTGGGGCCCATCTGAAAATGGTCGAGCATGCGCAGGCATTCCGACGGCGAGTCCAAGAGTGATCCATTATTGTTGTTGCCGCAGCCCCATCCCGTGATGTGTCCACCTTGCAAGTGCAAGGTGCCGATGAGATCGCTCACGATTTCATGATAAGAGTACACGTCTCCGGTCGTGCGCACGAACTTCACATTGCCCCCCAGCCCGGCAAAATCCTGCCGCAGCTCCGCAAGCAAACCCTCGGTTGGGCTTTTATTGTTATCGAGCGTGTTGTAGCTGAGCGAATAGCCAAGCGCGGAGGTGAGAACCGCTCCATTTGCAAGCTCTCGGCGCACGGCCAGCGACGCTTCCCCATTTAAAAAACAGATGTCAAATGGACTAACTCCTGGACCTCCATTGATCGGAGCGTTCGGTGACAAGATGCAGTCATTAAGGTATTGCGGGAGCGAAACCTCCTGGCGAGACAGAGAATATCGCACCTGGAGCGCGAGGTCTTCGCGCAGGGCAAACCCGAGCCGCACGGCCCCTCCTACGGTCGTCGTCGAGTACGAGATATAGCTCGTGGGGTTTTGTTTCTTGCCGAAGAGATCTAGTCCCAGGGCGACGCGGTATCCGAGAAAGTACGGCTCGACGAACGACACCTGGAATCCTTGCGAATACTGCCCGTATTGCACCGATGCCTTGGCAAAGAGGCCCCGCCCCAACAGATTCCTTTCAGAGACACTGACCTCCGCCAGAAACCCGTCCGCTGTTGAATAACCGCCCGAGACCTGGAACTCGCCGGTCGACTGTTCCTCCACGTCTACATTCAGAATCACACGATCAGGCGCCGATCCTGGCTCCGGAGCGATTTTGACCGTTTTGAAATACCCCAGATTCTTCAGGCGGCGCTCGGCTCGACTGACGAGAGCACGATTGTAGGCGTCACCCTCGGCAATATCGAATTCTCGTCTGATAACATAGTCCCGGGTGCGAGTATTGCCTCGGACATTGATACGCTCGATATAGACTCGTTGTCCCTCCTCGACCATGTAGACGAGATTGACCGTCCTCGTTGGATTGTCACGTGACGCACGGGGGCGAACTGTTGCAAATGCGAAACCCTCCTTGGCGGCTTCAATCGTCATATCCTCGACGGTCTTCTCGACCGCCTCGGCGTTGTAGACGTCTCGAGGGAACGTCCGCAGCTTTGCCCGCAGAAACCCGGGGTTTAGCAACTTGATCGTCGATTGAACGTCGACGCTTCCGATGCGATATTGCTCACCCTCCTCGATGGTGAAGATGATCACGAAGCCGCGCCGGGCCGGATCGTATTCGCCGACGGCCGATACAATCCGGACATCTATGTAGCCGTGCTTGAGATAAAAGCGGCGCAGCAGCTCGCGATCAGCCTCGATCCGGTCGGGATCGTAGATATTGCCGGTCTGCAAGAATGCCAGCAGTCCCGTTTCCGTTGTCTTGATCACGTCTTTGAGGCGGTAGTCGGAATACGCCCGATTGCCGACGAACTGGATGACCTTTACCCCCGTCTTGGCGCCTTCATTGACCTCGAAGATGAGATCCACGCGATTGTTGGGAAGCTCGATGATCTTCGGCTCGATACGAACGTCGAACCGTCCACTGCGGCGGTAGATTTCCACGAGACGAGCGACGTCCGCCTGAACAACTGGACGCGAAAGCGTTCCGCGTTCCTTCGATTGGATTTCGGCTCTGAGTTGCTCATCCTTGACCTTCTTATTGCCTTCGAAGGCAATGCGATTGATCACCGGATTCTCGACAACGGTAATGATGAGCCTTCCGCCCTGGATGCTCGGGCGGACATCCTGGAACAGACCTGTCGCGTACAGTGCTTTCACACCTTCATCGATCTGGAACGCATCCAGCCGGCCGTTTGCTCCCGGCCGGAAGTAAGAGCGAATCGTATCCGACTCGACCCGCTGGTTGCCCTGAACGATGATTGAGTTAACGGTCAGCACTTGCGCGTGGGCATCGCGTGCCGTGACTGAAGCCACGGCAATGCCGAACAACATGCCCCCGAGGACAAGGCAAGCGGCGCCTAGTCCCCGAATAATCCGCGCACCGAACTTCATTCCCCCACGCGCCTTTGTCGTCCCCTTTGAGCATCCCATGAACAAGGAATGCTCACGAGAAAGGTCGTCCCCAAAAACCGATCTGATCCAACCTTCTTGCTTGCCTAGCTCTTGCCTACCTCGTGCCTCGATCTTGATGCTGCCTACGATGCCGTCCATTGAGCGGCGATATGCAGAATGTCGTTGTAAGTCGCAAAGATCATCAACATCAGGACGATCGCCAATCCTATCCGAAAGCCAACTTCCTGCGCGCGCTCTGAAAGCGGTTTTCCCCTCACCGCCTCGATTCCATAAAACAAAAGGTGGCCACCGTCGAGCAACGGCACGGGAAAGAGATTGAGCAGACCGATTGAGACCGAGAGCACCGCGGCGAGGCTGATCAACGATGGCATTCCTTCCGTTGCCACCTGACCTGAAACCTGCGCGATCCGGATGGGCCCCCCGAGTTGATCCGCGCCCTCCCGCCCGGAGATCACCGCCCCGATGTAGGAAAGCGTGCGGTCTGCTACGAACCAAGTCCTCTGAGCGCCGAGCTCAAGTGCTTTGAAAATTCCTACCGGTTGGAAATGTGCGTCATTCGGAGAGGGTGATCGGGTAATACCCAGGATGCCCTGATGGTGCACATTCCCGAACCTGTCCTTCACTTCCTTCAACGCCGGTACTGCCTTGAACGCAACCCGCGAGCCGCCCCGCTCGACCTCGAACAGCAGGGTTTCACCAGCGCTCGTGCTGACGATCTGCTGCATGTCCGAAAAGCTCTCGATTGGGCTCCCGTTGATGGTCAGCACGAGGTCCCCAGGCTTGAATCCTGCAGCTTCGGCTGCGCTTCCCGGCTGAACTGCATCCACCCGAGGAGAGGTGCTCGGCTTGCCGAAAATCGCGAAAAGGCTCGCGAAAATCGCAATTGCGAGCACGAAATTTGCCAACGGCCCGGCGCAGACAATGGCCGCTCTTCGCGCTACCGACTGATCGATAAAGCTAACGCGGCGTTGCTCCTCCGTCATGCGCGCGATGGCCGCCAAATCAGGCGCGCTGGCCGCGTTTTCATCCCCGAAAAATTTTACGTACCCGCCCAACGGAATGGCTGCGATCTTCCAACGGGTGCCATGGCGGTCATTGAAGCCGAGCAGTTCTGGGCCGAATCCGATGGAAAAGACCAGGATTTTGACGCCGCACCAGCGCGCGACAAGGAAATGACCAAGCTCATGGAAAAAGACCACGGGCGTGAGCACGAACAGAAAGGGAATCACAATGCTCAACACGCTTGAACCCAGCATGTTGATCCCAGACAGAAATTCAAAACTCATTGACTAGGTTTCCCCGGCCAGCCCCGTCGAAAGTTCCCCGGACCGGACTTTCTAGGATGCCTTTGCGGCAATTTCTGGCAAGATATCACGCGCTATCAATCTGGTATTATGGTCAATAAAGAGTGCCTCCTCAACCTCTTGCGGCGCTCTGACCCACTGGTGCCGGCAGGCCGCCTCGAGCGCTGCCTCGACCAACCGCGTTATCCCCGGAAAGTTCAGAGATCCGGCAAGGAATTCGCCTACCGCGACCTCATTGGCGGCATTGAGCACGGTCGGAGCCGCCCCGCCCGCCTCGAGTGCGCCGCGGGCGAGCGACAGAGCTGGGAACCGGGTAAAGTCGGGTTCCTCAAAGGTCAGGGCACCCAGGCGGGCCAGATCGAGCCGCGGTGCGGGGGTCATAAGCCGGCCGCCGGGCCATCCCAGGCAGTAGGCAATGGGGATCCGCATGTCGGGGTTACCGAGCTGCGCAATGACTGAGCCGTCGCAGTATTCGACCAGGCTGTGCACAATTGATTGCGGGTGAACGAGGATATCGATCTGCTCGGGCCGCAGATCGAAGAGATGGTGAGCCTCGATCAGCTCAAGGCCCTTGTTCATCATAGTCGCCGAATCGATTGTCACCTTGGGGCCCATCGACCAGTTGGGGTGCTTGAGCGCCTGCTCGACGGTCGCGGCCCTGATGGCTTCAAGACCAGCGGTGCGAAACGGGCCCCCCGATGCGGTCAAAATGACGCGATGGATGTCTTCACGACGGCTTCCGCTCATCGCCTGGAAAAGGGCATTATGCTCGGAATCGACCGGAAGAACGGTCGCCCCGGATGCGGCGGCGCGGCGCATGAACAGATCGCCCGCGCAGACCAGGGTCTCCTTGTTGGCCAAAGCGACAATTGCACCGCGTTCCGCAGCAGCGAGCGTCGGCTTCAGGCCGGCTGCACCGGTGATTGCTGCAATGACCCATTCGGCCGGTCGTAGAGCAGCTTCAACGAGCGCATTTTCGCCGGCGCCGATCTCTATCCCCGTTCCGAACAATGCGTGCTTCAACTCAGCAAAAGCATCCGGGTCCCCGATGGCGGCGAACTCAGCACTGAACTCACGCGCCAGGGCGGCCAGCGCGGCAACGTTCCTGTTCGCGCACACCGCCACCACCTTGTAACGATGACCGGTCCGTTTGATGAGATCGAGAGTGCTGGCCCCGATCGAGCCTGTCGCCCCTAACAGGGTTACGGTTCGCCGCTCATCCAGGCGAGCAGATCCAACAGCGTCTTCGGCCGCCCGGTCGATGGTCATGTATTCACCATACCAACAGCCCACGCCCAGGCATCTCGAACCCGCCCCGGACAACACCGATCAGCGCCGCCAGGAAACTGGCCACGGCAAACCCGTCTAATCGGTCCATCAAGCCTCCGTGTCCAGGGATAAGCTTGCTCGAATCCTTCGCACCAAATTCGCGCTTGAGCGCGGATTCGATCAGGTCTCCCGCCTGGGCGGACACAGACAGAACGCACGCCAGCACGGCCAGCGGGAGAGTACCTGCGAGGCCGCCCGCGGCGGCAGCAACCAGGGCCGAAACGATTGCAGCTGTTGTGCCGCTCAGGGCGCCCGACCAGGTCTTTTTCGGACTAACGCGCGGCATCAGTTTCGGCCCGCCAATTGCCCGACCGAGGAAATAGGCCACGATGTCCGTACTCCACACGATCGCAAACAGCAAAATGATCGATAGAAATCCGATTGCAGGATCAGAGCGCAGCAGGATCGGCGCAATGGCGATCGAGCCCGCGTAGAGCAGGCCGGCTACAACCCACAAGCGCCGGGTTTGGGGGGCGAGAGCCAGTTGGCAGAGCGTACATGCCAGCAGGAGGATAATGGACGCCGGAACATGGCCTGCCGCTGCAATTGCCGCCGCGCTTGCAATGCATGCTATGCCCGTGACCAGTACGCCGTGCGGCCGTGACTGGGTGACCAGCCAAAGCCACTCGCAAAAGATGCCGATCGCAGCTGCTGCCCAGAACGCAGCGAAGAGCCACCCTCCAAGATAAGCGGTCGCAAGCGCAAGCGGCGCCAGCACCAGTGCCGAGCACACACGCAATACAAGCTCACCGCTGCGCAACGCAAATCCCCGGAATCCGATGCGTCCAATCCGGACAGGTCACGCCTCGTCACCCGGTACGCGCTATCAGGCCGCCAAAGCGGCGTTCACGGCCGCGGTATTCGGCGATTGCGTTCTCGAGTGTCGCGCGGTCGAAATCGGGCCAGTAGCACGGAACAAAGATCAGCTCGCTGTAAGCCGCCTGCCAAAGCAGGAAATTTGAAAGCCGCTGCTCCCCGCTGGTGCGAATAATGAGATCCGGGTCGGGCAGATCGGGGGCATCGAGGCAACTGCCGAGCTTGTCGGCGGTAATATCGCTGATCGCAAGATCGCCAGCAGAAACTGCTGACGCCAGTCGTTGCGCCGCCCTGGCGATCTCCTGTCGCGACCCGTAATTGAAGGCAACAACCAGCACAAGCTTCTCATTGTCCTTGGTGAGCTGCTCGGCTTCATCCAAGAGGAGGCGGATATCCCTGTCGAGGCTTGCTCGTTCTCCGATGACGCGGACACGCACGCCACTGCGGTGCAGGTCGGCAAGATCGTGCCGAATGAACCGGCGCAACAGCGCCATCAGCTCACGGATCTCAGCGAGCGGTCTTGTCCAGTTCTCCGCACTAAATGAAAAAATGGTCAGAAAACCGATGCCGAGATCAGCCGCCGCGCGGACTGTTCGGCGCAGCGCCTCGACCCCTCGCCGATGCCCCTCCCCTCTCGGCAATCCCCGCGCGGCCGCCCAGCGCCCGTTGCCGTCCATGATAATGGCCACATGCCGCGGCACGGCCGAACTGGCGATGCGGACTGCGCGGATCGGCTCAGCTTGGGACATTCTGCCAAACCTCATACGGTGAGGACTTCTTTTTCCTTAGTCGCAAGCATTCTGTCGATGTCCGCGATTGCCTCGTCCGTCGCTTTTTGCACCTGCTCGGCAGATCGCTTGCCGTCGTCTTCGCTGATCTTGTGATCCTTCTCGAGCTTTTTGAGCACATCCAGTCCGTCGCGTCGGACGTGCCGCACCGCCACCCGCGCAGCCTCGGCATATCTGTGCGCCACCTTGACGAGCTCTCGCCGGCGCTCCTCATTCAGCTCGGGAATGCGCAAGCGCAACACCTGACCCTCCGTGGCAGGAGTGAGACCCAGGTTGGAGGCTGCGATGGCTTTTTCTACGGCGTGGACCATCGATCGGTCCCACACTTGCACGGATAGTAGTCGCGGCTCAGGCACGCTAATTGTCGCAACCTGATTGAGCGGCATGTGAGTGCCATACGCCTCGACCTGGACCGGGTCCAGTAAGCTCGCAGAGGCCCGGCCGGTACGCAGGCCCCCCAGTTCCTGCTTCAACAGCTGGATTGCCCCCTGCATGCGCCTTTTAAGCTCATTGAGATCGTGTGTTGGAGTGGCCATGATGACCTCGATCGGTTTGATCCCCCGCAGCTTCGGTCGGGTGAGTTGTTCTGACGCACTTCACTCGCGAACCACCGTGAAGCGCCCCTCTCCCCGCAGCACCGCACTTATCGCGCCTGACTGACGAACCGAGAACACGATGATAGGCATGTGATTTTCTCGAGCAAGTGCGAAAGCAGTGATATCCATGACTTTCAGGTTGCGCGCGATGGCTTCGCCGTGGGTCAAGTGATCGAATCGCTGCGCGCTTCCATCCTGCTTCGGATCCGCACTGTAGACACCATCGACATCGGTAGCCTTGAACACAGCATCGGCGCCGATCTCGGCGGCCCGCAGCACTGCCGTGGTGTCCGTCGTGAAGAACGGGTTGCCGATGCCTCCGGCAAAGACGAGAACGTGCCCTTGGTCGAGCAACCGCAATGCCCGCCTTCGCTCATAGAGGTCGCAAACGCCGGGCATGGCGAGGGCAGACATCACCCGCGCCGATGCGCCGGCTTTTTCCAGAGCGCTCTCCAACGCCAGACCGTTCATCACGGTGGCGAGCATGCCCATCATGTCGCCGGTTGCACGGGGGATGCCGCTTTTCGAGACCGTTACGCCTCGAAAAATATTGCCGCCGCCGATGACGATGCCGATTGCGACCCCGCTTCCGCGTGCGGCCACTACATCTGTTGCAATCCGCTCGAGCGTGGGCTGATGAATTCCGAAATCACCGGGGCCGACGAGAGCCTCGCCGGAGAGCTTTATGATGACGCGGCGGTAAGGAGGCTCGGCCATGTTGCGCAATCCCGGGCGCTGCCCGCTAAATCACGACTGCCATCACCCCCGTCCCGCTGCAGCCACTTCAGCGGCAAAATCGGTGTCAGGACGATCGATACCCTCGCCGAGAGCGTAGCGTACGAATCCTGCAACTCTGATCGGCGCCCCTGCAGCGGCTTCGGCCTGTTTGATGGCCTGGGCCACGCTCTTGTCGGGCTCGTGGATGAAGGCCTGATCGAGCAGGCAGACCTCAGCGTAAAAAGTCTTGAGACCTGATTCGACAATCCTGTCGATGATATTCGCCGGCTTCCCCTGGGCTTTGAACCTTTCGGCCAACACCTCCTTCTCCCGCCGTACCACCTCCGGCGACAGACCTGAGGACTCGACCGCCTGAGGGTTCGATGCTGCGACGTGCATCGCCAACATCCGGCCGAATTTTTTAAGCTCGTCGCTCTTGCTCTCGGATTCGAGGCCGACAAGCACGCCGATCTTCCCAAGTCCCTCGTCAACGGAATTGTGGACGTAGGTCGCCATAATGCCGTTGCGAACGGACAGCGATGACGCCCGTCGCAGCGACATGTTCTCACCGATCTTGGCGATGGTGTCGGCGATCGCCTCGCTGACGCTCAGGGTGCCGACCTTGGCCTGCTTGATCTTTTCGACATCGGCTCCAACCCTGAGGCCGACATTGGCGATCATCTTCACCAACCCCTGGAACAGCTCATTTCGCGCAACAAAATCCGTCTCCGAGTTGACCTCGACCACCACACCTTTGAGCCCATCGAGCGCCACTCCGATCAGGCCCTCGGCGGCGATACGGCCGGCTTTTTTGGCTGCTTTGGCGAGCCCCTTCTTGCGCAGGAGATCGACGGCTTGCTCCATGTCGCCGCCGGTATCGCTGAGGGCACTCTTGCAGTCCATCATCCCTGCCCCCGTGCGCTCACGGAGCTCTTTCACCATTTGCGCGCTGATATTCGCCATGAATACAACCCTCTGTGCGACGTGGCCGCTCCGGCTCGCCGCAATTCCATAATTCACACTGAACGGTGTACGCCGTCGGTGCACGCGCCAATGCGACTAGACGTTCACTCCGCGGTAAATTCCTTGGCCTGCGCGATCCATCCATCCATGCGCCCGGGGAGCCCCACCTCTTCGCCGATTTGACGAGCGGCCTCGGGCCCCAGCCCTGCAATCTGCCAAAAATGAAAAATGCCGAGATCGTTGAGCTTCTTCTCGATCGCGGGGGACATGTGATGGAGCTTTTTCAGATCATCCGCAACGCCGCGCGGTCCGGACAACACTTCATAGCCAGGCCCCTCAGCCGGGGCTGGCACCTCTTCCGGAGCAGGTTCGGGCGCAGCCCCGGCATCGACCCCAAGCTCCCCTTGCGCGCGTGAAATGCCGTCTATGGCAGCCTTGGCGATGAGGTCGCAATACAACGTAATCGCGCGGCTCGCATCGTCGTTGCCGGGCACGACATAGGTGATGCCATCGGGATCGCAGTTTGTATCCACGATGGCGGCGACGGGCAGTCCCAGCCGGCGCGCCTCCTTGATGGCAATATCTTCCTTGTTCGTATCGATCACGAAGAGGAGGTCGGGCAGCCCGCCCATGTCCTTGATGCCGCCTAGCGCCCGGTCGAGCTTGTCGCGCTCGCGCTGCAACGTCAGGCGCTCCTTCTTGGTGTACCCTTGCGCTACGCCTGACGAAAGCATCTCGTCGAGCTTGCGCAGGCGCGAGATGGATTGAGAGATCGTCTTCCAGTTGGTGAGAGTGCCGCCCAGCCAACGGGAGTTGACATAGTATTGGGCGGACTTCTTCGCCGCCGTGGCAATCGCGTCCTGCGCCTGGCGCTTGGTGCCGACGAACAGGATACGGCCGCCGTTGGCTACCGTGTCGCTCACCGCCTGCAAGGCGCGATGCATCATCGGCACAGACTGGGCCAGATCGATGATGTGGATGTTGTTACGGGCGCCGAAGATGTATTCCGACATCTTCGGATTCCAGCGATGGGCCTGATGGCCGAAATGGACGCCAGCCTCCAGCAGCTGGCGCATGGAGAAGTCGGGAAGAGACACTTTTGTTTTCTCCGGTTGAACCGCCGCAGACCTGCGAGCCGCTCCTGAAACGCTCAGTGAGAAGCTACCGGACGGCCGTTTGGCCCATGGTCCGCGTGTGAGATTGGCGGCTTATATAGGCACGAATCTCCCCGTGCAAGGACCTGACCGGACAGGAGGCAGAAAGGAGCGGTACCGCGTCACAGGTATGCCCCTCGACGTCACTTTCATCACAACTGCACGGCCTGTGGTTATGGATTCCGGGCTCCGCTCGCATTCGGACGGCGCAAAGCGCCGATCCGAGCACTCGCGGCCCCGGAATGACGGGCTACATTGCCTCGACTGCCACGACTCCAGGGACCGCCTTTATCGCCCCCGCAATCTGCGGCGAGATCTTGAAACGCCCAGGCAGCTTTACCTCCACTTCTACGCCCTCCAGCAGCAGAATGAGCGCCACCTCGCCGTCAGCCTTGCCCTGCGGCGCCCGCTCGGTCGGGCTTTCGAGCCGCTTGGCCACGCTCTCGATAGGACCCTCGCCGCGCAGGAATATGCGCAGCGTCGTGGAGAGCTTGGCGGCCGCCTGATCGAGCGGCTCAACCAGCTGAATGCGGGCGCGCACATCGTCGCCCTGCAACTCGGCTGACAAGGTCAGCAATACCGGCGTTGCCGGCTCAAGCCCATCGCGGAACTGTTGCAGGCCCTCGGAAAAAACCACGACCTCGTAGTGCCCAGAAGGGTCCGAAAGCCCGATGATGCCCATCTTGCCGCCGTTGCGCGTTCTCTTCTCCGTGCGCGTCAGCACCATCGCAGCCACCCGGCCCGTGCTCGCGCCGGCTCGCACGCTGCGGGAAAATTCCGCCCAGAACTGCAATTGCATCTGCTTGATCACGGCCGCGTAATCGTCAAGCGGGTGGCCGGTGAGGAAGAAACCAATGGCTTCGAACTCTTTCTGCAGCCGTTCCGCGGGAAGCCAAGCCTCCGCATTCGGTAGCTGTATGGCGCTGCTTCTGGCCGAGCCGCCGAATGAAAACTCAAGCGCACCGCTGGTTTGCACCTCGTGCTGGCGCTGGGCGACGGCCAGCATGACGTCGGCTGCCGCGAATACCTGAGCACGGTTTCCTTGCAAGACGTCGAACGCTCCCGCGGCCGCCAAGCTCTCGAGCACGCGCTTATTGACCGCGCGCGGATTGATCCGGCTCGCGAACTCCGCAAGGTCGTGGAAGGGACGATCGCCCCGCGCTTCGACAATCGCTTCCACGGCTTGGCGCCCCACACCCTTGAGAGCGGCGAGCGCGTAATGAATCGTGTCGCCCTGCACCTCGAAGACAATGCCGGACTCGTTGATCGAGGGAGGCTCGACCTTGACACCGAGGCGCTCGGCCTCGGCCTTGAACTCCGAAAGCTTGTCGGTGTTGCCGATGTCCAGCGTCATGGACGCGGCGAGGAACTCGACCGGATAGTTCGTCTTCATGTACGCGGTCTGATAGGCAACGAGAGCATACGCCGCGGCGTGGCTCTTGTTGAATCCGTAATCGGCAAAGCGCTCGAGCAGCTCGAAGATGGCCTCCGCCTGCCCTTGATCGATGCCGCGCTCCACACAGCCGGACACGAAGCGGCTGCGCTGCTTCTGCATTTCACTGCGAATCTTCTTGCCCATCGCGCGCCGCAAAAGGTCGGCTTCGCCCAGCGAGTAGCCTGCGAGCAGCTGTGCCGCTTGCATCACCTGTTCCTGATAAACGATGACTCCGAACGTCTCCCGCAGCACGGGCTCGAGCTTGGGATGAATGTAATCGGCCCGCTCGCGGCCATGCTTGCGAGCGCAGTAGGTCGGGATGTTCGCCATCGGGCCCGGTCTATAGAGCGCGACCAGCGCAATGACGTCCTCAAAACGGTCGGGACGCATGTCGAGCAAGGCCCGCCGCATGCCCTGACTTTCCAGCTGGAAGATGCCCACCGCTTCGGCGCGCGCCAGAGCGGCGTACGTTTTTGGGTCGTCCAGCGGGATCATGGCCAGGTCGATCTCGACTCCGCGCTTGCGCAGGAGCGCGACCGCCGTTTGCAGCACGGTGAGCGTCTTGAGGCCAAGGAAGTCGAATTTGACCAGGCCGGCCTGCTCGACCCATTTCATGTTGAACTGGGTCACCGGCATCAGCGATTTGGGGTCGCGATAGAGCGGCACCAGCTCGGTGAGCGGCTGCTCCCCTATCACAATCCCGGCTGCATGCGTTGACGCATGCCGGTGCAGGCCTTCGAGCTTTTGCGCGATGTCGAAAGCGCGGCTTACCACCGGATCGGCGTCGCGGGCCGCCTGCAGGCGAGGCTCATCCTCGATGGCACGCGCAAGCGTGACCGGGTTGAGCGGATTCTGCGGCACGAGCTTGCACAGCTTGTCGACCTGACCATAGGGCATCTGCAGCACGCGCCCCACATCGCGCAACACCCCGCGCGCCTGCAAGGTCCCAAAGGTTATGATCTGTGCGACCCGATCGCGGCCGTAGCGTTCCTGGACATAACCAATGACCTCGTCGCGCCGGTCCTGGCAAAAATCGATGTCGAAGTCGGGCATCGACACGCGCTCCGGGTTCAAGAAGCGCTCGAACAAGAGCCCGAAGCGAATGGGATCAAGGTCGGTAATGGTGAGGGCGTAGGACACGAGCGAGCCCGCACCCGAGCCGCGTCCCGGCCCTACCGGAATGGCGTGGCTCTTTGCCCACTGAATGAAATCGGAGACGATGAGAAAATACCCGGGATATCTCATCGCTTCGATCACGCCGAGCTCGAACGACAAACGCTCGTAATAATCCTGGGCCGTGCTCCCGGACGCGGTTCCATGCGCAGCGATCCGCCGCGCGAGACCCGCCTGCGCCCGCTCGCGCAATGCATGCGCCTCGTCGAGAGCACGATCGTCCTCGCCGACGGAGAAGCGGGGCAGGATCGGCGTGCGCACGCGCGGGCGGAAAGCACAGCGGCGCGCAATCTCGACCGTCGAAGCCACCGCCTCGGGGAGATCGGCAAACAGCGCCGCCATCTCTGCGCGGCTCTTGAAGCGGTGCTCGGCCGTTAGCTGACGCCGGTCGTTGTCCATCAGAAGCCGGCCCTCGGCGATGCAGATGAGGGCGTCATGCGCCTCGTAATCGTCGCGCCCGGCAAAGAAAGGCTCGTTGGTGGCAACGAGCGGTATGCCGCAAGCGTAGGCAAGCTCGACCAGCGCAGGCTCCGTCGTGCGTTCGGCGGGGGTGCCATGGCGCTGGAGCTCGATGTAGAAGCGATCCCTGAACAAGCGCGCCAGGATGTTGCATCGTTCCTCGGCGAGTACCGCCTGGCCGGCGAGGAGCGCTCGATCCAGCGGGCCGTTCGGCCCGCCGCTCAGCGCTATGAGCCCGCCGGTTTCACCTTCCAGCCATGGAAGCTTGAGATGCGGCTGCTGCCCAGGGACCGTGTCCAGAAATGCCCGCGAATTGAGCCGCAACAGGCTGCGGTAGCCCGCCTCGCGGGCGGCCAGGAGCACGATCCGGGGCAGGAAGCGCGCCGGTCCGTTGCCGCCGTTCCGCGGGCCATTCTCCTGGTCGGCAAAGTCGATTGCGAGCGCGCAGCCCACAATCGGCTGGATTCCCGCGCTGGCCATCTTCTCAGAGAATTCCAGCGCACCGAACAGGTTGTCGGTATCGGTGAGGGCCAGTGCAGGCTGATGATCTGACTTGGCGAGGTCGGCAAGCCGCGCAATCGTGATCGCGCCTTCAAGCAGGGAATAGGACGAATGCACATGGAGGTGGACGAAGCCGGGCATGCGAGCCTCGCGATTCGCAGACGGACCCGCGACTGTGGGGGCGCCAGCCGACGCTGTCTATGTCGAATGGGGCATCAGCCGCTTCCGCCTCGGTTATCCCCAGGCTCATGCAAGTTGCCGCTTCAGAGAACGGCAATGACCTGGACCCAGATGGCAACCATGCCGACGAGCAGGGCCAGTGAGGCCAGCACCGCGGCTTCTTCGACTACTGCACGAAACATGGGAAACCCTCCAGGTAGAACAGAGGGAGAACCTAGTTCGCTATCTGTTCGATGTCAAGCTCTCTGTCCCGGGTCCCGCCCGGGTCCCGGGAACGGGTTCTCGGCTCCCCGAAAATGTCCACCATTTACCTTTGTTAATATTCATTCATCTTGTTTCATTGTTTCTACTACATTTTTCCCGAAATGGCTTCGTTTGCGCAATTGGCTTCGTTTGCGCAAAATGCTGAAGAGTTTAACCCGCACCTCCTGGCTTCCCCTGCCTGTAAATCCCTGTAAAGGGGGCGGGGTGAGAGCCAAAACCTGCAAAAAAGTGAGTAACAGCAAGGACATGTGCCGAAATGGCAGGATCCGGAACAGGGAATAACAGGGAAATAACAGGGAAATGCAGCGATTCATGACTGACCCGATCACCACTCTCCCTCCATCTCTCCCGTTCGCTTGGGTTCGTTTGGCCAAAGGATTTGGTCCCAAAGTGGCTTGGGTGCGGGTTTGTTGGGTCGAAAAGTAAACGGCAGCAGAGCGCACCCGGCCAAGGGTGTCGTCCATCCGCAAGCGGCGAGCTGATCGGCGCATCGTTCATTCTTTGTTCATAGCGCTTCCCCTGCCGCGCGTCAATGAGGGGGAAAGCCGCGGCTCACTTCAGCTCCACCACCAAGCCATCGCGAAGGGTGACGCGCCGATGCATGCGCGCGGCGATGTCCATGTTATGGGTGGCGACCAGGACGGCCAGCCCGGAGGCTTCCACGAGCTCGGTGAGCGCGGCGAATACCTGGTCGGACGTCTTGGGATCGAGATTGCCCGTCGGCTCGTCGGCAAGCAGAATCCGCGGCGCATTGGCGACCGCGCGGGCGATGGCGACCCGCTGCTGCTCGCCGCCGGAGAGCTCGGCCGGCCGATGGGTGAGCCGTTCCTTGAGCCCGAGATAGGCGAGCAGGTCGGTCGCACGCTTGATCGCTTCCTGCCGCGACAGCCCGCGTATCATCTGCGGTAGGACGACATTCTCGAGCGCCGAGAATTCCATCAGCAGATGATGGAACTGATAGACGAAGCCGATCTCGCTGCGGCGGATGCGGGTGCGCTCCGCGTCGGAAAGCGCTGATGTGGCCACCGCGTCGACGAACACCTCGCCGGCATCCGGGTGCTCCAGCAGCCCGGCCACGTGCAGGAGCGTCGATTTGCCTGCGCCCGAGGGCGCAACCAGCGCGACCGACTGGCCGGACCAGATCGCAACCTGCGCGCCCCTGAGAATATGCAGGGTGGTGCTGCCCTGCCGGTAATGTCGATCGACGCCGTGAAGCGCCAGAATGGGCGGCTTCCTGGGCGCATTCTCGGCGACTGCGGCCCCCGCCTCCCGCGCCATGGCGCGTTCATTCATAGCGCAGCGCCTCGACCGGATCGAGACGCGCCGCCCGCCAGGCCGGATAGAGGGTCGCCAGCAGCGATAATGCGAGCGCCATGACCACCACCGCCGTGGTTTCACCCGCATCGACCTCGGCCGGCAGCTTGGAAAGAAAGTAAAGCTCCGGCGAGAACAGCTCGGTGTTGGTCAGCCAGGATATGAACCCGCGGATCGATTCGATGTTCAGGCATATCAGCAGCGCGAGCAGAAAGCCGACCAAGGTGCCGACCACCCCCACCGAGGCCCCCGTCATCATGAATACCCGCATGATCGCCCCCTGCGTGACGCCCATCGTGCGCAGGATGCCGATGTCGCGGCCCTTGTCCTTCACCAGCATGATGAGCCCGGAGGTGATGTTGAACGCTGCGACAATCACGATGATGGTCAGGATCAAAAACATGACGTTGCGCTCGACCTGCAGCGCATTGAAGAAGGTGGCGTTGCGCTGGCGCCAATCGACCATGAAGATCGGTCGACCCGCAGCATCGGCTATCTGCTGCCGGTAGCGATCGACTCGATCGGGATTTTCAGTATAGACCTCGATCGCGGTAACATCCCCGGCGCGGTTGAAATAGGCCTGCGATTCAGCAAGCGGCATGAACACGAAGGCGGAGTCGTACTCCGACATGCCGACCTCGAATACGGCTGCGATCTTGTACGACTTGATGCGCGGCGTCGTGCCCATCGGCGTGACCGCGCCGCGCGGAGCAACCAGGGTGACGCTGTCGCCCGCATGCAGCGAGAGCTGATCGGCGAGCCTGCGCCCGATGGCGACCCCCTGCCCTTCGTCAAAGCCCTCGAGCGTTCCTTGCTTGATGTTGCTGGCAACGGATGGCAGCTTCATGAGATCCGCCGCGCGCACGCCGCGCAGCAAGACGCCGGCCGCACCGAACGGCGAAGATGCAAGTGCCTGCCCCTCCACGATCGGCGCGGCGAGGTATATGCCTTCGACCTGGCCGACGCGGTCGGCCACTTCGCGCCAATCCGTGAGCGGAGACTCGAGCGGCTGAATCAAGAGATGCCCGTTGAGGCCAAGGATCTTGTCCAGAAGCTCCTTGCGAAATCCGTTCATCACCGCCATGACGATAATGAGCGTGGCGACGCCGAGCATGATGCCAAGAAAAGAGAACCCGGCATTGACCGAGATGAAGCCTTCCTGCCGCCGCGCGCGCAGATAGCGCAGCGACAGCAGCCATTCGAACGGAGCAAAGGGACGCGTGCCGCTGCGCTCGCTCATGGATCGGTTCCCCGGGGTATGACAGCTTCGAACTTGGACGGCCCTCGTATGGCGCAATTCTGGCCGTTATTCGACCTTCGCAAGGTCAAGGACTTGGACCATTTTACCCTGCCATGCTCCTCCTTAATTATAGAAATCCATTCATATCCCGTTCTGTAAAATTGGCCCGATGTTCTCATTCTGTGCGCTCACCCTGAAAAATGATCGAGCAGGACTATGTCTGTTCATTGAGGTGAACCGGCCATTGCTGTTGCGGCGCGGTAAAGCCTGCAAGTGACCCGAAGCTGCCGACCGTCGGCAGACTTTGCTGTGATGCACAAACGTTCACGTTTGCTGAAATGTGATAGAGTTGTGGTCCTCGGCTTGAGGGTGAGCCAATGAGGCGGCGCGACCTCAT